>Ga0210245_100128_pt1 | contig 61481 bp, 48 predicted proteins | sample ChrtobMetaP3_4mM_FD_155450 | JGI IMG/M metagenome (GOLD analysis project Ga0210245, IMG submission 155450) | Chrysochromulina tobin associated microbial communities from unialgal haptophyte culture, Seattle, Washington, United States - P3_4mM | ecosystem: Host-associated > Algae > Haptophytes >...
CGTTGGGATGGTCGGGTGTGTTACGTTGGGTTGGTGTGTGGGACGTGGGACCTTCCTACAAGGAGGTTGACAGCTCGGACGATGAGGCAGATGTAAGCTTCATCCCTCACCTCAAGTGGTGAGAAATGTCTCTACGGGATTAGAGAACCTCTCACGCTGAGGTCGGCGAGCCTCACACGCTTGATATCACATGATATCACATGATATCACACGATACCACATGATACTGCTGATATCACATGATACTGAATATCACATGATATGCCATGATATAACATGATATATCATGATATAACATGATACTGATAGATATAAAATGATATAATTGTATCATTGTAAAGGTCAAGATTGTTCGTCATCTCCTATCCCAGGTCATGCCACTCCGGTATCAAGTCCATATATCATGTGTATCACAACAAGATACCGGAGTGGACATGATATGGGACATGATATTTGTAAGCGATGTATCATCATTTTATTTTTTGTGATATCATGTTGGTATCATGTTTTCCAAAAGGCGAGTTATATCAACATATATCATGTCATGCATTTGTATCATGAATATATCTGTATATCATGTGTCGACGAGGGACATGATATATGAGATACATGATCATGATACACATGATACACAATGATATAATCAAGATATATGATGATATATAATGATATCTTGTATTGAAAATTCCCTTTTCTTGTATTGAAAACTACCCCAATCCCCTGCGCCCCCCCTCGGCCGCCACCGCAGTGTGGCCGGTTTGTTCGACGTGTGCGGCCGGTTGGTTACGCAGACGCCAGCGAAATTGCGGTGGAGCCACAAAGCGCGAACGGAGACACCCCCGGGCCGAGACGCGACGACGCGAAGACTCGCGATACTATTGTACGACTCGCGTACTGATTCTTTGACCACGTGACGAACCGATCTCCGACGTTGGTAAGGGCCCCCCATGGCAGGCCGTAACCTCGCCACCCGTGACAGCCAAATTCGAAACATCAAACTTGAAAGCTCGGAACAGTACCCGAGTACCAGGAATCGGGACAGACTCGCCGTCGGACCCCCGTGACCCACCATGCCCGTCACCATGTCGCTCAACGTGTCGAGGTCGCCCACACACTCGCCCACCTCGATCATCTACGGCCAGCAGATGTCCTACCGGGGTCCTGACGGTGCGATGCGCGACTTCATTGCCAAGAAGACCGCTGATCAGATTCGGCAAGGCAACATTGAGCATATGGCCAAAATTGCGTCCATCAAACCTGTCATCGACGATGACGTGGAAGATGAGGCGACGGGAGAGGCGCGCAAGGAAATGGCGGCGGCATCGGCTGCGCGGCGCGCTGCTGAGGAGGAGGCCCGCAAAGCTGAGGTGAAAGAGTACTATGCTCGCCTCAAGGCCAAGACAACTGTGATTGACGATGAGATGGACACGGAGGCAGCAGCGATTGCCCGGGCTGAGTTCGCCGCTGCGTCAAGGGCGCGGAGGGCGGCGGAGGCGGCGGAGATCCACAGGGAAAATGAGGAGCTGAAGCAGCGTCTCTCCCAGATCAAGCCGCATATCGACATGGACATCACCGACGAGGTGGCGGGCGAGGCGCGTGAAAAGCGTGCGGCCGAAAACATGGCGCGGCGCCAAGCGAAGATTGAAAAGCTCAAGGCAGAAAATCTGGAGATGCGGCGGCGGATCGAGGAGTCCAAGGCGAAGACTGACGACGACGTGACCGATGACGCGATGACCGGCGGCGGAACGATCGGCGACCTGCGCAACAAGGTGGCCTCGGATTCGAAGGAGCGAAAGGCCAAGCACGCAGCAAAGGTCAACGCCGAGAACGCAGCGTTGGCATCGCGGATTAAGAAAACCAAGTCGAAGACGAATGATGGAGATGGAACGACCCATTAAGCTTATGTCGACGTGCACGACGAGCAGACACAGCCCCCGCCCCCCAGCCCAAGGCGCGAGGTGGATGGTAAAGGGCTAACGGGGGGCGAGCGGGTCGCTTACACTTAGGTCACGCGGAGTAGGCGCGAGTACGTCCACAGACGTACACATTCGATCGCGGCGTGACGGGTACGTTCACCAATACCGAATACGGTATCATCGCATGCGTGACGGGTTCGATATGGCGTCACGCACACTCCACACATGTCGCCTTCGCACCACTGTTGAAAACGCGTACGCCGACGCGCGAGCCGCGACGGTGTTCGACCCGGCTATCGGATTCTCGCCCCCCCCCCCGTGTCTCTCGGCTGTCGGTCGTCGAGCAGTGCCGCACACACGCGCCCGTGCCGCATGCGGTAACGCGAGTACACCGCAATGAGATCTCGGACGGACCGCGTGACCGAGTTCCCTCTGAAGACGATAGACGTACCGAGTAAAACTTATGAATGATCACGATACAAGGTCGATCGAGGCGGGGACGACGAGGGAGCCCACTTGTGGGGCTGGGGGACGCGATTGTTCGCGAGACACCGACCCTGACTCGCTGACTGCTGACACGAGTCGAGACGAGATGGTATGCGGAGATCGGATCGAACCCGGGACAGCTCGACGCTGGTCGTTGACCCAACAAATGCAAATCTGCACAGTAACGAGTGTTGTGTAGCAATACAACCAGATAGTACAGCGTGGAGCGTGGGTGCGGACGACGGGCGAAGCCGGCACACAGCTCGAATGGCCATCACCGACCTGGCTCCGAGTTGTTTTCGGCGAGCACGAGCTGTGCCTTCAGGCTGGCCGCCGTCGTATAGTCCTCTCGGCTCACGGCCTCATTAAGCGCAGTGTTCAGCTGTGCGATGGATGCCGCACGCGCTATCCACCATTGCAGGTCTTCTTTGGAAACCACGAGTGATGCTCCAGAGGGGCCCGGTGCCGTGCGTAGGCCACCCATCAGCTTGCCCGCCTCCTGCACGCCTGCAAATTCGGAATTGTCGTCGAGGCCTATCGCGTGCCTCGGGCTGCCAACCCAGAATTTCGGGCTGCCAAGCCAGATTTCATCCTCAGCATCTCCCGCCTCTCGCAGCAGACGCCTGCGGAAACCGTCCTCATCCTGCGGAGTGCCGATAAGTGGTAACACCGTCACGGCGGTGAGCATGAGGATGGCCAAACTTTCTCCCCAGGGGATGATCATCGGGTTAGCGGTAGCCACCATGGGACTGAGAGCGATAGCCGCATGTGCGACGGACTGGAGGAGCATCGACGAAGGAAGGTGTTCTTCCACCTTCCACCTCGGCGCCTCACTTCCACAACTCGGGTTTCGGCACTCTTTCCAAAAATGGCAGGCCAATTTGGGGAAAACCGATTTCTTGTTCGTCAACCACACCCTCAGGTCGGGAAGAGCGCTACCCCATCACCCACAACCCCTCCTCTAAGGAGGAAGCTCACAGTAGGCGCCCATTCGTAGCACAGCGTGCACCCCCCTCGAGGGAGCGCAGCCACCCTCCGAGGGCCCGGTGCAGCTCCGGAGCCCGCGGCGCACGATGGGCATCTGAGAGCTGAAAGTGGACGCGCGGTATGCGCAGCACCTGCATGAGCGTGTCGAACGCGTCGAGTTCGCCGCCTTCTGTGAGTGTGAAGAGTGCACATATCCGAGATTCGGAGCGAGCGGTGAGCTCGGGAGCGCATCCGTGAGGCGGCGGCTGGCAGGCGCCTCTTTCCGGGCACGTACCGTGGTCGCCAAGCTCGCAGCTTCCATAGATGGAGGTCCAGAGCAGCCGACGCCGAAGAGGCGCTGCAGCGCGGCGCAGAGCGTCCGCATCGACGCCGGCAAGGGCGGCGCTGAGCCGTGGCATGCGATTCGGCGGCACGCGCACGGCGATGGACGTCCAATTGATGGCCTCATCAAGCAATTCGGACGAGAAGCGCTCCTTCGGACGAGAAGGGATCGACCACCGAACGAACACTCAGGCGCAATCAAGGGTCATCAGGTGCACTCAGGGCGCACTCAGAGGCGAATCAAGGGAACTCAGGAGTATTCAAGGGTCATCAGCGCGCGCCTTAGTGATGAGTGGCACGCAGCCGAGCAGTAGCCCAACAATGGCGCGGTGGCCGTAGCCCCCAATCTTGCCCTCGGGCACGACGCAGAAGCTCGCTTCGCGCCCAGCGCGGATGAGGTCACGTCGGGCCTCAACCTACGCACGCGAGGGATCAAGCGACCGGGCGATCAAGTGAGACACTCAGTACACAGGTGGACAACCGACTCGAAATGGCCCAGATAGGAAAGGCGACTTGACGGCGTCGTCTTGGGCGTCTCAGCGGCGCGTGGCTCAGGTAGAGATTGGGCGACGAGACCACGCTTCACGCACCTCCCACGGGAGATTGGGGGAGATTGGGGGAGATTGGGCGACGAGACAACGCTTCACGCACCTCCCACGGTTGCACCGCCTCGGGCTGCGTCTCCGTCTGCGTGATGGCGATGGACTCGTGCCGCGAGGCGTTCTTGTGGCACAGGTAGAGCACTAGGCGCGAGGGCTCGTAGAAGCCTGGTCCCTGCGGCACTGTCCACACAGCACCCCCGAAGAGCACACGTGGCTCGAGCAAACGTGCCCGTGGCACGCCGTTGGGCGCAAACGCTCCTTTGGCACGAATCGCGCGGCAGGTGGGGCCGTCAGGATAGTCTATCAGGCCCGGATGCCCCGGGATCATCACGTCTTTCCGCGGCTGGAAGCAGACGTAGCACGGCGCGCCCGACGAGACGCACCGGATCGGATTCCTCTGCCCCCCAGCCGGGTAGTCCGATCGGCCGCTGAGCTGCAGAAGGACCAGTTGACGGGTCGCCGACGCCGGGTGCAGCGTGTCCCAAGTGCCTCGCGCGTTGGCATGATCGCCCAAGGAGCCTCTCAGCCAGTGCACCAAGTAGCGCCACACCTCGGCCCAGCCCTCCTCATGCGGCACCACAATCGCATGGCGGGGCAAGCCGGCACCGACCGACACGTTCCAGTACGGGGCATGCTGTCGTACCCAACGCAGCGCAGGAAGGATCGTATCGCCATTCGGACACCCGTAGATCCAAAAGAGGTCGGCATGGTTCGCGCGCGGCTCAAAGTGATCGGATCGCAGCAGTCGATCGCCCACGTCCTCCGCCAAGTGCCAAAAGTTGCATGAGCGGCGCAGCGAGGGCGGGAGTGGGTAGATATGGATGCGCGGACGGACGGTCGCCCGGCGTGCCTCGAGCGACGCCACACGCTCCAAGGAGAGGCTGCAGTCGAGCCCCCAGTACCCCTCCTCACAATGGCAGAATCCATACGAGCACGAGCGCCCATGTGACGTGCATGCATTTGGGCAAGCGGCGACCGCGTTCGAGGACGCCTCGCCGGCAGAGCGTCGCCAAACATCGGGTCCAAGTACGCTCGCAACGTCGTGGATGCCAAAGCCGCCACTGCCGTGCCGACGCCGAATGTCGCCCAGCGTGCTGCCTAATAACGAGCACGAGCGCCCCACTGCTCGTGCCGTGTTCCGCCCCCCCCGAGCCCGCGGATCGAAGAGCAACGCATTCTGACGAAACCCATCGCTGCCTAATAAGGAAGCACAGCGGCAACGAGGCGTCGTATCGGGCACCGACGAGTCGCGCGAGCCATCGCACCAGCCCAACCCACTGCAACCGCCACACCGCGCGCTTGGGAGAAGCACTGGCGGCTTGGCCGCGCCCAACATGGAGCCCAGCCAGGGCTCCATCTCGCGCCAGCTCATCCGAACGGGTGCCAGCGCATCCGAGGGTCCCCTACGAGTCGGGACCAGAGGCGAGTGGCCAGCGCCCAGCACAGCGCCCAGCGAGCTCAGGTTGAGATCGATCGAATAACGGCCGGGCGGCGCCACGTAATCAGCCTCATGCACGAGCCCGGGCGGCAGGAGCAGAGGCGAGTGCGCGGGGAACATCTTGAGGAAGGCGAAGACGGGGATGTACGCCCAAGCCAGCTCATCCGAAGCTCGCCCATTTATGGAAGCTTGATTCCCATCCGAACCTGCCGCACTCGCGCTCGGCACAGCGCTCGGCACAGCGCGCGGCACAGCGCTCGGCACAGCGCTCGGCACAGCGCCGCCGCCGACCGCACTCGCGCCGCCCTCCGCCCAGAGCTCGCGGACGGTCCGCTGGGTCTCGACGCAGACGACGCGCTGCATCGAGAGGAACGGGTGCTCGATAAAGGCGGGCCACTCGGCAGGCATCGGCGATGCCTCGAGCGACAAGGCACGGATCGCCTCCATGACACACGCGCACGGCAGCGGGCCCAGCCAGCGGAACGGAGGCTTCAGCCGGCGCACGTCGCGCCCGTTGTTGGCCACGTCGCGAAGCCGCTGCCACGCTTGCTCGGAGACCAGGAAAGAGAGATTGATCGGCTCACCGTCGGCCAGCTCACAGGAGGGCATGTGCGGCACATTGCACGCCGGACCGTGGTGCGTGAACGGGCACTCGCACGTGCCCGAGAGCTCGTCGCAATTGCCGTAGCGCATGCAACCGGGCGGGCATTTGCTCTTCGCAGCGTTCGATTCGGTCGGCTGTGGCGTTGGCGCGGTTTCTGCCGAGGCAAGCTGCTGTGGCGGCGGCGGCGGTGGCGACGATGCGGCGGCCAGCGGAGGTGCAGCGCCGGTGATGGGAGTGGCGAAGTCGATATGGGTGCGTGCAGCATGCACGCGCACGATTGGTGGCGGAGGGTTGTCGGAGGTGCGGAGTAAGGCGAGCCCAAGCAGCGTGAGGGCGGCGACAACCGTAAGCCGACGTTCCATGATGGCTATCTTTCATAGGAAAGCGCTGTGAAACGTGAAAATCGTGGTTCATCTCCTCACGAAAATCCACTACACCGCCTCTGTGCGCGCGCTGCGCTTTGGGGGACAAATCGGGAAAGAAGTTTGCCTCGCACGTCGTCCGACGACACATGTCAAGCATTGCGAACTCGAAGTGGGCGGAGCACCGCACGCCGGAAGGCAAGGTCTACTACCACAACACTGAAACGAACGAGACCTCATGGGAGAAGCCGGACGAGCTCAAGACTGGGCAGGAGCGTGCCGTTGGCGCAGCCCAGACTGCGTGGAAGGAGTTCACCGCCGCTTCGGGCAAAAAGTACTTTTACAACGCGGAGACGAAGGTGACGACGTGGGAGATGCCCGAGGAGCTCAAGGCGGCGGTTGCCGCCACCGAGGCTCTCGCGACCGGCAAGACATTGGCTGCGGCACCTGCCGTCGCGGCAAGGCCGGCTGGGACGGTGGCGCCCTCCGCTGCGCCTGCGGTTGCGCCTGCAGCTGCGTGTGCGGCTGCGCCCGCGCCTGCGGCCGATGGCGGACCATCGGCTGCCGCAGCTCCGGCCGCGGCGCCGACGCTCTCGGCCACCGAGGAGGCCGCGGCTGCGGCCGCAGCCGCGGCCGCGAAGAAGACCTTCTTCGCGATGCTCGAGAGCGCAGGCGTGAGCGGGGAGGCGAGCTGGGAGGAGGCGATGAAGCGCATCATCAATAAGCCCGAGTACCGCGTGCTGCAGACGCTGGCCGAGCGCAAGGCCGCCTTCTTCGCGTGGCGCGAGCTCAAGCGAGAGGAGCGTGAGGAGGAGGCGAGGCGCATTCTGCGCCAGCGAAAGGTAGCCTTCCTCGAGATGCTCAAGGGATGTGCCGAGCTGAGCAGCCGCACGCGCTTCCATAAGGTCGTGCAGCTCTTCGAGCGCGACCCGCGATGGAGCGCACTCGATGGGGACGAGAACGAGCGCGAAGAGCTCTATGAAGAGTACGTTGATTGCCATGGACCTGCCTTGCATGCAAGTGCGCGAAGAATGCGTTGATTGCCATGGATGACCTGCCTTGCATGCAAGTGCTCAGCACAATCGCCTTGTCCTTATCAGGTACGCGCTCTCTCTCGAGCGCAAGGAGGCGCAAGAGCGTCGTGCCGAGCGCAAGGAGCAGATGGGCGCGTTCAAACGGCTGCTCGAGACGGCGCGCGTGGGCGGGCGCAGCCAGTGGCGCCACGTGGCCGATCAGCTTCGCGACGAGCCCGCGTACCGCGCCCTCGACAAGATCGATCGGCTCGCGCTCTTCGAGGAGCACGTGCGCGCGGCCGAGCTGGTCGAGGAGCAGCAGAAGCTTCAGGATCGCGAGGCGCGCCGGCGGGACGAGCGGCTCAAGCGCGACGCGTTCCGTGCGCTGCTGCTGCGCGAGCACCGCGAGGGGCGCTTGCTGCCCCGGACGCGCTGGAAGGACCTCGTCAACGTCCTCCTGCCGACGCCCGAGTACCGCTTCGCCGCCGAGCAGAGTGGCTCGACGCCCGCCGAGCTCTTTGAAGATGTCCTCGAGACCATCTGTGAAGAGTACGAGAGGCACCGAAGGAGCTTGACGCGCATCGGGGGCAACGGCGGCTTCGAGATCGACGTGAGCACGACGCTCGCGCAGCTCGAGGCGGCGATCGATGTGGCGTACACGCGCGGGGAGAGCGGCGTGCGCCCTCCATCGTGGGCGGTGCGCACGTACCTCGAGGACCATCTAGAAAGGCTCGCTCTCGAACGTGCCAGTCGCCCAGAACGGCGCGATGAGGGCGAGGGCGAGGGCGAAGGCAGCGGCGAGGCCCCCAACCGGGAGCGTAAGAAGAAGCACCACCACCACCGCGAGGGCGAGGAGGGCGAGCGCAAGAAGAAGAAGAAGCACAAGTCGAGCCGGCACAGCCACCGCAGCCACGGCTCTGAGGACGAGGACGAGGGCGAGGGCAAGGGCGATAGCCCTGCCGAAGGGCGAGAGGCTGCCCCGGCCGCGGCGACGGAGAGGGAGGAAGGCGAGACCGAGCCGTTGCCGGCCCCGTAATCGGCCGTGAGGCGAGGCCTCTTCTCTGGTCAAATTCTACGAGTCTGATGAGAATGCCATCCTTTAGCCGTGCAGACGAAGTGTCTAATAAAGGTGCAGCCACAGGGCGGACGCGGCTTCAGGGTTCGAGGCTCGCATCGGCGAGAGGCATCCTGCCATTTGGAGGAGTCGCCACCACAACTCGACACAAAAGATTCCTCATCTCCGCCGTCGTGCAGAGACCGCTGAATCTCCGATTTCATGTCTTCGGTGATCCCATTCATCTGCTCCGTCGCCGCGCTGCAGACGCCGCCGCTTGTGCCGCCATCGCCGTCCGCCGTGCCCGCCAGCTTCGGACGCCGCGCTGCGCTCGCGTTCGGAGCGGCCTCGACGGCAGCTATGGCACTGCCGAATGCAGCCCATGCATCTTTCCAAGGGACGGAATGGAAACTGTGGCCCGCGCTGCCGCTCGCGCCCTACGGGAAGCGGAAAACGGTGATGCGCGAGGCTGTCCCAGGGCGCGCTTGGACCTTTGACCAGCTTCTTGGCGTCTTCTATGTACACGTGCCCATCAGGATGACGGTCATACGGATGGACGCTGGCGGCCTGCTCGTCTACGCGCCAGTCGCGCCGACCAAGGAGTGCCTGGCACTGCTGCAGCCGCTCATCGACGCGCACGGGCCGATTCGCCACATCATCCTCCCCTCGGTTGCGCCTGAGCACAAGGTCCTCGCCGGCCCCTTTGCTCGTCAATTTCGGAATGCCGAGTTCTGGACAACGGACGCACAGTATGCCTTCCCGCTCAACCTACCGGCGACGTGGCTCGGCTTCCCGGGCAAGGTGAAGCAGCTCCCCCCGCGCGGCGACGGCCTCTTCGGCGGCGAGTTCAAGCTCGCCGTCATCTCGGCCAAGGCCTCGCGCGAGTCCATCTACCAGGACGCTGCCCTCTTCCACGAGCCGTCGCGCACCTTGCTCGTGTGCGATGCGGTCGTCTCCATCAACGCGGAGCCGCCTGCGATCTTGACGGCAGAGCCCGAATACACGCGCGCACTGCTCTACCACGCGCGCGACGACCCCCTCGAAAAGGTCGTCGACACGCCCGAGGTGCGGCGGAAGGGATGGCAGCGCATCGCTCTTTTTGGCAACTTCTTCATGCCAGGCTCGCTCCGTATGCTCGACCAGAGCGTGTGGCTGTCGGCGGCGTCGAAGAGCCCGATGCCGGAGCTCGGATGGGGCGGTGTGCTACCGTTCACGTGCGCGCCACCCGTGATCGACTGCGCTGCCGCGCGCGCGCGTGCCCGCGTGTGTGTGCCTCTGCGGGTGTGCCTCTGCGGGTGTGCCTCAGCACCACGTCCTCAATTCTCTTGACTTCTGGCATCTCCCTTCCCTTCGGGTATCCCACCTTCCTTCTAGCATCTCACCTTCCTTCTAGCATCTCATCTTCCCTCGTAGCATCTCACTTCCTTGATAGCATCTCACCCTCCACTGGATCGCCTGCACGCCGCGCAGTTGGACGGACAAGACCCCTCTCGCCTTCGAACGCTTCACGCAGGGAGGCGCGCCCGTGGTTGTGCCCATCATCCAGATCATCCTCTCTCGCGCGCCGGAGGCGTCCGCCGCGTGGGTCGACACCATTTGTAGCTGGCCGGTTGAGACCGTCATTCCGGCGCACTTTGACGCACCGATAAAGGTGACGCCGAGCTCGCTGCGCAAGGCGTTCGCCTTCATCGATAATCGTGAGAATAAGGTGCGCGCGTGCGACGAGGACGTTGCCTTCTTGCGAGACGCACTCGATGGGCTGCCCCCCAACCTCGCCCTCTTCGACACGCCGTACGGCCCCTTGAGAGGCGAGCCGTGCGGGCTGGGGGGAGGGGGTCTCGTTGTGAAATCCTTGTGAGCAGCCCCTGAGTGTGCTGTCCCCTGCGGTCTGAAACCGCGGTCCGATGGGCGCGTGATTTTGAAAATTTGCATGCAACCGTTTCAAGACTTGGCTCAGACTTCGCAATTGCAGAAGACCGTCCGCCAGTCCGCCATCTTTGCTTCTTGCATCTTCGAACTTCTAGACGGAGACGAGTTTCGAATGTCTGTGACCACGTCCGGGATCGACGCTGTCGCCGTCGAGCTGGTGACGAAGGGCGTCGACGACGCACTTTTTTGACAACTACAAGTACTTACGAGGCCGCCAGTTCCCGAACATGTCAAAGCAGAACACCATGGATGGCGACATATCAATGCAAGCCGAAATGCAGGCGGTGAAGTTTGAGACCAAAATGCTGTTGTCACGGGTGAGCAAGCTCGAGGAGAAGCTCCAAGTCACTGCCACCTCAGCCTCACTCCATGACTGGGCCCGCGCGGCGACGCCCTCCGAGCTCCGGCAGAGGCGCCAGGAGCTTTCCAACGCTTATGTCCGGCAGGTCCATGTGGAGCTCGCAGATCAAATGAAGGCGGCTGGCATCGCGGCCGCAGCGAGCATCACGGCCGCGGCGCCGTCGGACATCGCGGCCACGAGGAGCTCTCCGTGGTGGGCGGAGACGCCCAAGGCGGACTACACACGCCAGCAGGTGCGCGCGGCTGCGATGGGATTGGAAGCAGGCTCCCTCGGCTCGGTCGCCCGCGGCCTGGCAGCGGGCATTCCTCTGAGGGTGCTGCGCACAGCAGGGGGATTGTCGCGAGGATGCTCGTACAGCAGGGGCGTCGAGCTGCACACCGCAGCAAAGGTGGCTGGGTCCTCCACTCACGAGGCGAGAGCTGCAGGCCACACTTTGGCAGAGGCCAAGACAGGCGTCGGCGGCGACTGCGCGACGACGTGCGTGTTCGCGAGACTGGCGGGTTACTCGTGCTTCGAAGCCAGGGCTGCTGGCTACTCATGCGCCGAGGCTAAGGCGGCTGGCTACACGTGCTCCGAAGTCCAGGCTGCCGGCTACTCATGCGCCGAGGCCAAGGCGGCTGGCTATTTCGCGCCGCGCCTCAGAGCGGCTGGATATTCGTGCGCCGAGGCCAAAGCGGCCGGGTTTTCGTTCGCCGACGCCAAGGCGGCCGGGTTTTCTTGCGCCGAGGCCAAGGCGGCCGGGTTTGTCGCGGGGCTCAAGGCCGCGGGGTACACGTTTGACGAGGCTAAGGATGCTGGGTACACGCTTTCGGAGATGAGAGTGGGCAGGTTCTCGTGTGAAGAGGCCAAGGCGGGTGGATACTCTTGCGCCGAGGCCAAAGACGCGGGATACAATCCCAGGGAGTGCATGGAGGCCGGCTTCACTGTCTTTGAAGGCCTGGCTGCAGGCTATCCAATGGCCGACCATCTCAATCGACATGCGCCCGAGTTTTACTGGGACCACGGTATACATCGCCATCGCACCATCAGGGATCCGAACCCCCAAATCCCCCCCCCCCCCTCCTTACCCCCTCCTCGCGCCCAGTCCCACGCTGCCCTCTCATCAACTGTCATCAACTCTCACGCCCGCTCGTGTGCATTGAGTATGGATCGCTCGCTCGAGCGTCACTGCAGGTCGCGTCAATTGGGATGGGACTTGGCTGATGAAACCCAAGATGACCCCGCATGCCTCCCTGCGACAAAATCGCCGTGCCACGATCGAGCGCATCTTCCACGATCAAGCGATCGAGCGATACACTAGCCGTGCCGGGCTGGCTGTATCGAGGTCTCGAGATGTCGTTCAAGTCGTTGACCTCGCTGACCTTGTCGCTGACTGACGACCTACTGAGCTACAACTGTCGAGTGCATGTGAATGGATGACGAATCGAACGTGACGCGGACAGATCGACGGTACTTCTAAAGTTCGTGTAGGCCGTAGCGGGACCAGGCCGCTTGGAAAACGGACTGTGAACTGCTAGACGCGGGCTTGCATCCTTGCAACCACCCATCTGAAACTGTGTGTTGAGCGCTATGTAGGGTTGAGCCATAAAAAAGCATTATTTTCGTCCCCGCCACTCTTGTCTTGATGCCCCGGACCAAGGGGCTGGGAGCGAGCCCCTCGCCCGGACCGTTACAGACTGACTCTGTGATGAACTTCCGGAGTCGGAGCCATGACCGCCGCGGCGAGCTTCTTCGTGGGGCAGAATGCCACGACAAGCCGCCGCCGAGCGTATGCCGACACGACAATCCACCGCCGAGCGTGCTCGATCATCGATACAAACTGCCGCCACCAGCACTTTCCTGCTGCCACTCGGCCGAACGGCCACCAGCACCGAGGCGCTCATTCCGGCCGCGTTCCATCCACTTGCTGACTCGGTTCCACCGAGCTTCCGCATGCTTCCGCATCGACGTAGCGACGACGCTTCGCCGCGCATGCCAGTAAACTACGAGTTTGAATCCGTCAAGGCAGCCGGGTACACCGTTGGCTTACGCTCGCGCACGCCATTTGCGCCAGGTTGGGTGCCGCATCGCAACGCCGCCACGCTGCCACAGCATCAGACGCTCTCCTCGCCGCGCAACATGTCGCCACGGCCCCTGGTGCCGCTATCTCCAAACACTGCCTCGTTCCGCCACGAGATGCGGCAGCTGCCTCTGCCACCGCCGTTGACGGCGGCGTCGCATGCCGTCCACGCAGCGCATGCCGGCGCGCATGCCGACGTCCGGCGCGCACATGCCATCCACGTAGCGCGTGTGATGCAATGGGACCGCTCCATGAAAGGACTGTCGCGCAGCGCGACCTCGCTGGGACCGCCGAGCACCGCATACGGAAGCCCCCGCCCACTCGCCGGCGCCATCGCCGCCATGGACCCGGCCATCGGCGCCATCCACGCCATGCACGCCGCGGCGCGCACCGCCAATGTCAAGGTTCGTCTTGTCGACGTCTCCGGGCTCCGTCCCTCGGCAAGCCTACCGGCACTGGCGCACGCGCCGTCCCTCTCGTACTCGCACTTTGCCAAGGCGCCCATCATCGATGGCAGAGCCATGACGCCCATGACAGAGCAGACGACGCAGCTCGTCGCGCGCTATCAACCAGCGGGGTATGCCCTGCCGGCGCCCATGCTCTCTGAGCATCACGCGATGCAGGTGGCCAAGAGCGCTCTATCCCGAACACGGGATGAATCGCACACGGACCCTGCCCTCGAGGGAGCGTGTCGCCCGTGGACAGGCACGGAGGGCGGCGGCGGCAGCAGCGGCGGCAGCGGCGCCCGCGCCGCCGCCAAGGCGAGCGGCGCGCTCCCTCCGCCCTTGGCCGACTACGATGCTGCCCCTGCTGCCGCATACCCTTCCACCGCCTTCTCGTCACTCGATCGACCGCGAGCTGCCGGTCCATCAGGAAGGCGAGCACCCGCTACTGGCCTACTGGTAGCGGGTCCCGCTGTGCCCGATCCAGCGCTGGCTGAGGGTTTGAGCTTCCCCACTGGCTTCCCTTCGGAGGCATCGAGTGCTAGCCAGCATTCACATTCACAGCCGCCAGCAGCTCTCACTGGCTTCAAGGCTCTACGGAGCCTCGACAGCCCGCCTCCTGCTGTGAATGTGAATGCTGAGCCGGTGCAACCCGCAGCCTACGGCGGTGTGAATGTGAATGACGCAGCCTACGGCGGCGGATGGCTCGGCGGCCTCGAGTCGATGGCCGGGCCAGCGGCTGACGATGGCAGCTGGCCCGGCGCAGACGCGCACATTCTCGACGCCGACGCCCATCTCGACGCGTACACGTGGCCTGCCGAGCAGTGCGCCCAATACGACGCGTCGCTCAGCGGCGAGTTGGGCGCCGAGCTGGGCATGCCCGCCGGCACAGGCGAGGACCAGCCCGGCCGCCATTCAAATTCACAGCGCGGCAAATTCCGCATCATAGGACCGGCCAAGGACGCCCACTACGGCGCCTCGCTCTGGGCGATGAAGTTTGGCGCGCGCGGCAAGTCGATGCAGGAACGAATGCTCGAGGAAGCCAAGCGGCGGCGCGGGAAGCAGGTCAACTTGTCGGACGTGACCAAGGGACTGCTGCTCAATCGGCGCATCGTCGCGGCGCTGCGCGCTTGCACCGTCTTCCACGGACTCGACTCGCTTCATCTCTCGATGATGGCCTACGGCGGCCTCAACATGCGCATGAAGCGGTACGGAGTCGTGTACCGAGCGGGCGCGGCCGCCTCCTCCTTTTTCGTGCTCACGCACGGCAGCGTGCAGATCGTCTCGGAGGACGGTCCGCCGCAGACGATCACCGTCGAGCGCGGCGCACGCCAGGGCATCGCATTCGGCCTCGAGAGCCTCGGGGGCCTCGGCTCGGGGGGCGCTGTGTCGGGCGGCTCGGGCCTGTGTCGGCAGGCGACCGTCTGCGCTCTCGAGGCAAGCTCCCTGGTTGTCTTTAGTACCAAGGACATGCGCCTCGACGAGGGTCGACTCGAGAGGCTGGCTGATCGCATCTTTGCCGAGACGGCGGCCGCGGCGCTACGCATCACGCCGGTGTTTGCCGACCTGACGCCCGCGCAGCTTGCGAGCCTCGCGCCTCTCTTCGAGTTTGGGGCTTTCAATCCGAACACCCCCTTCTTCAGTGCGGGCGGCGCGTGCGACAAGCTCTTTATCCTCCTGAACGGCTCGATGGTCATCAGTCAACGTAGCACCACTATCGCCACCCTCCACTCCACTGTCGGTGAGGGCTCTACCGTCTGGCATCCGTTCGTAGGCGCGGAGGGGCTGCTCGATGCCGAGACGCGCCGCCCGTACGACGTCGTCACGTGCACGCCTGCGAACGCGCTCGTGCTCCCCGCGCATGCATTGAAGCGCTTCCTGAAGTCGGTGCCTAACTTGTACGATCGGTTGCGGGAGTTTTCGGAGATGCGCCGGAAGGCGTGGGAGCTTGAGTGCGGCCTCAGCCTGAGTCTCGAGTACGATTCGGTCCCGGAGGCCGCCCAAAATGAGGACCCTGCTCAGGACGCCGACTGAGGGTGAGGGTAAACGTCATCAGTCATCAGTCATCATCATCATCATCATATTCATCATCATCATCATGTCGACCAGAAGGCCGTGCTATAAATTTTTTTGAACTTTGATGACCAGATTTTCCGCCGAGCCAGGTTTGGAAGCCCCGCGGCAAAGTCGAAAGAAAACATCTCATGCGCACATCTCGCGAGGCATGGGAACTCGCGCACGTTCTCCAGCCGCCGCTGATCCCATGCCCGCCGCAGCAGCCGTGCCTGGCAAATTGGATCTTGCGAGGCCGTGAGAGTGCCATGGGGGGGCACGACGATGGCAAGTGGTCTGGCGGTGGATGCTGGTGCTTGCAAGAGCCGTACATGATCGCAGACGAGCCAACGCGGCCACCACGTGCAGTTCCACGCATGACGTCGAGTCTGACACACTCAGAGTACTACTGGCGCTTTGCCCGCCCTGGCATCCCTGTAGTTGTTGCCGGGATGTGTGATGGGCCAGAGTGGGTCGAGCGTGGCCGCAAAGTACTGGCGTGCTGTGGACAGAGACCAGAAAGCCGGATGTGCGGTTCAATGAAGTGTGACGACATTAAGCATGCCCACAAGAGCCACCAGGCAAACTTCTGCAGTAACGAATGCGCGACGCTTGCGTATCCGGGGCACGTGGACTTTCTGCCGCAGACCTTTCGGTTTCCACACCCGCTGCCATCGCTCTCTCAGATCTTCGACGACCCACCTTGGGTGGTCGCTGGCGCCGCTGGCGCCACCTTTGGTTCACCTGGGCACTACGACAATGGCTGCTCCGGCAGCATCTCAATACAGCTCCACGGGCGCAAGCTATGGACGCTGTGGGCGCCGTGGGACGTGGACGTGCGAGATGAGGACGCAGCAGAAACCACTGACGAGCCATCTGACGGCTTCATCCAAGAGCGGGAGCGCTTTGAGGCCATGCTAGAGCCGGGTGATGCAATCGTCTATCCACCAGGCTGGTTCCACTCGACAGCAATCACGGAGGATGGCGCATCTGCCGCGGTAGCGTGGTGGGTGGACTTGATCCCGTCGTTTGGTGCTGTAGAGAGCAGGAGCAACACCTCGACGGCCATCGCACGCTCGCCGTTCGGCTTCGGCAGCTGTGCGACCGGCCCCAAAGGCTGGGCTCACCGCACAGCAGCCTGGGATGAGCATGTCGACCGGCCGGCCAAGAGAGTGTTGCGCGACAAAAAAGACGAGCTCTGATTTTCGTCTATGGCGTGGTGCATCCTTTCGTTTATGGCGTGGCGCAATCTTTCGTTTATGGCGTGGTGCATCCTGCACTGCGTGGCGCGGCTCGCCAAGATCCCGCACCCGGTTCCCCTCTGCGCGCGACGCTGCTTGCTGGGCTCTTGCCCGCCTGCTCCATGCTGCGTGATGTGTGAACGGCTCAGACCGATATGGGCCCGGGGCAGAAGGATGGTAGGATGTCATTTTCATGACATGTGGCGTTTAGTGAGAGGTGCACACATACGGCGTAGGTACCGGTACCCCGGTGTCTTTTTACCGGTACACATTACACTTCAAGTTCTTGGAAATCCGCAAGGCGAGGGTGAAGGGAGAGCGATTGCAGAGCGATTGCAGAGGTTGCAGCAAAAGCAAGCGGATCAAGGTCCATGCCGCGGCCGATGCTGCCATCACGAGACGGGCGGCCGCAAGGACGTGCCACTTCAAGGCGTGCTACTCGCGTGCTACATGAACGAGAGTATGGGCCCCGGCCGGCTGAGCCCTGCCGCACTAGAGACCTTGGAGACACTCGGCTGGCGCATAGCTCGCATTCAGCTGCCACGCTTTGCCTCTTGGCATGTCGCGGAGCAGACACGCCTCATCGCGCATCTCAAGCACTTCTGGGGTGGGTACGCCGCCGTGCCGCGCACCATGGTCGACCTCGGGTGCCACGCGGGACATGGCAAACACAAGAACATCTCGGACGCGCTGCTCTGGCTCGAAGAGTTTCCTGGGCTCGGCATGGTCGTCGGCGTCGACGCGTTCGAGGACTTTGCATTTGACTTGCAATACCGGTTCGACCGGGTTGAGCCGTACGCATCGTCCCCAGCGACGAAGCGCACGTTCGCCCTCGGCATCGGGCCCGTGGACAACACGGTCGGCGACATGACTGGGTTAGCGCGCCAGCACATCATGTGCTGCTCGAATACGGGCTGGTGCCAGGACATGCACACTCAACTGGAGGCGCGTGGCTCCGATCACATGTGCAAGCTCGTGCGCATGCGGCTCGGGATCCTTGTGCCCGACGGGCGGCTCACCCACCGGCCGTCGCGCTACTCGTCGAACCTGACCTTGGCCCTGTGGAAGAACCTTGGGCAGAGCTGGAAGAAATCGGATCCTCGCAGAAAGAACCTCTACATGGTGCCCATCATGCGCGTCGATACCTTCTGGACGGTCCACCTCCAGGAGCGTCACATCGACTTTCTCAAGATAGACATGGACATGTCGTGGAGGCGCATGGGGTTGGAGAAGCTCGTCGAGGCACAGGGGTTCACAGTGATGGTCATTGAGGTCGACGTGTCGTGGGTGCCCCCCTGGGGCGCCAAGAGAGGCGTTCGAGGCGGCGTCGACTTGATTTGGAACCTTACCGAGGCTGACCTGTTCGCATTCTATGCAAGCTCGCGCGGGTACGACGTGTTCTTCAAGGTGCCGTGTACGATGCGCGATCACTCTGGCAGCTTTGTGGGTCTCTCGGCTTGGTACTTTCTCGTCGCCAACGCCTCGTGGTTCGCGGCGACGGGCTACTGGGTCAGGAAGCGACATGCGGATCCGAATCTCGGTGGCATGGCCGTTCAGGATCTGCTGCTCGTGCGGCGCACCGCGCACGGACTCGCTGCGAGCCTCACCGCGCAAGGCATGGAGGACTGCCGGCAGGATTTGCGTAAGTGGTAAGACTCAGGGGTAGAGCTCTACGAGAACTGCAACGCAGGGCATGCGGCCGAATGTTGAGCACGAATCTGTTCTCTTAAAATCTCCACATCACTCACAGGGCCAGCTTGACCGGGTGGACGGGCTGGCATGGGCTGGTACGCGCGCAGGCGGAGAGGCGGTGCACCCCGGCACCTGCAGGCGACGGTCAAACGGTCACTTCGACATGCCGTGGCTGAGGGCGCCAAAGTGGTGACGAAATGACGAAGCCTACCGGTAAATGTATGCTTGACTTGTGGCATCCGCGCCCGCTCGAAGCTCGAGAGGAAGCGACACAGCCTCACACCACCAGGGGGAAGCCACGTGAAAAGAATGGAGCCATCGCCCCCACCCGTTTGCCCTCCTTGCCCCACCGATATCACGTGCAAAGCCATGGTCGCCTTCGGGGTCAACGACCTTCGCGAGTGTGAGGTCATCGTGGCCCCGCCAAGGGCAGGAGAGGTCCGCGTCAAGATTGTTTGCAACGCCCTTTGCCACACGGACATCTACACTCTCGGTGGCTCCGATCCGGAGGGGCTCTTCCCAGCGATCCTCGGCCACGAGGCCACGGCGATCGTCGAGTCCGTGGGCGACGGCGTCCGCTCCGTGAAGGTGGGCGACACCATCGTCCCCGGCTACACCCCACAGTGCAAAGAGCCCGACTGCATCTTCTGCATGTCGCCTAAGACGAACCTGTGCCCGAGGATCCGAGGCACGCAGGGCAAGGGTGTCATGCCCGACGGCACGTCGCGCTTCACGCTCAAGTCGGACCGCAGCACCATCTTCCACTTCATGGGGTGCAGCACGTTTAGCGAGTACACGGTGCTCGCGGAGATCTCGTGCGCCAAGATCAACCCCTCGATCCCGCACGAGCATGCTTGCCTCTTCGGCTGCGGCATCGCCACCGGCCTCGGCGCAGTCTGGAACACCGCCAAAGTTGAGCCCTTTTCGTCCGTCGCCGTCTTCGGTCTGGGTGCGGTCGGGCTTGCTGTCGTCCAAGCGGCCAAGGCCATTGGCGCGCACCCGATCATTGGCATCGATGTCAACGAGAAGAAGTTTGCGATCGCGAAGCAGCTCGGCTGCACCGACTGCGTCAACCCCAAGGACCACGACAAGCCGATGCAGCAGGTGCTCATCGGCATGAGCCCTACCGGCTTTGGGTACGACTACACCTTCGACGCCACCGGTAACACCGACGTGATGCGGTCGGCTCTCGAAGCGGCGCACCGAGGGTGGGGCCTCATGACGATCATCGGAGTGGCGGCCGCCGGGAAGGAGATCTCCACGCGCCCCTTTCAATTCGTCACTGGTCGCCGGTGCACTGGCACTGCATTTGGCGGTTGGAAGACCCGCGACGCGATCCCCATGCTCGTGGAGCGCACCCTCAAGGGCGAGATCAAGGTCGAGCACTTCATCACGCACAAGTTCAAGGGCGTGGCCGAAACCACCAAGGCGCTCGAGGCGCTGCACAGCGGCGACTGCCTCCGCGCTGTTGTGGAATATTGAGCTCTCATGTGTGGGCTGTGGGGTGGGAGACGGAGGACGTCTCAAAGACGATGTTGGGCCTGCCACAGATGATGATGCAGCGGATGCTTTTTGCCAAGAAGCCCGCTCAACGTCTGAGCTCTATCTGGACGCGACCAGTGTGCTCAAGCCGTTGTTCACTTAAATCTTAATCAAGCCCGTGCTTTATAACGTATTGGTATGTGCTATTGTACCGATATCCCGGGATTGGATCGGGAGATCGTTGATGGTTTCAGCATTCACAAGAAATGTCTGCCTCATGTGTGCGCCCGCCCGCCGCCGCGCGCGCCCGCGCGGCGGCAGCACGCTCCCCCAGGTGTCCTCCACCCGGCATGAATTCACATCGTAAAGCTGCCGATCTGCGTTCAACTCTTCTTCGGCGACGCCGCCACCCAAATCCCGTTTCACGCTGCGGTCGGACCGCTGTCGAGGTTTTCGATCTCTCGTTCGGAGGAAGGATCGGGCCTCGCGAAACTGCGTTTCGCGGACCGCCGCGGAGAGGCCGAGGGCTGTCGAGTAAACACCTCTCCTCTCATTCACAAGTGACAAGCGAAGCGGCATTGCCCGAGCGTCACACAGCGTGCTGTGGGGAAAGGAGAGGTGTTTACTCGACAGGGCCGAGGGCACCTTTCGGGCAAGGCCGAGGGCACCTTTCGGGCAAGACTAGTCAAAGTGCCATGCTGGCCTCGGCGACGACGCCGCCCGGATTCCCGCTGGTTTGGGAGGGAGTACCGACCGCGAACTACACGATGGTCGGGTACGACGCTGGAATGCTCAATATCCAGGTGAATGCCTGAGCACTGAAAACACACCTGAGCACTGAGCACTGACGGCCCTGCGTGCCTGCGCACGATCGAACAGTTCTCGAGCGATTGCTCCGGCGGGCCGGCATCGCAACGAATGCGGACTGTGTATCCCGACAATTACACGGTGCTCTCGCGTTGCGATCTCGGATGGAACTACATCATCGACCCGAGCTCACGCGGCGGTGGCTGCGTGGTCTGGCCGCTCAAGAGCGACACGTGCAGCTCCTGCGCGTGCCCATTTTGCCTCCGTGACACAGGCGGCGTGTGGGGTTCTACTGGGTCGGGAAATGTGACGTGGCTTGACATGCATCCCGCCATCAGCCCCGTCACCGGGGCTCCTGTCACCGTGTGGCGCGCCTTGCAGGCCAACGGCAACATTGTCGAGCACGCGGTCTCGGCGGCGGGGCTGCCAGTCACGCAAAGCGTCTCGTCGCCAAGCTATCTTACTGTCGCCACCCACTTCGACAGCTTCACACTCTCGGTTCCACTCGGCACCTTCGATGTCCCCGCGATCTGCGCAAACGCAACGCGTCGACTGCACGCCGCCAACGCTAGCCACGATGCAGCTAGGAGCCGCGCCGCACTGCGAGTGGGCCCGGCTGCGGACGTCAGCGTTGCGGCAGACCAGGCGCGTCCTCCACCGCCGCTCGGCGTACGCTTCCGTGCGTCGGTGACGACCAACATTGCACAGCCCGGCTACGAAGGGGGAAATGTTCTCACTGTCGTGCATGCCGACTGCTCGCGAGGGCCACGCAAGCAGCGTATGCACACCACCTACGGCAACTTCCACACTGTGAGTCTGCATGCACACCACCTATGCACACCACTTGCATGCACACCACCCATGGCAACTTCCGCACTGCGAGTCTCTCGCTCGCACCTCCTCGCGGCGACCTAAGCGCCCTTCTCCTGCCACGCATCGCGCGTCCGTCGACCCTTTTCGACAGCACTCCTAGAGCGCGCCTTGTTACGGAGGTGTGTGCGTGCCTTCTCGGCAGTTGCTTGTCGACTGCGCGGCGGGCCTTGTGCGCGAATACGACGAGGGCGGCATTAACTGCGAAACGACGACCATTGGGCTGCGCGACACGGTCGACGCCCGCATCTGCGCGACGTGCGGCATGCCATTTGGAATCCGCGACACAAACGGCGTGTACCGCGTCGGCGAGAGCATGCAGCAGACGGTCACGTGGTCTAACGCCACCGCAGACGCGGCCGACGGCGCGACCACGTACTATGGCCGCGTGGATGCCGGCTCGCTCGAGATAGCATTCACTTTCGCCGCTGGCGGCACGCCGCTGCAGCAGGCTATCCTTCAGCACGGCTGGCAACGCCTCCTCGTCAACTTCTCTAACTATTCGGCCGACGATTTTGACGACGTAAGCCCGCGCCCGCCGTCCGCACACCGCCCGCCGCCGCGCCGCCGCCGCTCTCCTCTGTACAGCCCGCGTAATGCGCCCAGTCACCCTAGCACGTCGCCGACACGCGTGGCTGACACGCGTGGCTCTCGCTTCCCCTCTCTCTGATGCTCAGTCGATCTTTGAGCCGCCGCGATGCTTCGAGCCGCTCTCGTCGCGCCTCGCCGTCTTTTGGGCCGGCTGGACGACGGTCGGTTGGGTGCTGCTCACGGGCATGGCCGCGGTTGTCGGCGCCCATATCGTCGACCAGTTCGCTCGCCGCATGCCAGCGCCACGCGCCATCCCGGCAGCTACGAGCGCGAGCGCCCGGGATGGCGCGAGCACGAGCGCGTCCTCGTGGGCGCACGTGGCCACGAGCATCGTCGGCACGGCGGTGCGTGCGGCTGCGCCGCTCGCCATCGTCATCAGCAGTTACTTGCTCGCAGCCACATACGAATCGCCACAAATTGTACAGTCCAGTGCGCTCCCGTACTCATTTGCTGCACCGGCGCTCGCCGGTGGTGGCTATTGCTACCCGCCCGCACACTGTGACGCGTACGATGGAGTATACAAGCCGCCGTGGTGGCGCAATCCGACCACCGTTATCGGCACCACCGCCGATGTGCGCGTGCTCTCGGCGTACTACGCGTACCTCGCGTTGCTTGCCATAATTGGACCGCTCATGCGCCTCTCGGCCGCGCTCGACTCGTCGTGCAGTACGCCGCTGCGCGTGCGGCTGCCGACGATCGGCCGCGCGCACTACGTCGACACGAGCTGTGGTGAGATGCTCACAGTGCTCTTCCTATGTTCGCTGCTGCTCTATGCCTTCTACGACGCGCTCGACATTCAGACCCTCGCCCTTCTCGACACACCCGCTGCGCTGCAACGGCTTGGAGCTGCGTGCGGCTCGCTGCTCAACCTGTTGGTCGGGCTGGTGCTTCTGCCCGTAGGCCGCGCGCTCGTCGTTGTCGGTGTGCCGCATGAACGTGCCGTGAGCTATCATCGCACCATCGGCACATCCATCATCGCCGTCGGCGCGCTCCACGTCGCTGTCGAGCACGCGCACTGGCTAATCAAGCGCACATGGCTCGCGTTCACATTCAACTATGTGCACACTCACACGGGGCAGGACGTGTGGCCGTGGGCCGTGCCCATGATGAACCTTCTCTTCGTCGCCCTCCTTGTTGCCAGCCTCGCCGCCCTCTCGCCAATCCGCCGCCGCTACTACAATGTCTTCCTCGCGATGCACGTCGTGGTGATGCCGTGCTTTCTTCTCGGTGCGTCACTGCACACGCCAGCTACTGCACACGCCCACGGCTGTGTACACGACTCACACGCTACGGCCATGTATACACACGTCACTGCACACGCCCACGACTCACACGCTCGCGACTGGCACGCTCCACCCCCTTCTCTTCCACAGGCACGTTGGTACACTCGTGGAGCGCCTGGAAGTTCGCCCTTGCCGGCATCGCCCTCTATCTCGCTGACAAGCTCTCTCGCACAGTCTGCACCCTTGCGGAGGCCGTCTCGCCGACGACGCGTCTGGTGGGGCTCCGCGAGCTCAAGGGTGGCATTGTGGCACTCACACTACGCTCCAAAGCGCGCCCACCCACGCCTGGGACTACCGTACGGCTGCGCATCGGAGCCATCTCTTGGGTGCAAGCCCACCCGTTCACCGTTTCAGAGACGGGAGGCTACGGCGCGGCGGCGGCGATGGCAAGCACAGGCGGCGTCGCCAACGGCGCCGCCGCTGTTGTCAGTGCGCCGTGCGATGCGCGCACTCGTGACGTGGACGAGGCGGCGACACACACGTGGACGCTACACGTCAAGGCCACCGGCAACAATCGCTGGACCGACCGGCTGCTGATGCTGGCGAGGGCGCATGCATCTCAGCTAGCATCTGAGCATGTATCTCCGCATGCCTCGGGGGCCGCCGAGCCTCTCACGTCGCGAGGAGACGAAGCCGTAATCAAGCTGCCTTCGCCTTCGACTCTCGCTTCTGACATTGCGCCTTGTTCGCCGCCGGTGCCACCGCTGCCGCCGCGGCTGCCGCGCGTGTGCGCGTTATGGTCCGAAGCCGAGGCGCAGTTGCAGACGTCTGCAACGCGGCGCCACGCCGCTGCTGATGTGGTGGTGCTGTTCGCTGGCGGGGTAGGAATCACACCTCTCTCTGCGCTCGCTCACCAGCTGCTTCTCGCCAGCGAGCGCAGCGCCAGCGGATGCAAGCACCCGTGCACTCTCGTTTTTAAGCGACGGCGGAGTGACCTCAAAGCGTCGCTCCTCCCATCAGCCACGTGCTCGACGGCAGAGGCTCTCTCGAGAGTTGGCGCTGGCTCTTGCCAAACGTCGGCGGTGGTGGCCGACGCGTCGCCGCCGGCGATATGGCTTGTTTGGTCGGTTCGCTCTATTGAGCTCGTCACAGAATTTGTGCCGCTGCTCGAGCTGTTGCACGCCGCGCCGAATGCAAAGCTGAGCATCCATCTCACCGACGAGTTTGGCGGTGGCGCCGAGTGCCTGCCGCCAGCGCTGCAAGCATGCGTGCACAATGCGCGCGCAGACGTCGACTCCATCCTTGGCAAGTGCGCGGCCGCGAATGCGCGCGTGCACGTCTGCACGTGCTGTCCTGTCCAAATGGAGAGGGCCGTCGGCAGGCTATGTGATGCGCACTGCCGCAAGGGCACCATTATGCGTCTCACGCGAATGAACTTTCTCTTGTAGACCTTTTTACCGTGCGTTCAGAAGTTCCCCCAAAGTAATTCACAGTGTGGTTACAATTCACACGTCGCGGATGCGGACCGGCCAACTGTTTATTGCGCATGCCGGCAGCGAGCGCGGCCATGCACACGCTCACGAGTCTGCAGGCCGACATCGACTCGTTGCACAGCAAGTGCAATGAGCTGCGCCAAAGCCTCGGCCACCCGACGACGCTCGAGTCAGAGGCGAGGGCACTCGTGAAAGACGGAGGCTCTCGGCCGGGCACGGAGCAGGCGCTGCTGCAGCTGCGCGAAAGCAAAGCGTCGGAGCTGCAGATGCTGTCCCTTCGCTGCTGCGGGCGCTCGACGCGGGACTGCCATGGCGCCGTCACCGGGCCGTCCGGCTCGCGCTTCAACTTGAAGCTCCTGCTCGCCGTCGCCGACTGCATGTCCACACAGGGTAAGGAGCTCGCCGAGCAGACGAAGCGCCACGAGGCGCTGCAGCGAGAGAACCGCGCACTGCGCGACCTCACTGGTCAGCGCAGCGCCGCAGAGGGCGGATCCTCCCAGCCCCTTGGTGGACCCGACGCGTTTCCGGCCTCGCCAGTGCCCTCTGCGGCTGCTCCCGTCCGTCCGTCCTCAGCGATGGCTGCTGTCCGTCGTCAGCCTCCGCCCGTACCGAGCGACGGGCGGCCGTCACCGCACGAGGCGTTCGCCGAGCTGTTCGGCAGCAGCAGCAGCAGCGTCAGCGCCAGCGCCAGCGTCAGCGGCAACGTCAGCGGCAGCGGCAGTGGCAGCAGCGGCAGCGGCAGCAGCCAACCGTCAGGAATCTCAAGACAACCGCCGCCGCAGCCTTACGCACCTCCGGCGCTCGCGCTGCAGCGTCCGCCTCCGCCGAGCACGGCGGCGATGCGCCAGCCCGACGCGCCTTCGCACCGCGCGCCGCCCGCCCTGCGCCGCGACGCGAGTGGACTGAGCCTCACCGCCGCCGCCGCCGCCACGGCCGCCGCCGCCAACGCGTCCGACGCGGCGGCGGCCGCCGCCTTAACGGCCGAGGCGAGCGCTCGAGCGAGCGCCAACGGCTCCCGCGAGCTCCGGCTGCTCAGCTTGCAGCGGCGGCTCGACGAGTCCCTCGCCGAGAATGCGATGTGGAAGCGCCAATTTGCCAAGCGGCTCGAGGAGATGCTCGCCCAATACGGCGCGGGCGGCGCGGCGGCGCAAGTGCCCACGGCGGCGCTAGCCCAGGCAGCCCCCTCTGCCAAGGCGCCCAATACGGCGCCTCCTCCCGTCAAGCCGCCTCCGGCAGCCGCGCCCGGGCCAGCTCCGCCCAATACGGCGCCCGCGCCCAAGGCGCACCTACAGCCGTCCAAGGGTGCTCAGGATGGCGCTCCGGATGGCGCTGCGGCGGCGGTGGCGTCGGCGACGGCGGCGGATGCCCTCGCTGCGTCGGAGGCGGAGGCGGAGCGATTGCGTACGGAGCTGCAGGCGGCGCTAGTGCGCGCGCGCGCGGCGGAGACGGGGCGCGATGCGGAGAAGCAGCGCACCGCCAGGCTCGATGCGGAGCTCAAGGAGGCGCATGCATCGCTCGAAAAGGCAAAGGCGAGCGCCGACGCGAGCGCCAAGCAGAGGAGCGCGGGAGAGGCGGACGCGGCCAAGGCGGCCGCAAGCAAGGCACAGGGAGCGGCGGCGCAGGCGGCGGCGCAGGCGGAGAGCCGCGCGCAGCAGCTCGAGCAGCGCGCGGAGAAGGTGGCGAGCCAGTTGGCGGCCCTGCACGCTGAGCACGCCGCGGTCGCTGCTAAGGCCAAGGCAGAGATGAGCGCCGACCTGTGCGCCACCCGTGAGTCGCTCGCGACGGTGGAGCGTGAGCTGAGCGAGGCGCGGCGCGCGGCGGAGCGCGCAGAGGCGCGTGCGAGCAAGGCCGAGAAGGAGGCGGAGAGGGTGGTGGCCGAGGCGCGCCGCGCGCGCGACGGAGCGCTCGCAAATGCCCAGGCGCAGGCGAGTGATGACCTCTGATGACCTCCGATGGCCTCTGATTGCTTCCCCCTTCAGGCGAGTGCCCAAGCACACGCGAGCGCCGAGGGCGATGCCTGCGCGCGAAGCTGATGGCCTCTGATGACCTCTGATGGCCTCTGATGACCTCTGATGACCTCTGATGACCTCTGATGACCTCTGATGACCTCTGATGACCTCTGATGACCACTGATGACCTCTGATGACCTCTGATGACCTCTGATGACCACTGATGACCTCTGATGACCTCTGATGACCTCTGATGACCTCTGATGACCTCTGATGACCTCTGATGACCTCTGATGGCCTCGCTCATCAGGCGAGTGCCGAGGGCGACGGCCTGCGCGCGAAGCTGCGCGAGGCCGAGGCGAGGCTCGAGGGCGCGCGAAAGCGGCACGCAGAGGAGGTGGCGGGGCTAGAGGCGACGGCCACGCACGAGCTGTCTCTCGAGAAGCAAGCGGCCAATCGCACCGTCACCCAATTGCAGACGCAATTGAGCCAGATGACGGCGCGAGCCGAGCGAGCTGAAGCGCAGCTGAGCAGCTCGGAACGTCAGCTGGCGGACGCGGCGGCCGAAGCGACGCGTCAACGTATGGCGGCGCACGAGGCGAATGTGCGTGCGCAGCAGGTGGAGCGCGCCGCCTCGGGCATGCAGCAGGCGGCCGAGAGCGCGATGAAACGTGCGGACGCGTGCGAGGCTGAGGCGCGCGAGATCGCATCTCGTCGCATCTCGTGGAAGGACGAGCGCGCGGCGCTCACAACGGAGCTGCATGCCGAGCGAGCGATACTCGACAAGGAGCGTCTGCACCTTCGCTCTCTCGAGGCATCCCTTGCGCACGAGCGTCAGGTGCGCCGCTCGATGGAGACGCTGCTCGAGACGCGCCTCGGGGAGCTCTCGAGTGAGACACAGCCTGAGGACCTCGCCAAGGGCGCCGAGGCGCTGCAGCTGCTGCTCGGGACGGCGGCCATCGCCCAGGCAGCCCTCGAGCAGCGGGAGGCACTCCTCGCTGACATCTTCATGCTCTTCGACACACGCCACGCGGATCGGATCGTCGCTCTCGAAGGCACCGCAACCCATCGGCACAGGTGCGACGCCGCGCATGCCAAGCTCGACAGCACGCTCGCGCGCCTCGATGCGCTCGAGATGGCGCGCCTCGATGCGCTCGAGACGGCGCCCCCAACGGCCGCCGCTCTGGGGCCGCCGCCCACCGCCGCGTCCTCTGGCGCGTCGTCCAGGCCGGGCACAGCCGCCACCGCCGCCGAACACGCGTCCGCGGCCGGCTCGTCGCCCGACACGGCGTTGCTCCGGAGCAGTTCGGGTCTGCTGGTACTCCGTCAAGAGCTGCGCGAGGTTGCTGGGCTGCTCCTTGCGGCGAGCAAAGCCGGCAGCGCGGCCTCCGACGTGGTGGCGGCGCAGGAGGCGGCCGTGCAGGCGGCGATCCACAAGTTCGCGGCGCGAGTCGACCAGTACCAGAGCGAGCTCAAGCACTCGAAGGAGCGAATCGCGGAGCTCGAGCGAGCCCTCGCGAAGGCTGGAGCCAAGGCGCCCCCCGCCCCCGTGCACCGCCCACCGCCCACTGGGTCCAGCGCGGCGCCCAAGAGTCGGCAGCAGCCCATTGCGGGCGGCGGCAGGAGCCCAAGAGGACCGCCGTCGCCGGATTGGCTGCCCAAAAATCGATGAGACGCGCAACCATGGTGCCGTGTGAATTTTGTACATAGATTGCACGTCGCCGCGCCACGCCGTATATCCCGGCGTGAAATGCGAGTTCCCCCGTGGCCGCGATTTGAAATTAATATTGAACATCCTAAATGCGTTGCTCTCCGCAGGCCTGCTACGTGCTACCAACCTGCTTCCGACGCCTTCCTGACAAGAGTGCTAAAAGCGTCGCGTCCTATTCCTTCGTTCCCGGGTGAAGGCCACCTCCATCACCGACGGACGGGATCCGCGAATCAAACGGGACTACGCAATCCGCGATCCCTTGTACCGGATGTACCCGAGACCGAGCATGAGTGGCCCTCGGCGTCTCATTGGCGGCCTGGTTGGCCTTAAGCTTCGCCACGAAGGAGGCGGACCGAGCCTGAGTGGCCGTCGACGTTTCATTGGCGGCCTTTTTTGCCTTGAGCTTCGCCAGGAACGAGGCGGCGGCAAGGGTCGTTTCGGCGGGCTTCGCAGGGACCGCTGGCAAATGAACCATAAAGCGCTGATGCTCCTCATTTCCTTCGGTCATGGCCTGATAGCGCTTGCTGACGACCTCAAGCGGCTCGAAGGCCTTGGACGAGTACTCAGTGGCATGATTCTGGGCTCGGAAAAGGAGAGCGCCGACCACACCGCCAAGCGGAGGGGCCACAAAATACACCCAGATCGGAGACACATCGGTGTGAAGACGGTGTAAAGACGAGTGCGACCCCGCATGCCACGCGGTAGCCACCGCCCCGAGCAGGCCGACAGCGGGGTTGAGGCAGCCACCGCTCACCTGATTAGGGGGGGCATCATAGGCAATCAGTGGTCATCAGTGGTCATCGATAGCGGGGTTGAGGCAGCCACCGCTCACCGGACCAATTGCGCTGCCGACTGACGCGATGGTGATGCCGATGGCGATGCCGAAGAAGGAGTTTCTCGCGAGGTGTCGCACCGTCGCCACGTTGAGCATTACATAGACAACAGCCGTCGTGCCGATCACCTCCGCCAGAAAGGCCCGCCCCGCGCCGGCGGCGGGGAAGGGAAAGCCTATCTCGATGTCCGCCATGGCCGTCGCACCCACAGTCGGCAGATGGAGCAGCAAGCTGATGGCGACGAGCGCGGCGCAAATAGCGCCCATCAGCTGGGCAAGCACGTAGAGCGCCAGCTTGCGAGCGGGGAAGCCCTCGGCGATGGGCGACCGTATAGAGCGCACCTGTGATAGTTGTGTGACTATACTTGTGAGTCTCGTGTGAAGAGGGTGCAGTGTGAATAGGGTGCAGGGTGGTCGAGGTGTGGCGAGCGTACGTAGAGCCCGACGGAGACGGCCGGATTCATGTGGCAGCCGGAGGTGGATCCGGCCATCGAGAGCAGCGCAACGGTCAGAGCGAACATGGAGAGTTCGGCGAGCTTGGACGCGCCGAAGAGGGGCGAGAGCGCCACGAACATGGAGAGGAAGAAGGTCGTGACGAACTCCATCGCGTACCTGATGAGGAAGGCAATCGGTGGCAATCAAGTGGCAATCAAGTGGCAATCAAGTGGCAATCAAGTGGCAATCAAGTGGCAATCAAGTGGCAATCAAGTGGCAATCAAGTGGCAATCAGAGCCAGACGTCAGAGGCGAACTCGATCGCGTACGCAGGGAGCTCCCTCAGCAGCCTGCGCCTGCTGACGCGTCCGAAATCGTCGGGGCTCGTAACGTGGAAAAAGAGGCCGGCGAGGACGCCAGCGAGGGTGGGGAAGACGAGGTAGAGCCACACCTGAGGCGAAGGTGTGGGGGTCATGTGCATGCACATGCGTGGGGTGCACACATACACGTGCGAGGTGTGAGGGGAGCGGGCGCTGGGAGGGTGAGAGGTGAGAGTGGGGTGAGTTGCACGAGCTGCTCTCGACCTGCACGGGTGATCCCGCGAGGAGAGGGAGGGCGAGCCCCACTGCCGCGTTGAATGCCCCACCGGAGAGGCCGCCGCCCACGACGGCGCCTGCGAGCACTGTGAAGCCGATCGCCAGCCCAAAGTAGCTGTTGTTGTCCCTGATGAGGGAGGCAATCAAAAACTCATCAGATGGTCATCATAGGCACTCAACCCGTCATCTGAGGCAATCAAAGCTCATCAGATAGGTCATCATAGGCACTCAGCCCGTCATCTGAGGCAATCAAAGCTCATCAGATAGGTCATCATAGGCACTCAGCCCGTCATCTGAGGCAATCAAAGCTCATCAGATAGGTCATCATAGGCACTCAGCCCGTCATCATAGGCAATCAGCCCCTTGGTAGAAGCGCACTGGCTATTGGATGTGGCCACGTTCAGGACGACCGTCGCCAGCAGGAACGAGCACACTGCGCGATTTGAGAGGGACGGACCTTCCGGGTGAGCCTCCAGATGCTCGCCAGACACATGGGGCACACACATGGGGCGGAGGCACGGGCCGAGAGGGGTTCAGGAGAAGCTTTTGCCCGCGCACGCATCTCAGCGCCAATCGCCGGGCCGAGCATGCCCTCGGGGTACGCTGGATAGCCGAGGCCCGCCTCTCCAACGAGGGCAAGGGCAAAGCCACCACCGACAAAGGCTCCAGCAAGCTGGGCCGCGACGTAGAGCAACGCGGCGAGCGCGGTTAAATTCAAGGCAGTAGACTTGGAGAAACTACGGGTAAAGACGGCCGCCGTGACCGTTGGATTGTAGTGTGCGCCTGAGACATGGCCGCCAGCGTAAACCATTCCGACCAGCATGCCGCCGATACACAAAGGTGCTGCGGCTTGGGATTTCGCCGACATGCCGACACAAAACGTCAAGTAGAATGTTCCGATGAACTCCGTCAACAGCTTTGGCAGCAGGACAGCGACTTGACCCAGCATGCCGCTCTCGGCAAAGGCCGCCACTGCCAGTTTGAAACTTTTCTGCCGGTGCATGGCAATGATGCGCATGTTTTCGAGAACGCCCAAGGCACAGCAAGCGTTGCAGGGATGGATCCCGGGGAAGAACCAAGCGTCGACAACGGCGGCGGCCTGTGGTGTGAATTGGGTTTCGGAACACTCCTTTGGCTGTGAATATGCGGAGCTGTTACCTCGAAACAGCTGTTACACACAGCCCCAATTTCGAACTCGCACGTCCAGAGCACGTCCCAGAAAATGCACACTGATTACCCCTGATCACCTCTGATTGCCCCTGAGTCTTGCGGGCCGCACGACCTCCGTTAGACAGACCTCCGTGGCAGGCGGCTTGCTCTGTTGTACACGACGTGTCGGGTGCGCGCGCGCCCAGCGCCGTGAATGCGAACTCGATGAGAAACTGGACAGCATCGGAGCGCATAAACAAGAGCTCCGATGCCCTCTCAGTGTGAGCTCCCAATGTCCTCATTGTTGACCTCCTCTCCGATGGACTTGACCAGAAGGGCGCTGAGGAAGCCTAGGAGACACACAAAGCCGACGATGTTGCCGCCAATCTCGAAGGCTTCCGGGAGCACCGTGGACGCGATCATGGTGAGCATCGCTCCTCCGCACACGCCCTCGATGATCGCGATCAGGTAGGAGGCTCCCAAAGTCCTCTGCTCACCGGGCCCGAGGGGGGGGAAGCAGATGGCGCCGAGCCCCGCCCCGAGACCTGTGCCGACAAAGATGGCGGACCACATGCCCATGATGACGATCGACCTCATGCTGTACGACTTCATGATCGCCGCGGAGGACATGGCTTCAGGCAGGTTGGCGAGGAAGACGCCGACGGTGAAGGTGATCAGCGAGGAGATGTTTCCCGAGTTCGCGAGGATGCCAAGTACGAAGGATTCTGGGATGGCGTCAAGCCCAATGCCTAGCCAAATCATGATCGCGGCGTTCTGCAGGGGAACGGTTAAGGTTAGGGAGAGGAATGAAGAGTTCAGAGGAGAATGCCTATCCAGATCCAGCCGATGACACTATAGGGGGCAATCAGCGGGCAATCAGCAGGCACTCATCGGGCATGCAAAGGGAGGGCAATCACCCTATCCAAATCCAGCCGACAACATCGGAGGGAGGGCAATCAGCAGAGGCTCCATGAGAGGCAGTGGCATTTGAGCTGTGCGGTAGCAGAGTTGCGCGGCGTATCACCTTGCCGCCTTGATGGCCTTGATGGCTAGCCGCCTTCGCCGCCTCCTCGGCGCGCTTTTCAACAGCCTCGCGTCGATTCTCCTCTAGCATTTTCGTTATTTTCGATGACGAGACAACATGCGTTATCCCAGCGCGGAATTTTGCACGTGCAGCCGCGGCTGCTTCCTCCTTGCGGATGCGCTCTGCCTCCGCTTCGTCATACGTTTCAACTGCATTTGGGTCAGGCTTCTCTCCGGACTCCATGTCGGGCTGAACCTTGCCGAGGACCTTCGCGACTTTGAGCGTCGATCGCTTACGGAAGAAGGCTCCTTGATCATTCAGCACCTTGTCGAGGAAGCTGAAAAACGCCCCGCCACATACGGCCGCCGCAATCGCAGCGAGCGTGCAGCCGAGGCCTGTGTCTGACTGATGCTGCAAGATGGCGCCGAACAACTCGATGCTTAGCGCCTGGATGAGCGCTCCACCACCGAAGGCCATCATTGCAGCATTCACCTTCGGGCTGGGCGCTGCCGTGACGCCAATCGCAGCACCAATAACAAGCGAGAGCGCTGAGAGAAGCCCCCAGCCGGCAGCGTTGAGAAAGTTTAAGCCCCCGTCCACGGGCTCGCGCACGATGGTCGTATTCAACAACAAGGAACCTCCCATTCGCCCCTGGTGGTGGTGGTGGTGGACGCTCGGCAAGTGTCGAGGGTTGGCGTCGCTCCCGTTCCCGAAGACTTGCGAAACGCAACAGATAGGAATCCTATAATCCAAAGCTTCCAAATAAGTTATTCATATGGACGCACCTCCAGGCAACAAAATAAAACGGACATGCTGTCGTCATCCCGCGTCGCGGACGCGACGCGCCTCTCGATGACGCGGACGCGACGCTTGATGACGTCGCAATTTGGGTTCTGAAACTGTGTCTGAAAAGAGGACTCCGAACGTGATGCCGAGCGCCGCCACGGCCGCGCACGTCGTGGCGGTGACGGCGTTGGCTTTGACGCTCACATGGCTCTTCTTCGCTCGCCGTAAGCGTCGCCACGTTGTCTCGCTTCCCATCACGTTGGCGGACAAGAATGGTGGAGCTATCACGGTACGCGTGGCGCGAGTCTCAGATCGGGAGGAGGTGGTCTCTTCGATTGCCGATCTCACGGGCACGGGCAGCGGCACGGGCAATGACGACTACCTCCTCCAGGAGTTCAACCGAATGGTCGAGGACGAGGATGTGCTGCTCCTTTTCGCCGAAGACGTTGAGACGGGCAAGGGCCTGGGCATGATGGCGATCGTGTGGTCGAGCCCAGTTGAAACATACTGGCAGAGCTTGCGCGTGTCGCAGGCGGCGCGCGGGCGAGGCATCGCCTCGCGCCTCTTCGATGTGGCTGCCCACATTGCGCTGCAGCGTCAGGGCCCGGCGAGCATCGGACGCTGGGGCGTCGTCTCCTCGAACGAGGTGATGACACGCTGGAGCGAGCGCCTCGGGCTGCATGGGCCGCAGCGCTTTCGGCGGTACGGCGCCCCCGCGTCCTCGGAGCCGCCCCCGCTGCCTCCGGGCTACGTGCTGCGCGAGGCGACTCAGGAGGACGTGCGCGCGATCATGGCGTTCCTCAAGAGCGCCCCCGTGTGGAATTCCGAATTTGGCTCCCAAAACTTTGTGCTCGCGGGCTGGGGGGAGTTTAGCGAGGAGATGCTCGGCAAGCTGGTGACGGGTGCGACCTCGCGCGGCCTCCCCGTGCCCAGCCCGCGTCTGCTCCTGAGCGCGAGCGGCGCCCTCGTCGCCTTCATGTGCATCTCATTCTTCCAGATGGGTGACCAACGGTTCTGCATGTTCCGGTACGCGGACGGCGCGTACGACGAGCTGCGCGTGCTGCTGCACTGCCTGCCGAGCATCGCGCACGGGCTCAAGTGCGTTGGGTGCGGTGGGTACGTGCCCACCCTGCCGCCCATCATCGCGTTAATGGACGCTTCTGAAAAGTACAAGCGCGCGACGGCGACCGAGCAGCACGAGTTCAAATGGAAGAACGCCGAGTTTGTGGCGCGCATTGACCTGGGCGAGGCGGCTCTCGCGCCCGCCACGACGCCCGCCAAGTGAGGCCGTAGTGAGGCCGAGCATTGGTGCACTCCTGTGGCGGCCCCTGGGGTACTTGGAGGGGGATGTGAGGGTTCGTGAGGGTCGTGGGCTGCACCCAGCTCACTGGCCACTGATGATGTGAGCGCTCAAGATCGAGATCGAGAGCGAGAGCGAGATTGGTGCGAATTCCGAGATCGAGATCGAGAGCGAGATTGGTGCGAATTCCGAACACGTAGACTCTCGGAGCGGCGAAGGGAGCGAGGCGGATGCACGGAAAGAGGAGGGCAGGGGAAACGAGGCCGTCGGTGGAGCCGTAGGTCGGACCTAAGGTGAAAGGTCGGAGATCGAGAATCAAGCGTAATGTCGAGGGCGTGGCACGCACGCGGGATTAGCAGATAGCAGTCCGGCGCTGCGCGCGCGCATGCGTGCGTCGACAGAGTGCGCACAAGCGTGGCCCAGGTGGATGTCGAGTGCACTCTGCACACGACCGGACGTGCCTGGGGCTCCACGGGCAGGACTTCTCTAGTTTGAGCACACGCACATCGCCGCACGGCACGCGGCGTTCAGCACGCGAACGATGGATCAGCCGTGGAGCGCGGCGAGTCGCACCCAGGAACTTATTGTGCGAGAGCGGCCGGAGCCGCGCGGGCCCGCAACCGGGGGCGCGGCGGGCGGCGAGCGGCACCCCCACCCACGGGACGGCCCGGTTGTGTCAGGTGGAGGTGCGTGGTTCTTGCGTGTGGAGACGTCGAGAAGTTTACTACTTTCCTGTCTCTTTGCCGTGCCTCTCTCTCTCGTCTGTTCTCTCTACTGTGCGCCTGAAGCAAGAGCCGGTGCTGAACGTGCAACTGGATCGTTCGGTTTCAGTGGAGTTATGCAATCGCTCGGCGCTGGTCGGCGACTGGGATCGCATAGAGCGAGGCACATTTGTACGAGGCGCAGCTCATCGGCGGCACGCGCATCATCCTCATATTGAAGACGACCTGTGCGTGTGACACGACGCGGTGGGCTCCGTCCTGTCTCACGCCGGTGCTGCGGGCTCGTGCAGCGGCTCGCTCCTCGGCTCTGCTGCCTCGGAGGCATGCTCATAGTAACTGTTGAAGTCGAGCCGGTAGAGGAGGAATGCGAGGTCGTACGACGAGTGGCGCTTGACTGCGCTCACGAGCGCGAGGATACGCCGGCGGTACTCGGCGGCGGCAAGCTGCAGCTGCTCCTCGAAGCTGGCCTCGACGACGAGCTCGCCCATCTGAGCTGGCGTCACCGCGCCACGTACCGCAAAGGTGCCTCGCGCGGCGGAGACGGCGATGGCGGCGGCGTGCTCGCGCGCGGCGGCCTTCTGCTCCAGGAGCGACATGTAGAGCTGGTCCTGCACGCGCGCGAACGCGAGGATCGCGTCGAAGAGCGAGACGAGCGCGCGATGCATCGGCTCGTCCTCGGCGCCGAGCATGGCCTTCTGTGTGAGGCTTGCGAGGAACTGGCCGTGCGCGGCGAGCAAACTGTCGAGGTCGGTGGCGGCGTGCAGCCGCTCATGGAGCACGAGGCTCTCGCACTCGATCACCTGATGAGGGACGCAATCAGCATGCACTCAGAGATGCAATCAGTCGGAGCACGAGGCTCTCACACTCGATCACCTGATGAGGGAGGCAATCAGATGCAATCAGATGCAATCAGAGACACTCAGAGGCAATCAGTGGCAATCAGAGGCCATCTCGATCACCTCGAACATGAGGTAGTACTGCAGGTTGTAGATGAGGTGCACCATCTCGTTGCGCAGCACGTAGCAACCGTGTATCGTCGGGTCGCGGTGCAGCGTCGAAAGCAGGCGCGAGGCGGTGCAGTGCTTGCGCCAGACGGCAGTGAGCGAGTGCTCGACCCTCTTCAGCTGCCAGAGGAATGTGAAGAGTCGCCGGTACGACGCGAGCGCACTCGTGCTGAAGATCGTGTCGCACGGCGCTCCGACCCGATAATCGAGCGCAAAGGCATCCCAGCCGGTCGCCTTGGGTCCCTTGTTGAGCGACACATCGAGGTGGCGTAGCAGCAGGGTCGGCTCTGCCTCGGTCGGCGACGAGTGCGACGCGCGCACCGCCGCCTCGACGAGCGAGACCAAATGATGACGATGCAGCTGCTGGGCTGGTTTGGAGAGCGACGGCGCGAGGTGCTCCATCAACGTCTGTGCAAAGTCGCCCTTTCCGAGCAGCAAGAACTGCTGCAGGTTGGTCACGTGGGCACGGAGCTCATACCGGCCCCATAGCAGCTCAAGCAACCTCGCGTTCGCGAGCGCGGCGGCGCGACTGACTACGGCCGACAGTGCCGCCTCGCGCCCGTACTCCATGCACGCGAGGGCCGCGGCCGACGCCGCGCCCGCCTCGGCCGCCTCCGTCTCCGCCATCAGCGAGGATTCCGAAACCGCCCCTGCCGCGACGGCGCCCGCAACGGCGCTTCCCGCCGTCAGCGGCCGCTCGCCGTGGTTGGCGGTGCTTGCGCTGGTAGCGCTGGTGGCGGTGGGCAAGGGCGCACCTCTCGGCGTCTCGACGCTGAGCGCCGTCCCGAGCGCCGCCCAGCCGAGCGCCGTCCCGGGCGTCTCCCCGCCTCTCGCCGCCGCCGCCGCCGCCGCCGCCTTGGTCGGCGCCTTTGGTGGTACCGGCAACGGCGCCGAAAGGCGTAGCGACCAGTCGGCATCGCCGCAACACAGACGGATGAAGTTGATCGCCTTGCCCACGAGCAGCACCTTGGTCGCGAGAGCGCGCGGCAAGAAGCTTGGCACCATCGACTCGCGTATGGCGTACCTGATGAGCGGCGCCATCAGGTAGGACATCAGTGGCCATCAATGGCAATCAGGGCGACATGGCGTACCTGATGAGGTGAACCATCAGGGAAGTACTCCGAGGGGCATGCAGAGAGGCGATCAGAGAGGCGATCAGAGAGGCGATCAGAGAGGCGATCAAGGCATACCGCTGCTCCCACAGCGCGGTGAGCGGCGTGGCGCGGCTTTCGATGAAGAACTCCTCGTGCGCGTCGCGCAGCTCGCCCTGCAGCACCCACATGCGGATCATGCCAAACAGCGGCGCAGCGGCTGCGCGCAGCAGGTGGCGCACATAGCCTCGCACGAGAGGGTCGCCGTGGCGCTCGTGCCGCGCGATCGCGACGATCATGGCGCCGCCCTTGAGAGGCGCACAGGTGCGAGCGAGCTGCGCCATGAGCAGGAGCCGTTGCATCGGCTGCGCGCTCCAGACGCTCAGCTGGAGGAGCGTGAGCTCGGACTGCCGCTGCTCCTCGAGGACCGCGAGCAGCTGATACCACTCATCGAGCTCGATCTGCAACGCGTGTCGGAGCGCCTGCGGCACCAGGCCGGCCGGCGCGACACCCGCCGACGCGGCCGCCGCACCGACCGCTGCGGCCGCCGCCCAGGCGCCACCCTCGCTCGCGCAGCCGCTCGCCGCCGTCGCGCTCGCCGCCGCCGCCGCCGCGCCGGCAGCCTTGACGAAGCTTTGCACCTGCCGGAAGAGCCAGCCGAGCTCTGAGAGCTGGCCCGCAAGCTGGCGCGCCCCTGGCGGCACCGCCGCGCCGCGCGGGAGCACGAAGGCATCGCGCGTCTCGTCCCAGCGCAGGTGCGCGCCGTCGATGTTCTGCATCACGAAGAGCAGCTCGCGCACCAGCGTCGCCTCGCTCAGCTCGCCGCCATCGCTCGTGGTCACCTCCCAGCGGGGCAGCTTGCGCGACGGCCCGCCGCCCGGCGCGGGCGGGTTGGGCTCGGGCGCACACACGGAGCCCCGAGCGGCCGTCGACGGTGGCGCCGCCGTGCCGCTCGGCCGGAGCATCGCACCGCGAGCAGAGATGACGGCGATGGGCGTCGACCTCGAGTGCAGCAGCGAGCCGAGCAGCTGCAACGCTGCGGGCAAGTTCCGAAGCCCATGGTCGAATCGCTCGAGCCGCTGGACGGACTCGGAGTAGGTGAGTGCATCCGCCGCGCAGCCCGCCTGCAGCAGCCGCCGCCTTGTGCCCTCACCCGTGGCCGCGCCCGACAGGGGCGAGGATCCCATGCGTGAGCCCAGGATGCGCAGGCAGAGCTGCAGCAGGCGCTGGCCACGCGGGTCAGCGTCGTCGTCGAGCTGCAGCGCTGGCACGAGCCGCTCAATGAGGGTGCACACGGAGGCGACGAGCGTGGTCGTCATTGGATTGCCGTCGCGCAGGGGGCTCTGTCCGATGAGGCGCCAAGGCGCCGTGTCCCGTGAACAAATTTGTTCACACCGCGCTCCAGTCTCAAACATGTGAGGTATCTCGTAAATGTTCGAACCGTCGTATTCGGTTTGGTACCGCCTAGTCTCCTAGTGCGGTTGCCACACGCACACCGCCGAGATCGGCGTCGCGCAAGCGCAGCGCACCACGTGCCGTGCCGCCTGTTGAATTTCCAACTAAAAATGTTGTATCGCAGGTGCAGACTCCGTCGGCCGGGACTCTCTCGGGACGCTCGGCAAGAATCACAAGAGCGCCCTTATGCGCTGCCACCAGCGCCACTTCCCGTGGAGCGCCGTGATGATGGCGCGCGTCGCTTGGGTGCGGGTGGATCCTGCTCTTCCCATGGCTCTTCCGTATGATCATCCTCGGTCCGAACGCGCTTCTTGGCGTCGGCAAGCTGCTTGCGCAATTCCTCAATCTCCGCGTTGGCAGCCGCCTTGGCAGCGGCCTCCTTCACGTTGGCTGCCGATTCCGCCTCAGCGACGGCAGTGGCCAATCGTGCCGCCATCTGCTCGGCCATCCGATTGAGCTCTGCCTCGTGGTCCTCGATGCGCCGCCGCAGGTTGAGGTTTGGCACCAGCGTCGTACCGAGCGTCGCGCGCGTGAGCGGGCTGAGCGGGTGCGGGCCGCGGAGGATCTCCTCAATTGCGCTGCGCTCGTAGGAATGGCCATCGGACGCGACGACTGGGTCCTTCATCTTGTCGTACGTGATCGGGCATGTGAAGTCGGCAGGCAGCGGCACGTTCAGCCCGACAGACTCGCGCCGTGCGCGCCGTGCCGCCACCGTCTGCAGCTCCTCAAGCCGCGAGCGCACGCGCTCCGTCACCGCCTCGTCCGCCGCGCCGACGGCCGCCGCCGTTGCCAGCGCCGCCTCCAGCGCAACAACGGTCTCACCAGCCTCGGCACGATGCAGCCGCGCCGTCGCAACTGAACGGAGCTTGCGCTGCAGCTCAGAGAAGGCGTGGAGAGGCGCGGCGGCGTTGGCGACGGCGGCAAGGATGGCATCGCTGCAGGTGGGGTTGAGGGCGAGGACACACAGTGTTTGTGCTGCATACCTCGCCGCCTTCGACTCAGCCCCCGCATGCAGCAACGCCACGAACAGTGGGATGGCGCCCGCCTCTCGGATGGCGTCTTGGTTGGTGGGGTTGTCGCAGGCGAGGATCCACAACGCGCCCGCCGCATTCTCCGCCGCCTTCGACTCAGCCCCCGCATGCAGCAACGCCACGAGCGGCGGGAAGGCGCCCGCCTCTCGGATGGCGTCTCGGTTGGTGGGGTTGTCGTGGGCGAGGAACCACAACGCGCAAGCCGCATGCTTCGCCACCTCCAACTCAGCCCCCACAAGCAGCAACGCAACGAGCGGCGGGATGGCGCCAGCCTCTCGGATGGCGTCTTGGTTGGTGGGGTTGTCGTGGGCGAGGATGCACAACACGCCAGCCGAATTCTTCGCCACCTCCGACTCAGCCCCCACAAGCAGCAACGCAACGAGCGGCGGGATGGCGCCAGCCTCTCGGATGGCGTCTTTGTTGGTGGGGCTGAGGGCGAGGTTCCCCAACACTCGAACCGCATTCTTCGCCGCGTCCGACTCAGCCCCCGCATGCAGCAGCGCCACGAGTGGCGGGATGGCGCCCGCCTCTCGGATGGCGTCTTGGTTGGTCGGGTTATTGCCGGCGAGGATCCACAACGCACAAACCGCATGCTTCGCCGCCTTCGACTCAGCCCCCGCATGCAGCAACGCCACGAGCGGCGGGATGGCGCCAGCCTCTCGGATGGCGTCTTGGTTGGTGGGGTTGTCGTGGGCGAGGAACCACAACGCGCAAGCCGCATGCTTCGCCGCCTTCGACTCAGCCCCCGCATGCAGCAACGCCACGAGCGGCGGGATGGCGCCCGCCTCTCTGATGGCGTCTCGGTTGGTGGGGTTGTCGCAGGCGAGGCTCCCCAACGCGCCTGCCGCATTCTCCGCCGCCTCCGACTCAGCCCCCGCATGCAGCAACGCCACGAGCGGCGGGATGGCGCCCGCTTCTCGGATGGCGTCTTGGTTGGTCGGGTTATTGCCGGCGAGGATCCACAACGCACAAACCGCATTCTCCGCCGCCTCCGACTCAGCCCCCGCATGCAGCAACGCCACGAGCGGCGGGATGGCGCCCGCCTCTCGGATGGCATCGCGGGCAGTATCACTGGTGTCGGAGAGTCTGAGCAGGGTCGATGCAGCCATTGAGGCTCCGCCGCTAAGCTTGAGCAGCTGCACAAGGCTTGGGATCGCCGGCCGGACGGCCTCACAATCGTCAGCGCTCATGCCAGAGTCAGTGAGCTCATGGAGCTCCTTGGCATGGCGCTCATCGAAATGGCATCGCTCCTCGGCGTGGCGCTTCAAGGTCGCCGCTACTCGCTCGGTTAGCGGGACGCGGGACGACATCAACGCCACACCGTCGATGGCTTCCCTTCCTCCTCGGCACTGAGCGTCGAGGAGAACACGCCTCCCTGTGAACGTTAACACGACAGACGCGAAACTCCTCGGCTCTAGGCTAATGCGTGCTGGTCAAGTCAAGTCAAGTGGTTGTTCAGTAGAATTTACCGAGCATGTAGCTTCTGCTGTGAAACACCCCCTTCTCGCGAGTTGCTGTTCAACACACGCAAGCTCCGGTCGTTTCGATCGACACGTGTCCGGTGACACGAAGACTGTGCTTCTGTGAAAGCGTCACTGAGAAGTCGTTAGTAGCCTTAGAGATCTAGAGTCCAGCCAATGAAAGAGCGAAACGATTTGAAGACGCTCAACAAGAAATCCTCTCGCGCCGACACATGTTTCTTTCTCCTCGTTCGAGTCGCATGCACCGCTCTCTCCTCCGGGGTTCGCCGCGCGCCGGGCGCGAGCACGCGCGGCCGCCGCCGCCGCGCGCCGCCGCCGCTCTCCCTCTGCCGCGATCTCCACGGCGGCCTCATCGTCTCATCAGCTGAGGCCTCATTCGTCGACGCGTTGCCGCGGCTTCCTCAGAAGCCGCCGTCGTCGTCCTCATCGGGCAGCGGCTCGGGCTCTTCAGCCTCGTCGAATGCGTCAGTAGGTACCGAGTAGAAGCGCACGACGGGCTTGTTCGGGTCCTTGAGCATGAGGTACTTGCCTTCCTCGAGCCCCAGGCAGAGGTCGACGATGGCCTTGAGGATGCCCCACGCGTTGCTCATGTTCAGGTTGATGAGCGGCGCAAGCTCGCGCGGCTTGTACACATTCGTGCCGAGCAGCACGTGGCTGTCCGTCGCCTTCGGGTTCATGCGCGACACGTAGCCAAACTTGATCAGGTCGGCATTGGACAGCAGCGCCTGCACAGTCCACTTGGCGAGCTTGTTCGAGTTGTTCTTCAGCTCGTTGGCGAGCACGGCGCCGCGCTGCGAGTCGAGCTTCTGCCGCCAGTCGATGCCGCCAGCAAGCTTCGAGTCGACCTCGTTGAGCGCGTACAGTCGCAGGAAGAGGTCCTCATCATGCATGCCTTTCATCACGCCGTCTACCTCGCACCTACAGAGGACGCTCACGCGCTTATCCTCGTCGCCCTCCTTGGGCGGCTTGCCGAGGGTGAACTTGCGATACCGGTAGCACACGGGCGCCACCGGCTCCTCAGGGTGCTGCGCAAAGGGGCCGCGTGGCTCGTTGAAGGCGACGGGCTTGTCGCCCTTGACAAGCACCTGCTGCGAGAACGCCTCGTTGATGTACGTCGCCTCACGCATCAGCTGCCCCGAGTTGTTGATCGAATCCCTATCGTCGTCCCCAAAGTCGTTGGCCGTCTCCATGTTCGTCACAAAGTCGATCGACGAGCCACGCCGCTTGTCGAGGAAGAGCTTGTCGCCGACGCGGTTGACGACGAGATCCCAAGAGTAGGACGAGCGCGGCGCGGCCATGATGACGGCGAGGATGGCGTCGGTGGCGTAGACACGCACGTCCTTGTTGGCCGGGTCGCCGTGCAGCCGCGCGATCACCGGGTCGTCTGACGTCGACACCTTGTAAAAGGAGGCTTCGGTGCCTACGAGAGCTTTCTCCGACTTGGGGGTGATGCGGTCGAACTGCTTGTCGTAGTAGTGCACCTGACCGCACGTGTACACGTCCTCGCCGGCGGGCGGGTCGAGGTTCATCTTCTGCAGCTCAGGGAAGGCGACCTGCCCCTTGACCACCCACTCGGCCCGCACGTCCACCGACGCGTCGCGCGTGCGCACAGGGGTCTGATCGTTCCACCGGCTCGCGCCCTGGTAGTTGGCTTGCTGGTTCTTCTTCCACTTGCTCATGGGAGCAATCGGCAGCGCCTTCTTGCCGAGGAACTTGGCGTTGAACTTGGCCTCCTCGCCCGTCGCCGCCGCCGCCGACGTGCGCCCGCGCCCGCGCCCGCCAAACCGGCCGCCACGCCCACGCCCGCGCATGCCCTTGTCCCACTGCTGCGTGGGCGCCGCCTGCCGGGTGTCGACGAGCTCGAAGCCCTCGGTGTCGTCGACGACGGCGGTGAACGCCTCGTTCGCCGCCTCGCGCACCTTGCCGCCGCGCGCCAGGCGCTGCTCGCGCTGCTGCTCCGCGCGCGCCGACCAGTCGGCCATCCGGCCGATGTAGGCCCGCTTCTCGTACGGCGCAAAGGGGATATCGGCGTACTGTGAGGGCACTGTCGTCGGGCCCCAACCATCTGGGTTGTATGGGATGTCGTCCTCGTGGAGGGTGAAAGACGTCGCCATGTCTCGGGCGAGGTCGCGCTTGCCACGGGGTTCGTTCAACACGACGCTTCGAGTTCGCACCCAACACCGGGACGCTGTTCGCGGTGGGTAAGATGTGGAGGCCCGTACCCGGAACCAGTTTGGGCGCGCGCGCGACCGCGGACCGCCTTGACTTGACTTGACTTGATTTGACTGATTTTGAAGGCCACCCGGCCTCGCCGTCTCGTCGGCAGGCTGGCCTGGCCGACGCATGCCCCCCAAGGCCCCCACGTCGGCTGCCCAAAGCGCAGGAGCGCCAATGTCAACGCTGAGCGCCGCCGACCGTCGACGGCTCCTGCACTTCGATTCGTCCGACGAGGACGATGAGCCCCCTGTGAAGCCGCGCGCGCCCATCCCGGCGGCGTTCCGAGCGGCTCGAACAACCGACGGCCTGAGCAGTAAAAAGGCTGACGGCCGCCTGATCTCGCGCGACGCCGACGCCGTAGCGCGATCCGAGAAGGACATCCCGGCCACGCGCAGCCATGCCAAGGCAGCGGCCCCCGCGGCTCAGGCGGGCGAAGAGGAGAACCACTCACCGAAGCCGCTACAGCGCGCCGCTCGGGACCGTGGGCTGGGCCAGCGCAAGCAACCGCTCGCCCCTCGGCGCATCGACTCGGAGTGCTCTTCTTCGGTACCAGCGACGGCTCCAGCTTTGATCGTCAAGATGGATGCGAAGATGGATGCGAGCCCTGTCGAGAGACGCGCAGCAGCACGGGATTCCTCGGGTGAGACGCCGACACCGCCCCGCTCGGCGACCACCCTGGCCCGAGAGCTGGAGGCGACGGAGGCACGGCTCACAGAGATGGCCCGCCTGCACGAGGCGTCCGTGGCGGAGGCCGCCTCGCTGCGCGCGCAGCTCGAACAGGCTCGCGCGCGCATGCTCGAGGCGCACGCGCAGTCGGTGCGTCAGATGCAGCGCGAGGCTCTGTCGGCCCTCGAGCAGCATGAGGAGCGTGCGGAGACGGCGGAACGGCGGCTGGCGGAGGCGTCCATTGAGCTCGAGGCGCTGCACGGGCAGCTGTCGGACGCGGCGCGCACGCTCGCTCAGGAGCGTGCCGCGCGTGAGGCCGCGCAGAGCACACACGAGGCCGAGCGCGAAGCACTGGCGCTGACGCACGCGGCGGCGCTGCGGGGGCTGAGCGAGCGGAGCCTCGAGGATCAGCGCGCGATGCTCGAGGAGCAGCGTGCCGCGATGAGTGCGCAGCTCGAGCTTGCGGAGAGCGAGGCGGCGCTGCAGGCCTCGCTGGCGAGTCGACTGTGTGCCGAGGCCGAAGAGGTCGGGCGGCGGCTCTGTGAGACGATGAGTGAGCGCGACGCCGCCATCCATAGGCGCGAGCAGCTCGAGGAGGAGGTGAGTGCGGCCACGGCGCGCACGCAGCTCGCCCGCGCGGCGAGCGAGACGCTGCGCGAGGCGCTCGATACGGCGCGCACGCAGCTGGCTGAGGGCACCTCGCAGCTGCAGGCCACCGAACTTGAGCTTCGCGCCACTCGCGCCGAGTTGGGCGCCGAGCTGGGCGCCGCTCTCGCCGAGTTGGGCGCCGCTCGGGCCGCCGCTACCGACACGGCGCTGGTGCACGAGGCGGAGCTCGAGGCGGCGCGATCGGCGCTCGCCAGCGCGCATGCGGACTTGCATGCGGCGCGCGCGCAGCTCGAGGCGACCGGCGAGGAGCTCGCGATCTCGCGACGCGAGCTCGAGGCTACCGGCGAGGAGCTCGCGATCTCGCGACGCGAGCTCACCGCCTCCGACGAAGGCCTGGCGACGACGCGGCGGGACCTCGCGACGTCGCTCGAGAGCCTCGCCACAGCGCAGGAGGCGCTCGAGATGGCGCTCGCAGGCAAGGCAGCTGCCGAGTTGGCGGGCGGCTCGGCGGCCGACGCGGCGCGGCAGGCGTCGGAGGCGCTCGACGCGGCGCGGCAGGAGGCGCTCGACGCGGCGCGGCACGCGTCGGAGGCGCTCGACGCGGCGCGGCAGGAGGCGCTCGACGCGGCGCGGCAGGCGGGCGAGGAGGCAGCTGCGTCCGAGGCCCGGTTCGCGGCGGAGCTCTCGCGCCTTCGGGCGGCGTTGGAGGTTGGTGAGCTCGAGTGGGAGATTGCTGAGAGGGCCCGGGCGGGGGCGGAGGCAGCCAAGGAGGCCGCCGAGGCGGCGGCGGCGAAGGCGGAGGCGGAGGCGGTGGCGGCGGCGGAGGCGGCGGCGGAGGCGGCGGCAGAGGCGGCGCAAATAGCCCACGCGCGCTCCGAGGTGGAGGTGGCCGCGCTCGCCGAGCAGCTCGCCTACAGTGAGCGTGAGCGCCGTGCCGAGCAGCTCGCTGCCCAGGCCGCCCATGAGGCTGTCGGCAGCGCGAGGCTGGAGAGCGTGCAGCTTCGCATGCAGGTCACCGAGCTGGAGGCGGACCTGTCGGAGCTGAGCGCGGCGGTGGAGGCGGAGCGCTCGCGCCAGCTCATCGAGATGTCGGTGCTCAGCACGGCGCTGGACGAGAGTGAGGCGCGTGCGGTGGAGGAGGCGTGCGAGGCACGTGGCGCACGTGGCTTGCTCCGTGCCGCGCGCGAGGAGTGCGAGTTGGCGCGGGAGCTCTTTGAAAAGGCGGCGCTCGACCGCGGTGCAGAGGCAGCTGCGAGGGAGGAGGCGGAGGCGGCGAGGGAGGCAGCCGAGGCCCGCGTCGTTACACTCGACTCGGACCTGGATGCATGGCGAGCTATTCTTGCAGAGTCGAGAGCGCAACTGACGGCACTGAGCAAGGCAGTGGAGGCAGCGGAGGCTGGCAAGGCGGCGGCGGAGGCGGCGAGGGAGGCGGCTGAGAGCGGGCGAAAGGCGGCGGAGGCTACGGCGGAGGCGGCGACGGAGGCTCGTGACGCTGAGCTCGTGAGCCTCGCAGATGAGTGCCAGCAACTCCAGATCCAAGTGCGCGCGAGGGATCGTTTGGAGGAAGAGGCCCGTGAGCGGAGGGCGGCGGCGGAGGAGCAGAGGGCAGCCGAGCAGAGGGCGATGGCACGGGAGTCCGAGGCACAGGTCGCGCGAGCCTTGGCGGATCGAGACGAGGCCCTCGCGCAGCTTGGGGAGGCCGAGGCGGCGATGCAGGCAGCGGAGGAGGCACGGGAGGCGGCTGAGGTAGCGAGGGACGACTTGCAAGCTGCCCTCCGCGCGGAGTGTCAGGCCCACCGCCGCTCCAGAGAAACCCTCGAAGCGCAAAAGAGCCTTGCTCTCGCGCGCGCGACGGCGGCTGCCGTGGCCGCGTGCGCGGAGGTGCGCGAGGAGCACGAGGCTGCACGTGTCGAGCGTGCAGCGGCGGAGGAGCAGCGGCTGATTAAGCACGAGGCGGAATGGGCCGAGGCGAGGGCGGAACGTACGCGGCTCGAGAGCAGCCTCGAGATCGAGATTGCCTCGAGATCGCGGCTCGAGAGCAGCCTAAGCGACGCGCATCGTGCGGCCGCGCGGGCAGCGGAGCGGCAGGCGGAGGCCGAGGCGCGCCAAGCGGAGGTTGAATCTCAGTTGCGGGAGGTTGAATCTCAGTGGCGGCAGCAGCAACGGCAGTTGCACGAGAGGATCCAACGGCTGGATGAGCAACGGCACGCCGCCGACGAGCGTACCACTCTCGTGACGGAACAAGCGGCGGCCGCGGCGTCGGAGGCGGCCGAGGCGGTACGCGCGGCGGAGAAGCAAGCCGAGGCGGTGCGCGTGCAGCTCGAGGCGGTGCGCGTGCAGCTCGAGGCGGCACGGGCGCAGTCCACGGAGGCGTTACGTGCCGCGGACGAGCACAGAGGGAGGCTCGAGGAGAAGCTCGATCGTGCCACGGCGCGCGAGCAGCGGGCGGAGCAGAGGGCAGACGCGGCCGAGGCGCGGCTGGAGACGGCGGTCGCGCGCGAGAGGAAGGAGGCCGAGCGCGTGCTGGAGCTCACGGCCAGCCTCGCGAGCGCCCGCCAGAGCGCGGAGAGCGCTCTCGCGAGCGCCCGCCAGAGCGCGGAGAGTGCTCGGCAATCACTGGAGCAGGAGCTCATCAAGGTACGTGCGACAGCCACTGCCGCCGAGGCGGCGCGTGTGCAAGCTGTCGACGAGGCGCGACGCGCGACGGACGAGGCGCGACGCGCGACGGACGAGGCGCGACGCGCATCAGACGAGGCTTGCAAGGAGGCGAGGGCACGTGCTGAGGCGGCACGGATTGCCGACGAGGCGCGCCGTGACTTAGAGGCTGCTCGATGGCAGCAGCAACTGCAGCAGCAGCAACTGCAGCAGCAGCAACTGCAGCAGCAGCAACTGCAGCTACAGCAGCCACAGCAGCTACAGCAGCTACAGCAGCAACGGGATAGCCGGCTAAGCACGGCGGTGGCGGAGGCGGTGGCGGAGGCGGTGGCGGAGGCCGAATCGCAATGGAAGGCGGAGCGACGACGGTTACGGACGGAGCTCGCCGATGCGCTCGAGAAGGCCAAGGCCGAAACGGCCGCTGCGCAGGCGGCGCGCGACACACGGGTGCAGACCGCACAGGCGAGCGCTGAGTTGGTCAGAGCGGAGGCACAAGCCGAGATGCAACGCAAAGAGGCGAGGGCGCGCGAAGTGAAGCAACGCGAGGCCGCCGAGCAGCGCGCGTGCGCAGCCGAGGCGCTCACCGCGGCGGCTGAGCAGCGGTTTGCGGCGGCTGAGCAGCGATGTGCCGCGGCCGAGCAGCGGGCGGCAGCGGCGGAGAGAGCGGTGGAGGCACTCGAGCGGCGGCTCGAGGCAGCTGAGCGCCATGCCGAGCGCGAGGCTGCGACGCGGCTCGCCACCGCCCTGGCTGCGGCCCGTGCGGACGCTGAGGTACAGATGGGCCTGAGGGTTGATGCGGCCTGCCGCGACGTACGCATTGCGTGTGAACGGGCCTCTACGCAGCAGCTGCACGCGCTACAAGCCGCCGCGAACTCGGCTTGTGTCGTCGCAGAGGACGGTCGCCAGGCGGCCGAGGCGGCGTGTGCGGCGGCGGAGCGTCGTGCTTTATCGGCCGAGGAGGCGCGCGTGGCCACTGCCGAGCATGCCGAGAGGGCCCTTGGCGAGGCACGGCGGGAGCGCGACGCCGCACTCAGCGAGCTGCGCGCCGCCGCGGTGGCGGCCCACCAGGTGGCGCTCGATACGGCGCTCGAGCGGAGCGGGCGGGAAGCGGACGTGATGGTGCGCGTGCTCCATCGGGCTCTCTGATGACCTCTTGATGGCCTCTGATGACCTCTCGATTGCCTCTCTCATCAGGTGCGCGTGCTCCAGCGAGCTCTCGACGAGGAATCGGGGCATGCGGCCGCCGTGCTGGCAGCGGAGCGTCGGGCTGCTCGTGACAACGCTCGAGCCGATCTGGACGCCTGCCGGGCAGTTGTGACCGAGGAGGCGCTGCGCGAGGTACGCGCGCGCGAGGCCGCGCTCGATCGGCGCGCCGAGGAGCTTGCGAATTGGGCACGTACCTCCACTGTGGCGATGCGTCGGGTGCTCGCTCGAGAGCGCGCCGACCGAGTGCAAGGGATGGACCGGGCTTTGGAATCTGGATCTGGATCTGGATCTGGATCTCGAGTGCAAGGGATGGACCGGGCTTTGGAATCTGAATCTGGATCTGGATCTGGATCTGGATCTCGAGTGCAAGGGATGGACCGGGCTTTGGAACGAGCCTCAGACCATGCTTGCGATCTCGCGGAGCCGCCGCGCGCACAGGGCCTGCCTGCTGGCGTATCGGCAGGCATGCCGGCAGCTGTGCCTGCAGTGCCTGCTGGCGTGCAAGCACCTCGTGCCCTGCCGGGGTCACTCTCACGGATGATCGAGGAGGTCCGGTCGCGCTGCTCGAACGAGCTGCATGTTCTCGGGGGGGCGACGGCAACGGGTTCGAAAGCGTGATGCAGTACAACTTACGCCACCATGAAGCTGTGTGGACCGACGACGTCATTGAGTGGTCTCACGGCCAGGTCCACATACGTCGCACCAGCCACCACGGTAGGACGTAGGAACCTAGACCGCCAATCCGCCATGCGTGTTCGTTCTATCTGAAGTCTATGCTGGGGATGACGCAGCGCGCCGACTGCGGCGAGACTTTTGTTTGTGCTGCTCTGCAAAATCGTGGGGAAAAAGTTGAAGGATTCGTCAAAACAAAACGCGAGCACTTTTCCCGACGGACGGTCGTCGCGGTCATCAAACGCTCGTGCTGTCGTCATGGTGAAGACCTCACGATGGTGCCTATGGCACACCTCACGATGGTGCCTATGGCACATGTGTCCGACGCAACTGTTTGGCCCGTCGCGCGTGAACAAGGTTCTTGACGAGGTGGCGCATTTGGATCCTGCTCTGGCATCGCCGCCGCACAAGGAGGACTTGCGCTGCCGAAAGGAGCTGTTTCAATACAGCGTGGAGCAAGAGCAGCCGGCCGCGGCCGAGTGTATTGAGTGTGCTGCCCTCCAGAAGCTGCAGATGCAGACTGGCCGCAGCGTGAAGCGGCAGCACACAACCCCCTCAAAGATTGCTATGCCGGTGTGCCCGAAGGTCAGCTCATGGTCCTGCAGTTATCTTCCAGTGTGATATCATCCTTTACGAATCGTTTGCACCCCCAGCCCACTCGCCAAACCATCACCAATGACAACCACCAATTGCAAGAAGTTCGCTTTGTTGCGATTGCTGCGCACCCACGGCGGTCACAGTGGAACACATCAACATGGCCGCCGCGCGCCGATGGCCGTCATGGGATACGATACACGATACGATAGACATAGAGCAAGAGGACACACACACACACATCGTGACGATGGCTGTTGCATAATGGGAGGGTCGGTTGTTAAGGTCGGTTGTACTAGCTACTACGTAGTTAGAGGGGCAAGGAGAGCTGTGGGGCTGTGTTGAGCGTCAAACAAGCGCCGTCGTCGATGACTCGGTGTTCGCGTCACAGGGTCGGATTGAAGGGTGGGGTGTCAGGTGGGGTGAGGGTCTGACTGTCCTCGGTTGAGTCTTGAGAAGTCACCTTGTCACACCGCGCACGACATTTTAAGCACGACGCTGCACCGGCGCCTCGACGCGACGGCACGAGCCGAGCGGTCTCGAGCTCTCGACGGCTGACGGGCCGGCAGCCCGGAGTCTCCCGAGACTGAGTCTGAGCGTCGAGGCCGCGGCCTCGCCTCCCGCACGACCGCCAAGTCGATCCTCTGGCGACCGGTCCGGGAACACGTCGACCGAAACGCCAACGCGGAAGCGGAACCGCCAACGACGCAGCTCGCAGGCGGTTTTCTCCGGACTCCGCTCAGAACCTGAACCAGATCTCCCCCGCACACTGACACAGCCAAAACGATTAGTATTCACCACTTGCTGATATTTTCACCTCCCGTCCGATCAACAGAACCCGGTGGCCGCGAGTAGCCGGCCTCTAGCGATTCCGATTGCACTAGAGAGCACACCCTTCTGAACTTGTGTACACCGTATACACTCTCTGACCAGTAGGAGAGAAGTGCCGAGCTTCTCGGTGGCGGCACGGCGCCACCGCAGATGCGCACGGCACGCTCCGCGCGGTGCTGCACGCTCAGTAGAAGCGGCCGCCCTTGCCGCCTGGCTTGCTCGCCTCGGCGGCCCTCTTCTTGATCGCCTCCTCCTCCGCCTTGCCCTTGACGGGCGAGATCTTCGTGCCCTTGAGATCCTTCGGAATCCTCCTCATCTTCGATTCCGACATGCTCTTGACCCAGCGCACATCGGCGCGGATGGTCATCCCGATTTTCTTCATCACGCGGATGCCACGTGGCAGGCTTTTCTTCTCGAAGGGGAGGCAAATGAGCGAGATCAGGATGCAGAACACGGGCAGGATGACCGTCAAGCTCAGCGGGAACCATTCTGTCATAAAGGTGCTGAACGGCGTGTCGCCGAACACAGAGGTGTACAACTCTTCAGCCGGTGTCGCATGGACGGCGCTCACCGCCGAGTCGTAGGTGCTAGAGATGAAATCCATGGGACGGCCGTCTGCGGACGGCGGGAGGGGGGCATGCGGTGTGGCGCACGTGAGTCAAGGACCTGCCTGGGCAGCGGGGAATTGGCGTGCCGAGGCTCACAGGCTTGCAGGGTGTGACGCTCGCCTCCGCCTCACGAGACTGCAGCCAAAGACCAAAATGGCTTGGAAGTTTACCTCAGCTGACGAAATGGCGCGAAAGAACGGAACTTGAGAAGATGCAGAGCATAACAACATAGACCGGGGATAGAGTGATGAGTGTAATGTGGGTGAGGCTACTGTTCGTGTATCCGATACATGTACATGTCCCCCCCTTTTTGCTACATAGAACATGTGCCGCTTCCGTGTTGTCAAGTCAAGTCTATACATAACAACAGACAAGCATACGGAAGCCTATGTGTGTTTCGGAAGACATGACTTGAATTGCTTGACTTGACTAGTCATTAGAAAAGCGAACATATCCGGATATGCTGGACCGCGTAAGAGAAAGGACTAATGCGGTCGCTCTACGCGTGGCCGCGACCGTCGACGAAAAGATGGCCAAGGTCGACGAGCAGATCGACAAGCTCGCCGCCTTACGCCGCATCAGTAGCAGTAGCAGCGATAAGGAAAAGGACGCGGAGAAGCCAGAGGCAGCGATGGCCTCAAGGCCGCCGCCGTCGGCACCTTCGGCGAGCGCGCCGAGCGCCACGCCGAGCGCGGCCGACGCCAGCGCAGCCGCCAAGGCGTTTGAGAGCGTGCCCAAGGCCGAGCTGGTCTCGCTCCTCGTCAAGACCAACGGGCGGTTGAAGCAGGTGGAGATGCGGTATGCCGAGCTCAAGCAGCTGCACGAGACGACGCTCGAGGAGAAGCGGAAGCTCGTTGCGACCCGCGGGCGCGCCGGAGCCTCCCTCGAGGTCGAGCGCGCCGAGATCGAGACGTCGCTGCGCCAGGTGTACGAGGATCGGATGGCCGAGCTCGAGGAGACGGTGGGCTCGGCGCAGCAGCTCAAGAAGCAGCTGCAGCTGGAGCTCGCGCACGCGACCACGCAGCTGCGCGACCAGAGCGCCGCGCGCGAACGCTTCGAGCGCGCCGCCGCCGACTCGGCCGCCGAAGCCGACCGCCTGCGCGCTCAGCTCAAGGAGGTGTCACGCGCAGCAGAAGCGGCGACGCGCGAGGCGGCGGCCTCGCGCGGCGCGGCGGCGACCGAGCACGCGCAGCTGCTCGAGCGCGTACTGCGCCTTGAGGGGGAGCTCGCGGCGGCGGGTGGCGGCGCTGGTGGCGCTGCCTACGACGCGTCCGCCGGCGCCGCTGCCGGCGGCACTCATGATGGCGCCGGCGGCACTGCGTCGGCGCATCTGGAGCAGAGGCTGCGGGCGGTAGAGGCAGCCCGCAAGGCCGAGCGCGAGGCGGCTCTTGCCAACCTGCAGCGCTCGGCCGAGCAGCTCGGCGCAGGCGAGCGGGCGCTCGCGGAGGCGCAGCGGGCCACGGCCGCGGCCGAGGCGCGCGAGGCGGCGGCGTCGGCCGCGTCGGCGGCGGAGCTGCTGGCGGTGCGCGATGAGCTCGCGGCCAAGGACAAGGCGCTGTCGCGAGCGCTCTCGAACTACAAGGAGGAGGTGGGCCGATGGGGTAAGGAGCGCAGCGCGCTCGAGCAGGCGCGCAGCGACGCCGAGGCCGAGGCCGAGCGGCGGGTGCGGCAGACGGCACTCGAATGGGAGGCAAGAGTGGCACAGGCGCGCGTTGCGGGGGAGAAGGCGGTGGCCGAGGCTCGGATCGAAATGGAGGTGCGATCTCCCCTGATGACCCTTGATTGACCTTGATTGCCACTGATGAGCTCCTCGTTATGCTCGATCGGGTAGGCCGAACTGCTCATCACCCGATCGACCGCCGCCACGGAGAGCGGCGAGGCCAAGACGCTCGTCGAGAACGCCACGCGCCGTGCGACGGAGCAGGTGAAAGCCGCCTTGATGACCTCTGATGACCTCTGATGACCTCTGATGACCTCTGATGACCTCTTGATTGCTCCCCTCATCAGGTGAAAGCCGCCGTGGCGGCGCGCGACGCGGCCATCGCTGAGGCGGCCGAGGCCAAGGAGAACGCCCAGCGCGACGCGGCGGCCAAGCTGCGCGTGTCCGAGGCGGCGATGCACCGCGCGCAGGAGAGCGAGGGGCAGCTGCTGCGCGAGCGCGACGAGCTCGCTCGCAAGCTGATGGCCCTGCAGCGCGAGATGCACGAGCAGTCGCAGCACGCGGCGCAGCAAGCGGAGCGATGGAACCAACACGGCACCTCTGCATCGGAGCACGAGGCGAGGCTCGCGCGGCTCCAGTCGCAGCTCGACGAGGCCGAGATCGGCTACCGGTCCGCGCGCGCCGTCAAGGCGACGCTCGAAGCCGAGCTGAGCGCGCTCAAGCAGCAGCGGGACGAGGCACTCGAGGCCGGCGTCGCGCTCCGGGCGGAGTTAGCGGCCGAGCGGGCGGACCGTGAGAGTGCCATCGCGGTCAAGGAGAAGGACGCGGCGAGCTGGAAGGCGAAGTGGAAGGCGCAGGCAGCGCAGCATACCGAGGCGCAGGCGCAGCTCGAGGCAGCCGAGAAGCGCGTGCTCAGCGAGGCGGCGGACCATGCGGCGGCGCTGGCGACCAGGGACGCGAGATTGCGCGAGCTCGAGGCGCAGCTGGATTCGGGGCGTCCGCAGGAGCAGCACATGTTCCTGATGGCGCGCGAGCAGGCGAGCTGCACAGGAGGCGGCCACTGATGACCTCTGATGACCTCTGATGACCTCTGATGACCTCTGATGACCTCTGATGACCTCTGATGACCTCTGATGACCTCTGATGACCTCTGATGACCTCTGATGACCTCTGATGACCTCTGATGGCCTCTGATGACCTCTGATGACGCCCTTGATTGCTTCCCTCATCAGGCGAGCTGCACAGGAGGCGGCCACTGATGACCTCTGATGACCTCTGATGACCTCTTGATTGCTCCCCTCATCAGGCGAAGCGCGACGAGGAGGTGGGCCGGCTGCGCACGCAGCTGAAGCAGATCCGCGACATGCTCAAGGAGAGCCATAAGGTCCTCAAGCACCTGATGAGCCAGGAGACGCAGCTCAAAGCGGAGCTCAAGGAGGCGCGGCGCTCGACACAGCGCGCCGACGGGCTCAACCTCGAGTACCTCAAGAACGTCGTGCTCGCGTTCTTGCTCAAGGTATACGGCGACGCGGACAACGAGGAGCACATCAAGCTCGCGCACGTGCTCGAGACGATCCTGCACTTCTCGCCTGAGGAGAAGGCGCAGGTGCGCGACAAGATCACGTACTACGAGTCCTCATGGTGGCATAGCACAGCCAATCTGCTCAAAGCGCAGACGGCCGCCGACGTGAGCGAGCGCGTCGTCGCGAGCGCACCGTCGACCGCCCCCCCTGCCGCCGAGTCGCGCGCGAGCGGTGCGAGCGCCTCCGGCACGGCTACCGGCGCCTTGCCCGCCGCCGCAGCTCCCGCAGCGTCGAGTGGGGTCTTTGGCAGCCTGTGGGGAACTCTCTTCGGCTGAACGCGCATCGAGCGCCGCGGCAATGTGCCGCAAAACGCACATACATCGCATGGTCATGGAAATCCTGCGCATACGTTTACGTAGACCCTGTCTGAGTACGTCTACTTTCGCGCGTATCGGTCGCTTGTGAGATACCGTACATTCATAAAAATAAATGAAACTTAAATGAAAACATATATACGGTCGCGTCTGGCGGCGGACCGACCTTGACCGACCTTCTTGACGAGCCTCGAGCGCTGCCCAGGGACGCTGACCACACATACGCGACCCGACTCGGTCTCGCCTCTCGCTCGTGACCCTTACTACCTCGAGGCTCTCTGCACGTCTCCGATGACTGAATCGTCGCACGAACGGCTCTGGAGTCCTCCTACGATCCAATCTTGCCAAATTTGGTCTCATACTCGTCCACGCGCGCCTTGGCCTCCGCCAACTGCAGACGCAGCTCGATGAGCCCGCCAAGGTCGTTGTCGTACTTGCGCTGTAGCGCCTCGAACTTGACCTGACGAGGGAAGCCATCAGCGAGGCCATCAGCGAGGCCATCAGGGAGGATCAACCAAAACGGGAGATCTTAGGGAGATCTCACCTCCAGTTTCGTCGCGTGCTGCCCGAGCTTGCGCGTCCCGCCCCCTACCCTAGAGAGCTCCTCGCGCAGCCGCTTCGCGTCCGCGCGCGCCTCGTCCCTCTCGAAGGCGTTCTGCGCCTCGGCCATCTTCGCCTCGATCAGCTTCGTCGACAACTGCTCGAGCTCGGCGCTCGAGGCGGCGCCGCCCGGACTGGCGCCGCCTCGGCCGCCGCCGCCGCCTCGAGCCTGCTCTGCCCGCTCCGCGCGGCCGATGGCGTCCTCGAGCGAGGCGCGCAGCTGCTCGATCTCCTCCTCGTACTCCGCTGCACGCTCCTCCGCCGCTGCCGTCAAGTTCTGTGCACGCTCCTCCGCTTGGGAAGCCTGGCGCGCCGTACGAGCCGCCTCGGCGCGCAGCAGCGTCAGCTCCTCCTGTGCAGAGGCTGTAGCAGCGGCGGCGGCGGCCTGGGCGGCCACGTTGATGGCGGACGTGCCTCCGGCGGCACCCACCTTGCTCGCCGCCTTCTCCAAGAGCTTGCGCACCTCTCGCGCCTCGGTCTGCGCCGACGCCTTGCCCGCCTCCGCCGCGGCCAGGTTGGCCTGCATCTTGGCGAGCGCCACCGCGTGCTCGCTCTCGAGCCCCTTGAGCTGCGCGCGCAGCTTCTGGGACTCCGCGAGCTCGGCGGCCAGCTTCGTCTTGCGCTCGGCTGCGAGCTCCTTGGCGGCACGTGCCTCGTCCCCCGATCTCCTCGCCTCCTCGCGCGCATCGTCCGCGTCGGCGCTCGCTCGGCGCGCTGCCTCCCGAGCACGTGAGAGCTCCTCCGCATCGGCAGTCGCGCGCCCACCGCCACCACGCCCGGCCTCCTCCCGTGCTGTTGAGAGCTCCGCGCCGCCGCCGCCGCCACCGCCGCCGCCGCCGCCGCCGCCGCTCTTGGCTGCCGCCGCCGGCGCCATGGCGCTCGAAGCTGTCTTCCCGAAGGGGTTAACGCTCGAGGACAGGAACTCGTCGGCGGGCGGCGGCGCGGCCTTTTCGAGGCCCTTGCGTGCGAATGGGTTGGGTTTCGCCGCCGCTGTCGCTGCCGCCGAGGAGGCGCCGCCCGACGAAACCGACGGACGCGCCGAGGAGGCGGCCGCCGAGGAGGCGGCCGCCGAAGCTGGCACGGTGGACGGCTTGGCTGGCGGCGGCGTGGGTGCGGCAAGGGCGGCGCGCCCTCCTCCGCGCACGACGCCGGCGCCGTCATCCTCCTCCTCGTCGTCGTCGTCACCAAAGTTGTGGCGCGCCGTGCGGGAGCGACCCGCAGCGCCGACGCTCATCTGCCCCGCTCCCGCGTCGTCTTCCTCCTCATCCACAGGGTCAGGCGCCGTCGGGGGCGGCGGGCGCGCCGTCTTCCGGAACCCGGACTGGGCCTGCACCAAGACTTCCGAGAAGCCCTCGAGGTCTTGCTCGAGGGCGTGCGGCTCGCCGCTTGGCGTCTCGGAGCCCTCGGGCGGCAGGCCCGAGAGGCCGGTGAGGGCGGACGAGATGGACTGGTCGTCGTCGTCGTCGTCGCCCACGCCCGGCTTTGCCGGGCGCGCCACCATCGACAGGTGCAGCACCACCGGGTTGCCGTCATTCGCGCGCCGTTCGAGCTGGAGCGTGAGCGGTTGCGGCTGCTCGGTCGCCACGTAATCCGCAATGTTGAGCTCGAACGAGGCGATCTCCTTGAGCTGCGTCTTGGACGTGCCGAACATGGGCTTGACGGCCAGCACGGCCACCTTGTACCGCTTGTCCGAGAAGCCCGATTTCTTGCCCGTCTTGCTCGCGAACAGCGTCGCCATGAAGGAAACCTTTTGCGCGCCCCACGAGACGTCGCCGCCCACCTCCTTCATCTCGTCCGTTAGGTCGACCGCCTTTGTCGACGCCATCTTGGGCCCTCGGCTGCACTGCACCACCAGCCCGGTCGCCGACATGTTGGGCGGAAGGCCGCTCTCGACGCACAGGTCCGAGAACTCAAAGGTGAAGCGCGACGTGGCGCGGCCCGCATGCTTGGCTTTGCCGAACAAGGGCATCGGGGTGCGGCGCGGCGCCGGGCCGATTGCGCGGAGGGTGCGGAGCGAACCGAGCAGCAGCTTTCTGTGCCTGTGAACCACTTCTTCGAACCTTGCTGTGGGAAAAAAGTCGAACCTTTGCTGTGGGAAAAAAGTCTAGGAGAGGGGGGCTTCTATCAATCAGCAGTCAGAATTCAGTAGCGAGTAGGGTCTAGGGACCTATACGAGTACGTCCGCTCGTCTCATCCGTAGTAATGATCAGTCTTGCCGGTGAACTCGGAGCGGCCGAGCCAAGGCGTTTTAGGGTGGCAATAGCATCCCTCGAGTCCGGGCTTGTCGAGCATCGCAATGGCCGCGAGGTCGTCCGCGTCCAGCGTGAGGGCGAGAACGGCCTCGAGGTTGGCGGCGATGCGGGCGGGCGTAATGGACTTGGGGATGATCGCCGTCGGTCGGGTGAGCGCCCACGCGAGGAGCACCGCCTGCGCCGTCGTGTCGTGCTTGCTCGCGATCTGCCGAATCGTCGCGTCCTGCGCCAGAGGCGGTGAGGCGTGGAAGGCTGACATCGCATTCGCCGCGCCGCCCATCGACGAATGTGCAGTCACAACGATGCCGTGCTCGGTGCAGTAGTCGAGCAACGGCTGACGCTGGTAGTATGGGTGCGTCTCGAATTGGTTGCATGCGATGGGCTTCGTCGCCACGGCCTGCACCACCTTCAGGTCCTCGATCTCAAAGTTGGAGACGCCGATGTTCTTGACGAGACCCTCATCGACGAGCTTCTCCATCGCTGTCCACGTGGCACCAAGCGGCACGTCATCGACTTGATCCGCGGAGCTCGCCTCAACGGTGCCCGGCGTGAATGCCACAGGAAAGTGGCACAGGTACATATCGAGGTACTCCACGCCCAGCGCTTGGATAGACTCGAGCACGCCCTGCCGAACCAGCTCCGGCCGGTGAAAATTGTTCCAAAGCTTCGAGGTGAGAAAGAGCTCCTCGCGCGAGGCGAGCGTGCCATCCGCAAGGGATTCTGAGATGGCTTTGCCCACTTCAGCCTCGTTCATGTAGACCCACGCCTCATCAATGTGCTTGTATCCAGTTGCCAGCGCAGCCTTGGTGCCCTCGTACACCTCTCCTTTTTTGGAAAGCCACGTGCCATACCCGATGGCAGGCATCGCGTCGCCAGTGCCCGGTAGCTTGAGCGTTGGCGTCGTCAGCGCGGCCGTGGCCGTTGCAAGGCAGAGGAGCATCGCGGCCGAATCGGGGGGACCCATGAGAGTCTCGTGCGCGTGATCTTTCTTATGCCAAGACGGCGCTGAAGATTGCGCATGCAAGCGACGGGGAAGGGGGGGAGGGGGGGGAGGGGATTTTGTGGAAAGGTGAGTCGTGGAAAGCAGGGCTGCTGAGGAGCATGCTGAAGCGATTCTAATGCTTCAAGATCCAGGTGTCGCCACGCTCGAGGAGGGAGGAGCTCATTGACGCCATCAATTGGGACGGCCGGCTCCTCCAGCGTGTGCAAGCAGGCGGCTTCTTCCTCGCGAGCTCGTAGATGCACATGCCGCTCAGCAGCCAGAACGCGGCCGGCTCAGGTGCGTCCCAGGCTCAAGGCCTCGTGGTGTGGTTGTAAAGGCAACGTGACTCCCCACACTGAAATCTGCGTCGTCGTGAGGGTGCGAGCGGTACTCCTTGCCTTTAAAGGAGTGCTTGATGTAGTTCATCCACGCGTCAGCCCCTGGGCCCGCAGTGGGCAGGGTGGGGAATATGCGTGCGACCTCGAATGCCCAGAAAGGGACCAAGAGAACTTGCGGACTTGCGCGAGGGAGAAGTACGAGAAGGAGGGCCGGCATTCTCGTAGACGAGGGAGTCGAGAACCTCGAGAACACATCTGTTCTCGAGTATTGGCCACCCATGGCCGTCTTGGGCGCGCTCGTCACCACGCTCTGCATCCGCCGCAGAGGATGAACCACACACGGCAGCTCCTTGCTGGGCCTGTGAAGGGCCTGCCTCGTCGACCTGGATGTCCTGGACCTCCTCGTCATCAAATTCGTCATCGTCAAGGTGTCACCACCCGCCTGGCGCTTGGCACCCCAGCCACCATCAATACTGGCAAGGAACCCTGAGTGGGGCATCGAATACACCCAGTACCCAGGGTGGACAATGTGGATGGCGTCCATCATTGTGTCCCCCTGCCGGGTAAAGTATCCGCCAAATTTGAGAAAGAGTTTGGCGGTGCCGTAGCGGTGCCGTGCCAGGGCGGAGGAGGCGGTGGTGGTTGAAGTGGTAGGAGTGGCTGCTGCGGGGGCAACAGTGCATTAGCAGCCGCTTGCACAGCGGCGGCGGCATTGGCGGCGGCGGCGGCGGCGGCGGCACCTGCGGCTCCAGCGGCGGCCATCGCGGCATCTGCACCACCTGCAGCGGCGGCGTCGGCAGGGGCAGCAACGATGGCGGCGAGGGCAGCGGCCATCGCTGCAGCTGCAACGTTCGCAGCGGCAACAGAGGCCGCTTGGAGCTGCTGGGCGTTGGCCTGGAGGGCCTGCAGCGCGGAGCTGGAGGTGGCAACGGTGCTGGAGGTGGCAGTGGCGGCGGGGGAGGAGATGGCGACGGTGGTGCTGAGGGAGGAGGCGGTGGTGATGGTGCCGGCGAATACAGAACGTCCTCTAACTCATAGTCTGAGTGGTGTCGCCAACAATTTATAGTCGCCACACACCTGCGCCACACCTGGCCTGGTGCTCGACGAGGTGCTTGATTCCGCCGATCGCAACCGTGGGCTTGTACCATTCATAGAAGTGCATCATGATCTCGCCGCGGGCCGAGCTCACTGGCGAATGTCCACACGCCCTTCAGCGCATTTATGTAATGAAGTTCATTTTGGACCACATAACGGGACTGTGAAACTACTTCTCGCGCTTCTATCACCGAGTGGGTGTGCATGACCCCTAGAAAAGTTTTTCTTTTGTCTCACCGGACCGTACCTAACGAGGCGGGCGACCATCGGGCGGCTAGCGAACTCCCCCTTGGCAGAGGGCGGTTCGCTTGGCACCCCCCTACGAGAAGCCCCCACAAGTATAACGGCCTATACGGTCCGGGGTTCATCAGTGTGATGACACCCGGTGACCCCTTACCCCCCCCCTCCCGACACATCGAACCCCCCTTTTCCGTAGGGGAAGTTCGGGAGGTTGCGGAAAAACCATCCACCCCGGGGAGGATTTTCCGATGCGTTTCACGGCCCGCCCCCGGATAGGGGGGCGTCGCGCCGTAGGGCGACGGTGTCGTGGTGATCCTCGTCGTGACCGACCCCTTAAGGGGAGCCGGCCGCGCCCACCCCCTGAGGGGGAGGGCGGTGACGAGATTGGGTTCTCAAGGGATTTGTGTGTGTGAATTTAAAACAGGACCACACAGTACAGCGGCGCTCATGCAGGCGCGTCCCCGGGGGGGCGCGCTTACATGACCACTGGCAACAGGCCAGCAAGCGGGGCGCCGCTAAGGAGGTGAGATTTCCTGGATTTCGCCCAGATGGCGACGGGGAGCGCCGCGCCGATCACGGCGGCGAGCGAGATGAGGCGCAGGTGGTGCGTGAAGAAGGAGGTGGTGGCCGTGCGTGACGTGCCGTAGACCGTGCGGTCGATGCACCCCTCGGCGCGTGTCTCGGCGTGCCACGCGTACAGCATCCCCACCGCGTCGGGGTGCACCGCGCCGGTGGTCTCGATGACGATGAGGACGACCTGTCGGCCCT
>Ga0210245_100129_pt1 | contig 61417 bp, 40 predicted proteins | sample ChrtobMetaP3_4mM_FD_155450 | JGI IMG/M metagenome (GOLD analysis project Ga0210245, IMG submission 155450) | Chrysochromulina tobin associated microbial communities from unialgal haptophyte culture, Seattle, Washington, United States - P3_4mM | ecosystem: Host-associated > Algae > Haptophytes >...
GGCAACGGAGGAGGCCGAGGCGGTGGCGAGGGTGGCGGCGGCAGCGGCGGTTGCGAGGGTGGCGGCGGCGACGGCGGTGGCAGCGGCGGAGGAGATGGAGGGGGCGGCGATGGCGGAGGAGGCGAAGGCGGAGGCGAGGGTGGGGGGGATGACGGTGGTGGCGACGCTGGCGGCGACTCGGGTGGCGACGGAGGTGATGGTGGCGGAACGAACGGGCTTGGTGGTGGAGGAGGGGACGGTTCAGCAGGCTGTGACGGAGGTGATGGCAGTTGCGGCGGTGGCTCTGGAGGCCATCTGGGTGGAGGCGGAGGCAGCCGAGGCGATAGCGGCCGCGGCGGCGATGGCGGCGGCGATGGCGGCGGCGAAGGCGGAGGAGGCGAAGGCGGAGGAGGCGATGGCGACGGCGGAGGAGGTGAAGGCGAAGGTCGAGGAGGCGACGGTGGTGGCGAAGGCGGAGGAGGCGAAGGCGGAGGCGAGGGCGGCGGCGGTGGGCATGGTGGGAGACGCGGCGGCGCCGGTGGCGACTCTGGTGGCGACGGAGGCGATGGTGGCGGAACGAACGGGCTTGGTGGTGGAGGAGGGGACGGTTCAGGCGATGACGGTGGGTACGGCGGCATGGCTATCTAGCTTTTTTTTCAAGCGAGCATGTAATAGCGCAAAGGGCACCAGAGCAGTCGTCCAACACGCGCGACCCGCAACAAAATCACGTCAAAACTTCGCGACGGTTTCAGAATTCCGCAGAGGCATGGTCATCGAACTGTTATGAAATTTCGTCTGTTGCTGGGCGCACCTTCGAAGGGAGCGAGTTACGGCAACCGACGAATTCTTGCAAGTTTTAATCGCGGCACGTGGCGACCTTTGTTCGCGTCGGAGCACTTACCCGCGATCTGCGATGGGTGTTGAAGACGTCAAAGCGGCCTTCGAAGGCCTATCGATCCCGTGGGAGTGCGTCGAGCACAACCCCATCGAAAAGGTGGAGGAGGGCCTCGAGCTCGACTCGATCAAGTCGCTCGGCTGCAGCTTCGCCAAGAATTTGTTCATCAAGGACAAGAAGGCTGGCTTCTTCCTGCTCGTGGTGACCGCGGACCGCAAGCTCGACATGAAGAAGCTGCCCGGCCTCCTCGGCAAGGGCACGAAGGAGTTCCGCTTCGCGGACGAGGCAGCGCTGAAGGAAAAGCTCGGCTGCGGCAAGGGCGCCGCCTCGCCGCTGGGCGTCATGACCGACGCCGCTGGCGAGGTGACAGTGGTGCTCGACGAGGAGCTGATGGGCGCCGCCAAGATTGGGTGCCACCCGTGCCAGAACGACCACACGCTCGCGCTCACTCCCGATCAGCTCAAGGCCTTCCTCGCCAAGTACTCGCACGAGCCGATGCTCGTCAACTTTGCGGCGGCGGCTCCTGGCGAGGCGCCGGCCGGCGGCGCCGCGGCGCCGCCGCCGAAGAAGGCGCCGGCGAAGATAGAGGAGGAGGCGAAGGTGGTGGGCAAGAAGGAGGGCGCCGATTCCAAGGGCCTCGAGTACACCAAGGCGGGCAACTTCCCCAACTGGTACCAGCAGGTGATCCGCAAGAGTGAGATGATTGCCTCCCTCATCAGGTGATCCGCAAGAGTGAGATGATTGCCTCCCTCATCAGGTGATCCACAAGAGTGAGATGATCGAGTTTTACGACATCTCGGGCTGCTACATCCTGCGCCCGTGGTCGTTCAGCCTGTGGGAGGCGATCACCGAGTTCTTCGACGGGCGCATCAAGAAGATGGGCGTCAAGAACTGTTACTTCCCCATGTTCGTCTCCGAGGCGAAGCTGAACGCCGAGAAGGATCACGTCGAGGGCTTCGCCCCCGAGGTCGCGTGGGTGACCCGGTCGGGCGACGGCGAGCTCGAGCAGCCCATTGCGATTCGGCCCACGTCGGAGACGATCATGTACCCGGCGTACGCATGCTGGATCCGCTCGCATCGCGACCTGCCCCTGCTCCTCAACCAGTGGTGTAGCGTCGTGCGCTGGGAGTTTAAGCACCCGACGCCCTTCCTGCGCACGCGCGAGTTCCTCTGGCAGGAGGGGCACACCGCGCACGGCTCGTACGAGGAGGCGGACAAGATGGTGATGGACATCCTGGGGCACTACAAGGCCATCTACGAAGAGCTCCTCGCCGTGCCCGTCATCAAGGGCTACAAGACCGAGAAGGAGAAGTTTGCGGGTGGATTTCGGACGACGACGGTGGAGGCCTACGTGCCAGCGACGGGCCGCGCCATCCAGGGCGCCACCTCGCACAACCTGGGCAAGAACTTTGGCAAGATGTTCAAGATCGAGTACGAGGACAAGCAGGGACAGAAGCAGATCCCCTGGCAGACGTCGTGGGGCTTCACCACGCGCTCGATCGGCGTGATGGTCATGGTCCACTCGGACGATACCGGTCTGGTCCTGCCGCCGCGTGTCGCGCCCATCCAGGTGGTCATTGTGCCGATCGTCATGAGCGGGATGAACCTGGACACGCTGAGCGGCGCGGCGAGCGATCTCGCGTCCCAGCTGCGCGCGAGCGGCGTGCGCGTCGAGCTTGACGATCGCGACAACTACAACCCCGGCTGGAAGTACAATTATTGGGAGCTCAAGGGAGTGCCGCTGCGCCTCGAGCTAGGTCCCAAGGACCTTGAGAAGCGGCAGGTGCGCTCTCCCTGGATTGCCCTTGATTACTATTGATTGCAGCTCCGCGATGTCCTCGAGAAGCGGCAGGTGCGCGTGCTGTCCAAGGTGCTCATGGGCCCTCGGCATGCAAGTGCTCATCACGGCGCCCTCGCCTCTCCCCACAGGTGCGCGTGGTGCGCCGCGATACGAATGCGAAGCTCGACGTGCCGTGGAGCGTGCTGCCACAGCAGATTGCGCTGCTGCTCGTGCAGATGCAGCACGAGATGCTCGAGCGCGCGACCGCGCTGCGCGACGCGGCGCTCAAAACGGTGGTCGAGTGGAAGGACTTCGTGCCTACGCTCCAGCTGGGGCACATGGCGCTCACGCCCTTCTGCAACGACGAGGAGGCGACGCACTTTGAGGAGCTCGTCAAAGAGAAGTCGAAGGCCGAGGCGCTCGCCGCGTCGGGCGCAGAGGCGGAGGACGCGAGGACGTCAACATCGGTCGCCGCCAAGACTCTCTGCATTCCCTTCGAGCAGCCGCCACTGCCCGAGGGCACTAAGTGCTTCATCTCGGGCAAGCTCGCCACCTGCTGGGTGCTTTGGGGACGCTCCTACTGAGCGCTGCCCTGCGCCCTCCCTCGCCTCCGTCGCCGGTGTGCGACGAGGCGTCGCGTGCGCAGGAGGCTTGCCGCTGTCCGTCGGCGCAGACGCACAGAGACGCGCCTGGACGCGCCCGAGGGCGGCGGCTGCATGTGGCAATTGTGGAGGTGGGCCAGCCGAGAATAGAGGCCAGCGGGATTTCAGGGCTGGGGAGGAGCGTGTGGCAGAGGGCGCTTCGTGCCCTCCAGGTGGTGTCTTTGCGGTCTGAGGCGTTGAGCGGCTCTCACCGCCCGATCAGTTGCGCGTCCGAGATCGCACGCGACGTCGGAGGGCCCGGGAATGACACAGGTCACAGCACACAGCGTGTTGAGGGGGGGTGAAGACCCATGGTAGGTTGCATTCAAATTTCCCGAACAGGTGTAGGGTTGGGCCCTCCGACGCGTACATCCTATAGAACGTGCAACGTGGAAAAAACGGACGCGATGTCGGCGATTAGATCCGGCCCGGCCGTTGCTTCGCGGCCTTCCAAAGCACGGCATGTCCGGGCGCTTCGCGCGTCTTGCTCTCCGCACAGCGTCACCTCCGTCGCGCCTCTCGAAGCGGCGCGCGCGCGCGCGCAGCGCACTGCCTCGCGAGACGGCGAGAGATACTCTTCGTCGCAGGGTCGTCTGCCTCTCTGGTTGCGCTCTCTCTCTTCGCTTCATAAGCTACAGCTTGAGTGCGGTACTCATCAGCTTGAGTGCGGTACTGGTACGGCACCGCTCGACATTCCCGAAGCGCTCCCCCCCGTGATTATAGGCAACGCCCCCCGGCGGGCGCTTCCACCGACCAGCCCAGCTACGAACTAGGGAGTGTGGTTGCGTCGCCACACGTCGTCGTTAGAGCCCAAACAATCGGCTCAATCGGCCACGCGCTGCGGCCTTGCGCTCGGCCAGGGCCTTGACCAGCCGCAAGACGTCCTTCTCGTCGAATTGGAGGACCGTGGCGATGACCTCGAAGAGTTGCTCGCTTTCGTCAGATCCCTCGAGCTCGATGAACTTGACGATGACGTGGCGCAGGTAGTCCAAGTTTTGGCTGTCGGCTTGGAGCACCGCCTGATGCCGCAGCTGCTGCAGGTCCGCTTGCGCCGCGTTCAGCTCGCCCTCGAGGGTCTGACTCCGTATGCGCTCAACCGAAAGCTCCGCGTGCAGGCGTGCCTGTGACAAGGCGAGCCGCTGGAGAGCACTGCCCTCGTCGCTGCCCTCGCCCACGCCGTCGCTGCCCTCGCCCAGGACGGCGCTGCCCTCGACCATGACGGCGCGGCCATTGCCCACGACGGCGCCGTCCTTGCCCACGATGGCGCTGCTCGCGCCGCCAACGCCAGCCCCGTCGGCGACAGCGCTCGTCGCAGCGCCGGCGCCGTCGTGGGCATGCCCACGGCAGCGCTCGTCCTTGCCCACGTCGGCGCCGCGCCGCACGCCGCCCGGGACGACGCGAGCCTGCCCCTCGGGTGGGCGAGTATGCTGTGCGGCGGCCAGCGCGGTCTGTGCGGGCGCCATGGTGGGCGCCATGGTGGGCGCCATGGTGGGCGCCATGGCGGGCGTCTCAGCAGCAGCTCTCATCGTCCATTCCAGCCCCGTCATGTCGGGCGCCATGTCGGGCGCGGGCGGCTCGGCGGCAGGGGTGGACGCGGCCGCGGGTAGCGTCCGCCGCCGCATCTCTTCCTCCTGTTGCCCAAGGAGAGCGCGCGCTTTCTGCTTCACCTGCTTCGTCATCGGAGGGAGCAATCAAGAGCAATCAAGAGCGATCAAGAGCAATCAAGAGCAATCAATCAAGGAGAGCGTGTGCTTTCTGCTTCACCTGCTTCGTCATCGGAGGGAGCAATCAAAAGCGATCAAGAGCGATCAAGAGCAATCAAGAGCAATCAATCAAGGAGAGCGTGTGCTTTCTGCTTCACCTGCTTCGCCTCCGCCTTGGCCTCTCGCGCCTCAGCGGCCGCCTCCTCGCGCGCGGCCTCCGCCGTCGCGAGCGCCTGCCGTGCCTCGACCAAGGCGGCCTCCGCCTCCTCCGCACGCCGCAATTCTTTCGCCGCCGCCGCCGCCGCCGCCTTCCACGACGCCGCCAGCTGAGCCCTCGCCGCCTCAGCCGCCTCGACGCGCGCCTCGAGTCCGCGAGCCCCATGGCCTGTGGAAGGCGTCTGGGGCACCTGCATGCAATGAGGGATGCAATCAGCGGCAATCAGCGGCAATCAGCGGCAATCAGCCTGTGGACGGCGCCTGGGGCACCTGGGAGTGAGCCGGCGTCTGGGGCGCCCGACGCAGCGAGCGAGCCTCCGCGGCCTCGCGCTCGGCCGCCGCACGCGCCGTCGCGAGCGCCTCGCGGAGCTCGGCGGCGACCTCTTCGGCCGCGGCGCTCGCTTTCTCGGCCGCCGTTCGCAAGGATCGCTCGCGATGCAACTCGGCGGCTTGCTCCGTCACTTTCACCATCAGCATCTTCACACGTGCGCCCGAGGCATCGGACGCCGCGCCGCCAGCGCCGTTGGCGGCGACGGTGCCAGCCGCCGCCGCCGCCGCGCCCTCCTCAACCAATGGTGCGACCGCCACGGGCTCCTGTGCCTTGGCATCTCCCGACGTGCGCAGACGAGCGATCTCAAGCTGCATCGCCGACTCCTTGGCGTGTGCCGTCTTCAGCGCCGCTTCGAGGCTCGCGATCTGCTCGTCCTTCTCACGCATCCGCTTGAGCGCCTTGAGCTTCGTGCTGTTGAGCTCCTCCACCAGCGCACGGATGCGCTGCTCACCCGCCTCAAGGGCCCGGCGCTGCTGCGCACACAAGACGTCGAGCGCTGGCTTGCCAGGAGTGGCAGGGACTGGTGCTGCCGCGCTCGGTGCCGGCGCCGGCTCGTCAAGATCGAACTTGATCGTACCAGCATAGGGCTCGTCAGATGAGGGAGCTGCCTCGGGCGGAGCACCATCCTCTGGGAAGAATTGTAATGACGACGTTGCGATCGAGAGCCGCGACGTGGCTTCGGACAGGGACAGGCTTGAAGCCTGCTCAGCCGCCTGTGCTGCCGCTGCCGCCGCATGCTCCGCTGCGGCGGCCGCTTGCTCGCGGAGCGCTGCGAACATGAAGACCCAAGTCAAGTCAAGTCGAGTCAAGTCAAGTCAAATCCCACAGGAGACGACGAATCCCAATAGAGAAGGGACCTAGATGCCCTATAGGCCTAATTCTATTCCCGCCAACCCGATTGCGCGCGGTGGCGGGCGAAAAAACAAAACATGGCGTTCCAGTATGCTGAACCAGGTGCGCTGGGCGACCTGGGCGCCGCGACCGTCGCGCTGCTGGTGTGGTACTATGTGGCGTTGTTTACGCAGAGCTACGCCAAGATTGCGCTGGTGCAGCGGCAGCGGCGAGCCTCGTTCGGGCTGCTGAGTTACAGGACCTGCTCTTACACGGACCCGGCCGTCGCGCGTTTAAAGTACGGGGTTCCGCACGACTCGCCTATCGCGCTGACTGCTGATCGCACGGCCGGCAATCTGAGCGAGCAGCTGGTGCCGTTCTTGGCGTCAGCGTGGCTCCGCGCGCTCCTAGTGCCGGGCGCAGCTGCATCGAGCGGCCGTCTGTGCTATGCGTATCTCGTCTCGAGAATGGTGTACCCCTTTGCCTTCTACGCCGGCCACCCATTGCTCCAGCTCTCAACACAGCCGGGGTACTTGATTGTGTGGGGACAGCTCGCAGACCTGTATATGTTTCACGCCGGGGATCCGCCAACCTGGTGGTCTGCCGCGCGCACTGAGGTTGCTATTCTTACGCTGGCCGCTGCTTGTGAAGTCCTCATCCTTGGCCAATGGGCTGCCGCAAGGTTGTCGAAGGGCGACGCTAGCAAGGACCAGTCCGATGCGAGCACGCAGCCGCCATCTCCGCCGGGGAGTTCGCGGCGCAAGGCGCAAGGGAACAGGCGTGACGCGCCTTCTCGCTCCCCGAGTCGCCACGAGACAGATTGCGCGTTGCGCCGGAGCACTGTTGCGTCGCCGTCGGTGGAGGTGGTGAGAAGGCACACGTGATCGTGGACTGAGACTGTGTTTGAGAATACTCTAGAAATACGCGGGTCCTTGCCTCGCTCTGAACCGTTGCATCCCAGGGCAACACAGGTCGCACAGCGATCGGCCCGCACACGACCTCACACCGACGTCACGCGAGGCGCAGCGCCCGGGGGCCGGCATGTGTGGATTATATACACAGAGAAGTCATAGCACGTGGCTCAAGGGCGTGCCGCTTCCATCGGCGGCTGCGGCCGCCTTGAGTCGCGCGTTGCGTTGCTTTCGCTGGCCGAGCGCGTCGAGCCCGCAGCGCACGAGCATGACCAGACTCACGAGGATGATGACGACCTTCATCATCGGCAACATCCATTGGCCTAACAAGACGTCACCAGCGTCCAGTTCCTGAGCGTTGTCCGCAGGCTGCCCCCCATGCACAGCATGGGGATTCGGCAAGCCTGCATCATATTTCAGGAGCGGAGTGGCAGCAATCGCCGATTCCCTATGCCATCTGGTCGCATTGTTCACAGGGACCACGGAGGTGGGAGGCTTGAACTCGGCCTGGAAGAGCGCGTGAAGCTGCTTGTAGCTGTACATGGAAAGGTCGAGGGTCCTCTTGCGGCCGTCGTCGTCCTCCACCACTAGATCGGGATTGTGATGACGAATCCACTCAATCTTGACCATTGAGTACTGGTCGACACCGCCCGGCTCCTTCAGAAAGCGCTTTACCTGAGGCAAGCTATTGAGCTTTCAGGCGGGGCACGATATGACAGTGCCACGCTTGGCGACAGATGACGGCAACTGCATCACGAGAACAGCAACCCCGAATCGGCGCATGTTGCTGCGCTTTCTTGTGCCCCTCGAGCAAAAACAGGGCGCAGTACGAGAGAGAGTAGCCTATTTATAGAACGGGGTGTGAAGGAGGTACGGCGCCGGAAAAGAAGTGCGGGGACATGTTTCGTCAAGCCATCATCGTACTTCCTCTTTTGGGAGTTGACGAGACGCGCGTGCGAACCGCCACCACATGGAATACGGGTAGCGCTCATCCTCTCATCCGAGGCTCTTATTCACCCCCAACTCCCCACCCCCTCCATGAGCGCCGACGACGGTACAACCACCAGGAGTTCCTACAAGGCCCCGACTTCTTTCGATGCTCTCCTCTCGGAGCCCAAGGGGAAGACTGTGTACTTTGCCGGCGAGGCATTTATGCTTCACGTCTTTTGGGAGACTCCTTCGCGCGAGGCTGCCACAGAACTCTTGAGAGGTCTCTCCTTGTGCGCTGCGGCGACCCACCGCAACACTCCATGCGTGCCAGTCTACTTCTTCAGATTATCCAGCTGTGACGACGACCTCTGCCCACCGCCCCCAACAACGGTGGGGAACTTTCCCGCGCTGATGGATGCCTCCCGCAAACTCTCCAGAGGCGTCCCCGCGCCCGCTGTTCACGCTGAGCTAAAGAAGAAGGGTGTTGACGTGGCGCTCCTTTCCTTGCCCACCGACGCTCCCCTTCCACCAGAACTGCTGAACCGCCAAGCGTGCATCATCGAGCTTACCGAGGTGTACCTTGACGAGCGCGCGTTTGTGGAGCACGCCGGGAGTCGCGACTACCTCGACGGGCACGCGGCCGTCATGAGTCCTGCGTTGCAGAGTATCAGGCGGCCACGGTCTCTGCAGCTAGGAACTCCGAACGCGGGATTGGTGGAGCGCATTTTGGAGCCTGTGCTGCAGGCTACTGAAGTCCCACTCGGCGGCGGGAACTGCTTCGTTTGGCGTCCCTTGCCATCCCCGTCACCGAACAATGAGGAAGAAGGCGGAGGCGCTTCTATGTTCCTCTCTCTCGACACAGAACGGCTTCCCCCCGACCGCGCATCCGCAGCTCTACCCTCGGCGTTCGTCGAATTGTGCTGTACCCTAACAGTCTTCGAGCACCCTCTTCGCGACGGAGCAACTCGTGTCATGGCTGTGCTCTACGAGTGGCCGACTGCCGCCCTCCTTGAGGAAGTTGACCGCGCTCTGCTGCACGTCGCGCGAGGACAGGCCCATGTGCTTGACGCCGAGAGAGCGGCATCGCTCCCGCAACTCTTTGAGGCTGCTGGCCTTCATGGGCGTGTGATTCTCAACACCAACTCTGCGGGCTACGTCCTTCACTCCAAGGCGGCACACCTGACGACGTAAGTCGGCACCAAAAGAACTGCCATTATCCCCCGAAGAACTGCGACGGAATCGCTCGAGCTCTCTGCGCTCCCAACCCCAACCCGAACAGCTTTCATAACAATAATTGCAAATCTCCGCAGCATGGGGATTCGGCAAGCCTGCATCATATTTCAGGAGCGGAGTGGCAGCAATCGCCGATTCCCTATGCCATCTGGTCGCATTGTTCACACTCAGGGACCACGGACGAGGTGGGAGGCTTGAACTCGGCCTGGAAGAGCGCGTGAAGTTGCTTGTAGCTGTACATGGAAAGGTCGAGGGTCCTTTTGCGGCCGTCGTCGTCCTCCGGACCACTTCCACTAGATCGGGGGGGTTGTGATGACGAATCCACTCAATCTTGACCATAGAGTACTTGTCGACACCGCCCGGCTCCTTCAGAAAGCGCTTTACCTGAGCGCTGAGGCAAGCTATTGCGTTGAGCTTTCACGGTTTCAGGCGGGGCACGATATGATAGTGGTTAGTGCCACGCTTGCCGACAGATGACGGCAGCTGCATCACGAGAACAGCAACCTCGAATCGGCGCATGTTGCTGCGCTTTGTTTGTGCGACTCGAGCAAAAACAGGGCAAGTATAATGTGAGAGTACTGTACCGGTAGCCTATTCATAGAACGGGGTGTGAAGGAGGCACATGTTTCGCGGGAAAAGACAGGCGGGGTACATGTATCGGGAAAAGACATGTATCGTCACCCTTCCACATAATGGAGCTGTGAAGACAAGTAGTGGGGGGCCGTTTACGTGAAGTGTGTGTTCATACAAGTAGAAGACGAGCGAGCGATCACCATGTCACTGGATTCAGTCGCGCCCATCGCAGGATTCGGGGTCGCGTTGCTGCTCGCGCCGCCTCTGAGCCGGTGGTCGGGACAGCCAGTCATCACGATGCACCTGCTGATCGGGCTGCTCACGCAGTTGCTCTCAGGCACGCGCATGCCGTCCATCTTTGCGCCCGCGCACAATGCGGCTTTAGCTTGCATCACGCTTGCAGCGGGTTCCGAGCTCGTCGTGGCGGAGCTTCGACGTAACGCGCGCTCCATTGCGTACATATCGTGCATGATCACGCTCTTCACCATCGCATGCGTCTTCACAGCGTTCGTACTTGTCGGTGATACCCTGGCGAGCCAGGCGGGCAGCGGCAACTCGGTCGCCGATGCCAATCTGCGGCGCGTGCAGGCGATGCTCGCCGCGGTTGTGGCCGTCGGCCGGTCGCCCTCGTCGGCGATGGCCATTGTGAGCGAGCTGCAGGCCGAGGGGCCCTTGACGACGACCATGCTCTCGGTAACGATGGTGTCGGACGTGCTCGTGATCTTGCTCTTCACTGCGGCTTGCGAGCTCGCGCACGTGCTTTACAGCGGACACGTCCTTCAATCGACACGTGCTGTCATGACGCTCGAGGGCACGATCATCTCCTTCTGCTCGACGGTCGCCATCCAAATCGGGCTGTCGGTGGTGCACGGCATCGCGCTCGCCTACCTCTGCCTCCCGATCCTCGACCTCGACGAGCTCCGCAGCCACGGCCGAGCCCAACATGGCGCCACGCGGGCCCCTGTTGCTGCTGTCTGGGCGGAGGAGTACGACGCGCCTTCGCCCCCGCCGAGCACGAGAGCGAGCGAAGGCGAGGAGGAGGACGAGGAGAAGGTCGAGAGCGTGTCAGGGTGGGTGCGCTCGGCGGCGCAGCCGGCGTTGCTGCTTGTGCTGGGTGGCTACGCTTTCGGCGCCGAGGCGCTTCTCAAGCGGCTGGCGACCATGCTCAGCCTGTGGCTCTACCACGCGCCGTGGCCGAACGTGGACAGCTTGCGCCTCGAGCCCATGCTTGCATGCATGGTGGGGGGCTTTTGGTTGTGCAATGTGCTCCGGCGGCGCACCCAACTCCGACGGCTTCTGAACACTTGCCTGCCCCCACTGATCGCCTTCTTCTTCTTCACGACGGGCACCGCCATGCGCGTGCACCAGCTCCGGCTCGCGTGGCCGTTCGCGGTCACCGTCTTCTACTCGCGCGCGCTCGGCATCTTTGTGGGAAACTACACGGGCGTGGCGCTCGCGGCCCGGCATGCAGTGTGCGTGGGCGAACGTACGGACGAGGAGCGCCGTCGCGGGCACAGCGGGCCGGCAGAGTCCACGTGCGCGGGCGTGCAGTGCTATGGCTGGGCGGCCTACGTGACGCAGGCGGGCATCACCCTCGGGTTGACAGATGAGCTCGCCGCCGTCTTCCCCACATGGGGGCCCGCTCTCCAGGCGCCCCTGATCTCGTCAGTCCTCCTGACCCAGATCGTCGGGCCGCCGCTGCTCAAGGCGGCGCTCACGTACGCTGGCGAGGCGCACGCGTTGAGTCCCTTTGCGCGCCGCCCGGCACACCGCCCGTTGCTTGGCAGTCGCGACTCGATGGTGGAATTTGCGGACGTGGCGGACTCGCCTGACATCCGGCGAGCCTCCGATGCCGATAGCGGATGAGGGGCGCCGAGCGCTTTATTATGATCTATGATGAATCGCCGATGGTGCCGATACCAGGCCGATACGTCGTCCCTCTCGATCTTCATCGGGCGGCTCGAGATCGTCGCGCCGCTGGCGTAGCTACCGGCTAGGCGGATTACGACATAATTACGACACTGAACCGACTCGGACGGTCACGATGACGCGCCGGGGCGGCGCGCGGCCCCGGGACCCCGATATCCGGATATGTTCTCACAGTCAGGAGTCAGCAGCGAGCAGTCACACACCTGACCCTCAGTGGGGTTTTTCATATAGAGGAGCGGAGCTCTTGAGAAAAGAGTGAACTTATTAGACCAGGCACACTAAAACGCAAGCACGCCCCGTTCTAGGGCATACTAAAAATGGAGAGCGCAGTCTTGCTTACAGCTTAGCAGAAGGTGGTCGGGCGCGCCGCCTTGAAGGTCGTCCGGTACTTCTTGGCAATCTTCGCCACCCTGTGCGGCAGCGGGAAGCGGATGGACTGCGAGTGGAACTGCTTGACGTCGGCGCGCTTGCACTCCTCCGGCTTCAGCTCGGCCGTCTTGAGGATCTGGATGGCCTTCGACTTAGCGCGGCTGCGGCCTGCCATGTCCATGTACATCATGTTGATGGCAGCGGTGAGCGACATCTCGCGGATCTCCTTGTACGCGTTGTGAGTGCCCGTGCGCGAGTCATAGCGGAACCAGATGCCAAAGTTCTTGACCTTGAGCGGGCTCTTCTCATAGATCTGCGCGGCGGACGGGGCGGGGGCGCACACGCTTACGGTGAGCGCCACAAGCAAAGACAAAGGGTTGCGAGTACCGACGGCATGGCGCTGACGACCATCTGCCCGATGCGGCGGCAGCGGGCCCGATGATGGTGTCCGCACAACCTGGCACTGCCGAACGGCCTGCCATGGCGAGCTCCACGAAAGTCGCCAGAGTTCCCAACTCGTTGCGCCGCCACCACGTCCTCAGCCGCAGCATCCGCTATCGGCAGCCACGTTGCGGCGGCTGCTGTCGCACGCCGCACCCGCCGGCTGGCTGCGGCCCCATGCTGCGCGCTGGATGGAGCTCCGAGCATCTTGCTGCGGCGGCGATCGTGTTGGCAAGAGAGAGCGCGCACCTTGTTGATGGAAATGATCTGACCGTTGGCCTTCTTCACGCGGCACAGCTTGCCCATGAAGTACCAGAAGCGGCTGCGCGCGACGACGTTGTTCCTCGCGAACAGGTTCATGCGGTACACCTTGCACATGGCCGAGTCCGCAGAGTACTTCTCATTGGGCACGAAGCGTCCCACCACCTGGTACTGCGACTGCCCAGTCGGCAGCGCACCCGAAGCCTTCTTGCCCATTGAAGCTGAGCGACTGTGGATGCAGCAGAGGAGGGCGACCGCGTCAGACTCACGCTGCAGGCAGGCGCGCGCGGCGGTCGGGACGCACAGGGAGTGCGGGGCAGACGGGGCTCGCAGCGCTGCGTGTCCGAGCGTGGTGTGCATACGATGACGTCTCCGTCTCCAAGAGGCCGTGCTGTGGGGAAATTGGCGGATTGATTTTAAGCGCCGAATCCATTTGAGAAAGGCACCCGAGGCCGGCGCCGATCTCCAGAGAGTAAGATCAATAGAACACATTTCACAGGCGCTGCCCTGGGCGCGACCTCGAGTTGTCCTTTCCCCTCGGGATGAACAGGCCATCGCGGACGGCGACGCTCATCCTGCTCTCCGCCGCGGCGGGCTTCCGCGCGGGCCCGCGCGTGCCGCCATTCGGCCACGCCGCCGCCGCTGCACGCTCTAGCGTCGCATGCTCTATTGCTGTGCCCGTGCCGCCCGCCGATAACGATAGGACCGTCGTGGACGGCCCCAATGGACCCATCCTCGTGACCAAGGTCAAGGGCAGTTACTACGCCGTCGACGCGACCTGCCCTCACCTCGGCCTTCCGATGAAGCGTGGCAAGGTTGCCGACGGCGCGGACGGCGTGACGCTCACGTGCAGTTTCCACAACAGTTGCTGGGCGATGAAGGATGGAAGCTGCAAGAAATGGGTGACTGGTGCGCTCGGCATCGAGAATGAGGCTGCCGCCGGCGTCATGGGCAAGCTGGGTGGCCAGAAAAGGAGCATCAAGTCTTACAAGGTGGCCGTCAACCAGGACGGCTCGCTCACGCTTGAGTCGAACTCACTGATGCTGCCTGCACAGCCGCCTGCCGCCTCCGTGATCCGTACCATGGTGCCCGATTCGCCGTCGGGCTCCGAGTTCGAGACGCTCGGCGAGGCCGACCACGGGCCGGTCGGCGTGCTGCTGCTCTCGGTGGGCGCGCCCGAGACGCCCGACGACGTCGAGGAGTACTTGTACAACGTCTTCTGCGACCCGGAGATTCGCACCCTGCCTCCCGCCATCTCTTGGGCGTTCAAACGGCCTCTCGCGTGGCTCATCGCGCGCGAACGCGCCGAGGAGGCGCGCGAGTCGATGCGGCTCGCGGGCGGGCGCTCGCCGCAGCTAGCGACGATCCAGGCGCAGGCGAAGGCGCTCGGGACGGCGCTCGCTGACCGAGGCGTCGATGCGCGCCCCTTCATCGCGATGCGCTACTGGAAGCCGTTCACCGAAGATGCCGTCGAGGCCATGAAGGCGGAGGGCATCCAGAAGCTGGTGATCCTGCCGCTGTACCCACAGTTCTCCCTCTCGACGTCGGGCTCGGCGCTGCGCGTGCTCGAGCGATTGCTCTACACGGACCCGGGCTTCCCCATGAAAACGTCCGTCGTGCCCGCGTGGTACAACCGGCCACTGCATGCATGCACGTGCTCACCACGGCGCCCTCCCCCTTCCCCACAGGTCCGTCGTGCCCGCGTGGTACAACCGGCCCGGCTTCCTGCAGGCGACGGCCAAGGGCATCGCCGATACGCTTGCCTCGCTGCCCCGCGATGCGCGGGGGACGGCGCACGTGCTGTACACGGCGCAGGGCCTGCCGCGCAAGTACGTCGACGACCTTGGCGACCCATACCAGGAGCAGGTCGAGCGGTGCGTGCAGCTGGTGAGTGACGAGCTCGGCGCGATGGGCATCGCTAACAACCGCTCTCTCGCGTACCAAGGTACGATCGTCCCACTGAGGGCCACTGAGGGCCTTGAATGGCCTCGAATGGCCTTTGAATGGCCTCTTGCTTGCCCCAATGGTCTCTGCGTGCCCTAATGGCCACTCCTCGCATCCTTCATCAGGCGCCTTCGGGCCGCAGCCTCTGATGACCGCTGATGACCGCTGATGAGCTCTGATTGCCTCCCTCATCAGGCGCCTTCGGGCCGCAGCAGCTGCGCTGGCTCGAGCCGTCGACCGCGTCTGAAATCGAGCGGCTTGCGGCCCAGGGAGTGCGCTCCTTAGTGCTCGTGCCCATCTCCTTTGTCTTCGAGCACATGGCCACCCTCAACGTGATGGACTGCGAGTTCGCCGGCGTCGCGGCGGCGTGCGGCATCCAGTCCTTTGTGCGCGTCCCTACCCTCGGCGTGGAAGAGACGTTCATCGGGGCGCTCGCCACGGTAGTCATGGAGGCCTTGCCCGACCTGTCGCGCCCTTCCTTCCAGCAGATCAACGCGGGCACGCCCGTCGCCCTCAATATGGTCAATGAGTACACACGGCTGTACACCAAGGACCAGCTGCAGCTAGTCCCGCAGGAGCAGCCGTGGGGCTTCACGCAGGAGGCGGAGATCATCAACGGGCGCATCGCGATGACCGCGATCACGCTCGCGCTCGCGCTCTCACTCGATCCATCGCTCAAGGCCATCGTGGCCGTCTACCGAGCCGCTGCCGGTGCCGCCGGCGCCATGTAACACTGTGCCCCGGCGGCAGCGGAAGCGTCCAGCCGAACAAGGCAGCTGCCCCCCCGGGCGCGCCTTGCGGGCGCGGGCTTACCCTACTTGGTATTTGCCCGAACGAGCCACGGCTGCGGCGTGAGCGGTCCGCGGTAAACCGTAAACGCGTCGACGGCCGCGAGGGAGGCAGCTCGTCGCGCTCGTGCTCTCCTCAGCGGAGATGTCGAGACGGCGTGTGCCATAGAGCATAGTGCGCCTTTGTGTGGAGCGTGCCAACAAAGTCGCTTGGCCGTCGATCCCGACTATTCGTCTGAGGGCCGGGCAACGGGCCGTTCGAAACGGCGTCCATTCTTAACAAAGATACTCACGTCCGACCGCGCATGCACCATTTTTCGTATCCGTTTCGCTGCGCTCGACCGATCGCCCACTCCAAAAAGGGACGGGAAATGCAAGTTGCATGTCGACAGTAATTTCAGAAATTACCCGTGTGTTCTGGTGAAGTGCTTTTTTGGCATGTGCTCGGTTTCCAATTTTGGCAAGTGCTCGCATTTACTTTTTTAGATTTTGACGAAATTTTAATTTTCAGTTTGAGATTTGATGCCACCGATGACCACTGATGACATGACCTCTGATGACCACTGAGATGACCACTGATTTCCGCGGATTACCATGACCTCGCTCCTCTCCCCACAGGTGGAGTTATCCAACGGCCGAGCTGTGTATCTCAAGCCAGCCGAGCAGGGGGCGCCTCAGGGTATGGATCTCGGACGTGCGGCATGCGCGGCGCGTCGCGGCCGGTCGCTTACTCTATCGCGTTTAGGGCGGAGGCGCGGCGGCTCATCGCATAAACAACGTGTAACGTACCGTACAAGCAGGAGGCCCGCGACCCGCGTGGTCCCTGCGTGCTGGCCGGGTTGTGCCGGGTAATATCAATGAATCTCCGATACGCATGAATGCAGGATACATACCATAAGTAACCCTGACTCAACCCCCCAGTCCGTACAGTTCGGCCGTCCGTGGAAAGCGAACGGACAACGCAAAGGGGGGCCGCGTCGCCGTCGGCCGTCGCCTGTCTTCTTGTCGCGCTAGTGTCACGCGGCGGACGCGCCTGTGTCATGTGTGAGGTTAGTGTGAGGTCGCCCCGCGCAGAGCGGAGATAGCGGCTATCTCCCGCTCCCGGCTCACCCGCCACGCCCGGCGAGGCGGCGTGAGTTTGTTATGTGTCTATTGTGAGTCGACAGTCGTGCCCCTCCGCCTCCATCCCGGACCCTAGTCGCTGTCTAGACTAGGACGCAGAGCCCGGGCCCTCGCGAAGCTGGCCCTAGCGCCTAGGCCAGCTCTCGGGGCTGTTTGTTCATTCTTCATAAGACATTCAGGTCCATCCTGTGCGATCTGCGATGCAACCGATACGGTCGTGCGTTACTTTGCTTGCCCCAGAAGACAACCATTCTAGCGCCTTTGGCGCTAGAACTCAGCATGTCCCGCGACTCGCCCTGCACGCTCCAGTCATCCCACCACCCACGGGTCAACAGGCACGACAACACACTGTGAGTGTGTGACGACACTCTGTCTCGACACTCGAGTCTCGATGGACACGAACAAGTCACAACCATCCACCCCCCCCACAAACCGCAGCGACGATGGTCGATGCACCGCAACACCCGCGGTGGCGACAACGTACGTGCACACTCAGGAGGCAAGGGCGAGAGCGATGACGAGTACGAGCAAGCGAGCAGGGCAATCGACTCGTACACGCGCCGGGCGTGCCGCGACTCCCTTGCGGCGCATCACTCACTGCAGGGCAGCATCACCAGTTATAATGTCGACCGATCTGATCAAGGCCACTGTAAGCATACATTCCGGTTGAGAACCAGAAGTCGCGACGTTCACTTCCCCACGTCACGAATCCTGCTCTGCTTGCCTCCTCGAAGGAGAAGCCCGCCACCTTGCACTGGTATGGTCGATAGCCAGCAGCCTTCATCTGCTCGATCGTGAAGCCTGCCGCCTTAGCTTCCTGCGCTGTATGAGTTCCGGGTCCCAGGTGCCCTGCACTGGTGAGCTCTTCAATCGAGAAGCCAAACACGTTGCACTGGCGTGAAGTATAGCCAGCAGCCTTCATCTGCTCGATCGTGAAGCCCGCCGCCTTCGCTTCCAGCGTTGTATGAGTTTTGGGTCCCAGGTGCCCTGCACTGGTGAGCTCTTCAATCGAGAAGCCCGCCACGTTGCACTGGTACGAATCATAGCCAGCAGCCTTCATCTGCTCGATCGTGAAGCCTGCCGCCTTAGCTTCCTGCGCTGTATGAGTTCCGGGTCCCAGGTGCCCTGCACTGGTGAGCTCTTCAATCGAGAAGCCCGCCACGTTGCACTGGTACGAATCATAGCCAGCAGCCTTCATCTGCTCGATCGTGAAGCCCGCCGCCTTGGCTTCCTGCGCGCTATGAGTTTGCTTTGCTTTCATGGGATTTACATGCACCCAGCGCTGCCGCGTGGTGAGAGAGATTGGCAGAGCATTGCTACGGGTATAGCGATTGAACTCGTCGGCAGAAAGCTTGGTCAGCTGCCAGGTTGGATCATGTGCAGCAGCGCGAGCGGCAACGCTCCAATCATTGCACACGAAAAGCAACCGGCCCAGGTGACTCAGATCCAGAAAGTAGCAAACGGCCATAAGAACGTCCAAAGTTAGATCAGTTGTACAATCCGCCGATTTTGCTCGGGCCGCAGCATCTCTAACCTCGAAGAATCTTGCTTCAGTAAGTAGGCGTCGCCGGTCGGCCTCATCTTCAATCTGTCGGCGTCGCCGCTCGGCGTGGTCGGCATCTTCACGCTCCAGAGATTCACGCCGCCGCTTCCGGCACTCAGGTGTCTCCCCAACAGACCACTGCACGCACTCTGCCTCCGCGGACGGTGCAACGCCGAGGAGGTCCAGCGGATCGGCGCTGGAGCTGGCCGTACAACAACTTGCATCCAACGTTCGGTTCGGCCAGGAGTACGGCGGCGGCATCAAAAGGTGCAAGCCCCAACCCTGGCAGTCTCGCTGCACACCAGGTCTCGCTCAATAACCATCATGTACGGATACCTCGAGGAGGAAAACGAAAGGCTTGCTTTCTTCCCGTTCCACACCGGACACGAGACATATTTTTCCTTCGTTCGTTCGTTCGTTTTATCATGAATCGAAACAGTTCTCGAATGAATTCGTGCATCGCAGCCGATTCGGCGCTACACGCCGCGCTGCCTCCGGTCCGCGAACGGACTCGCTCACTCCGCGCTGGTGCACTCTCTCCTCGTCCTCTCGATCTAGGACTAGGTTCGGAGATCCTCTGTTCATTGCCTCTGTTCCTCTCTCTCTCGCTCGAGTCGACTCTCTCCTGAAGTCTCTCCACACTCTGTCTCTCTGATAATCGGATCTCTCAGTCTGATGATCGCTCTCGCCCGCGCGGCTCCGCACATCGACCGTTACGATGCAGTCTCAGCCCGCCAGCCACGCCGCCTCTGATGACTCTCTCAATCTCTCTCAATGGACCCATGCGATTTGATTCGTGTCATTCGAGTGCCCGGTCCTACCGGGCCGCCGCCACGCTGTGCACTCGCGTCCCCGCACGCGTCCGATGACCTCCGCGCATCTCCATCTCCATCTCTCGCTGCGCGTCCACGTGTCAGGTCCGTCCGAAGACGAGCTTCGTCAGCTCCGTCAGAAGACGAGCTTCTGCGTCAGGTGATCGTACCCTCCGCGGGTGTGGTCCAGCGCCCGTGCAGTCATCACCGTGTGCGGTGAGCGGCCGCGCTCAGGCGAGCTCGCTCCCCATTTGCGTGCCGTGCGAGACGATGCGTGTCGAAGCGGCGAGCCCAGCCGCATCGGCGAGCCCAGCATGCCACCGGCAATCTCGGGCGTACCTGTACCGGGGCGTGCGAAGCCGAGCGGCATGCCCAGCGGTGACGTGAGCGGCCGCAGGGGCGTGAGCGGCCGATCGGGCTGCAGTCCGAACGGCGAGTTGGGACTCGTACCGGCCCCAGGCGGAGATGGCACGCGCCCAGCCGAGTCACCCAGCGACGGCAGAGAGCCGCGCGAGGGGCTGCGCAGCGAGCCCGAGGCAGTGTGCAGCGTGCGCCGGAGCAGACGCTCCTCGGCTGCAAGCGAGGTGGCAAACGTGGACGCGCCCATGTCCCCAGGCCCGCGCTGATCCTGAGCTCTCTCCGCCTCGATCTTGTGATCCATCTTGCTGATGAGCGCACGCTCACGGAAGAAGTCGAGCATGCGCACGCCCGGAGACGCCGATGGCAGGTGGGGCACACCATACTTGCGCAGGATCGCCTCGACTTGCGCCCGCAGAACGGTCGTGTTCTTCACCCAGACTGGGCTGGTGCCCACTCGGCGCACTGCAAAGTGCTGAAAGCTGTTGATGCTTTCGTCGGTGGACGAACCGGTGCCATAGCGGCCGTACTTATTCTCCTGGCTGCGCAGCATGAAGAGCAGGTCGCGCTCTTCGACGGAGAACATCCGGTCCTGCGCCAACAGCGGGTCGCCCAGCTGGCACAGGGGCCAGAAGGTGCGATAGTTCTTCGCGAAGACCTTGGCACACAGGGGGAGTGGCAAGCCCTTTGTGACAGCCCACTCCCAGAGGACGGCCGTTTGTACGTCGCGAAGGTCGGCGGGGTTCGCGACTTGTTTGAAATACGCTGTGCCCTGGCTCATGTCGTGAGCCCTCTACGCGCGCAGCGCAAGCGCGAAGTCTGAGTGAGTGAGTGATTGAGTCATCGTCTCGCAGTTCCGCAAATTTCTAGGTTCGAACATGTAGAATGAAAGAGACCGTGATTCTCTACCGAGCTTACTTTCGGGTTCGACGAAATTCAAAACGCATGTCTAATTCCGCATGATGGCTGCTTCTGAGTAGCGCGCCGCCATCATGGCCACCGTGCGGGACGCGCACCTCCTCGAGGAGAGCCTCATGGAGAGCCTCCAGGTCGCCCACGTGGAGGCTCGCCAACGAGTCGTCATCCCTCCGTCTAGCTCTTCATCGCCGCGCGTCCATTCGTCGCCGCGGCTGCTGCGCCCGGGCACCGCTCCCTCCAACGGGCGCCCAGTGCCACACGTGCTACACAGCGTATCCAGCAGTCACGACGCGGCGACCGTGCAGCGTTGGACGGGCGAGCCTGGAGTAGACGACGAGAGCCTGCCCTCCGAGCGCGAGAACAAATCGTACCTCGAGACGCTCGCCGCCCGCGCCGCCGACCTGGCCAGCGAGCTGTACCGACTCAAGCTGGTAGGCGGCATGGACCTCACCGGCAAGGTGTCGTCGCCCAGGATGTATGCAGGCAGGATGGGCTCGTCGCCCAAGATTGCGCCCCACAAAAAGTCCGTCTCGGGCCGAACCGCGGCCGCTTCCGGCCGCTCGAAGAAGAGCGGCAGCGCCCGGGCGCACCAGAGTGTGGCCGCCGCTGAGCCTACCACGTGTGCGCCGGCGGAGGCGACTGCAAGGGCCGTCTCATACGAGGAGCCGAGCAATCCTTTCTTCCTCTCCGGACGGCACGTTGCTGCGGCGGACCTGCCGATTACCGGTCAGGAGCACAGCAGCACGCCGAGTGACCCTACCGGCTACGGGCAAGGGCTGGTGCATGCGATGACCCTGGAGCTCGAAGTCGAACAGGAGAAGCGCGTCGCACACCTGCAGCAGCTGGGTGTGAAGCGGCTGCGCAGCCAGGCTATCGCGCGTGCCTGGTCGGCGTGGCACAGCACGTGGTTTGAGATGACCAAGGCGCGGCAGGTGATGATTGCCACTGATTGCCTCTGATTGCCACTGAGTGCCTCTGAGTGCCTCTGATTGCCTCTGATAACATCTGAGATGACCATGGCGCGGCAGGAGGCTGCCCTCGAGGAGTCGAGATCCGAGCTCGCGAACGCGACCCATCTGTGCGAGCGCCAGCGGCTCGAGCTCGAGTCCCTGCGCGGGCGCGGTGCGGCGGTCAAGGTGGCCTCAGCGTACGCGGTGCATACCGGCACGCCTTGGAGTAAAGAGGACGAGCTGCGGTTCCATGCGCTTGCGAAGATGGGGGACGACGGCAAGTACAGCGATGGGCTGCGCGAGCTACTCGACCTCGCGGTAGTCGCCACTACGGCGCGCGTGTCGGACGCGCTGCGTGAGGCTGCGCATGCACGCGCCGTGTCGGAGCGAGCGGATCGAGAGAGCCTCCAGGTGATGATTGCCACTGATTACATCTGATTACATCTGATTACATCTGATTGCATCTGATTGCATCTGATTGCATCTGATTGTCTGATTGGCTCGAGAGCCTCCAGTTGATGATTTCACTGATTGTCATCTCTCTGCTGGCCTCTCTGCTGGCCTCTCTGAGGACCACCGATGGCAACTGATGGCTTCTCTCGATCGACTCGCCGCACGCTGCCTGCGCCCAGCACCTCGAGGCCGCGTTCAACGGGAACGACCCGGCGAAGCTCGTCGCGCGCGCGCTGCTCGTACAGACGCAACGGACCGCCTCGCGGCTGCGCGCGGTCGTGGGACGTCTCGAGCATGAGTCAAGCCTCGCGCAGTCGACCCACGTGGCCGATGTACGCAGCCTCTCCGATAGGCTCGTCGCTAGGCACGATGCCCATCAGGCGCTACTCCTTGTGGAGCTCGAGCGTGCCGACAGCGCTTGGGCCACTTCGGTCAGCGCCCTCGAGGCACGCATCACCGACATCCGACGCTCTTGGGCGAGTGAGGTGCATGCGCGTGGCCTCGAGGGCACCCCTGCCCTGCATGCAAGTGCTCACCACGGCGCCCTCCCTTCCCCACAGGTGCATGCGCGTGACCTCGAGCTCCACCGGCTGCATGCAAGTGCTCACCACGGCGCCCTTCCCCCTTCCCCACAGGTGCATGCGCGTGACCTCGAGCTCCACCGGCGGCAGTCGCAGCTCGATGCGCTCACCACCAAGCTCGAGGAGGCCGAGGAAAGGCACACCTTTGAGAGTCGCATTGCCGCCACCGATGGGCGCACGCTCAAGGCCGAGGTCGTGCGGCTCGAGACGGCGCTCGAGGCGGCGCGTTTGGAGCACGGCAGGTTGGAGAAGGAGAAGCAGAAGTTGATCGTGCAGTGCGTGAACCAGTCGGCCGATGCGGGCTCGGCGAGTGAGGGGCTGCAGCAGCTGCTGCGGCAGGAGCAGCAGGCGCGCGCCGAGATGCAGGAGAGGGCGGACGGGCTGCTTGCGATCGAGAAGGAGCAGCGGCGCGCGCGTGAGATCGAGCTGCAGCACGAGATCGCGAGGGAGCGCAAGGCGAGCGAGGTGCGCGAGGCTCTGATTGCCTTGATTGCATCTGATTAGCCAGGATTGCATCTGATTAGCCATGATTGCGGGCCAGATGCTCAAGGCTGTTGACACCCGATGACTTGATTGCATCTGATGAGCCATGATTGCGTCCTTGCTTAGGTGCGCGAGGCCGCGATGCTCAAGGCGTACACGGCGCTGCAGGAGGACAAGGCAGCGATGGAACTGACTCTCCACACGAGGCTCAAGCGCCTCGAGACAGTCCACGAGCAAGAGAAGGCTGTGCTGCGCGCGCGCGTCGACAGACTCTCGAGGCTGCAGGAGGAGGCCATCAATGCGGGCGGCGCGCAGAAGACGCGTGCGCTGCTCTGGCACGCGGCGCTCAAGTCGAAGACGCAAGCCGAGGATAGCATCTCGTGGCGCGGCGAGAACAGCCCAGCCCTCAATGAGGCACCCCGGTGGAAGGCGCAGCAGTGGGCGGAGCAGCAGTGGGCGGAGAGTGCCTCCGGCACTGCACCACATCTCGCCTCTTCCTCGACTTCGTACGACCCCGAGGATGCTCCGGCGGCAGCAGCAGCAGCGGCAGCAGCAGCAGCAGCGGTCATGCTGCCGGGGAGGCGCAGCGAGGTGTCGGGCGTTAACGCGGGAGACTCAGGACGTCAGGAGCGAGGTGTCGGGAGATTGTAGCGAGGTGTCGGGAGACTCAGGACGTCAGGAGGAGGAGCGTTGGAGAGCTTTTGGAGAGCGTTCCAACGAGAGGTAAGAGACCTTAATTAGACTTTAGAGACTAAGAGCGCGTCCAAACACCAAAGGTCCAATGGGAGGTTCCAGTGGAGGTGGAGCGGACGCCGCGGAGAAATCGCCGCTAGCCAAAGTACGCCGCCGATTCTCGATAGCCATTATACTTAGCGAAGAGACGCGCCGGATCGGATCACAATCGTCTCAGTACACAGATAGACGTCAGAGTCGGGGTCGAAGACGGTTACAGTTAGACGACTAAGAGAGCGTGCCGACGCGCCGCGCTCGAGCGACCCCCCGGTACGCGGGAGGCGCGCGACCGGCCGCCGACACCCGGGCGCGTTCGTTGTTTCGTTTTTCGTACGCGCCGGCGTCGACCGTCGTGTTAGTACGATACTAATGCGTGGACGCGGAATGCGTAAAGCGGCGCGCCGACTGCCAATGACGTCAAGTATAATTATAAGTCAAGTAGATAGTAGTTGAGCATCCAAGCAGCAGCGGTTTACACCAGGTACTAGCTGACAAGTAGCTGTGGTACCACGGCGACGCCTGTCACAGCCGGGGTAGACACGTCTCGAGACTCTCTGCTGTCCCGGTCGGCTAAACTAAGGGCTACGCTCTAGTCAGGCTATACGCGGGCAACACGATCCTAGTACCCCTGAATCACAGAATTGAACCACGTGCAACGAGGTGCTCGAGCAGTCGATAGATGCCGGCCTCTTTGAAAAGATGTCGTGGTTCGAAGCGCTCTCGGAAGACCTCGTGCGCTCGGCGCGCCTCTGCTCGCCATTCGTCCTCCGAGTGGCACAAGCGGTCGAACGCTGTGGGGATGGCCTCCTGCGGCATGAAGCGGACGGTGCCATTGAACTCGGCCTCGTCAAAGGGGTGGCAACGCTCCGAGAGGACAATGCGGCCGCCGGGCATCGAAAGGATGCGTGGCACTCGGAATGTCACTGGCGAGCGGCCGGCCGCCTCGCATCCCTTGTGCAAGTTCAGGTAGAAGTGGTCGGTACGCAAGATCTCGGCGAGGGGCTCGTCTTCCCACGCATCGTAGGTCTGCACGAGTCGATCGTGGAGCACAGCACGCAACTTATCGAAGCAGAGAGTACGGGCCTGGCCGGGCTGCAGCCGGTCCCTCTGATCAATGGCTCCAAGAAAACGGAGGCGCGCGCATGCACTGCCGGTACCGACGGCAAGGCGGGTGGTGTGAACGGCCGTTGGGGCTGGTCCGGGAGGTGGTGGCAGGTAGCCAGGTGGGATGAAGCGCAGGGTCAGCATGGGGGAATCTCGTTGGACACCTCCGATGCATTCGAACGTTGCATGCCGCGTGCCGTTGAAAGGCAGTGGAAAGCGCTGCTGGCAAGAAGTCATACAGCCTTCGAGGCCAGCCCATCCAAAGTCCCACACCTCATCCACAAGCTTCGTGCGGTAAGGACACCACCTTCTCGGTTCGGTGGAATAGAGCACCGTGCGCACGCCTCTTGCGCGAAGTCGACGGAAGGGCATGTTGGGTCGCGTTGCCAAAGTGAAGGGGCCAACCCAGATGAACAGATCGCCACTCCGCAGCTCAGATAGCTCATGACTGAGCCGCATCGAACGGCCAACGCCAGCCCGTATCTGCCACCCCAAAGCATTGCGAAATCCTGCGACGAGTGTCGCCACGACCGGGTACAGCATGAAGGAAAGGTGGCCATCCATCCTCTCATCATGCCAGATCAGGACGCGATGAGTACCGATGTGGCTCACGTTGCTGGTGTTCAGCCCCAAGTGGGTGTTCAACCACCGATCGCGAGCTGCGCCTGCCTTTAGCTCTGCACGAGAGATGCTGTCTGATGGCTTGAAGGCCCCTTCCATGAAAGGCGCCAACACCGTGAATAGTTCACGTGAATATGCCAACTGCAAGCAATTCTGGTGGACCACATTCAATTTTTGGATTATTGGTGGTATACATGTGACAGTTGAATGCGACTTGACTTGACTTGACTTGACTTGACTTGACTGCCGACCCACATGAACTCGCAAGAAATGCAATCACGCATCACTCGGCCGTGCCCCTCGTTCTGGAGCTCATCCGGGAAATGATGGACCACGCTGAGCTCCAGAAGCTCCTGGTCAGTGGTGACGTGGACGCTCTGCGCCGTTTGCTCAAGCGAGAATCGTATGAAGAAGCAGCCACGGTTGCTGCTCCGCCGTCCTCGAATCAGCTGCTGCTGCAGTCGGCTGACCGCCTGCTCCAGCCATCCACACTCTTCGCTTCCCGGCCATCGGTGCGGCTTCCCATCGGCGCGTTCGAGGTTCTGATTTGCAACCATCGTTCGATGGGCAAGCTGCTCTGGCCCGCCGGTCAGGCCATCGCAGAGATGCTTTCCGGTGTGGCACCCGCGGCCGCTGCGTCCTCGCTCGCCGTCTTGGAAATTGGTGCGGGAGCGGGCGTGCCCGCGCTCATCGCCGCACAAGTCGGAGCACGAGTGGCCATCGCCACCGACTTCACCGAGGAATCTGTCGAGCTGCTCCGCTACAATGACGGCCTCAACGGTCAGAGACTCACGGGCTGTTCGCGGCTCGATGTGGGCGAGCCCTCTTGCATGCTGGAGTGCGTACGGCAGCACGGACTCGCCGAAGCGGACCCGGTGCTCATCGTCGCGTGCGAGTGCTCTTACGACCCGACGACGGTGACCAAACTCTTTGCCTCGGCAGGTCAGTTGCTCTTGCGACCGGGAGCGGCCAGCCCTCTGATCTGCTTCGCGCGCTCAGACGTCTTTGCTCATCTCGACGAGCACACCTTCGCGGCGGCGCACGCCGGTGGCTTCGCACTGTGCCGGCGCGAGCACCGCCGCGCCGCCGGGGTGCTCGACGCCACGCTGTCGTATCTGACCCCCTGTGCCGAGGATGCTGTGGAATGCTTCTTTTTTGTTCGAGAGGCGGACGCGGCACTGCCGCATCCGATACTCGACCTGCTCCCAAGGTCACACGCGCCGCAGGCTGACGCCGCGGCTGCGCCCGCTGCCGCGGCCACCGCCTCCGAGCTCGCGAGTGCATGGGCTCTCCCTACTTTTTCTTACACTTGGGCACTCCCTAATTTGGAACACCGAGCACACCCCGTCGAGGAGCGGCGTCTCCACTTCGATCCGCCAACCCCAGTCGTTCCACAAGAATAGCTGTTGACCGTGAAGGGAGGTTTGGGGGTGTGCTGTGCGACAAGTCTCATGAGTTCACCAAAAACGCTCACGAACCGAGAGTGAATCTGGGGGGGGGACCGAATCTCCGAGAAAACGCTCGACACCGTGGAGGTCATCAAATAATGTTGACCATCTGCGCTATTGTAGCCCTTGGCTACCAGCTGCCGTCCCATGCGAGCTATTCTGCGCCAACGCGCGCCGCCTCTGCAAAGATGATGGGTGGATCACCGCTCGCCGCGAGCCTCGACAAATCCAAGTCGGTGCTTGTCCAGGGCAACACACTCAAAACTTGGGATGTAGGAGAGGAGACTGTGGAGCGTGTTCAGCTCCAGATCACGTCGGGCGGTCGCCCCGTGCACAGCCGCGTGGAGCTATGGTACACGCCCGCGTACGTTCCATCCAAGATTTCAGTATATACCGAGGACGGCAAGTACCGCCCAGTTGACATCATCATCGAGACGCCCAAGTCGCCCAAGACTGTGGCGGTCTACAACACTGGCTCGCTCGATTTCCCCTTCACCGCCACCGTTGCCCACACCGGCATGGACAAGGCCTACTATTCGCTGAAAGACATCACGCCCGAACACGTTCAGGGTGGCCGAATCACGTCCTACACCTTCGGGCCTGAGGTCGAAGCCGTTCAAATCCTGTTGACGAGCAAGGTGAACAACCTGAAGGCCAAGATCGAGCTTACGCAGGGACCCAACCAGGTGAAGCAGATTGTTGAGATCTACTCATCCACCTACAAGAACCCGCTCTACCTCGTCATGCAGACGCCAGGTGCAAACAACGCCATTCGTGTCATCAACGAACACACCGTCGAGTTCCCGTTCGATGCTTGGGTGCTACCGTACAAGACCGCCGGCACGGATGCCTCCGCACCGGTGATGGGTGGGTTCTAGCTCTGTGCACCTCGCGCATGTGCATGCACTATGCGTCTCTCGGATGTCGCGTTGTACTGCTCCGACCTCTTCCCCTCCGCGCCCCCACGCTGTGGTCTGTCCAGTGGTTCGCCGGGCCGCTCGCTCCGGTGGGCGACTGTGGCGATCATGCCAACTTGAGCTCGCACCGTTCGAGGTCTAACAAGGGCGTGGAGCGGCATATAATGTGGTAACGTTCGGTGGCGAGTACACAGTCTGTGTTCGGCGTAATTCGAACACTCAATCTTACTGCTTGTGCTTCATTCGACTTGTTCGGGCGTACCGGCGGCTCCACGGACCACACCGACGCCGCGAGCGTGCCCGGGAGCCGCCTGCGTGCGCGATCGTCCGCCGCGTGGCTGCCCCGGTGCGCGTTAACGTGCGGTCTGAAAGACTGAAACTCGTCGAGGAGGACCGAGGAGGACGTCGCACCTTAGCGCTTCCGACATGTCCAGTTCGAGCGGTGACCCTGACCGGTGTCCGGTGACGATACGAAACTGGGAAACTGAGTTACTTTGAAACTCGACGACGTCTGACTACAGTCGCCGACCGTAAAGTATAACGCTTTCTATAGGGCTCTGGTCTGTACGCCCCGCGGGACACCTCTCCGCATGGGCTATTTCAGTCCTCATCAGACAAGCTCTGACTACTGGCGCTGCTGCCATCCTCTTTCTCACCTTCGTACTCAAGGTCCTGTCGGAGCTTGCGTACGGTGGCCATGAGCGAGGTGTCGCGTGAAATTGCCTCATGCACCCAGGCAGGCGCAGCGAGGTTGAGCACTCTTTTTCGCAGACCAGCGACAGCGCGAGCACCCACGGAGGCCACGTCCTTGTCGGGCAGATCAAGGAACTTGGAAAGCTGCCGCCACGCTTGCTTCTGCGGCCCGACCAGGTCCTCGAGCCGCAGCTGCAGCGAGCGTGTGCGCTGGCGTTTCGCGTGCATGTACAATCCCGGAAGCCTGTCCATGCGCAGGCGGCTGCAGAGCGTTGCCATCGTGACGTTCGGTCCATCATGGGCAGACGTCATCGGCCACTGCGCCACGCACGCCTGCATCGGATCCCAAAGCACATGCACGAGCTGCACATCGGCGGCGTGCTCACGTAGGCTGTCGAACGTCCGTTGCAACGCACCCGCTTCACGTTCGAGCCATACCAAGCGAGTCCTACGCTTTCGCTGAATGGATGCAAGCGACTTGAGATCGTGTATCGAGCCGCCCAGTGGTGTTTCGCAGAGCAGCTGTGTGCGCGCCCGCTGACACAGATCGCCAAAAACTTTAGAGAGCAGCTCGGAACCCAGACCAAAGTGCGAACCGATGAGAAGCACCGATCGCGTTGCTGCCTTGCGGCTGCGACTGCGGAAGATAGAGCGACTCGAAGAGCCCACGAAGATGTCGTCCGCACCGACGCACAGCACCACGAAAAGGCCGATGATGCTCATCGTGAAGGAAAGCATACATGAGCATACGTGTGAATTGATACACGTGTGAATTGTCTTTACGGATTTGGTATGGTAGGGCATGCAGGACTAGGTGTTGAGGAGTAGAGGAGGGGTGTGGGCCTCCATTGGGATAGATTTGGGGTTCGTTGAGGTTCCGGGTAGTCGTCGATGGAAAGAGTGTGTGATTTGAGGTCGTCTGTTCGTATCATCAGCCTGGACACTGGACCACAGCTGTTAAAAGTAAATTGAAGCGCAATAATTCAGTGGTCAATTCTCAATTTTCTTGCTACGTCGGCACGACGAAACTTTGTCGCTCAGATCAGCCGTCTCGCATTATACGCCCGCGTGTCAGTCCTCAAGCCAGCGCTCGATGATGGTCCTCGCGAGGGAGATGGACGAGGGCACGTGGAAGGCGCCCGGCTCGGCGGGCTTGTCGAGGTCGCCCTGCCTGGCGAGCGCACCGCGCACAAACTCGCGCTCGAACCACTGCGCGTCCTCCAGCTCGTCCTCATCGACATGCAAGACTTCGTCCTTGGTCTGCACCAGGAAGCCAACCATGAGCGATCGCGGGAAGAGCCAGGGCTGCGAGCCGACGAAGCGCAGCGAGGTGCGATCGCACCGCACGCCCGCCTCCTCCATCATCTCACGCAGCACGCATTCCTCGATCGTCTCCCCAAACTCGACGAAGCCCGCGAGCGTGCTGTACCGGCCGGCGGGCCATTCCTTCTTGCGCCCGAGCAAGCACTTATCCCCGCGCGTGACGAGCACAATGACGGAGGGATCGAGCTGCGGACGGTAGCGCGTGCCGCAATCCTCGCACTTTCGGTTGCGCCCGTTTCGGAACGGCTTCGTCTTGCCACCGCATGCGCTGCAGTGCGGAATGGACCGATGCCAGAGCGCCAAGCCCCGCGCCGTGGTGAGCAGGGCCACGTCGTCGTCGCTCGTGAGTCGCACGTCGCTGCCGCCCAAGATGGCTGCTTCGCCGCCGCCCGGGCCGCGTGAGGCCCGCAAGGGCGCCCACTTGCCACCGAGGTCGGGAGCAGTCTCCAAGTGGGAGAGTTCGAGCAGCCAGAAGCCGGGCGTACTACCCTCGCCGTGCGCCGCCAGCGGTCCTTCCTTGGCGGTTCCGATCCATTGCGTGATGCAGTCCTCATGCGCCGTGAATCGGGACGCGGCCTCTGCACTCAACAACACTGGCTCGCAGTCCCGCCCTCGCTCTGCTTTCGCGGTGCACGGCGACACGCACAGCTCGCCTTTGTACACGGGCACGTACCGTGCAACAGCATCTGCGGCGGGCGCACCAGTGCGCTGCAGCCGCAAGTTGGTGTCGAAAAAGGGTACCGACGTCAGCGATGCAGAGGGCCAGGATGCCACGACGAGCAGGAACATGACGATTTTGGCGTTACGTGCTGGGTTTCAAGAGATCCCAGAATCGGAGGGCTCGAGCGAGAGAGCCGCGTCTGTGGTGAGGATACGCCCAAGAAGGCGCTCGCAGCTGCCGTACCGAAGTCCAAAGGGACTTGGGCAGTTTTGCTCTCGTTCGTGTCGCGCTTGCAGCATGTACAGTCGCGAGGAGCGGTACCGCTCGATGTCTCAGGCGACGCCGTGGACGGTCGGCCCGTCGGCGAGCCGCGATTTCGAGCCGCCGGCCGCCGCCGACGATCCGATGCTCCAGATCGCTGCTTCAGCGCACGCAAAGATCGCCGGCCACAATGGCTTGGGCAACCCGAAGATGGTCCGTGGCCAGCGCGGCCGCTTCACGGGCAGCGCCTCGGCGCCCGCGCTGCACCGCGAGTTTACCCTCAGCACCTCGGCCAACGAAGTCGTCCAAAACCGGCTCGGACCAGGCCCGTCGACCGTGACGCTGGAGGTCGGGGTGAGCGCATTGCGTGGCGCTGCTCAGTCGCAGGCCAAGGAGCTGGTCGCGTCGCGCCAACGGGCTGCTCGAGCGTCGCCACCACCGAGCGACGAGGTCGACGCGCAGGAAGGCGCAGCGGCCACAGCAGCAGGAGCGGCGGCGACGGAGACGGAGGCGACGACGGCCGCCGACGTGAGCTCTTCGCCGCTGCCGCCGCTGCCGAGCACGCCGCCAGAAGAGAGCGACCCGGGCGCGGCCACCGCGGCCGCGGCTGAGCCGTCCGCCGCGCCAGCCAGCAGTGCAGAGGACGAGAAGGACGAGAGCCATCCCACCGGCGCGGACTCCGCGGAGGCGAAGAGCCGAGGCAGGCGCGGCGGTGGAGGCTCTAGCAGCGCGCCGATGCTGCCGGCAGAAGGGACAGCCATGGACGCGGAGATGAGCGGAGCGCCGCGCGCTTCCGCCTTTGCCCCACATGCATCCGACGGCAGCGGCGGCGGTGGCGCCGGCAGCGGCGGCGGTGGCGCCGGCAGCGGCCGCGGCGGTAACAACCCGTTCGCGCGGCTCAAGGCTGTAGGAGTGCCGGGGGACATGGCTCTTCACGTTCACACCCCCATGGCTGCGCCTCCGCCGCAGCAGACGCCTCCCGCATGGACAGTTCCCATCAAGGGCCGCGTGCCCTCGCCCACTCCGCTGCAGCTGCCGTGGCGGCCGGAGCCCGGCCGACTACTGAACTCGCCGCCGAGCGGGCAGCCGCTGCGCCCACTGCCGCTGTATCCGGCGCCCATACAGCCGGGGTCGACGGCGACGGTGCCGCTCACAGACGACGAGGTGCTCGTTGGCAGCGTGGCCAGCGTGGCGCAGCGGAACGCCATGGCGACCATTGGCATCCGTGAAGGGCGGTGTGAAGGGCGACCACAAGGCCGACCCCTGGGCCGTGGAGTCCGTCCTGCCACGCCGCGAATACTAATCACCTCCGCCTCCGCGCCGCTCACCTCCTCTTCGACTCACGAGGAGCCTCCCCCGAGGGCGCCCTCGTCCTCGCCGCGTGCGCCACGCACGAGCTCCACCGAAGTCGGCGCCGTCGTGAGCGCGAGCGGCGCGGGAGCTGCGGCGCTCACGACGGCGCTCACAGCGCCGCCGCCGCCGCAGCCTCTCGGCGCTGTCGTGAGCGCGTCCATGCCGGTGCTGCCGACTGACTGGTCACCCATCGACGGTGGGACGCGCGGTGGCCCCGAGTTCCGTGCAAGCGCCTTCGGACGCACGCTCGAGTCCGTTGCCGCGCCCGTGCCCTTCGGTGGCGCCGGCCTGCCAGCATCGCTGAGCGCTGTGGCGGGCACTGCCAAGCTCAAGCAGCCTCGATCGGAGTTACAGACCGCGCCGCCGCCACCGCGCACGCAGCAGCCGCCGATGGCGGCGGTGACGCACAGCGCGCAGCTCGTCGGCCGCACGAGCGCCTCGTGCGCGGAGCCGCGCGGATCACAGATGCTCCCGCTGCGCGTGTGTGGTGCGCTCACGACGGCGCCCGCGTGGCAGGAGGGATGGGAATGGTTTGGGTGGGACGTCTCCCCCTTTGACGAGCGTGCTGCCGAGGTGGCGGCGGCCGTCGACGTTGGCGCGGAATGGGCGGAGGAGGCCGTGGATGCTGCGCCTCGCGAGGAGGCGGAGCGTCGTGGTGAGCACTTGCATGCAGCGCCTCGCGAGGACGTCGCAGCGCCGCCGCCACCCGTCGCCAAGCTCGCACTCCACTTGGAAGCAAAGTCGTCGGCACCCTCATCGTCGTTCAGCGAGGGTGGTGAGGGTGGCGGTGAGGGTGGCGGCGAGGGTGGCGGCGAGGGTGGCGGTGAGGGTGGCGAGGGCGGCGAGGGCGGCGACGCCAGCGAAGAGGCAGCGGCGACGCAAAGGGAGTCACGCGACGCAAAGAGAGGTGCTCAGCACGATGCCCTCGACCCTTCACCATCGCTGAGCGTCGTGATGAGCACCACTCCGGATGCCTCATTGGATGCGGCGGCGGCGCGTGCCCGGGTCTTCCTCAACACGAAAGGATACGCCGAGCCCGACGTCGAATCGATCCGGCCGTTGGGACGGGTTGGAGGCAAGGAGCTGCTCAAGGCCATCTATGCGCACGCGGTCCGTCTGTCGGAGAAGAGCTTCGCAGTGCCCTCGACGTCATCACGCGCAGGCCCACCGGCGCCGCTGCTGCGCCATGCGTTGGGTAAGCCGGCGGGCTGCCTCTGCCTCGAGCTCTGCGAGCCGGGAGCCTACGACGCGCTGCGTGCTGCGTACCGCCGGCTCGCGCGCATCGAGGGTCATCAAGGGTCATCCAGCATCGAGGGTCATCAAGGGTCATCCAGCATCGAGGGTCATCAAGCTGGCGGCCCCGCCGAGACGATCCGCGAGCTGCTGCCGATGCTTGATGAGCTTCGTCATCGCATAGCCGTGGGTCGTGTGGCACTCCAACGGCTCAGTGTGCTGCTGCCACCACCGCCCGCGGGCGCCGCGCCGACAGCCTCGTTGGCCATCGGGCTGAGTCTCCTCTCAATGGCTGGCAGTAACTCCCACCCGGGTGCGGAGGCCGCTCGGCAGGCGGCGCCTGAAGTGGCCACGGCACTGGAGCTGTGGCACCGGTCCGGGCTCACCGAGGCCGCGTCGTCGCTCGCTGCCGACCTGAGCCTGCACGCGCACACGCTGGCTCACCACCTGAGCAAGTCGATGCCCAAGTCGCCTGAGGGCGAGCTGCTGCCCGGCATCACCCAGATGCCACCACACCTGGCCGTCGTTGAGCTATGCACACCCGCCCACCTCGAGTGCTTCCGACGCATCGCCACCTGGGGGGATGTGACACCCGAGCCTTCAGGCCCAGGCACCAACCAGGTCCCCACAGGGGTGGGCCTCGGCCTCCGGAGCGGCGTCTCCAAAAACGTCCCCGCTGCAAGCGCCTCGATGAGCTCGGCGGCGCCGCCCAACACGCAATGGGCGCAGCTCCTCGCGCAGCAGCTCCTCTGCACGCTCTGGCGGCTCTACCGGTGTGGCGCACTCACGGTGCCCATGGACCCCGAGGTGCAACAGACGGCCGAGCTGCTCGAGCACCAGCACCGTCGCGCGCGCCAGGCGCAGCTCGAGCAAGAGCGACGAGAACGCATCGGGCAGCCGTCGCCGCCGCCGCCGGGCCCTGATGACATTCCCGACGAGCGCGACTCGCCTTATTACGGACGCCACCTGCGGGCAGTGTGCGTGCTGCAAGCGCTGCATCGACAGCGCCAGCTGCAAGTGCAGAAGCAGAAGCAGCAGGCGGCGCTGCACCGGCTCGGGCACGAGCAGAAGCAGCTCGCGAAGCGTACTACCGGCGCCGCCGCACCCACCTTTACAATGGCCACGAGCAATCCCAAGCCGGCCAAACGCCCCGCGCCGCAAGGAGCGCTCCACCGGCTCGGGCAGGAGCGGCCAGCTGGGCCGAAGCTCCCGTTCCTCACCGCCCTGATCGTGCCGCCCAAGGCCCACTTCAAGGACGGCGAGGTGCCGCGCATGGAGCTCTACCACTCCGAGAACGCGCCCGGCTACGTACACTTCTCGTCGTGAGCCCCTACCGGTCCGGCTTGGGTGTTGAGACGGCATGGGCTCGTACGCGCGTACTGTATTCTCGAGTAGCGAGCTCTCTGCGTCAAGCTGAAGAGTGCAGACCCCACAGTGTGTGCCCCGCGAGAGCGTCAGACAGCACAGCACACGATAAATGTATCTCACCGTGCCACCCGACGTCTGGACATGACGGGGAACTGATATAATAAGCAGCGCTTGACCACCTTCCAGTCTCGAGACTTTGGTGAACGCTGTCCACACTGGAATCAAAATGTGGAAAAAGGCGAGCACGGATTTTCGATCGTGTCGTCTGGAAATCCAACGCCGCAAATTCAGTTGTCAAGCACACCGTCTGGAATCTAGATTTTTTGAAGAGACAACATGCCGACTCTTGTCAAGCATGGCACTCGAGAGCTTAGCTTCGCTGAAGCATTTGAAACCATCTCCCAGGTGAAAGCCGCGCTAGCTCGCGCTCACGGCATCGCACCAGAGAGCGCGCGCTTGGTCGCCAAGGGCAAGACGCTCTCCGACGAAGAATCCGTTCCGAACTGCAAGATGATGTTGTTTATCCGCGGTGGCACATCAACGCTGTCATTGTCGCTGCGCTGCCTCGTTAGCGGCCGCGTCGTGAATCAGGTTCAGGTCGCCTCCTCGATGCGCGTGTCCGAGCTTGCAGAGCGGGCGACCGTCGCCCTCGGCCTCTCGGGCCATCGGGCCCTGTACCTGGAGGCTGGCAAGCAGCTCATGCGTCCCGAACTGTCGCTCAATGACTACACGGTTACGAACGGCACCGAGATTTTCGTCTGTCCGGTTTCGAGGACTGCGGAGGAGCTCGGTGCTGAGGCTGAGCCCAAGCTGCTGCCGCTGCCGCTGCTGCCCCCGTCAATCAAGAGCGCAGTGCCTAAGGCTCTGGAGCCCGTGCCGCCCACGCCGCCTGCGCAGGACGCCGATGGCGAGTGCAGCCAGGCGGGTGCAAGGGTACCTGCTCGAATGAGGACGGGTGTGCTCGGCGAGGCTGGGGCTGCTGCCCAAGTGCAAATGATCCCAATCCCCATCGAGGTGCTACGTGAACTGCAGCGCTCGGAGTGCGGAGGCGGGAAGCCTGTTGACGAGCGTGCCTTGCTCGGCTTGATCGATCAGCAGATGCACGCCAACCTGGGCACCTTGGGCATCCTGGGCGAGCTGCCTCGCATTGAACAGCAGCAGGCGAGGCAAGAAGAGCATCTCGAGCTCGTATGCTCGAAGCTCGTGCACGGGCTGCAACGCGCCCAGCCTGCCGAGCAGCTCGGCAACAAGCCCAGCGACGCCAAGGAGCGCCGAAAGGAGTCCGCAGCGTGGGGTAAAGGCCTTTCAAAGGGGTTCCTCTCGCGACCCAAGAAGCAGAAGCGGCAGCCGGCTCAGCCGCCCGCGCCCGTCGTCGTCGTCAGCCAGGCTGAGAATGCCGAGTTGAGCGCTGCCGTGTGCGCAGCCAACCGTGCCAAGAAGAGGGCGGCAGCTTGCTGCTTGGTGTGCGCAACACGCCTGCCAGTGACGGCGTCGATTCAGGCGCGCTGTCGCTGCGGTGAGCTCTTCTGCGCGGCTCATATGCATGCGCACGCGTGCAAGCATGACTACAAGGCTGCTTTTGCGAACCATCTGCGAGCGGCCAACCCGAAGGTGGAGCCAACGAAACTCGAGACGCTATAAGACGTAACTCGAGACGCTGCGAGACGGGGCAGGCAGCAAGACACATACTGGGACGCTACTACCGTTGATTGTAGATGCAATTAAGATGGATGGCCGACATGATTCTGCTCGGGATGCGCTGGGATGCGGCGTTGGCAGGGGCGAGCAGCTGGTCATGCCGAGTCCTGAGAGCTCGCAAGTTGCGAGCCGGGCTCAAGGAATCGGTATCCGGGAATGAAGGAAACCTAACCGGAGCTAAGCTGGGAGCTGAGGCAGTGGTGCCTGGTGCGGCCCCGGCGCCTTGACGTGACATCGATTCGCGTTTTCGTTGTTAGTCGGCTCGATCCTTGACTCGCGTTCAAGGTGTACTGCTACTAACACAGAAAAAGCCACTTTTTAGCGGGTATCTAAGCTCTCAGCAAGTAGATCACGAAGAGCCCATCACGACGCTGCCGCTATGTTCACGCGACGCGAGGACGGATGTCCCATGTCGCCGAAACGGATACGCGCACTGCCCGTGCGCGCACGACTTTGCACAAGAAATGCACGGCCGTCCGAACAGAACGCCTCGCGCAAAAGCCAAACCAACGCGGAGGTCAGATGGCAGCAGTACGATGTCAACGCGCTTTTGTGCCGTACTGTTTCTGGCCGACTGCGAATGTCTGAGACGAACACGATCGAATTCTTCTGATTTGCGACCCATTCTCGCAAACCATGCAAGCATGAACGCAAGCCACATGGGATTGCTGTGGACGCCAGATCTCCCGCCGATCCCCGACAGCAGGCCAGGAATCGGTGGAAACTGCTCAATGGGGGAACTCAAGTACAACAAGGTGCCTTTGAAGAACTCGACCATGTGTTTGGCCCCGGAAGGCGACTGGATTAGCGATAAGATACGCAAGGTTGGACATTGGTATGATTGTATGCTTCTGAGACGCCTGTGGCACGCACCTGTCGCAGACAGAAGCCGCGGAGGCATATTCCTCGAAGTAGGTGCAAACATTGGCACTTGCACGTTGGAGTTCTTGCTCTTGACGGATGCGTACATAATTGCAGTGGAGCCGAGCCCATTCAATCTCTACCATCTCACACGCACGCTTCACATGGCAGCATTACAAAATCCCGCCCTGGCCTCTCGCGTTGCGGTGCTCACACTTGCCGCTGGAGATGCAAGTATTCGAGGCGCAGGATTGCGCACGCCACATGGTAACGCCGGCAATTCCCAGATGGTAACGCCTCCATCCCCGCCGCTGCCGAGGCCGGCTGCCAAGGGTGCAGCCGCGACCAACGGGCGAGCTGCTTCTGCGCACCGAGGGCTTAGCCCTGGGGGCAATCCAGCAAGCCCTGGGCGTCCGCAGAAGGTGGCGGCGTGCCGGGGCTCGTGCACAGTCCAGAGCGTTGCTGTTGAACCTCTTGATAAGATCTTTCCTGGTCGAGCCCTTCGCTCTGTGCGACTCTTCAAAGTGGACACAGAAGGATTTGAGTGCAACGTGTTGCGAGGTGCACGCCAATTACTGCGATCGGGCGAGGTGCAACGCGTGACTGCTGAAGTGAACTCAGGAATGCTGCAACGTGCAGGTTGTGACGAGACGCGCCTGCACCGCGAGCTCTGGTCTTCGGGTGCATACAATGTCTCGCTTCGCCCGACGATGACAGAATCAACCTTCATCGCACAGCGCTTTGGCGGACCTCTGGCCATGTGCAGTGGGCCCAGCGGGTGCCCAAACGTGCCATTGGATTACTCGAGTCCGGAATGGCAAACTCCTGGTACGTTGCTACATCCTCATCCTGGGTCCAGCTCGAGCTCCACGTCTTCGTCTGCGGGTCCAGAGGGGGCACTACGTGTACATCTTCCCTGTGCATCGCATCTGCTAAAGGGCTTTGGCAAGATGAAGTATGATGCTTGCATGGCATCTGCCCTTGGTTCATGCCCGCCCGCTGTGTGCGCGTCGCTCAGTACCGGAGCGGGCGTTCTACCGCCCCTTTTGTTGCTTGCCCCTGAACGCTGAAGACCTCTAGCGTAGTAACTTGGTAGTACTGTAATTCTCGCGCTCGACCGCTGTACAAGCATACTAACGCATTCGCACCCCTTTCGCGCACGGTGTCGATCATTCAACGTTATTCGCGGCGCCTTGGCCTTCGCGCTTATCCGTCGGTTATGGCGTTCCGACCTCCACCAACAACAGTAATAGGGTACTAGACGTAACAGTGTCGACACGATACGATGAGTCACACACGCGGCGACGAGTACACACACATTCGACTTTGGCGCCAGTTGGTTCTTGGAACGACCCTCCTCGCAGCTGCCAGTCTCGCGTTCGCCGGTTCGCACTGCGTTCGCCGGTTCGCAGGGTCCGGAAGCTACGAGGAGGGAACGCGCCAGTGCTCGCGGCGGCACTCGAGTGGCTGTACACACATCGGTATGGTACTTCGTCACTGGCCGGTGCTTCGTCACTTACCTCTCGAGTGGCTGTACACGTCGGTCTTCTCCGATCATTTCTGATCTCTTCGCTGGGATCGCTCCTTCCGTCGAGCTCGCGCGTGCTCAACGGCAGATGCCATCGAGCTCTTGAGCTTTGAGACGATCATGTCTATCCTCTGGTCCATTCTTCGGGCTCGCTCTTGCTTGCGAGCCAGCGTGCGCTCAACGGCTGCCTCCATAGACTTATAGAGGGCCTTGAAGGCTTGGGGGTGGCGCAAGCCCGAGAGAGGAGCAAGCACCGGGTGCACGAGCGGCAGCGCCCACGGCAGCTTCTGACTGATGAAGCGACCCATGGTGCGCACGAGCGATCCGGCCTTATGCTCCCCCGCCTGCATGCGGCGCCGCCACGTAGCCTTATCCTCCCCCGCCTGCGGAGCCGCATGCGCTGCAGGCGGGATCGAAGAAGCTTCGGCCTCTGCGGCGGCCATCATCCACCGCCAGAGGCGGATGAGGCGCGGCGCCTGCGGGATCTCCGCCTGCGAGATCTCATCGTCCTCTGGGTCCGCCTTCTCGGCGCCCTTCTTGGCGGCCGCCGCGCGCTCTGTCTGGATACGCTCTGCTTCGTTCCGCTCGGCCTTTGCCTTCTCGGCCTTCGCCTTCTCGGCCGCCATCTTGTCAGCCTTCGCCTTCTCCGCCGCCGCCTTCGCCGCCATCTTGTCAACCTTCGCCTTCTCCTTCTTCGCCTTATCAGCCTTCGCCTTGTCAGCCTTCTCCTTCTCGGCCGCCGCCTTCTCGGCCGCCACTTTTTCGAGCGCCGCCTTCTCGAGCGCCGCCTTCTCGGCCACCGCCTTTTGGGCAGCCGCCTTCTCCTTCTCGGCTGCCGCCTTCTCCTTCTCGGCCGCCGCCTTGTCCGCCGCCGCCTTCTCGATTGCCGCCTTCTCGGCCGCCGCCTTCTCGGCCGCCGCCTTGTCCGCCGCCGCCTTCTCGGCCGCCGCCTTCTCGGCCGCCGCCTTCTCGGCCGCCGCCTTCTCGGCCGCCGCCTTCTCGGCCGCCGCCTTCTCGGCCGCCGCCTCGTCGGCCGTGATCCGCGATGCCTTCTCAGCCGATTCCTTCTCAGCCTTAGATACTTTGGGTGCCCTCTCACCCTTAGTATCCGATTCCTTGGATGCTATCTCAGCCTTGGATGCTTTGGGTGCCTTCTCCGCCGTTATCGAGGCGGCGCCGCCGGAGTTCTCTGGCTGCGCCTGCTTGAGTGGGTACATGCTCCCTCGCGGTCCCGTCAAGGGTCGGCTGGGCGCCGTGTTAGGCACGAGCTTGCCCTTCTCCTGCGCGATGCGCTCACGGATTGCCCACGGCGTGAGGCCCGATGCGAGATAGAATCCCCGACCGAGAGCGAGCAAGGCGACGATCACCACCAGCCAGGTACGCCCTCTGCCAAAGAAGCTGCGGTGCACAGGCGGGAGGCTCTCGACGCCGTCGGCCGAGCGAAGAAGCAACGCGGGCACCGGTGAGAGCGCGGCCAAGCCCTCTAGTAGCTCTGCCTGTCGTCGCGGCGCCTTGAGCACCTCCGTCATCGACTCAGCGTCCTTCGCCGTCATTTCGTCCGACGCGGACGCCGGAGCCGGCGCGGGCGACGGCGCGGGCGACGGCGGCGCGGCGGGCGCTGGCGCTGCCAGCGGCGCGGCGGGCGCGGGCGGCGTCACCGGCTCCGAGACACGTGCGACCGTCGTCAACGACGGACGCACATCAGTCGGATGCCAACGTAAGTCGAACGACACGCGCTTCTCCTCCTGCGGCGCCATCGAGAGCGCCGCGGGCGACGGCGTTTGCGGCGGCGCCCGCGGCGCGGCGGGTGTGGGAGATCCCCATAAATCAAAAGACACATGCCTCTCGTCCTCGTCGTCCTCTTCGTGTGCAGCGGCGGCGGTGGCGGCAGCGGCAGGGGCTGGTGGCGAGGGCATCGGGGCCCGTCGCTCACCCTCGCTCATCGCGCTTTGGGGACGGATGGACGCCGCCTGATTTTGGGTTTGGGTTTGGGTTTGGGGAAGGATGGACGGCGAGGTTTGGGTTTGGGTTTGGGTTTGGGGAAGGATGGACGCCGCCTGACGGAGCCACGGAGGCGTCTCCTCGGCAGCGATCTCGTCGGCGAGATCACCCTCGTGTCGCGACGTGTCCGGCGCTTCATTGCTCGGAGTGGCGGCATTGATTGTGGACTCATGGGAATCGCTGCGCAGGCGTCGGGGCGGCGGCTCTGGGACCGGCGTCATCGAGTGCATGCGCGCACCCTCCTCCGCCTCCTCCGCCTCGTCCTCCTCCTCCGCCTCGTCCGCCTCGTCCGCCTCGTCCGCCTCGTCCGCCTCGTCCGCCTCGTCCGCCTCGTCCGCCTCGTCCGCCTCCTCCATCTCCTCCTCCACGTCCTCCTCCTCCTCCTCCACGACCGTGAGCGACGGCACAAGCGTCGGGCTCGCCCAATCCACGTCGGTTTCGTCAAACGGCAGGGCCGCCGCCGCGACCGCCTCCGGGTCTGAGATTGAGATCTTGATCGGCTGTGGGGACTCTGGTGTCGGCGGCGCTGCTGACGGCGGCGCGGCGGGCTTGGCTTGGCTTGACTTGGATGGCGTAGGCGCCGCCTCCGAGGATGCTGGCGGTGGGTCGGGGACAACACGATCCTCACTCAGGAGCAGCTCGAGATCTGTCGCGAGATCTGCCGCGAGATCTGCCGCGAGATCCGCATTGGCCGCCGTGTTGGGCGCGGACGGCAGCACCGGCGGCGGCGGTGGCTCCTCAAGTGCGTGCACTGCCTGTGCCGCGGGCGGGGCATCGGCCATCGTCATTGTTGTCAAGTCCATGGATACCGAGGAAAGATGGGTCCCCGTGGGGGACCCATCCTCTCGCGGCGCCGCGATCCCAAAGGAAGGGACACGCTCGGCTTTGAGCCCAGTCAACGGCCCGGCGGCTTTCTGAGCGGCGGCGGCGGAGGCGGCAGGCGACACGCGCTGCATGTCCGGGCCCACGAGCAGCGCAAGCAGCGGCGGTGGCGCCGAGTGGCGCAGCACCGAGCAGTCCAGCTCGCGCACCAGGGCCTGCAGCAGCGCCTGCATCATCGCAGCGCGCTGGGCGAGGAAGGCTGGCTCGAGCGCGAGGGGGCCGACGCGCCACCACCCGTGCGGCTCGAAGGTGGGCAAGCGCGGGGAGGCGAGTAGCTCCGCGTGAGTCACGCCCAGCGCGTCGTAGGCGGCCCTGAGCATCCTCCAGCGCCGGTAGACCTCCCACGCCTCGTCGCCCTCAGTGCACACAATGTGATAGTTCACAAATAGGGCTCCGAATTGATTGACGATCTCGTAGCCCGGAACGACGATGAGAAGCTTCCCGTTACGGAGCGTCGGAGCTCCGGTGGGCGCCGGCGGCTTTGGCACGGGCACGAGTGTCATCGGCGGCAGACCGAGTCCGCTAACTGTCTTCTGGAGGTTGAGCCCATTGCAAATGAGCCCTCGGCTGATGTCGGCTGTGGAAAACGCCCGGCCGTGGGCGAATGCGTGGGAGCGGAGAGCATCGACGAGGTCGTCTAGAGATCGTCCATACTGTGTCGAGACCATCGCTGATGCTGTGTCGCCCGCAACCATTGAAGGCTGGTGAAGGTACGAGACCCAGCAAATGGCGCGCGGAGAAACTACATGACGAAACCTGTTTCGTCCAATTAGAAAAAGTTCGCGCGGGTCCCGGTTCAAGTTCGAGTTCAAGTTCAAGTTCAAAAACACCTTAGAGACACACAAGGAAGAACCTCACAACCAAACCGACTTACGATGCTTCCGGTTCGGTTGTCCGCGGTCCCGAGCTGTTTCCCATTTCTCACATGGATACGGTACACTCGGATCTCGTCTCTGCGCCGAGCGCCATGCTGGTCATTGCCGCCCACTCGTTCGTCGCCGGATCGTACCGCTCGACGGAGCTGAGGTATCCATAAGGACCAGAGCCACCCATCACATACAGCTTGCCGTCGATTGCCGCCGCCGGACTGCTTCGTGCTGTGGACATCGGTGCGACTGCCTCCCAGGCATTCGTCGCCGGATCGTACCGCTCGACGGAGCTGAGCCAGTTTTGGCCGTCATGACCACCCATCACATACAGCTTGCCATCGATTGCCGCCGCCGCCAGACGGTTTCGTGCCGTGGACATCGGTGCGACTGCCTCCCAGGCATTCGTCGCCGGATCGTACCGCTCGACGGAGCTGAGCCAGTTTTGGCCGTCATGACCACCCATCACATACAGCTTGCCATCGATTGCCGCCGCCGCCAGACGGTTTCGTGTCGTGGACATCGGTGCGACTGCCTCCCAAGCATTCTTCGCCGGATCGTACCGCTCGACGGAGCTGATTCGGTTGTGGTCGTCCATGCCGCCCATCACATACAGCTTGCCGTCGAGCACCACCGCCGCCAGAAAAAATCGTGCCGTGGACATCGGTGCGACTGCCTCCCAGGCATTCGTCGCCGGATCGAACCGCTCGACGGAGCTGAGGTATCCATGAGGACCAGAGCCACCCATCACATACAGCTTGCCGTCGATTGTCGCCGCCGCCGCCGGAGCGCTTCGTGTCGAGGACGTCGACGCCAGTGCCTCCCAGGCGTTCGCCATGGAATCGTACCGGTAAAGGTAAAGGGTGGCCAACGCATCGTACGCACGACTGCCCACTCTGTAGAGCTTCTCAAAGCCCATACGACGACGCGCCGAGTCGCCGTGCAGTGCGCCAAAAAAGGACCGGCTCAGCATCTGCATGCCAGCAACGGTCAACAGGAGCGGCTCGTTGTGCACCGTCTCTTGCACAAACTCGCGCCTCAGCAGCGGGAAGCGCACCAGCCGAAGCAGTGCCAGCGCGTCGTCCTCGGCGGGAGGAGGCGCCTGGGCGTGCAGCCACTTGACCGCTGCCGTGTACACAGCCTCTTCACCAGCCACCTTGAGCCGGTCGGAGGCGAGCAGCGCACGCACAGTCTCTGCCGGCGTGCTCAGCCACGCGGGCGTCGCTGCGATCTGCTCAAAGTGGCGAGCCGCTGCCGACACCGCGTCAGCCGCGAGCTGGGTCAGACCCTGCCGGTCGGCGACGGCCCAGTAGGCGAGGGCAGTGGTCGCGCCCAGGTGCGCACTCATTGCCTTGGCCGCGGCGTCCACAAGGTGTGGAATCTGCAGATAGGCCGCCGCCTCGAGCACGACCATCAGCTCTGCCGCATCAGCGACTGTGCAGCTCCCCGTGTAGATGAACTCGAGGCATGCGGCGAGCCCTTGCTTCGGGACGTCGGGCAGCGACAGCGGCCGGCCGGCTGTGTCCGCCCACCGCTCACCGGCTAGCAGGCGCTCAAAGTACTCCGAACCCGAGGTGATGCACAGGGCGTGAGCGTGGAAGGCGGTGCCGTCCGCAGCCAACACCTTGACGTCGGTGAGGCGGCCATCGCGAAATTTGGCGATGGTGCTAGGCTTCTCGGCGAGGCCGCCCACGAGCTCGATCGATGCGGCGGAGGGTGCGTCGGCGGAAGCCCGGGCGCGCTTGCGAGCGGGCGGCATAAAATGGTGGGCGAGGACAGATGAGAAGACAAAGAGTCATAAGTTTCGTCACTGATCAGGGGCGCGCGACACGACTAATCCGGCGGACGCCTTCACCCCGTCCGAGCCGTTCGCTATCGGGGACGCGAGGACACTCCCGCGCGGTCAGCCGCCACGCCCGCGGCGCGAGCTCTGTGGTGGATGAGCGACGGGGGAGGCGTCATGCCTCATGCGGTCATCATGGGAGTCAGACGACGAAGCCGAGCGCGCTGCCACGGCGAGCGCATGCCCGCCCGCCCGCCCCGCCCCGCGCCCGCGCGCCGCGCGTGGACGGCCGCGCGAGTGTAGTTTGCGCTCCCTTCAAGTTCATTTTTCTGCACAGTCTGTGCTGCGGTGGCGACACTCGAGAGGCGGTTACACCCCCCCCCAATGCTAGTCTGTGCTGCGGTGGCGACACTCGAGAGGCGCACATCACAGGAGCTCGCTAGCAAGGCCGCCCATGCCCATCCAACGCCCATCCCCATCCGTCTTCAGCGCCCCGGTACCAGTTGGTACGAGCTCCCACCGCCACAGACGACAGAGGGGCGCGAAGAAAAACTAGACGACGAAACTGTTTGTTTCGTCCCAGTCACTTTAGCGCGCCGGGCCCGGTTTTAGGGCTGCCGCGACACAGTGACAGGGTAGACACACAAAGAAGAACCTCACAACCAAACCGAGTTCACCCCCGGTAGTCTTCCGGTTCGGGTGTCCCCGGTCCCGTCCTCCCGAGCTCCGGAGCTGTTTCCCAAGTTCTCACATGAATACGGCACACTTGGATTTCGTCACTGCGCCAAGCGCCATGCTGGTAATTGCCGCCCACTCGTCCGTCACTGGATCGTACCGCTCGACGGAGCTGAGCTGGTTCTGGCCGTCACTGCCGCCCATCACATACAGCTTGCCGTCGATTGCTGCTGCCGCCGGACCGCCTCGTGCCGTGGACATCGGTGCGACTGCCTCCCAGGCATTCTCCGCCGGATCATACCGCTCAACGGAGCTGAACAGGTGTTGGCCGTCATAGCCGCCCATCACATACAGCTTGCCGTCGATTGCTGCTGCCGCCGGAATGTTTCGTGCCATGGACATCGGTGCGACTGCCTCCCAGGCATTCTTCGCCGGATCATACCGCTCGACGGAGCTGAACCGGTGTTGGCCGTCATAGCCGCCCATCACATACAGCTTGCCGTTGATTGCTGCTGCCGCCGGATTGCTTCGTGCCGTGGACATCGGTGCGACTGCCTCCCAGGCATTCTTCGCCGGATCGAACCGCTCGACAACGGAGCTGAACCGGTGTTGGCCGTCAGAGCCGCCCATCACATACAGCTTGCCGTCGATTGCCGCCGCCGCCGGACAAAATCGTGCCGTGGACATCGGTGCGACTGCCTCCCAGGCATTCGTCACCGGATCGAACCGCTCGACGGAGCTGAGCCGGTTTTGGCCGTCATAGCCGCCCATCACATACAGCTTGCCGTCGATTGCCGCGGCCGCCGGAGCGCCTCGTGACGTGAACATCGACGCCAGTGCCTCCCAGGCGTTCGCCATGGAATCGTACCGGTAAAGGGTGGCCAACGCATCGCTCGCATTACGCCCGCCCACCATGTAGAGCTTCTCAAAGCCCATACGACGACGCGCCGAGTCGCCGTGCAGTGCGCCAAAAAAGGACCGGTTCAGCATCTGCAAGCCAGCAACGGTCAACAGGAGCGGCTCGTTGTGCACCGTCTCTTGCACAAACTCGCGACTCAGCAGCGGGAAGCGCACCAGCCGAAGCAGTGCCAGCGCGTCGTCCTCGGCGGGAGGAGGCGCCTGGGCGTGCAGCCACTTGACCGCTGCCGTGTACACAGCCTCTTCACCAGCCACCTTGAGCCGGTCGGAGGCGAGCAGCGCACGCACAGTCTCTGCCGGCGTGCTCAGCCACGCGGGCGTCGCTGCGATCTGCTCAAAGTGGCGAGCCGCTGCCGACACCGCGTCAGCCGCGAGCTGGGTCAGACCCTGCCGGTCGGCGACGGCCCAGTAGGCGAGGGCAGTGGTCGCGCCCAGGTGCGCACTCATTGCCTTGGCCGCGGCGTCCACAAGGTGTGGAATCTGCAGATAGGCCGCCGCCTCGAGCACGACCATCAGCTCTGCCGCATCAGCGACTGTGCAGCTCCCCGTGTAGATGAACTCGAGGCATGCGGCGAGCCCTTGCTTCGGGACGTCGGGCAGCGACAGCGGCCGGCCGGCTGTGTCCGCCCACCGCTCACCGGCTAGCAGGCGCTCAAAGTACTCCGAACCCGAGGTGATGCACAGGGCGTGAGCGTGGAAGGTGGTGCCGTCCGCCGCCACCACCTCCACGTCGGTGAGGCGACCATCGCGGAACTTGGCGATGGCGCTAGGCTTCTCGGCGAGGCCGCCCACGAGCTCGATCGATGCGGCGGAGGGTGCGTCGGCGGAAGCGCGGGCGCGCTTGCGAGCGGGCGGCATGAAAAGGTGGGCGAGGAAAGCAGGGAGAACTCTCTGTCGGAGAAAAAAAAGACGTGCGCTGTCAGAAGTTTCGTCACTGATCTGGGGCGCGCGACACGACTGATCCGGCGGACACCTTCACCCCGTCCGAGCCGTTCGCTATCGGGGACGCGCGGACACTCCCGCGCGGTCAGCCGCCACGCCCGCGGCGCGAGCTCTGTAGTGGATGTGGCGCCATGTGTGCAATGGCCATGTGGGACGGGGGAGGCGTCATGCTCATGCGGTAGCATGGGAGTCAGACGACGAAGCCGAGCGCGCTGCCACGGCGAGCGCATGCCCGCCCGCCCCGCCCCACGCCCGCGCGCCGCTCGTGGACGGCCGCGCGAGTGTAGTTTGCGCTCCCTTCAAGTTCAATTTTTCTGCACAGTCTGTGCTGCGGTGGCGACACTCGAGAGCCGCACATCACAGGAGCTCGCTATAGCAAGGCCGCTCATGCCCATCCAATGCCCATCCCCATCCGTCTTCAGCGCCCCGGCAGAGCCTGGAAGGTCTGTCGCTCCTCGGCGTCGATGCGCAGCGTCAGCGTCCTGCCGCTGCCGCCGCCCGCGCCGGGCCGAAGGAGCTTGAGTGCAAACGAGCAGGTCTCGCCAGGGCGGGGTAGCACCTGGTGGATCTCGTCCGTCGTCCCGATCTGCTTGCCGTCCACTTCGATCAGGAGGTCGCCCGGCTCGATGCCTCCCCGCGCGGCCGGCGAGCCAGGCACCACATTGTACACCTGCACGAGCCGAGGCGCGCTATGGTGAGCACTTGCATGCAAGGCGAGCGGGTGGTAACGCCGCTCTGGATTGTACACCTGAACGAGCGTCTTCTTGTCGAAGGAGAACTCTCGCTGGAAGTTGCGCGGTGCGGGCTGCACGAGCGCGCCGAGCCCAAGGAAGGAGCGACGCACGCGCCCATGCTCCATGAGCTCCGAGACGACCCACTCGGCCGTTGCGGCGGGGACTGAAAAGGAGATGTTCTGCGCCCCGGCGATGATGGCCGTGTTCACACCCACCACGTTGCCTTTGCTGTCCATGAGGGGTCCGCCAGAGTTGCCCGGGTTGAGCGCCACGTCGGACTGCACGATGCCCTCAATCAGCCGGCCGTCCTTGGCACGCATGCTCCGCCCGATGGCCGAGACCACGCCCGCGCTCACCGTCGACTGGAAGCCAAGAGGATTCCCAATCGCGACGACGAGCTGTCCGACACGGAGGCCGCGCGGGCTGAGCGTGGCGAAGGGCAGACCCGACTGGTCGACACGCAGCAAGGCCAGGTCGGTCGCGACATCGCGCCCGCGCACCGTCGCCGACAGCGAGCGGCCGTCCGTGAGCGTGACTGAGACACCCATGGCATCGCCCACCACGTGCGCATTGGTGAGCAAAAAGCCGTCGGGCGAGATCAAGAATCCACTCCCGGCACCCTGCGGGCGCCCGTCCGGCCCGGGGACGTTGATCGCGACGACAGCATCGCCGATCCTTTCCACGACCCCCACGACGGCCTGCGAGTACGCATCAAGAGCTGCCAAGTCGGATGTACTCGTGCTCGTGCTCGCGTGACGCGCCGCGAACGTAAGCAAGCGTGATTGTTGCTGGACGTGCGATGGCAGGAGCAGTTTTCGACCAGCCCGAGGAGCGAAGCGAGAGAGGGTGGTCGTCATCATGGTCATCGAGATTGAGGGCATCGCGCGAGATGGGAAACCGAGCGCCGTCTTTTAGCCAGGGGAAGTTCGAGAGAGACAGATGACTGACCAAAGTGGAGGACTGTGAACCGCAGTGAGAGAGCCTGGGGAACATGTAGTTCTCAGGCCTTTCCGTTTCCCGCGCTGAGGCGCCCCTGATGAGGGATGTAATTCGTGCCGTCGTTTCTCGTTGCGCAGAAGATGGGGTCGCCCCGTCCTGTCCGCAAGAATGGTGGAAAGCTGATCTCGGCTGGCCGACAGTGTCAGGTGGTTGGCCCCGGGCTCGAGGGCGGTGTTTGTGGCGTCGCCAGCGTGATTCAGATTCGCTGCCGCACCAGTGGAGACGCTCCTGTCACCATGGGAGGTGATATCGTCAACGTCTCCATCACACCCGTGGGTGGCAACACGACGCATGCGCACGTCATCGACAACACGGATGGCTCCTACACGGCCACCTACTTGCCTACGGTCGCCAGTCCGAACTGCAAGGTGCTGATCCAGATCAACGGCACGCACGTTGTGGGCTCACCTTTTTCAGCGCAGGTCACGCCTGGACCGACCAACGCGCTTGTATCCTCAGTGTACGGCCGTGGTCTCTACGACGGTGTTGCGGGCCAGCCGTGCACCTTCACGATCATGACGAAGGATACTTACCGCAACCGGTGCACCTTGCCGGGAGACCAATTCTCCGTGACGATCAAGCCTATTCATTCATTGCTGCCAGAGTTGCAAACGTTTCTGCGCAAGTACGAGTTGAAGCCTCACCTCGAGGACAACGAGGACGGTACCCACTCGGTGACCTTCACACCCGAGTATGCGGGCTTCTACGTGGTGGACGTGACGCTCGGCTCGCAGCCGGTAGGCGATGCGCCCTTCATGGTGTGCGTGTCGAACCCGTATGTAGCCTTCCCACCCACGCTCCAGTTCACTCCGCTCGTGGGCGACGCGACGCATGCGCCGCCCGAGGAGGCCAGCTGCCCGCCCTCGCGCGATATGGTGCAAGTGCTCGATCGTGTGCTCGTGCTCAAATCCGAGTCCCTGGAGCGCACCGGCGGTCGACCGCAGCGTGAGTATGTGCATGCATACAAGCTCAAGTCAGTCATGGCGCGCGGCAATGAGAAGTGGCGTCGCGCGCTGATCCGCTCGCAGCTGCCGAGCGTGGCGCCCCCGCCGTATCGGCGCGTGTGCCTGGCGCTGCCGACGAAGATCCTCGCGCTTTGCCATGCTGACACCGACGGTGACCAGACGCAGATCACCGAAGCTCGCACCCTTGACGTGAGCGATCCCGACGCGGATCCGGTCGCTGGATGGACGATGCTGCAGCTCGAAGGCAAGGCCCCAAAGGCCCTCGATGGGTATGCTGTCGCGATGTGGGAAGGCAAGGGCATTGTCCTGATGTCCGGCGGACAGATCGCGGGCGGCGCGACCGTGTCGGACGTGTGGATGCTCTCTCTTCCGGGCACGGGGTCGACTACAGCCGTCTGGCGCTGCCTTGCGGAGTGGCCCTCCTCCGTGTTCAGCGGCGAGGGCATGGGCGAGAGGCGCAACCACTCGATGACGTTCCGACCGGGCTGCGACAAGGACGGCAAGCCGCACGCTCAATTTTGGATCTTTGGCGGCCGCGGCTCCGACGACGAGCTGCTCAACACCTTGTTCGTCTTCGATATGGAGGAACAAGCGTGGTCACAGCCGAGTGTGGTCGGGGACGCGCCAGAGCCGCGGGAACACCATGCAGCGTGCTTCGTGGCGGAGCGCTACCTTGCCATATATGGAGGGTTCAATGAGACTGGTGACGTACTCGATTCGATGGCCGTCTACGATATCTTCACAGCGGAGTGGTCCACAGTCACAGGCATGGCGGCACGCGCGCAACATCGCCTCTATGAGCGTGGCGGGACGCTCTACGCTATGGGCGGCGTCGACGCCAGCAAGCAGACAGCATCATCCATCCCCTTGTCTGCACCGATGAATCTCTTTTCGCAGCAAGCATGCCTCGACTTCGAGGGCAATTCGGCGCAGGCGGTCATCATCAAGCCCTCACCCTCTCTGCAGGAGCTGCGCAAGACGTGGACAGTCGAGTGCATCTTCTACCCTCGGATGCGCAGCCAGTCGCCCGGATTCCAGCCACTCATCGTCAAGTCGGATGGGGGACTCAAGACCGGATTCGGCTTGGTCACTTCATGGCTGCCCACGCCCGCCCTAAAGTTCCCTACAGGCAGAATCACGCCGTTGGCGCCTGAATCGGTTCCACCGGAGCCGGGTCCCTGGGTCATGTTCTTCGTCGGAGGCATGTCGCTGCCGACGATGGTTGGTGGCAAGCTGGAGCTGCATGCGTGGAATCACGTGGCCGCGACGTACGATGGCGCCAAGCTGCGCATCTACATCAACGGCGCCGCGCCTGTCGAGTCGGAATCTTCTGAGCCTCTCGCTTGCATCCCGACCGTCGACTTCCCGGCTGATGCACCGATGACCGACGAGATGGCAGAGACATTCCACACCAAGGGCGACGTCTGCATCGGTGGCATCAAGGACAAGCTTGCCTTCGATGGCAAGATCGATCTGTGCCGGCTGTGGGACGTGGTGCGCACCGAGGACGAGATCAAAGCCAACATGAACACCACCTACTCCCACCCTATCACGCAGCACCTCCTAGGGCAATGGACCTTCAACGAGGGCTCCGGCGAGACGGTCGTCGACTCGGGCGGCGCGCGCAACCACGGCTCGTTTGAGCGGTATGCGGGTGGCGTCGAGCTGCGGCGCGTAATGTCGGATCGGGGCACGATCGCGCCCTACAAGAGCGCCGCGGAGCGTTACATTGAGGAGCAGTACGACAAGCTGCACGCGTGGAAGAAAAAGTTCCACGCCGACAACGGTCGGGCGCCCGGAATGGCCGATATGATGCTGGCTGGGCCGGAGATCGCAGGCGTTGCGCGCCGCTTGGGTGAGTTTGGAATGGAGTTTCACGGGTTCAAGGAGGAGAAGCCCCAAACGCCTGCGCCAGAGCCGGAGCCGGAGCCGGAGTGACCGCGATGATGTTCCCCACAGGAACGCCTCCTGGCGGGGGCGTTGTTTAGAGCACATGTGCTTAGGGCAATTCATGACGCTGAGGCGTCCCTCGGCTGCTCCCGTCACCCATCCGGATCCGCCCCGCCCTCTCGTTGTTTGCATGTGTGGCCGTGTCTGTGTGCTCGCTTATGATGCGATGCTGTTCTTGGTGTATCGCGGTACGTCATGTGTGCAGCCATGTGTGGACCTGCGCCGGAGGATGGAGGAGGGTCAGGGTGACGGCCTGGGATTATATGTACAAGTCTGAATTTAAGGCCCGAGCCGAGTTAAGTGCCGAGTCCGAGCTGGTGCTGGAGGTGGAGCTGCCTCCGACCGCTCCGATGAACGGTCGGCGAAGATAGAGATCAAGATCCAAGATTGGTTTTGCAATTGTTTTGCTCCGCTCGGCTGCACACAGCACGGACGTATTGTCGTCGTTCTCGGCATACCCACACATCTCGCGACCTATACGACTTGTCCTGTCTCCTGTGGCCGAACTCCTGCAAACTCGTTACAGTGCGACGCATGCATCTCAAACTCGTCTTTTCCTCAAGAAACAGATCGGGCGTCCACCTCTTGTGTGGTGACGAATAGGGCCATGCTTGAGTCCAAAGCGCACCTCCTCGCTGCGCGGGCCCGCATCGCGCTCAGCGGTGAGACGGACGAAGTGGAGTCCAGCGAGCGGCACAGCTTCGCGGCGGCGCAGCCGCAGGGTGACGGCCACGACCTATCCACGGTGCTACACGCGTGGTGGGTGGTGGCGGCAGGCAGCGGCACCGCCGAGAGCCTGGGCTTTCCCGAGTACGTCGCGGTGGCCTCCCGCATCCTGGCGGCTTGTGGTGGTCAGGAGGACGCTGGTTCAGCATGCGAGATGGATTGGGAGCTCGAGTGCGGTGGCGACAAAAGTGCGCGTATGCTCCAGGAGCGATTCCAGACGATGCTGATGTCGCTCGGCGAGGTGCTGCCCGAGGGCGCTCCACTGGGTCGATTCTTGTCGCGGCTCTTGGGCGCCATCACCGCACCGCGAGCGCACGGCGAGGTGCCCACGCTCCGAGCTTGGCGCAGCATCACATCGATCGTGGACAGCGGCGGCCGATGGCTCGAAGGCCGGATGGGATCCGCCATCGTCCCTCCAGAGTTATCCTCCGCTACATCGCCCATTACCCCCGCTTCTTCGCCGAGGGAAAGCAGCCGAAGGCCTGCCAGCGCATCCTTGACGCGGTCGAACCCGATGGTGTCGAGAACTAGGCCCTCGTCTGCAGGGCCCGTCTCCACGTCCGGCATCTACCGCATGGCACCTCAGGTGGACGTCTACGGCATGGCATTTACGGACGCGACACAGGATACTTCACGCGCCTCGGAGAAGTTGACATGGAGTACGCTGCTGGCGGCCGAGCCGACGCCGTCGCCAGACTCGCCGATGGCCGCAGAGCGGCTTGGTCTCAGCTTGGCCAGCATGCACCTCGGGGTGAATCTCGGGGCTGATCTCGGTCTCGGGGTGAATCTCGGGGCTGATCTCGGTCTCGGGGTGAATCTCGGGGTTGATCTCGGTCTCGATGGGGACGTGTCCGATGAGTGCGCCTACCGGGGCGCCGAGGAGCTGCTGGCACGCGCGCAGCAGCAGCGCCAGAAGGTGAAGCGCCAGCAGCGCGACGAGACCGGCTTCCACATCGGCACTGCCTACGGCCACTCGCAGCAACAGCAGGCCCGGGCGATGCTCGGCATGGCTGATGGCATGGTCCTCCAGGCGCCGCCGCACCGTGTCGCGGCCGCCGCGCCGCCGCAGGGCAGCCCCATGACGCAGCGCGAGTACTTTGCGCAAGGGATGCTCGGTCCGCATGTGCGGCCGGCACCGACGAGTCGAGGACCCCATCCTGGGGGTAGTGGGCTTCTCAGTGGGCTTCCGGGCGGCGGTGGGCCGCTGAGAGCTCCTGGCCGAGGCACATGCCTTGACGCTGGCAAGCTCACCGTCCAGTCTCTCACCTTGAGCGGTCCCGCAGCGATCAAGACCGCATCGGGAACAGGCGGCGGCATGTCGTGCGGCGGCGGCGCAGCGGACGCCAGACGCAGCGTCGTGCAGAGCGTCGTGCCGCCGTGCGTTCACCGCTGGATCTTTGCACCGCAGCTGCTGTTGCCTTCGCACTTGATGGGGTCTTTTGCAGCGCTGCCGGCTCTCCCAGCGAGCGGTTTTTATGCGAGCCCCACCGACCACCGAGTGGCACCAACTGGAACCGACTCCCTCACCCCTGGCCCTGCAGCTGGGGTGCACGGGGGCCTGCTGTGGTCCTCCTCGCCGCCCTCGACACTGCTCGCCGTCCCTCGTCCCCCACCGGCCGGGGCCTCGCCCTGCTCTAATAGCCTCCTGCGACAGGCAGCCTGCTATAGCAGCACTCCATTGATGGAGGACTGCGTCGCCTCGCTCACAACGACCTTTGAAAACGCGCTCGCGCACCTGCAGCACTTCCAGCAGGTGCAGTGGCGACTCGCCGTACCTCGGCCGCAGTCGGCCATCCAGCCTTGGCCGAGCTCCGAACTCGCGCTCCGTGCCTTCCACGCGCTCCGAGGCCTCGTCGTCCAATGCAATCGCTTCGCCGCTGAGTTGACACCACTCGGCCAATGTGCGCGGGCGGAGGCCTTGCTTCGACCTGGCATGCAGGCCATTAAACAGACGAGTCGGCAGGCCGGCTGCTGGCCCCCTCGGCTCCTCCGCAGCCTCTCGTCGCTCAACTGCGCCTCGCTTGCCGGCCTTCATCTCGCTGCGGGTAAGCCCGACGTGGCATACGGCTACGCTTCGCACGCTCTCAAGATGGAGGCTGAGCACGGTGACTCAGACAACCCGGTGGGCTTGCGGCTGGGCATGGGGGTAGCCGCGTACGCCCTCGGCAAGTACAGCTCGGGCGTCAACATCCTTCGACAGGCGGCTCGGATCGGGCTGCAGCAGCTCCGCTCGTTGCAGCCCGGCTCGTCGGGCGTTGGGCATGGGGGCGTGCGTGCGGTCGACACGACGGCTACAGCAAATGTCGTCGCCACAAGCCGCAATACTCCAGGTGCCTTGTACGGCTCGGTGCTCGCGGCGGCTAATTACGGGCGGTCGAGGCCCGTGGGGGTTGCTCAGGTGGAACGTCTCCCTGAGCGCGTCGACCCGTTCATCCCAATGCCTCGGCCACAGCTCGAGGATTGGATGCATCGGAATCTTCTCGAGCCGCATGGAACCCGAGCTCGAGCTGACCGAGCTGCCGACAGCAGCCGGGGCTCTCAAGCATCGGCCGACGACGCGAGCGCGCTGCTGGAGCTGGGGCTTGGGTCGGCGCAGCGCTTCGAGAGGCTTCCGGAGGCAGAGAGGCAGCTGCTCCTCGAGATGCTGCAGCAGGCGATGATCGTCATCTACATCTTCCTAGCCAGATGCTTCAAGGCGCTCGACAAGAGCCTTCATGCCGTCTCGGCGCTCACCCACGCTGCCAAGCTCTGCGAGGCGGGCGGCGCCGCCACCCTCCCCATGCTTCCCACTGTGCAAGGGCTCCTGCTCGCGTACGACGAGGCTGGGGGCGGATATGACCCTGCGGCGGCGAGCCGGCGGGCGTCGATTGCGGCGATCTTGGCGGCACGGATCTCCCAGGATGAGCATCAGCAGACCCCATCGGCATCGCGCCCCTCGCCGGCGCCGCCGTCCCCGCCTGCTGCTCCAATCCGTGCGGCGACGCCAAGCGTGCGCCGTTCACCACGACGACCAGCTGTTCGCCCACCACGCTATCAGGTGCGAGATCGGGGGTCCACCTAGGGAAGAATTGCGGTGTCGCATGCATTTATTCGGATTACGGACGGACTGCCGGACTGACCAGGAAAGGAAAAGGGAATCTCCTCGTATGTGGGAATCTTGTCGAATCTCGTCGAAAGACGAAACACTGGCAAAAGCAAGGAACCATTCATGCCCTTAAAACACACAAAAAGTAGACCACTCCCCCTTGGGTCAAGGTCGCTCACGAACCAGAGGGTCCAATAACCGCAAATTCCGCACTGGTGCACATTTGCTGTTCACATTCACGAGTGCGCAGCAAGCAACCGTCGCGATGCACATTTCCGAGGCTAAAGGGACCACTCGAGCCTTGGCACCACACTCGAGCCGTGGCATTCCAAAATGCTCGCTCAACGCTTCCAGCCCACCTGCCGCCTGTTTGTATCTCGTGGCTCCTCACCGCTTCTGGACTGGCAGGTGAATGGCGAGGTTCGGCAACGGCCGGCTCCTGCGGGCCCCGGCTTTGTGCATGAGATGGTCGAAGGCAGCCCGGCCACACGCATTCAGTTGCCCAGCAAGGGCTCCGCACCGCTGGGCCTGCGCCATCAACGGCTGGTCCTCGACGTATGGGGCGATCCAATCTTGCCGTTCGCAGTGGAGGTGGTCGTGTGCGATGCCGGCGGAGTCACACGCACCGTGACGCTCTCACGAGACTGCATGGCGCCCGAGATGACCCACGGCAGCCCGAAGGCGAAGCTGCCGCTCGCTCCGCCGGCTGGCGTCGTGCTGGTCGGTGCGGGCTGGCGCATCGTAGATTTGGATCTGGCTGATCTCATCCCTCGAGCCTTTGATGGGGCCGTCTACAAGCAGCTGGACGGCATCGCGGTCGTGGGCGCGTGCATGCTGCGCACCATCGACGCCCGCGCCGAGTCGCCACCCGTGTTCCTCGTTGCTGATCACGTGCCGCTCGTGCCGCACTACACAGCGCCGGGCCTGCCGAGGGTTGCCGCCGCCGTGTACGCGGCCGTCAAGGGCGAACAGGAGGACGCTGACTTTGGCGACAAAGCGTACGCCGAGACGACGCTCTCGTTCGCGTCGACGCCACGGTCGGGGAGCGCTCTCAGCTGGCAAGGAGCGGCGAAGAAGCTCGGCTCGAAGAAGCTGGCGGCGGCGATGCTCCGCCCGTCGAGCGGCCGGCGACACGGCGACCCGCGCACCCATTCGACGGGCGGCTTCGAGGACGTCCACCCTGCTCACTACCGTCGAGAGACGAGGCTGCCCGACGGCAAATTTGTGCCCGACACGGCGGCCGTGACGCGCTCAGGGGTCGCCGCGGCCCGGGAGCTGTGCATGCGGCTGCGGCGGGGCGATGCGCCGCCGACGGTCGACATGACTGGCGTCGTGATCGGCGAGGGCGGCACCAAGCTGCTCACGAGCGCGCTGGCCTCCAGGCTCGCCTTGAGTGTGCGCAGCCTCACGCTCGCGTTCAACAACCTCGGCGACCGCGGCGCCGCGCTGCTCGCGAGCAGCTTGCGCGCCAACTTCACCCTGACCGAGCTCGATCTGCAGGGGTGCGCCATCGGCACGGCCGGCGGCGTCGCGCTCGCAGGCGCCGTTGAGGTCGGCTGCCCGCGCCTGGGGACGCTCGTCCTCGCCCGGAACGCGATGGGCGCCGCCGGCGTGGCGGCGCTCGTGCGCGCGGCCGCCGTGCACACCGGCCTGACGCTGCTCGATCTCGAGCGCACGGGAGGGGCGATGGGGTTGCGCGCCCTCTTCCGGCAGGGTGACGAGGTGCGCTTCGAGGCACCCCCATCGCCCCCCCTTGCGCACCCGAGCGCTCGCGACGGCGCGGCGGCCGATCCGCTCAGGACGACGCTCGACTGGGGAGCGCGCGCGCGCATCGTGCACGTGCGTACCGGGCGCCCCGTGCCCCGCCTCGACGACGGGCCGGCACACGACGGCCAGCGCACGCGGCTTCTCGGGCTGCGAGAGGAGATCATCGGCCGAAGGGTTCACGTGCGCGTGGCGGGCCGAGCGGCCGTCATGGGCGCCTTTGTCAACGTGGCGACGAACGAGGCGCTCGAGGCGCTCCGCGAGACGCTGCTACGCCCCGTGCGCGCGCTGCGCACCCTTCGCCTGGGCGGCAACCCGTTTGGCGCCGCCGCCCGAGATGAGCTCAAACGGGTGCTCTCCGCCGGCCCGAACGGCGCCAAGGGCCTCGCTCTCCAATTCCAAGTCCATGACGGCTCTGCGATCGTGCCCGCGGCGGCGCCGCCGACCGTCGCGGGCGCGCCGGAGGCGGAGGTGGCGGCATCAGCCGCCGCGGCGCGGGCCGCGGCCGCGGCGCCGTCGGACACGGAGGAGGCGGTGGCCGAGCGCGAGGCGCGGCGCTTTCTTGCGGAGCAGCGGCGTAAGGTGGCGGCGGAGCGACGGCAGGAGCAGCAGCAGCGGCGCGAACGCCAGCAGACGATCGAGGCTCTCTTTCCCGAGATCGAGCTGCAGCGCGAGCAGCTGCAGCGCACCGGTACGTGGGCGCCGGAACCGTCGCTCATTGGTGAGGGCGACGCAGCCGACGACAACGAGGCCGAGCAGCCGGCGCAGGACGCGTGGACTGAGATGGACGCTTATCTCGATGAGTACCTCGAGGCGGATGCGGAGCCGCAGCCAAAGCTCGCTGGCAGCCTGCCCGATGGCCTCTCCAAGTCGTCCCTGCTCTTGGCGACGGCGTCGATGAGCAAGGCGAGGGTGTTCTCGTTCGCCGAGGATTAGAGTTACAGTCGTTCCGCGCGATAATGAAAATTGAGGGGACAGCGCGTGAAAAATCTGTATGCGAGGTGTTGCCCTTCACGCTTTGAGTTTGGTCGTGCGTGTGGTGCTGTTGTGAATGAAGAACGCCTGAGTCTGTTGCGCAGCCAGGGCCACAATGGCACCTAAGCCTAAGGAGCCGGAGCCGCCACCTCCGCCCCCTCCCGCGCCTCCGGCGACGTCATGGGAGGATGAGTGGGAGTCCGAGGAAGTCGTTTCCTCGATCGTGGACGAGCTGGTCGTCGGTGCCGAGGAGGTGCTCGCGCAGAAGGCCCTCCGGGCTGCCGTGGCCCCTTTTACTGCGGACCGCATTTTTGCCAAGATGCGAGCGGCGATCGAGTGCAGGTTCGTCGACCACGACGCGGGCGAGCCTGAGTTGGCATCCGCGCCCAATTGGAAGGTGGGCGCGGAGCCTGTGCCCGCGCTCATCGACGCATGGTCGCGAGGGGCCGTGCCCGCCAAGAAGCCGGCGCCCATGAGCCAGCCCGCCGGCGAGTCGCTCTCGAGCACGGATCCGCCGGGCTCGCCGCGTGCAAAGACGCCGGCCGGGAGCGTGCGCGGCGAGGCACGCGAGCGCGTGCCCGATTACCTGCCGCTGCCTGACCCCAAGGGCCCCGTCTTCATCGCCAAGCTGCCGCCGGGCACCGTGATCGTCAAGCCGGAGAAGAAGCCGCCGGTCGTGACGGCGACCGAGAAGCTGCGGCGGCGACTTGAGGCGGAGGCGCGCGAGGAGAGGGCGAAGCTCGCCCAGCTCGAGCTCGACCTCAAGGCGCGCCAGTTTGTCTACGCCGCGCCCTCGAACGTCATCGTGCTCGAGGAGATGCAGCCTGACAAGCTCCCTGCCTTTCAGCAGCAGCCAAAGCTCGGCATCGCGGGCCAGCGCGGAGGGACAGCAGCGCCCTCGGCCGCGACGCCGTCCAAGGGCAAAAAGGGGGAGGCGCCTGCCAAAAAGGGGAGCAAGCTCGAGTTTGGAGGCAAGGCCACCTTCAAGCAGCTCGACTCTCTGCAGCCGCCGCTTCTCGAAAGTATGGACGTTAGGGAGGGCGTGCTGCTCAAGCAGGGACCTGCCGGTCAAGAGGCGACCAAGGGCGGCGAGGCGCGCATCTTCGACGGCGAGCGCATGTCGAAGACCGCCTTCGAGCAGGCGCTGAGCAACCCAGGGGGCTTCAAGCGCCGCGCCGCGCCTCCGAAAGAGGATCCAGCTGGCGGCGCCCCCGACCCGACGCTCGGGAATACTGGACCTCCGCCCACGACGGTGCCCACGCCCGACAGCCCAGGCAGCCAGGTGGTCGCAAGACGCCCACCGCACATGCCCAATTCGCCCGGTCCCGAGGAGAAGCACGGCACAAAGAACGCCCACACGCGCGAGCGCGGCGGGATGCCCATCAATGATCGGCTGCCACCGCCCGCGCTCGGCGCGACCACGGGGCATGGGCAGGGCTTGCCCTACTGCGGCCAACAGCTGACCTCCTCGTCGGTCGGTGGCGTCCCGCGCTCGCTCACGGCGAGCGAGACACTCCGGGTGACCAACGCCGAAGCGCTCCGCGGCTTAGTGGACTAGAGACGAGGCACTCAGCTCGTGAGTCGCGGCTCGGCCTGTCTCAGCGAGAGGGTCTATGCGGGGTGTGATCTGAGTGTCTATGGGTGTGATTGCATGCCGCTGCACTTACAACTTCACCACCATAAACTTATGCATAAACTAAGCGATAGCCACACACCACCGCTTAGATATAAAAATTAGACCCGCCATTGAGACCTGCGGTGCGCCGCTATCGGCAGAACATTCTCGGAGCTGCGTGGGGAGAGACGCGGAGCTCTCCGCCGCGCGCGATAGACGCGAAGCCTTCGATGACATAAGCGAGTCGGCTGCTGAAAAGCCGATCGCCAAAGATGAGGCTCGTACCGACGGGGATCTGCATGCCCCGTGTGATGATGTGCCATTCGGCGCAACTCTACGCGAATGTCGCCCTCATCGAGAGCTCATACGTTCAAATCCTGATCTTCACTTTGCGCCTTTCTTCTTCGGTGCTGCAGCAGGCTCCGCTTTGCCCTTCGGTGGCGGCGCCTCGGGCTCCTTCTTTGGTGGGCCCTTGGGCCCCTTCTCGTCAGCGCCGCTCTTCTTCTTCGGCCCCGCCCCAGGCTTCTTATCGCCCGCGATAATGCTCGCGCACCTAGCGCCATTGTGCACAGAAGAGAGCGCGTGCACGGGTGACAGGACGAGGCCCGCGGCGGGCGCCACGAAGAGAGCGGCCAGGAAGAGCAACGCCGCGCGCGTCATCATGATGAATCCGACTCGTGGACGACCCTTTCGAGCTTTGTTTACCGAAATCGGCACCATCTGCAAACGCACCCAGCCCCTCTTTTCTCATTGTGAATGGGGGCTCCCCCGCGGCGCCGGGCCGACTCCCCTGTGGGGAAAACGGGGAGGAGTGAAACGCACCATGTCCGCAATGATTTCGTCAAGAGATCTCCACGCCACCTCACAACGATCTAAATGTCAAACATAACTACAAAATTTAATATAAAAGTCATCTGAACTACGGAAGGCTACACACCAGATCAACAGGCCAGATCTCACGACCTCTCGCCACCCCGCTCCCGTAGCCTCTTGGCGCGCTGACCCAACGGCTCCGTTTCCTCATCCGACTCCCATGATCCCCCCTGCCCCTCACCCAGCCGAGCATGATCGCCCCCCTGGCCTTCCAGCTGGAACCCCGCATTCCGCTCCTCGTCCCACAGCTCGTCCCAGAGGAGCTCCCCGTCGACGTCGTACCGGATCTGGTAGCAGAGCGCGTCATCCCGGGTAGCGTCGTAGGCTACGACGGTACCCGAGTAGAACGCGTCGTCCTTCTGCCAATACACCCGTACACGCTGGCCCACCAGCTGCGCGCCGCACAGGTGCGGCGGAGGCTGCGGGCCGAAGCCCGCGGGCACGAGCACGTCTCCCGCCACGGCTCGCTCGAACGGCTGCCACCACCCGCGCGCCGGCCCTCGCTCCCCAGTCCACATCACCCACACGACCCCCTCGGCGTCAATCTTGGCCACCACACCCTGAGCCCTCAGGTACCCGCTGCCACGGGCATACAGCTTGGCCCACACCACGCTGCCAACGCCCAGCTCGGGCCCACACTGCCGGCGGCGCGCCTCGACCTGGGCGCGCAGCGCCATCCGCAGCTCCTCCACCCGCTCTGACGCGTTCATCACGCGCGTATACTGGCCCAGGAATAGGGCGTACAGGTGATCCCTCGGTGCTACGTGCCGCGGGACCGCCGTGCAATGGCGATGGACACGGCCGTCCCACGAGACCCCCACTCCATGCGCGAGCTCGATGGCGAGGCCGACGTCTGGGAACAGGAGGTACCACATCAGCCCTGCCTGCC
>Ga0210245_100136_pt1 | contig 60368 bp, 40 predicted proteins | sample ChrtobMetaP3_4mM_FD_155450 | JGI IMG/M metagenome (GOLD analysis project Ga0210245, IMG submission 155450) | Chrysochromulina tobin associated microbial communities from unialgal haptophyte culture, Seattle, Washington, United States - P3_4mM | ecosystem: Host-associated > Algae > Haptophytes >...
CTATGTGTTGGGTTGGGAGCCACCCGCACGCCCGAGCAAGGGCTCGCTGGCGTGCGGGCGGCCGGTGGGGGGTGCCCCTTGTGGGTGCCTCCTGCTGGATCCCCTGTGCGATTGATTTATCTAGCACCAGTACTTCTACATCCACAGCTCATCGAGGCGCGCCGGAGCGGCGCCGAGCGGATCAGCGGCGGACTCGACGTATGCGGCCTGCTTCGCTGACACGCTGAGTGACATGGAGTGAATGGGGTGCGTCCGTCTGTACGTTACGAAACGTGTACAGTAGAACAACACGTTGAACTTTAACCCCTCACAGCTCCTTTGGGCCCATAAATGTTACCCACCATGAAGACGGAACACCAGCCCTTGACCGGCCCCCTAATTCATTCACAGCGTCGAAGGAGGCAGTTCCTCTTCCTGTTCCAATGCCAGAGCCCTCGAACGAGCAGATAAACATCGATGAGCAGCTGCTGCCGACGCTCGTCGTGGCTCCCGCCAAAGGCAGCGGCGTCACGCTGGCCTTCACCTCGGGCAACACCTATGCCGGCGACCTCGCCGGTACGACTACCATGCACGGCGCCGGCGCGTACAAGTGGGCGGCCTCCGGCGTCACGTATGTAGGCGACTTTGCGGCAAGCGCCATGACGGGCAAGGGCAAGTACGCGTGGCCCGATGGTTCCGCGTACGAGGGCGAGGTCAAGGGTGGCATCCGCCATGGCTTTGGCACCTTCTGCGGGCCGGGCGGCTTCCCGCGGTACGAGGGGCAGTGGGTCGAGGGGCGGCGGCACGGCAAGGGCCTGCTCGTCTACAGCGAGGGCGGCGACGTGTACGAGGGCGACTGGGCCAACGACGTACGAGAGGGGCAAGGCACACTCACGCACGCCTCGGGCAACACGTACACTGGCTCGTGGAGCAACGACCAGAAGAATGGGCATGGCGTTTTCGAGTGGAAGGACCGCCGGTGCGCCATCCTCTGCCGGCACACTCAGCGCGTCCTGGCCGCTTCCCTCGGCTGCCGGCCGCCCGCCCAGCGGCATTCGCCGCCACCGCGTGTCCGCTCTCGGCGGCGCGCCTCTGCCGACCTCGCCTGCATGGCACGAGCGCACGCGCGTCCGCCTCGGCGCTCCGCATGCATCTCGGCGCTCTGCATGCATCTCGGCGCTCTGCATGCATCTCGCCTCGCCGCTCGCTGGCGCTGACCGCGTCGTGTCTGTGTGTGCCTCTCTCTCTCTCTCTCTCTCTCTCTCTCTCTCTCTCTCCGTTCGGTGGCAGGGAGCGTTACACAGGCGAGTGGAAGGACGGCAAGTGTCACGGGCATGGCGAGCACGCGTGGCTGCGCCCCCAAGTCGACGCGTCACCCTTCCAGCTGCGCGAGCGTTACTTTGGCGATTGGGTCGCTGGACGGCGCGAGGGGCGCGGCACCTTCCTGTTTGCCAACGGCGCGCGGTACGTGGGCGAGTGGCACGCCAACCAGAAGCACGGTGACGGTGTCCTCAGCTTCGAGGACGGATCAGTGTACCAGGGACCCTTCGTGGCCGATCGGATGGCAGAAGGCAAGCTTCGCGCCCACTCGGCATCAGGCTGATTGCCCCCCTCATCAGGCTGATTGCCCCCCTCATCAGGCTGATTGCCCCCCCTCATCAGGCAAGCTTCGCGCCCACTCGGGGGATTATGAGCCCCTGCCTTGCATGCATGTGCTCAACACGGCGCCGTCCCTTCCCCACAGGCAAGCTTCGCGCCCACTCGGAGCTCTTCAGCTATGTCGACCTGTCCCACCTGGCCGGCCCCGACGAGATTGAGGTCCTAGGCAGCGCGGTGCGCGCCGTGCTGATCAGGTACAACACGGACCTGAAGCAGGTCTACCGGTACTATGCCGCCCTTCAGTGCGCCGCCGAGGATGCCTTCGAGATGTCCCTCGAGCAGTTTTGGTCCTTTTGCATCGATGCGCAGCTCGTCTCGCCGTCGATGCCGCTCGCGGCGCTCGACCGGCTGGTGATGAAGGGCCCTCAGCCGGCTCTCCCGTCGAAGCCCTCGCCGCTCACGCTGGCGGGCCAGGTACGTTGATTGCCACTGATGACCTGCCTTGCATGCACGTGCTCACCACAGCGCCCTCGCCGCTCACGCTGGCGGGCCAGGTACGTTGATTGCCACTGATGACCTGCCTTGCATGCACGTGCTCACCACAGCGCGCACGCTGGCGAGCCAGGTGGCGAGCGGCGGCGCCGTGTATGAGCACGCGGGCGAGCACGACTGCAAGCGCCCTCTGCTGCTGCGCGACTTCATCCAGGGTTTCGTCGAGATCGCCGCCGCGCGGCTCACGTACTTCCCGCCCGTGCCGGCGCCGCCGACGCAGCCGCTCGTCCAGTCGCTCCTCAACCTTATCCGCATGGCAGTGCTCGAGATGAGCCCATCTGAGAGGAAGGCAACGAGCCTGATGGCGCCAGCCGGCGCCGCCGAGGCCGAGGAGCCCCCGACCAATCTCCCGACCGAGCTCGTGTCGCGGCTCGCCCTCGTGTACGCGCACTACGCGGCCTCGGAGCCAATCCCAAGGTACCGCTCGAGACGTACTCGAAGACCTGATTGCGTCTGATGACCTCTGATGGCCTCTGATGACCTCTGATTGCGTCTGTCATCAGGTACCGGAAGGCGCCGCGAAACCACCTCCACGATCCTATGCATGCATATGCTCACCACGGCGCCCTTTCCCCACAGGTACCGGAAGGCGCCGCGCGAGGCGACTCTGACGGTGCGCAGCTACGTGCGCCTGCTGTCCGACTCGGGCTTGTTGCCGCCGAACAGCAACCTGCCCTTGCTCCTCGCGATCACGCTACCGAGCTACATGATGCCGCCGCCCGGCGACGCCCGGGACGATGCGGCGACGGGCGAAGAGCCCGAGACGGCCGAGAGCAAGGGCGAGGGGGAAGCCAACGAGGCGCGCGCCGCCAAAGTCCACGCGGCGGCCCTGGCCGAGGCGGCCACGCTCGCACGTCTCGAGGGGAGCTTCTCCCTCGAGCTCATCTACCCAGAGTTCCAGCAGGCGATGCTCGCCTTCGCCGCGCAGCATGCCGACGCGCCGTGGGCGCCGGCGCCGCCCCTCGAGGGCGCCGAGATGGGCGCCGAGGGCGGCGCGCCGACCGTCGAGGGGGAGTCGGCGGTCGAGGACGGCGCGAAGGCGCCCGAGGCCGAGCCTCTGACGGCCGTGGAAAGCATTCGTGACGTTGTGCTGCCGGCGATCGGCTCCTTTCTCAAGGGTGCCCTCGTCACCAAGGCCGCCACCGTCGAGTGATGCTGCGCTCGCGGCGCACACCCTCGTGTTGCGAGTCGAGGGCGAGGAGATGCTGTGCTAAGGTCAAGCGGCCATGTGGCGGAGCGACGATACGCCCTCGCCCAGGCGCGCATCACGACTTGGGCGCGAGAATTTCGTCGCGACGACGAGTCATGTTTCACACGTCACGTTTTAGGGGGTTAGGGGGCCGGGGCTTGGAAGGGCCTCTCCGAGTCCTTCCACCCGCTCAACCCTGACGTCAGAGAGCGCGAGAAGTATCATTGCGATGCTCGTGTTCCAAGTGGTATGAAGTGAGCGCTTGTCCTTATGTATGAGTGTTGTGGAAGTGACTGTGATGGTGCCCGGTCGCCCGGCCCGCGGCCGCCGCGGGGCGGCGTTTCTTTGGCGGACGCTGGTCGCTGACCGCTGCACGCGTCGGCGGCGTGGCCGCGGCCCGCGCGGCCGCGCGCGTCCGCTCCCGTCCGCGCTCGCGCTTCGCGCAGCTCGCACCGCCTCTCGCCGCCCGGGCCCTCGAGGCCGCGTGCAACTCCTGTTCGTCGTGATACGTGAACATTGCGTTGGCGAGGAAAAATAATAGTATTTTACCATAACTTGCCAATTCGCAATTGAGAACAGCAACAGGCGTACGGATTCGATTGTATATTGTAACAGCTCGATAAGCGGAACCGATTCGTGCGGCATGTCGTGCGGTCTGAGATTTGTGACGGTCTCTGAGATCGGACGAAGCTCGCCTGACGGCTTAGTGCTACTCGTCGCCGCCGGAACCGCCACCCATGGCCAGCGGCAGGTCGAAGTCGCGCGCGAGGTCCCTCACGAGTGCACCATGCTGCTCATCCGCGATGCCCTGCGAGCGAAGGACGGCGGCCTGCGCGAGCACAGTGACGGCGGCGGCCTCCGAGCGCACCCACACGCGGCCGTTGGCGCCGACAGCGAGTTCAAAGGGCGCGACGCTCCCAAGCGCGTCGAGCACGGGGCAGTCGGTGCCCATCAGCCGCCGGCACAGCTGCTGCGGGCAGTCAAAGAGGTGGCCGCCAGAGAGCTCGCCAAAGACAGACTCGTTGGTCACCCAGTCTTTGGCGCCGATGCCCGCAGGCGCGGCGCAGCTAGCCTCGGGCTCCATGTCGCGATGCGCAAGCACGATTCGCGCGTATACGAGCGCGCCCACCTCGAGGTGTGGCCGGTTGCGCTTGGTCGCGCCATCAAAGGCGAGCACGGGCAGCGACGCGGGCGCGGCCGCGCCGAGCTGCAGCCGGTACTCGTCGGCGTTCTTGTCGCTCACGATACCGATGACGTGGTCGCCGAGGGCGGGCACGTACCGTCGCGGCTCGCCCTCCACCCACAGCCGGCGCCGCTCGCGCTCCCACCGGACAAGGCCGACGACTGAGGCGATGAGGCGTCCTCCGTCGCGCGCAACGCCCGTGCCGAGCACGACGCGGTCAAAGGCGGCCACATCAATGAGGTCATCGCCAGGGCACACCGAGCGGCCAGCGAGCGCCGCGCCCGGGTCGCTCGGCGCGCCGACTGCCGACTCGTCTCGTGGCCGCTTCTTCATTCACAAAGCGAGGTCGCGTGACACGAGGTCGCGACTATACGGACTACGGCACACCGTCACACGCCGTGAAAGCAGATCTTTGAAGACGAGTTTCACTGAGAAGTGAGAACCTCCAAGACGCAAGAGATCGGAGTTTTCAATTCGAATTACAGACTTGAATGACTGTGCTACTGTCTCGCAAAATTCGAGCCCTAGAGAAATAGTGTCAGACTTCAATGACAATGTGGTGGTTCTGTTAATCCTGGAGCTATCCGTATATATCTGACAATAATTATCTTGAATCTTCCCCGTCTCTGGTCTGTGTATATCGTGAGGCTGTTGTCCGTCTCCACCGCCAGGAGTTCTCTGCTGACTGCTCCGACTCATGCGACTAATTCCGCCGTGCCCCGTGTGTCCGATGACCGATCGCCGACGTGGCCGCTCGGCGTGGCCGGTGCCCCGCCGGTGGTGACTCTGAGTGGCCCGGCCGTACGAACGGAACGCCGTCGCCGAGAACCGTCGGGAGGGGCAATTCCCAATTCCGGCAATGATTCCCATTCCGCAACTGTTTCGTTCTGTTTCTCGCATGCGGCACATGGCTTAGTCGCATGGGGATTATAGACTAATGGGGATGGGCGCACCTTCCTCTTACTGTACGCTACTCGCTACATGTCCATCGCGAGCTCCCCTCGGGTCGTTTCGACGCTCCGCCGATCAGGCATGTGGCATCTGCGCCATCACTCGAATCATGCCGTGCGTCATCACACGCTTATGAGTCATGTGAATGAATCATCAAAGTCATGCACATGCCATGCACATGCGCCACACCGTCAGTACGCAGACGCTTAACTTGAGAGCACCTTTGACGCCTTCAGCTTTGAAGGCAGCGCGCGAGGTTTACTAGGTTTCGACTTGCCGCCGCTGTGCGACTCCGCCCCCGTAAGTGAAAGTGAGGGGCGCAACTTCCGATGGCGCACCGCTGCAGAGGTCTCGGCCTCATCCGGCGAGGTGCCCGGGGGCGCTGTCACGGGCGGCGTCTCGGCAGCATTCAGATCCAGTTCGGGCGGTATCTCGGCAGCATTCAGATCCATTTCGGGCGGTATCGCGAGGGCAAAGTCAGCAGGGGCGTCCGAGGCAGCCTGTGCATCGAGAGTGTCACCAGCAACGATGGCGCCTTCGGTGGCCTGCGTGGCGGCCAAGATGGTGCCGTCGGAGGCATCCGTGGCGGCAAAGGCGGTGCTGTCGGTGGCCTGCGTGGCGGCAAAAATGGTGCCGTCGGTGGCATCCGTGGCGCCTGCCGCCTTGGCCTTCTTCGCCTTCAACTTTGCCTTCGCCTTCTTCGCTTTCGCCTCCGGTTTGGCCGTCGTCGTCGTCACCTGAACGCCTTCCACTTGTGTGGCCTGCTTGCTCGTGCTCGCCGACGATCCCTTCTTCTTCGTCTTCTTCGCCTTACTCGTCGTCTTCCCCTCCTTACCTCGATCCTTCGCTTTGGACTTTCCACCTTTGCCTGAGGACTTTCCACCTTTGCCTGCGGCCTTTCCACCTTTGCCTGCGGCCTTTCCACCTTTGCCTACGGCTGTGGTTGCCTTGCCCTGTGCCGCCGCTGGCTCGCCTCCGCCGAGGCCGTTCCACAGCGATGCCAGCCCGCCCACCATACTGCCAGCGACGCTCTGCACACTGTCCGCCATGCCGGTGGTGATGCCCTGCCAGTCGACCGCCATTGCGGCCGCACCTTTGGATGGCGCATTGACGCCCTTGGCCTTGGAGCCTTTGGCTTTGGCGCCTTTTTTGGCCGCGGCTGAGGCTTTGCCCACGCTCTTTGGCTTCTTTGGCAACGCCTTCGCCTCTCTTGGCAGTCGCACCTGAGCGACGAGACGAGCACGGGGCGTAAGAGGCGACAAGTGCAATCAAGAGCAATCAACTGTGCGACGAGGACGAGCAGCAAGGGGCAAGAGAGGTGACATGTGCAATCAAGAGCAATCAAGAGAGGCGACGACACGTGCAATCAAGTGCAATCAAGTGCAATCAAGTGCAATCAAGTGCAATCAAGAGAGGCGACTTCGAATCATCATCCTGAGGCGACGACACGTGCACGAGCAAGCCTACCTGCGAGAAGACAAGTCCCTCGTCCAGCAGTCGCGAAAGCTCGCTGATCAAAAAGTTGGCATACCCAGGAAGCTTTCCACAGCCATCGCGCCCGCGGCTGCTGCCGTACGGGACGAGCGCGCGCACCGCCGACGCCTCCTCGTCGCCGCCGCCGAAGCCGACGCGGCCCTCGCCGCCGCCCATGCCCCCCGGGCCGCCCATGGTCACTCTCGTGCAGTCTTCGGCCACGACAGGTGGGCCGCCATCGACTGGCAGCACTGTGAGGCGATGAATGGACTCGAAATGCGCATAGCCGGGCGGCTGGCCCTGCATCGCAGCGTCCGTGGCGGCCACTGCCGCAGTGGAGCGAAGCGCGTAGAGCAGCGAGTGATCTCGCGCCATCTGGAAAGCGAGCAGCTGCTCTGCGCGCAGCTGCAGCCGCAGTGCAAGCACGGCCGCGGAGCTCTCATCAGCGATCGACTCGACCAGCCTCGCCTTGGGCGTCGCTTTGGCGCTCTCGCCTGTTGTCGCCTTGCGTGGACCCTTGCGCGCGGCGCCGGCGCTGCCTTTCGCGGTCGCCTTTCGCGCCTTCGTGCCCGTCGGCGTGCTCGTCTTTGTCGTCTTCTTCTTCCTCCTCCCCTTGCCCTTTGACGGAGCGGGCAGCGGCCCGAGACTCGTCGAGAAGAACCGGCGCACGACGCTCACGCCGTCGTTCGTGTAGCTCCACATGCGCATGCCGTACGAGCTCATCGACTGGAACGTCTCTTGAATCTCGTTCGCACCGAGGGGCTGCAGGATCTCGCCGCCCACCACGGCGCCGCCGGCGGTAGTACCGGTACCGCCGGCAGCCGCCGATCCACCGGCGCCGTGGTGGGCGCCGGCGGACGCCGCCACATCGACGTCAGCCATCGGCGTCAACGGCCGACCTGCACTCCCGCCGGCTGGATGCTCGGGCGTCACCAGCTCGGTCTCGAGCCATGCAGACGTCGAGGCCCACCACGACGACGTCAGCCTCTCCACCGAGCTCAGGCTGCCCGTCACCGTGCGGGACACGTCGTCGAGCTTGAGCGTCTCCTTGAGCTTGCCTGATGAGCGAGACCATCAGAGCTCATTAGAGTACAATAGAGGCCATCGGAGGCCATCAGAGGCCATCAGAGGCCATCAGAGGCCATCAGAGGCCATCAGAGGCCATCAGAGGCGCTATTAGAGGCCATCAGAGGTCATCAGAGGCCATCAGAGGCCATCAGAGGTCTGCATTAGAGGCCATCAGAGGTCATCAGAGGCCATCAGAGGCTATTAGAGGCCATCAGAGGTCATCAGAGGCCATCAGAGGTCATTAGAGGCCATCAGAGGCCATCAGAGGCAATCAGAGGTCATCAGAGGTCACCAGAGGCCATCAGAGGCAATCAGAGGTCATCAGAGGCAATCAGAGGTCATCAGAGGTCATCAGAGGCCATCAGAGGCCATCAGAGGTCATCAGAGGCCATCAGAGGTCATCAGAGGTCATCAGAGGTCATCAGAGGTCATCAGAGGTCATCAGAGGCCATTAGAGGTCATCAGAGGTCATCAGAGGTCATCAGAGGCCATTAGAGGGTTCGAGCGTCTCTTGGAGCCCACCGCCCAAACTGCCAAACAGCCCACCCGCCTCGCCACCCTCCTGTGGAACCGCCACGAGGAGTAGCACGCCGTGCCACTGCGCCGTCGTGGGCGCGGAGGCGGCGCGTGACGCGACGGCGCCGCCGTGAGCGTTCATCACCTTCTTGTCGATGACATCCTCTCCATGCACCGTCTCAAGCACCACCTCGTCGTCCTCGTCCCTATCGTCGTCGAGGTCGTCGTCGTCGAGGTCGCCGTCGATCGCGTGCTTTGCTGCTGCTGCTGCTGCTGCTGCTCTTGCTGCTGCTGCTGACCCCGCGCGTTCACCCAGGGCTATGCCAACGGCGCCCGGCGCACCCGGGCGCGCTGTACTGGGCGCATCCGGGCGTGCCGTGGCCCTCGAGGCCGTCATCAGCTCCGTAATCAGCTCCGTGGCGCTCACGCGCGTCGCGCTCGCCGCCCGCCGAGCGAGTATCTCCGCCTCAATGAGCTTTGGGCGCTCGCTCGGCACGACGCCTTCACGCGCGTGCACCGCCTTGCTCGCCTCCGCGCGGTGTGAACGCATCGTGTCCGTCGCGAGCGCCGCCGCGAGCGCCGCCGCCGTGTCCAGCGCCGCCTGCCACGCGCGCGTCGTATCGGGCGGACCCGCAGCGAAGGAGGCGTCGTATCGGGCGGGCGCAGCCGATGGCGTCGTATCGGGCGCACCCGCAACCTTGGGGGCGCTGTACTGGGCGGCCTTGGGGCCCCTCGTCTCCTCGGTGATGGCCTCGAGCGGCTGCGTCGTCCTGGGCGCGCCGTCCTGGGCGCGCCGTCCTGGGAGAGCGGCCGTCGCGTAGCGTTGCCATTCGACGTGGGCCATCATCGCCATCATGGCGGCCGCCGCCTCTACCGTCGGCAGCAAGGGAGCCCCCACCGGGCGCTGTACCGGGCGAGTCCCTACCTGCACTCCTACCAGGCTGCCCGGTACAGCGCCCTGGCTCGCCGGCCAGAAACGCCAGTCACCATCGTCGGCGGCGAAGGGGGAGGCGGTGGCGGTGGCGGCGGCGGCGGCGGCGGCAGTGCGAGATGGCGGCGGCCGATGCAGCCTCGAGCTGAAAGGAGACGGGGCGCACGCGGTGCCGAGCGCCGCCGCGAGCGTCGCGGCCTCGTCGGCTCCAACCAGCCGGTACGCAGCGATCACGGCCGGCAAAGTGACAACGGCAATGCCGCCTGCGAGGCGCACAGAAGGAAGCTGAGACCAATCCGTGCGCAGGGAGCACGCACGCACAGCCAGGCGCGCTTGACGCGGATGCACGTGCGCAGGCAGCATGTACGCGTGCATGCGGCCGTGGGGCAGCGTTCACATTCACATTCACATTCACATTCACATTCACATTCACAAGGCAGCGCACCGAGTGGCACGAAGATGGCTTGAGTGGCGACGGCTCGCGAGGCCAGCTCGGTCGCCCCCTTGCTCGCACCCGCGGCCGCTGCCTTGGCGGCCGCCGCCTGGTCGTCTGCAGGCTTCGAGGTGCGTGTCGCAAAGGAAGGCAGTAAGGAGCGCAGCCATGTCGACGTTGGCGATTGGGAAGCGGCGGCCGCCTCCGCAGCAGCCATCTCGCTGGGCTCCTTGCCCGCGACGGCGTGGCGCATCCACGCGGGCGGCTCGATCTTGATGCCCACGAGCGCGAGCAGCCAGCGGAAGAAGGAGAGGTAAGCCTTGATGAGCCACGTGGCGACGCGTTTGCCGCCGGGGATGTGTGAGAATGCATCCAGCGAGAAGGCGAATAAATGGAGGGCGCCGAAGAGGTAGGAGCCGAGCCGCTTGTTCTCGGCGGCAGCCCACGCGGCAGCGAGCATCGTGACGCCCGTCGTCATCGTATACGGCATGCGCTCCACCGACGTGAGCCGGCGCAGCTGCTCCTCGCGCCTCAGCACGAGGAACGCGAGGTGGAAGCAAAAGGTGCCCACGCAGAGCCTGGCGACGGCGCGCGCCGGGCTCATGATGATCGTCATCACGCCGGTGAGTACCTGAATTAGGCTGAACACGGAGACGGCGAGCAGCAGCACGAATACCTTGATGCGCGTGGGCAGCCGCACCAGCCGCGTCGGGTCGCTCAGAAAGGGCCGCACGGCAAGCACCGTTCGGCTGAGCGTGGTGGCCGACGTGGCCGCACCCGCTTTGAGCCAGCTCATGGACGAGGGAAGCGTGCCACTAGCGAGCGGCAGCAGCGCGGATAGCCGCGGCAACTTGCTGCTACTAGGCCGCTTCTCGCCGCCAGTGATCACTGGCGGCGACGGCGGCAGGTCTGCCTCATCGTCTTCGGCACCATCGTCGGCATCGTCTTCGTCGAGGCTACCCGGAGGCGGCGGGCCGTCGGGTGTTGCCGCGCATTGCGCGAGCAGCAGCAGAAGCAGCCAAGCCGCCGCGAGTCGCGCGCCTCGCGCCATCGCAGCACAAACGCCACCCCTACCTCGCTGAGTTCCTCGCTGAATCTCCGGTGCCTCCAGTACTTGAGGACCTTTACTTTCCAACGCAAATGTTATCCGCATTTGGAAATGCGTTCGTCATTTCCGCGGAACTTCATGTTTTCGAGCTCGGAGCTCGAACCTCGCGGCGTTAGCAAGGTCGAGCCCGATGCGCTGCCTCCTCGTTGGGCTTGCGACGGCTACGGCGGCCTGGCAAGCCGCCCCCACGTCGCGGCGCTTCGCGGCCAAGGGCGCCACCTCCGCCTCCGCCATCGCGATGACATCCAGCGAGGACGTCATCCCAGCGGATGGACACACGCGGCGAGCGGTGCTGCAACAGGTGACGGGCGTCGCGACCGCGGGCGCGCTCGCTGCGAGCCTGCCGTCGTACCCTGCCGCCGCCGAGGTGCCCACGTGGGAGGTAGTCTCGCTGCCGATCGTCTCGGAGACGCCTCCGATCCTCTTCGACATCGAGTTCGACACCAAGAACCCGAAGCTTGGATGGATCGTGGGCAACCGCGGCACCTTCCTGCAGACGGCGGACGGCGGCAAGACCTGGGAGGCCAAGTCGTTCGCCAACCTCGACCCTGACGAGGAGATCAATTACCGCTTCACCAAGGTGTCCTTCTTAGACGGCGAGGGCTGGATCATCGGCAAGCCGGCGATCCTTCTGCACACGCGCGATGGCGGCGCGTCGTGGGAGCGCGTGCCCCTGTCGCCCAAGCTGCCGGGCGACCCGTATGGCATCGTCGCGCTCGGCCCGGGCAAGGCCGAGATGTCCACGAGCGCGGGCGCCATCTACGTGACAGACAACGCGGGTCGCAACTGGAAGGCGCAGGTGCGCGAGACGATCGATGCGACGCTCAACCGAGTCTCATCGTCAGGCGTGCAGGGCGCCTCGTACTTCTCTGGCTCGATCAACTCGATCCAGCGCGACGCCGACGGCTCGTACCTCGCCGTCTCCTCGCGCGGCAACTTCTACCTCACGTACAAGCCCGGCGAGGAGTTTTGGATCCCACACAACCGTGAGACCTCGCGCCGGATCACCTCGATGGGTTTCATCAAGGACCGGATGACAGACGGCCTGTGGATGACGACGGCGGGCGGCGAGATCTCGAAGACGCCAGCGGGTGCCGTCGATACGCAGCTGATCAACATTCCCTTCGAGAAGCTGCAGATCCGCTCAGGCGGCTACGGGCTGCTGGACGTCGCCTTCCTGCCCGATGGCAAGACGGCGTGGGCCGTGGGCGGCGGCGGCACAATCTTCGGCTCCAAAAACGGCGGCGAGTCGTGGGAGAAGGACAAGGCGGCGGACGACCTGCCCTCGAACCTGTACAAGGTCAAGTTCTTCCCCGACGGCACTGGCTACGTGCTCGGTTCGAGCGGCGTGCTGCTGCGCAACAAGGCAGCGTGACGGCGCGACGAGCCATGGTCCGTTGTGGAGACCCGGATGGTGGAGACGGGGCCGGGCGGGGCGCATCGGTGAGCGGGCGACGGTGCCACGGCCCGTGCACTGCGGCGGTCTTCGTCTACCGAGCATGAATACCTGACTGGTGACGGCGTCAATCGACCATGAGCCGTGTGTGCTGTGGACTGATATTCCTGACTCGACCCCAGCGCTCCGAACAGGCCTTAGGGCGGGCGCGGCGGGTGGTGTAGTGTGCTTTTCGGGTGTTGACGACCGAGAGCCCGATGGTGGCGAAATAGCGTTTCGAAAAACGACAAGCGTCGATATAATGCCCCTTAAACACGCGTCGGTTGAACTCCGTCCGCTCTAGTACGCGCACGCCGCACGGTTTTGGTTTTCGGTGGGTTATCATAATGCTGAGAGACGATCCGCCGGCGCGATGATGGCACGCGACGCCGACGCCTTGGCGGGATCTCAATGGCCAAAACGCGCTCGCTGGGCCGCGCCCCAGGAAGCGGTGGCGCCTTAGGATCGGAGTTAGCCCCCGTAGCGCTCAGCCAGCTCGGGCGGCGGCAGCGTGCTCATAACCTCCGGGTGGTACTCCAGGTACCTGCGCAGGGGCGTCGTGCGGTCGACGAGGAAAGTTTGATCCAAGAACGAGTCGAGGCAAGCGCTGCCGAGCTTGGTCGCAGCGAGCACGCAATGTCGAAGGTACGGATGGCATGGCTCGAGGCACGAGTCTGGCGCCCAGCCCCAAATTGTCTTCACACCGACCGCAAGGTAGTCGCGCTCGAAACGTTCGTGACCCCAGTGCGCTATGTAATCCTCATCTGTCCAACGCAGGCACGCGAGACCAAGTGCGGGCGAGCTCGAGCTCGTCTCTTGCATCAAAGGCGAAAACGGAATGAACTCCAAACGGAACTCTTCTTCACGCTCGCGGAACGCATCCATGCCTATGTCGGTCGCCTCGAAAGCCGTTCCGATGAAGGAGGCGCCCTCGCACTCCTCAGCGCTCAGAGATGCGCAGCGCAGCTTCTCAAGGTCGGCGATTCCTCGCTTGAAGAATATTGCTGCCGGGTGTGCAAAAGAGCGTCGGTAGCCATTCACGACCACAAGGCGGAAGTTGGTCGCATCCGGAAAGGTAGTTTTGGTGGATCGCTCGGAGAGCAGCGAGCCGAAGCCGAGGATGGTCACTCGCTTGGCTGCGCTCATCTCCGAAGTCAAGTCAAGGCAAGTCAAGCATCCTAGGTTCCAAAACGGTCAAAGGAGCCCCCTAACTGGTTGTGAGGTTCGGCTGTCCGTGTGTCCCGTGTGTGTCACGGCTCCCCCCGTGTGCATGTCCCGGCTCCCCCCGGTGTCTTTTTCCCGTGGCTCCCCCCGGTGTCTTTCTACCGGTACCGGTACGTGTGTGTCCCGGCTCCCCCCGGTATCTTTTTACCGGTACTGTTTAGGACGCGGAAAGCCCGCGCCCGCGCGCGCAGCGCCGATGGGTCGCGCGACACAAGAAGAATACGCGCGCGCGCGCCACACGCCGATGTGCTCAGTGAGCGGGGCCCGCGCAATGCGCCTCCGCAAGCGCCGTCATTGCAGCCGCCGGGAGGCGCCAGTGCGTTTCCCTGGCGAGACGCCTTCATGGAGGCCGCTTCATCGTCGCGGAAAGTCGATTGCCCTGGGAACTTCATGCGCGGAGAGCAGCCCACCTGCGTGTATGGCTGCATCTCAAGCACAAGGGATAGTCTGGGAGCGCAGCACCATATGTCGTTGGCGACTCTGAGAATGGCTCTTTTTTATGGCTGTCATTATGTGCACCAAGATCTGGTTCTTGGCCAGAACGACATCTCAAGTTACAACAACTTGCGCCGAGCGCAAAATCACTTCCGTGCCGGGATGGATTGTCCCCAAGTTGTTCACAAGACGATCTATGGAGTAAACGGCAATACTACGTTTGTCGGCAGTGCGGCATATGTCGACCTGCTCACCGACTTCGCAAATGGCTGGAGGAACGAAACGCAACGCTGCCTTCTCACAGGATCGACAAGGCGTTCTCGAACCGCTGGAGTGTTGTTCTCAAACATTTCGTTGGACGAACAAAGTCTTGAGCTTAGCACTCGTTACATGGCGGCCTGGGCTTGGATCTTCAGGAGTCTTCGGAACGTGACGACTCCGTGGTTTGACCGTCAAATGGCCGACGCAAGTGTCGTCCGCGTTGCCGTCCACGTGCGTCGAGGCGACCTCTCGACGTACGCTCATTGGAACACCCTCGGTCGTTGGGTGCCCGATGTCTACTACGAGCGTTGGCTACCTCGCATTGCCGCAGCAATGTGGCGTGGTGGGAGCGGCGTTCGCTCCGAATGGCACATCATGAGCGAGTCTCTGCCGGGGAGAAGCTCGTTGTGGGAATCGCTACAGAAAATCTGGAACGCGCAGCTCATGGAAGCCGGCGCATCGAGTGTGCACTGGCACATCGAGGATTCAGATAGCGACTTTTTGACCACCATTGACCACATGATTGCGGCCGATGTGCTTCTCCTCGCTCCAAGCGCCTACTCAACGATTGCCGCGACATATTCGCTTGGCGTTCTTGTTAGTGTGCCGTTCGCGAAAACACTTGGACAGCCACCAACGGTGCCATATTCGGATCTGCTTCCTGCTGGCTTGTGCTTGCGCTCCGTACATGTGCTCCCTGCACCACCTGCGTGCAGCTGCCTGGTCAATCGGACGCTGTACATGATGAGTGACGGCTATCGAAGATATCTGGAGGGGAGGGCAAAGACCAAGACCACCCCATGGTACAAGAGCGCAGTTGATGCCATTGGCGACTCTTGGAAAGCACCTGCATCGTTTTCAGAGATCCATCAGTGCTACCTCTACTGCCGCTCGAAGCCGACCATAAACAACCTGGAGCCAGTGAGCTCGCCACCGCTCGACGAGGGCAACTGTGCAGCCCTCAATAGGAAACCACCATTCGTACCATTTGACAACACAACTTTTTCGGCTGAGGTTGACGTGCACATCTCTTGGAAGACAGTCATGGCTAGCAAGAGCTCGACACGATGGGCATCTGCGTGGCAGATCATGTCTGAGCGTGCCTATCATTAGTGCGTAACATTCGTGCGTGCTGTGGACACGCGCGGGGGGCGGGCCGCAAACCCGGCGAAGTAGTTGCACAAAAGTCGACATGACGTTCCTTCGATTTCGGTACGGAGTATTCTCAACTTGGCGGGGTGTGTGTGCGAGCACTCCGGTTCCATCGTGCGCGAGAAGCGCTACCTTAGCGCTTACCAGTTACGTTGTCCGGTTCCCGCGGACCTCAGCAGCGGCGGCGACCCACGAGTCGGCCCGACCCGGACCGAAACGTCAAAAATGCCGTGCGCCGGGGGCCGGCGGCGGCGCCGCCACCGGCCTCAGACACGCCGCGATACGTATTGTAATTCCGTTCGATTAATCACTACAGTGAGCCGCCATCGAATCTACCATCGATCCGATCCGCGACACTCAGCTCAGCCACAGGATCCCGCCCGGGATCCCGTGGCGCATGGGCACGCGCTTGCGCCTCGCCTCGCCGCGCGCCCATTGCGGCCTTATACTATCACGTACTACCTCGTTAACAGTCAATGAGCATGGGATTGAATGGTTCTGAATGATCTCACGTCTGACAGCTGGCACTGAAGTGCATCCTGGCCAAGGATTAATTGCATCGCCATCGATTGCGCAGCCGCCAACATGCTCCAGGTAGGTCAACGGGATTCCATCGGCGCCTCACTTATTGGCATGGTCAAGCAGCGAATGACTTGGACGTGTCCCAGACGGTGTGCGGGTACTCGCACACGAACCCTTCCAGGCGAGAGAAGGCTTGCTCAATCTCCTCGTCCGTTATCTCATCGACGTAGACGCACTCGCCTATGCCAGCCGGAAGTGGCGCACGCAGCAAGCCATCACGGTGCACAGTAATCTCGTCGCGCGCCTTCTTGTAGGTCGCGGCGGTCACGCCCGCAATCGAGCACGGCAGGCCGAGGTGCTCGTACAGCGCGAGGAGCGACTCAGCCTGGTCTGTCGGCAGGATGCCTTTAGCCTCGGCGATGAGCGCCGAGAAGAGTGAGTCGACGGCAACCGCCTCGCCGTGGCGCAGTTTGAAACGCTCGTCCGCCTCGAGGGTGCGCGAGAACGTGTGGCCGTAGTCCATGGGCCGGAGCAGCGCCTCCTCCCACAGGTCGGGCCCGATGCACTCGAGCATCGCGTCGATAGAATACTTGATGACTGTGGCCGCCTCGGGCCCCTTTTGGAAGCGGTCGGCAATGAGGCGCGCCCCGTGGTCACGCATGAGCTCGAACAGGCGCTTGTCGTGGATGAGGGCGGCCTTCATGATCTCGCCAACACCCGAGCGGATTTCTGCCTGCGAGATGGTGCCGAGGAAGGAGTTGTCGATAAACGTGTGCGTGGGCGAGTAAAAGTGGCCAACGCCGTTCTTGCGGTGGTAGTTGATGGCGACCTTGATACCGACCGACGCGTCGACGATGCCCAGTAGTGTCGTCGGCATGCGGCACCACGGGATGCCACGCCGCCAGCATGCGCACGCGAAACCGGCAGTGTCGGTGAGTACTCCTCCGCCCACGCACAGCACCGGCTCGGAGCGGCGCAACGGGTCGGTCCGCTTGAGCTCGTCGAGCAGAAAGGTGAACGTATCGAGGTTCTTTTTGCCCTCGTTTGCTTCGATGACCACGTGGTCGAGCTTGAGGCCGACCGACTCAGCCCACTCGCGCATCTTAGCGCCATAGAGCTCCCAGACATTCGAGTCTACGATCGCGATCAGCCGACCCGTCGAGAGCTCCATAGTTTCCTTGATAAACGGGTTGCCCGGCGCGAACGCGTGAGGGATCTGCCAGATGCGCTGCCGCACCCGGCCGTCGAACGTCTCCCACTTCGGTCCATCCTCATCGCTCACGCCATAGCTGACGGCGTAGCTGCCAAAGAGCGGCGTCCTCACGCGCTTAGACGCCGAAGCCGCGTCAAGCGGCATCTCGTGCACCGTGAGTCTCGAGATGCGCGGACCCTGGACGTCGGGTGCCGACGTCGATGCAGCGTGAAGGCGTAGCGAGCGCGGTTGGCCGTTCGAGTCGACGACGCTGGCCAGCACCGATGAGGATGCTTCGTCGACGCCCAGCAAATGCACCTCATTCTCCTCGAGAAGCGTGGTCAGGAGCCGCTTTACCGCACCCTGACCCTCGCCAACAATGTCTTCGGACGGGACTGCGAGGGCGCCAGAGTAATCGAAGCGCGTGACCAGCTCGTCGACACGGCGGCGGTCAATGATCGCCCGCTCAAGGCCCGCAAACAGCTGCACCGCCACGGATCGTCCTGCGGGGGGTGCCCCCGGGGGTCCTGGTTTATCGACCAGGGCCATTTGTATAGAAGGCGCTCGCTTCCACGAAGGTGGCGGACCACCACACGGTGGGTGCGCGGGGCTCGTGCCCTTCTTGAATTGAAAGGCTGACCCTTGTGGCAGCACGAGGCCGAGCGCGACTAGGCGCCAGAGGCCGTACGGCGCGAGCGGGTGCGTGCGCCCCCCGGGCGGCGCGCGTGCCATCTTCGTGTCAGTTTTTGCCCCGTGCACCGTTGAGTGCGCGTGATGAAAAAAGTGATCAGTTCAGCACGTTCTCGCAAAGCGTCTTTATTTCTTTGTGCCCGCCGTCATTCTCGCATGTACAGTACATGATGATTTTAACGTCTGCATACTATTGTACCTCGAGCTGTACCGGCCGTTTGAGAACCGTTTGAGCGCGAGCGGGGGCTCGACGCATGCAACTTCCACAAAGTAGTTTGCCTTGCAAATACGACAGATGCGCACTCGTGTTCTGCAAAACGGACATGATGCTTCTCGCCTTGACGATGTCGTTGATCGTCAACGCGTTTTCGTTTTGCCATTTGCCTCCAATCAGACCACGTGCGGTGTACCTGGCGTACACGTGGGGCAGCGGCCCGTCGTCTTGCTCCCCGTACTTCATGCGAAGCTGGGTCGCCCTGCCGCCGGAGCAACGGGCCAACACCGACCTCGTCGTCCTGTGGGAGGGTGCTGATGCGCCGTGCGCGGGCGAGCCTGCAGGCGCGGGTGCGAGATACATCAAGATGTCCCCACAGATCCTCGCTCAGCTCAAGGCCACCAAGCTCGCGCCAGCAGCGTATCGCATGCGAGCGGTGAACTGGTGGCTGTCGCAGCCCGATGGCATGGGTTACGGCTGGGTGGGCGTGCTCGACACCGACCTTCTCTTCCAATCGGATCTCTTCGACCAGCTGTACGCCATTGCACGCCCTGGCTCCGAGGAGCTTCATCTCATCAGCGAGAGCCCCTTTGAGTTCAATGACGGGTACACCAATCGGCGGCTGCATTCCACTGCATCATGCGACTTGCCGCTCACCCAGCACCTCATGCGAGCTTCCATCTTGTCTGCCGTCAACCACACGCCATCGGCAGGGTCGGCGAGCTCGAGCATCATAGGGCGGGCACTCCGAGGCGCACGCCGTGGCGCAGGGCGCGCGGCCGCCGGCGCCATGTTCACCTCGCCGGCCGTCTCCGCATTCTGGCGGAGCTTCGGGCGAACGCATCGGCTCAACTTTGGCTCCATGTTTGGGACGCGCATCGCGATGATGGCGATGTGCGAGGAGGTGGTGGCGGTGCTTGTAGGGCCGATGAGCAGCTGCTGGGACCAAGGCATGCTCAACGTGCTCGTGTGGACCGGTCTTCTTCGTTCCAGCTTGCCTGCGTCGACCCGCATCGTCGTGTGGGACTGCTTCGCAGGCCCCGTCAAGACCCTCGACGTGGGCGGCTTGCGGGATGAGCACGGGCGTTGGTACAATGAGCGCGGTGCGCTGTACGCGCTCGTGCACCAGTTCCGCAAGACGCGCCAGTCCGCATTCTACGCCTCGCTCGAGCTCGTGTTGCCCTCTCGCACATCCGCCGGCGACGCGCGATCCGACGCGCTCTACCCTTATGTGAGCTGGAACGCTCGCGTGCTGCCGCGGCCGATGCAGCGCGTCCCCTTTGTGTGGGATGACGCGCGCCGCATGGAGAAGCTCCGGATGGCCATGCAGGCGAGTCGCCTAACTGTGACCCCTCGGATCCTTCACTCTCTCGCGGCCCCTGGCCCGTGATGGCCTCTGATGGCCTCTGATGGCCTCTGATGGCCTCTGATGACCTCTGATGGCCTCCCATATTGCATGCAGGCGAGTGGCCTACCAGACCCCTCAGATGCATCACGGCCCGTGCCGCCGCGCCGGCCGTCTTGTCTAGGGGTGCTCGAGACGATGGGCTCCTATACTACTACGGGTAGCACGGGAGGAGCTATTCTTACCAGGGCTGGAGGGACGGGCGCGGGCGAGTCGACGGAGCAGTGCAGCGCCGCCGCGCTCGACGCCTTTACTGAGGATGCGTGGCGCTCCTGCCGCCACGTGCCGTGCGCACTCCTTGACCACCATGGCAGTGTGCATGGTACCGCATGGGCTCGGATGGCCGCCGAGGGTTTCGTCAAGGGTGTCGTTCGACGCGGTGCTGGTAGTGCCGACGCTGCCGCTCCCAACGTCCGCGTCAGCAGCCGCCGACACAGTAGCCTCGGCAGGCTGCTCGGCAGCAGCGACGACACGGAGGCCAAGGCAGAGGCCAAGATCAGCCGGCGTGCATTGAGCATTCTTGAGAGAGAGCTGATGGAACTTGCGCACCGCGTCAAGGACGAGCGAACTGACGAACCCGGAAGCACCTCGCCGAGGGAGCACGAGGATGGCAGCGCGGGGGGAGAGAAGCTAAAGGATGGGAAGAGAAGGGAAGAGAAGAGAAGGGAAGAGAAGCCAAAGGAGGCACTGCCCGAGGCACAGGCTGGGCACGAGTTGGCGCCTGCTCCTCGTGGTCGCCTGCTTGCTGGCGCTGCCCCTCAAGCTACTTCTGCCGACCTCGAAGCTTCGAAGCGCCCCGTGACGCGGCCAGGTCGCAGCAGGGCTCTGTGGCTCTCCGCCGTGAGCATGCCGTGCGCGGACGCCGTCTCCCGTGAGGCGGTCCAGCGCTTTGTCGCCACGCATGCCGCACCCTGGCTACACGTCCTCATCAACATCTTTGACGGTAAGACCGACCAAAGCCGCGCCGAATGCGAGCGCCCTCTCGTTGCCGCCGGTGCGCTGCGCGTGAGCTACGTGAGCGGCTTCAAGCCAATCTTCTGGCTGCAGGCGCTCACTCCGGAGCGTACTGCCGAGTACGACCTCCTCTGGCTCGTCGATTGCGACCTGCGCGTCTCGCCGCATCTCTTCTCTACGGCACAGGTGGAACATTGGATGGAGGTCTCGGGCGCCTCCATCGCGCAGCCCAGCGTGCTTCCAGCCTCTAAACACGGACGCGGTGGGCGCGGCGCGCTCACCCGCTCCGGCTTCAGCTCCGACTGCATCGTGCATACCATGCCCTACATCGAGCAGATGACGCCCGTGCTGCGCCGCGAGATCTGGGTGCTCGTCTGGTCCGCGTTGCAAGGCGTGCCGGCCGCGCGGCTCAGCTCCGACTCCGGGATTGAGACCCTCTGGTGTGGCCTGGCGGCCCTCCACTTCCCCACATGGCCTGCTTGCGTCGCTCTCGCACATCAGAGTGTCATCCATCTGAACACGCACACGATCCACCGGTTCGATAAGCAGGAGCGCGAGCACTACTTCAACGCCCATGTCAACCTGATGTCGTATCTGCAGGCAAACTTTGCGCCCGCGATGCGTGCGGCCCTACGCTGCCCGGGGGCGCCGTGCCGCAAGGCAGAGAATGCGAACCTGAAGATATTCCCAAGCCTTCAGCGCGTGACCGTCGTGGGTGAAGCGCGAGCGAATGCCACGGAATGCTGGGGGGTTTGAAGAGCGCGCGAACGCTGGAGCTTTTCCCCTGTATTGTAGTGTGTATGTGGTGGTGTGTTTTTGAACGACTCACGCCACTTCACGGTCACTCACCGCGTCTGCGCGTAACGTTCTTCACGTGAGTCCCTTCCCGACAGGATGGGAAAGAAAGGTGCCACGACTGACGGTGCACGTAAGAAGAGGCCGCCGATGCTTAACGGCTACGCGTGTACCTGTGACTTCGACTCTAAAATGTACAAAGATGGGGGTTGCTATTGCGGCGTTGCAGAGATGGAGGCGCCTGCCATTGTGCATGCAAACGGTTACGCGTGCAGCTGTGATGTGGACTCGCAAATGTACAAGGATGAGGGTTGCTATTGCGGCGTTGCAGACATGGAGGGGCCTCGGCAACCTGCACGCGAGCCACCAGCGAAAAATGGCTGTTATAACTGCGGCGAACCTGGTCATAATTCTGCTGCCTGCTTGAAGCCGCGCACGCACAACAAGTTCAAGGGGCACAGCGCGGACAGGAGCGCTAATAAAGTTTGCCGCAGGTGCCATGAAAAGGGCCACTTGAGCTTTCAGTGCACGCTCGCTGGTATCAAGAAGGTGAGCAAAGCACCGCGCGACTGGCTTCCAGGCAAGCAAGCCCAGCAAGGCCAAGGCAAATAAGCATGATGCATGAAAGAGTGGTTTGCGCTCGTATTCGTATCGAAATGAGCGACCACACCTGAGACCAACCCACAGCGCAACCCCCGACCCGACACCCGTCGTTTGCCCATAACATCGTCACGTGGTCGATCTCGTGAACCTCAGATGAACGATTTCGTGCGCGGTGGTCCTTTCGTCTCGACGACATAAATGCGGCTATTTCTTCTCCTGCTGGCTTATGGGCCGAGCGCACATTCCTATGCGCCTGCCCCCACTGCACGGGCGCCCAGCTGTCGTGCCGCAGCAACGCCAGCGGTGCGCTCGAGCAGCACGCCCATGGCTGCGATTGCAGCACCGCAGCAGCAGCAGCATGGCGCTCGCACGAGGGTCCGCACGGCGTCGATTGTGATGCAGGAGGTGGACTTTTACGCCGAGCTCGGCGTCACCCGCAGCGCCACCGAAAAAGAGATCAAGAATGCCTATCGCAACGCGGCGCGCAAGTGGCACCCGGACGTCAACCAGTCGCCGGGCGCCAAGGAGAAGTTCCAGTCGATCAACGAAGCGTACCAGGTGCTCTCAGATCCCGCAATGCGCCAACGGTACGACCAGTTCGGCGTCGCAGGCGTGCGTAGCCCAGGCCAGGGCGGCGGCCCCGGCGGCCCCGGCATGGCGGACTTTGACCTCGGCGACATCTTCGAGTCCTTTTTTGGAGGGCAGGGTGGCCCGGGTGCTGGCCGCCGGCGCTCCGGGCCAGCCCAGGGTGACGACCTGCGCTTCGACCTCGAGATCGACTTCCAGACTGCCCTCTTTGGCGGCTCGAAGAAGATCCGCATCACGCACCTCGAGACGTGCGGCACGTGCTCGGGCAGCGGCGTGGCACCGGGCAGCTCCGTTACAACCTGCACCACGTGCGGCGGGCGCGGCGTGGTGCTGCAGCAGGTGAACACAATCCTCGGGCGCATCCAGCAGCAGGCGCGCTGCCCTACGTGCGGCGGCACCGGCCAGGTCGTCGAAAAGTACTGCGGCTCGTGCGACGGCAAGGGCACGAATAAGAAGTCGAAGCAGCTTACGATTACGATCCCACCGGGCGTCGAAGATGGTAATCGGCTGCGCGTGCGAGGAGAGGGCGATGCGGGGCCAAAGGGTGGGCCGGCGGGCGACCTGTACGTCTTCCTCGCCGTCACCGCCGATCCACGCTTCCGACGCGATAAGATGGACATCTACTCGGACGTGTCAGTCTCTTACTTGGACGCCATCCTGGGCGCGACCATTCGGGTGCCCACTGTGGACGGCGAAGAGGAGCTTACGGTGCCCGCGGGCACACAGCCGGCGACGACGATGCGCATACCGGGCAAGGGCGCGCCCAAGCTCAACGATTTGACCTCGCGCGGCACGCATTACGTCAAGGTCAACATCGAGATCCCGCGCTCACTCTCCCCGCGCGACAAGGAACTCATCATGCAGCTCAAGAAGGGCAACTGAGCACGGAAGCGTCGCGCGATGCGCCGACTTGAGCGGGAGCGCGGCGCCGTTCGAGACGCGCCAACGGACCGCCGCTCCGTCACCCTTAGATGGACGTAGTGTGCGTGTGCTGCCCCCGCTTGCGCATGCGGGGTGCGGCTATATGTGAAAGTCAGCGTCGCTGACGCGACCCGGCACCCCGCACTTGCCTCCCGTCGCCTGCGCGCCTCACCGTACACCGACGACGGCACAGGCCGCTGGCCGGGACCGGGGAGTCGGGACGGTCGACGCGGTTCATTGTGCACGCTCGGTTTCGTGATCGATCCCATACAACTCTAGAGGATACATAAGTACACCGTCACAGCGTCATGGCTGAGTTCGCTCGAGTGTACAGTATACCTGTCACTAAACTTCGTAAACTATGGACGCCAGGAGTCGAACCCCCGTCTTCATGCAACGCGGAAGGCACGGCCAGAAGACACGCTCTTCTTCTGCGGCTGCTGCGGTGCACCCTTGCCAAGGGCCGTGGTGGCCACCGAAAACATGGCTGGGCTGTCGAAATTGGCGTACATAGACGGTGTCATCGATACGTAGTTTCCTATCTGCGTGCCTCCATCCAGCTTGTAGTCTGCGTGAACGTATTTGCCACCCTCGCCCGAAAGGAGATCCTGATATTGCCTCACTTTTTGAGCGCGGATATCAATGGGAGGCGGGCGCTCAGCGCGCGAAGCGTGGCGCTGCAGAGCACGCTCCATTCGCGGGTCTGGTCGCGAGCTGAACTGCAGAGAGGTGCCTGGGGCGCCGTCCGCTGACGAAGAGGTGACGAGGGGGCCGGCACTGTTGCGTGGTGCGGCGCCACTGGAGGCCAGCAGCTCAGCAATAGCGCGCAGCGTATGCGGCGGCGGCGGCTCGCCCGAGGCGAGGAGCGCTCGGCAGCGCTCGAGAAGCATCACGGTATCGACCATCTCGAAGGGAACTCCCAGCAAGACAAGTCAAGTCAAACCCCCCAGAATCACGGAGCGGCTCCAAATGAGACGACGAGGCGTGCGTGCATGCGGTTCTCGCGCCAAACTTGGTGGCATTCACACCCGCCGCGCCGTTTTTTTGCCCCCGAATCATATCGCTTCCGTGTCGCTACCGGGCGGCACAGCGCCCAACCTGTCGCCTCGTTCCTCCTCTCTCTCCTCCTACCGCCCATGCCCGCCACCACCCGCGGCCGCCTTCGCCAGCAGGCCCTGCTCGATCTGCCCCTTGACGACAACATGCTTGTGCACGTGCTCGCCGCGCTCAACGTCCACCACGGTACAGAGGCGCTCGACAGAGCCAGCGGCGTCTGCCGTAGTTGGCGCGATCGCGTGTTGGACAGCGCGCACTTGGAGGACGATCCGGACAGCATGATTGGCGAGCTACGCTCGGGTGATAAGCCCTACCGCTTCGACCGCCCGCACGACGCCATCTTCCTCCCGAACGGCCACGTGTGCGTCGCCGACTGCGACAACTTCCGCATGCAGATTGTGTCACGCGACGGGTACTACGTTGGTGAGGTGCGCCTCGACGGTGGTACATCGTGCCCGACTGGCCTCGCCGCCTCCGGCGACTGGCTCTACGTCGTCGAGCACGGTGCGCACCGGCTGAGCAAGCTGCGCCGCTCGTGCACCTCGGCTGCTGAGACGACGAGCCGCGCCAAGCGGTGGGCGTGCGTGGGCAGCTGGGGCGGCGGCGACGCCGAGTTGCGCCACCCATGGGGCGTCGCCGTCGCCAACAAGCGCGTTTACGTCACCGATCAGGGCAATGACCGCATCTGCGTCTTCAGCGCCGACAAGTTGGACTTCCTCTTCAGCTTCGGCGGGCGCGGGGGCGGCATGGGGCAGCTGCGCGAGCCACGGTGCGCGCGCGCCACGGGAGAGCGAGAGCAGGCTGCCAGCAGCAGCAGCAGCCGAAGCAGCGGACTCGCGCGCACTCAGCCTTTCCCGCTGCTTCCCGTCCGTCCCGCTTTCTCCGCTACTCTCTCATGCGCACTTGCTGGTTCGCCCTTTGTGCACGCAGGGGCCTCGCAATTGATGGCGAAGAGCTCTTCGTTGCGGACTCGCGAAACCACCGCATCGTGGTCTACTCGCTCGCGAAGGCCGCGAACGGCGAGGTGCAGCCGGCCCGCTGCTACGGCGGCGGCGAGAGCTCGACTCGCGGCCGCTTCGGCCTGCCTTCGGGCGTGTGCATCGCCAACGGGCGGCTCTATGTGACGGAACTGACGAATCATCGCGTGCAGGTTCTCTCGCTTGACCGGGGGCTGCCTCTGCAGGTGCTCAAGGCCGATGGCCCCGTCTCCGGCGTGTGCGCCGACAGCACGCACGTGTGCACCACCTCCCTGGATGGCGACCATGCCATCACGCTCTGGCGCGTGAACGCGACACCGCGAAGCTCGTCGATGATGATGGCGAGTGGCAGAGGCCTGATGCCGCCCTGATGACCGCCATCATCAACCTCAGGCCAGATGACCACCCTCATCACCGAGGCCTGATCCCGCCCTGATGACCTGGCGCGCAAGTCAGGCGGAGGGCGGCTGCGCGGAGCGCGGTCCTTGTGCTGCTCCTGCCGGCGCCTCTTCGTTGGCGTCGTGGGAGCTGTGCACAGGGCATCGGGGAAGGCACGCGCGCTTCCGGCCAGATATCCCAAGCGCGATGAAGGTGCGGCGAGGCAGGCAGCGCAGAGAGGCTGCGGCAGGGTGTGAAGCAATGCTGGTATTTTCGCAGGTGCTGATGGCGCAGTGCCTCCCCGGAGCGTGTGGTGAGGCGAGGCGAGGCGAGGCATCAAATGGCCGCTTCTTTACGATTCGGACGTACGCCGACGCCGTGAGCGTGACTGTGCTCGCGCCGAGCCAGGTCGCGGGTCTTCGCAAGAACGCAGGACGCACAACTCACGCGTGCATCGCAAACCAAAAGCCACCGCCGTGACGTGAACACGTATTACCAATACAGTCGAGTGGCGAGTGGGGATCGATCTTCTTGGTCATCGTTGTGTGGCGTTGCATGGGCCCTTATGTACGGTACCCATAGGTACCCCCCCCGCCCCTGGTAAGAAACCGATGCGAGAGAATTCCGCGTTTCTCCGAACCGGGGTTTTCGCATTCTTGACGACCGACGCGGTTCCGTCATCCGTGCGGTCGTGGCGAAATGACAAATCCGGGGAAATGATTAGGACGCTCCGGAAACGTTTTCGGTGCGGTACCGGGCGGGAGCCCCCCGGCCCCCGAGTCGACCCGCCCGAGCGCCGCGCGCCCGGCGGCGCCGGCGGGGGCGCGGTAGGGGCGCGGCGCGCGAACGCGGAACGGTTCGGTTGATGCTTGATCCAAACGCGCTACGCGCGGCCGCGTGCGGTACCCGTGTCGCTGTCCCTGTCGGCCGCGTTCTCGGAGTCGGACCACGTAAGCTCGTTAAGGGAATTGCAATGTTTAGATGAATGCCGCGGGAGCTCGCCATGGCGCGAGCCCCCTTATCGGCCGATGCCGTGTGGCGTGGCGTGCGCATGATGGTCGTGATCGCTATACCTATCGGCAACGCATGATTGTTTAGCATCTTATTTGGAGGCAACCTAATATATAGCTCCGTAGCATATAGCTCCGTATTGAATAGCTATATAGATAGGTAGCTGGACCTTTCGTTCATCGCTTTCGCACGGCACCATGTCGGCGGCATTGAACACCGCTACACATCACTCTCATCTGTGGATGATTCTGCCCTCTGCCAACTTCATGCTCCAACTGCGCAGCCCCATCCGCGGTCTGGGTCTGAGTCTGGGTCCTGCGGATTGTAGGACAAATTTGTCGACGCGACGTCCTCGAACAGAAGTACTGTAAGGAGAGGCTGGCGTTCATGCCCAGTTGGGCCGCTTCACCAATCAACGGAGCGTTGTACGGAGCATTGTGCGGAGCGTTGTGAGGCTCGTTAAAGTCTGCGGGGACCCGCGCGGGTCGGAGAAGGCGGCCGAGCTGAATCTGGGACCTGCGAGATTGTACGTCGTCATGCTTCATTGCCTGCTGTTTCGGGCTGCTACGGCGGCGGCGAGAGCTTTACACGCGGCTGCTTCGGCTGCGGGGCCAGCACCAAAGGCGGTACCGTTCTGCCTGCCAACGGGCGGTTGCACGGGGCCGGGCTTGCTCGTGGAGGTCGCGACAGCAGGGTGCTTCCGTCGGCCAAGGGGCACGGGCTGTGAAAACTGCTGTGAAGGCGGTGGTGGCAACTTCAAGACTGAAGAGTCCGTGAAGGACCGTCAGCTTGGCGGCTTCGCCTGTTCGGATTTACTAGACTGCTTGCCAAGTGGCAGAGGCATCTTGGCCGCGCTAAAAGCGGGTCGCGAGCCAGCCTTGGCGCCATGGGTATTCACGCCTCCCGCGCTGTCGAGGAGGCTGAGGATGCCTTTGTGCCCTTTCTTCTCCGCGAGCGAGCGGGCTGAGTTGCCGTGCTTATCGAGTGCGATCGGAGATGCGCCATTGTCGAGCAGCAGCGTGAGCATCGCCTCGTGACCCTTTTGGCACGCCCAGTGGATGGGCGCGTAGCCCGAATGCCCCTTGTCTTGCACAGACTCCTGTTCGTTGACATCACAGCCATTGGCGATGAGCTGGCGCGCGACCAGCAGATTATTATCCTTGGCCGCCCAGATGAGCGGTTTCCACTCCGCCGCGCTCTGGCCGCGCCGGTTGAGCTGCGTGACGCGCCCCCCCTTCTTGCCGTCGCCCATATCCGCGCTGATCCCCTCGGAGTAGTTGTTCGCCTCGAGTTCAGCGCAGAGGAGCCGGAGCTCAAAGGGTGCGATCTGGGGCACCTCGAGCCATGCTGTGGCTTTGGGCACATCCAGGCGCGACTTGGCGGGCGTGACACCGAGCACCGAGCGCGGCACGGACGTTACCTTGGTCACGCGCTGGCTGGCCATGAAGGCGCAGAGGGCATTCGTGCCGACCTCATCAAGACTCTCGTTGCCGCGCACATCGACCGAGGTGAGCCTTGGGCAGGCGAGCATCAGCTGCGCCAGCTGCTCGCCATCCGATGGCGTGAGTGACGCGTCGCGCAGGTCGATGCAAAAGTCAATCGGCAATGTGCGCGCAAAGGCCCACCCCGCGAGGAGAAGCATGCGCGCCGGGCCGCGCGCACTCCAGCCTTGCAGCACAAGCTCTGGCTTGTCAAGCGCCGCATCGAGCCGTCGAACCTCGTTGATGAGGGTCCGCTGCAAGTAGAGCGTCTCCTGCATCACAGTTGCGAAGTTGTCGTCGTTGTTGAACCAATCGGGCGCCTTTTTATACGCGCCGTACTCGAGAGCCTTACGCAGAATGCGCAGCGCCACGTCGACAAGGGGCGACGTATGCTTGGTGACAAGGCGGGCCTCGTTGGAATCACGCAGGCCTTCACGAATCTCGAGCTCGATTCCCGTGGCCATGTCCATGAGCATCTTGCGCCGGCGCGAGAGCACCTGCTCGATCGTCATCAGAGGTCATCAGAGGTCATCAAGAGGTCATCAGAGGTCATCAGAGGTCATCAGAGGGGAGCACCTGCTCGAGCGTCATCAGAGGTCATCAGCGGTCATCAGAGGTCATCATAGGTCATCAGAGGCCATCAGAGGTCATCAGAGGTCATCAGAGGGGAGCACCTGCTCGAGCGTGAGAGACGTCATGTTGAGCGTCATCAGAGGTCATCAGAGGTCATCAGAGGTCATCAGAAGTCATCAGAGGGGAGCACCTGCTCGAGTGTCTGCGCGGCAAGGTTGAGTGAGAGGCGCGAGTTGATCACGAGTATGGAGCCCTCGACGTCGGAAGTGAGCGCCTCTATTCCCGTGAGTGGCGGCAGCAGCACCTCTTTCTCGTGCGGGTATTGGCTCAGCCAGCTCAGGTCGGCGCCGCGGTCGACCATGCCCATCTGCATCTCGAAGATGGTCATCGCATCGCCGTCCTTGCCCGCGCCGCCGGCCGTTGCGTAGTGCAGCGCCTGCTCCCTATCAGTTGTTGTCGACGAGAAGCCGTACTCGATGCCACCGCGCACGCCCATCGCATTGGGCACCCAAAACTCCTTTGGCAGCTTCGCATCCTTGATGCCGCGCCACACCTTGCCCGCCTTGGTCAGCTTCGAGAGCTTGAGCACGCAGCTGTTGCATGCGTGGATCGAGGTCGCGTAGTTGTTGCCCTTGCACAGCTGTTTCCACTGGCTATGAAGGTACGGATCCTTCGACTTGGCACGAAGCACAGCGTTGTACTTCATGTACATGGGGCCAGTGTAGAGCCGGCCTGCCACAAGCTCCTCCACGATCATCTCTGAGTGCTCCTCCTCCCGCAGCTTCGAGTTGCACTGCACCTCCATCACCTCGAGCATCTCCGAGAGCGGGCGTGCCTTACGGCACCACTCGGGGTGACGTTCGCGCAACCCATCGCGCTCGGGGTACGTGTTCGCCTCCGCAGACGACGGGTTCGTCACAATCCGCCACTCGAGGCGTGAATTGGTCGTCATGCCGTTGGACGAGCGGAAATCATCAGTCGAGTCGGCCTGCACCGTATGCTCCAAGTCCATGGACTTGAAGAGAGTGGGCACGTTGTCCTTCTCGGGGTCCTTGGCCATCTGCCGGCGGGCCGAGCAGCGATTCGAGGCCATCAAGTAGTAATCAAGGGCAATCCGAAGGCCATCGGAGGCATTTGAGAGCACTCACCTGGGGAGGTCCGAGGAGCGACTCGAGGCCGCCGTAGAAGAGGCTGAGCGAGCCATAGCTCATCTGGAACTTGCCGCTCGCCTGGAACTTGTCGTTGAGCTGGGAGGACGAGGCAGCCGTCTGCGACTGCAGCTTCTTCACGCCAGCGCTTATCGTATCCACGAGCCCGCCAAGCGACGCAGCGTTGAGCAGCGTGTCGATCTGCTCGGGCTTGAGCTTCTTTACGTACTCAAAGGCGCTCTGCCCTCCAGTGGCCGCCCGAGGGATCTTGAGGGCCCTCGAGATCACCTGTGGGGAATAGGGCAGGAGCGCTGTAATGGGCACTTGCATGCAAGGCAGGGGGCGCGTCGGGGCCCTCGAGATCACCTTAGGCATGTCCAGGGCGCTGAGCCACTTGGCCGCCGTCCACACTCCCTCCGGCAACTCCTCGTCGTCCTCTACCTCCTCTGCCGCTTTGCCCTCCGGCAGCGAGACGGCGGGGCCGCGCTTCCCGCCCCCCCCGACCCCCATGGCCGTCTGTAACACCCGCGCAGGCGCTTGCAGCCGCGGCCGAGGTGCGACGCTCAGGACGACGCCGTCGGCTCCCGCACCCTCGGCAGCGTTGTCATGCGAGAGCCTCCCTGCGCGCTGGCGCACCACCTGCTGGATCTTCGCAGCCGCGGCGGCGAATCGCGCAATGCTAGCAAACTCTTGGAAATTCAGACTGCCGTTGCCGTCGGTGTCGGCGATGCTCATCATGGAGTTCACCTCGGACTCCGAGATCGCCGGCTTGCCTAACTGAGTCCGAAGCGCTGTCTTGAGCTCGTTCCGGTCAATGGTGCCGCCGCCGTCGAGGTCAATCTTGTCAAACACCTTGCGCAGCTTGAACGAGTCATTAACGTCGACGCTCGTTGCGCCCATATCGAAGGTTTCCACGAATTCCTTCCACACTCCTATCGTCTCCGGAGTAGCACCCGCCGGGCCGTGGCTTGCGTTGCTTGTGCTGCTCGCACTCGCGATGCTATTCGACTTGCCGACTGCTGGCTGCTCTGGGGCGGGGCGGCTGCTGCTGCTGCTGCTGCTGCTGCTACTACTGCAGGTCGTGCGGGTCAGGAGTTTTGGAAGCACTGCGCCGGCGCTGCTGCTGCTGCTGCTGCTGCTGCTTGAGGCAGCAGCCGTAGCGGGTGCCGTTGCGGGTGCGGCAACCTTTCCGTCCGCCACCGCGGAGTTGCTACGCTGGTCCAGATTCACGATGCCACCGTCGGCGCTGGCAGAGGGTTCGATCGCGCTCTTTGCTGGCTTGGCCATAGGTTGCTTTGCGCCGCTGCTGCTCTTTGGTTTGCCACGCGCAGAGAGCGGGGCAGCGAACGGGGCAGAGAGCGAGCCACGGGCGGTGCCGCTGCCACTCTTTGGTTTGCCACGCGCACTCTTAGGAACGGAGTGCGTGGCTGCCGCGGGGACGGCCAGCCCGGGCAACAGCGGAGCTGGCCCACGCGCACTATTGGGTGGCGGCATGTCACAGGTTTGGGAATGTTGCAGGCCGTGTTGTTTGGACGCCAGCCAGAGCACCTCTGGCGGCCGAGGACTCAAACTATCTCGAGTCCGAGGTGTTGGCAACCAACGGCGAGGCACACATGTACGGAAAGCGACCAATCGACCAGGGGGTCGCATGCCATCTCATATCCGTCACGGATTTCCAAGAATCCTCCGGATACATGCGGTCATGTATTTCGTGAGATGCCGGGCTTCTGGGTCGCGTTGAGCTCTATCGCCTACGTCCTGCACGCGCCTCACGTACGAGCGACGGTTGCGAATTCCCGAGTTCACACGCCTGCATGCTCCGCTGACGTGCCATCGGTGATCGTCGGCGGCGGCCGCATCGGCTCGCTGCTCGCCGACCTCGGAACCATAGGAGACGTCGTGCTCCGGCGCAGCGAGCCATTTCCGGCCGTACCTTCTTCGGGACCCATCTTCGTGTGCACGCGCAACGATGCGCTGCAAGGCATCGTCGACGCGACGCCGCATGAACGGCGCTCTGACCTAGTATTCATGCAGAACGGCATGCTGGGCGCCTTCCTCGACAAGAATGGGCTCTCGGACAACACGCAGGTGCTCCTCTACCTCGCGGTGAGCAAGTTGGGCGAGAAGCCCATCGACGGCGTCACAGAGTTCAACCCCGACGGCCTCACTGCCGCGACGGGCAAGTGGGCTTCGGCCTTCGCAGCGCGCCTAGCCAAGGGCGACCTCAAATGCCGGTCACTCGAAGGCGATGCGTACAAGGCTGCGATGCTCGAGAAGCACGTGTGGATCTGCTCGTTCATGCTCGTCGGCGCGCTCAACGGCGGTGTCACCGTGGGCGACGTGGGCCAGAAGCACATACAACAGCTCGAGCCGCTCGTCGCCGAGCTGTGTACTTCCGGCGAGGCGGCGCTCGGCATCTCGCTTGCGCCCGGAGCTCTCGATCGGCTGCTTGCGTACGGTCGGTCGGTCGCGCACTTCCCGACCGCGGTGAAGGAGTTCGAGTGGCGCAACGGCTGGTTCTACGAGCTCACGAAGAAGGCGCTCGCCCTCGGGAAGGACGACCCGACGCCGATGCACACGGCGATGCTGAAGGCGCTCGGGAAGATTTGATCCCACATCGGGGGTCAGAGATAGCGGCGGATGCCATTTCTTTTGGAAGGCATAGGGTTTTGACTGAAACTGTCAGAACTGTGAACGCAACCCTCTCTCGGCCGACACACTCACGACCCGAAATTGCGAGCGAGGCTGCACGTGACGCGCAATTCATGGCTGCGAGATTAGCTCGATGGCTCCTGTCGGTTCCGCTTGTCAAGATGGCGGCGTTCCCGCAAATTTTCCCGAACGCAATCGATACTCTTCCCGGCGAGACGCCGTGGACCGCCGAGGCTGCCGACGCGCTTTTGGCTGCCGACTTCATGCAGGCTGAGTACAAGTGGCAGGCGGCGCTCGATCTGTATCGGAAGGCCCTGTCGCTCTCACCAACCCCGCCGGCCTTCCAGAGCTACGTCATCAACAACAACATTGGCTGGAGCCTGTTCCAACTCAACCACTGGACCGAGGCGGAGGAATACTACCAGATGGCCCTCCGAGCGGTGCCGGCTGCGCCACCGACGGACCACGCCTACATCAACATGGCGACGCTGTTCAAAGCACAGGGCAAGCCGAAGGCGGCGATCGAGGCGTTCCGATCGGCCGTCCAGCTCACCAAGATGCTTCCGATTTGGGCGCAGCTCGGCCGCGCGCTCATGATGGAGTTCCGCGTGGACGAGGCGATGTCCACACTTCAGGAGGGCCTCGCATACCGCGGCGACGCCGATCCGGGCGCGCAGGAGTGCCACTGGCTCCTGGGCACGCTCAACATGTGGCGGCGTCGCTGGTCGACCGCCTCGACGCACTTCATCAAGTCGATTGATCTCGGGCTGCCTCACGACGCAAGCGGCTGTCGCGGCGGCCGTTGGGCGGTTACAGAAGGGTGGTCGAATACGGGCGTGGTCACGGTGCACCCGCTCGCGACCGATCTGATCGTCGAGGCGCTCCACGTCGTGCTCGAGCAGACCCATGTCCATCCGAAGCTCATCGCACGGTTGGCGAGCGACGCGGAGAAGGAAGAGTCCTATCGCGATGCCCACGCTGTCGGGAACCGTGTGCGAGCGCGCGCGCTGCAGCAGCACACGGCGCTCGCCACCGCGCCGTTCACCGACGCACATGCCCTCGAGACGTACAGCGATGCGCCCGACACGTCGCGCCCTGACAGGCCCCATGCTGACAAAGCGCTCCGCGAGGGATGCTGCGGGCTCAAACGCGACGCGGCGGCGGCGAAGGCTACGGCGAATGAGCCCTCAGCGTACAAGCTCGTTGAGCTCCGCAACGTACTCGTCGAGGGACAGAAGCTCACCTCGCTCTTCCACGGCGCGCCGGAGTGCGTCTACTATGTCGGCGAGCACTCGGCGAGCGGGCTGCACTCGGCCGACTTTGGGGTCTCGGACCGTGAGCAAAACTCGTCCTATGACAAGACGACACCTTTCCAAGTCAAGACACAGTTCATCTCGAACCCGACGTTTGCCGTCTTCGACGTGCGTGGCGCGTCGCAGGGCGACGCATACAATGCACAGGGATCGCTCCTGACGAAACTCCTCGTGCTGCTCCACGTGGTCATTGGTCCACGGCTCCAGCTCGCTAACCCTGTCGACTACGATGAGGCGAAGATGTTCCTGCCCCAGTTCCTCGCTCAGCAACTCGCTCTGCTTAAGGAACCGCTCCGGTCGGCGGGAGCCTTCTTCACGCACTCCGACGAAGGTTCGAAGGAGCTTCCGGCTGTGCTCCAGGATCAGGTGTGATTGCCATCCTGATTGCTATCCTGATTGCCATCCTGATGGCTATCCTGAATGCCATCTGAGCGATCCCGCTCATCGACCTCAGAACATTTTTGTGCACGTCTGGGCGCCCGGTGTGCGCTACCACTTCAAGCGGCTGCTGCTGCTCGATATCGAGCCTCCGCGGCTCCACTCGGGCGGTAGCGCCGCCGAGCCGAGCGCAAAGGCGAGCGCCAAGAGCACGACCAACCTGAAGCTCGCACTGCTCCGCACGCGACAGTCGTGGCGCATCCCCGTCGGCTCGCCCTTTCGGCTGCACTACATGCGCCGCTCGGGCCTGCTGCTCCATCGGGCCTCCGTGCGCTTCGCCGCTGGCTGCGTCCTCGGCGCTTCGTCGGAGGACTCGGCGCCACACATCCTCTTCCTACAGAGCCACGCCGAAGAGAAGTATGGAGTCATCAAGGGTGAGAAGAAGCTCATCGACGCGCTTCGTGCTCGCTTCGGCGATGCGCTCCAGCTGAACAAGGAAAAGTTCGTCGAGTACCAGATGCATGGTCCGCCTCGACGAGCTCCACTGATTGCCTGATTGCCTGATTGCCTGATTGCCTGTGGTACGAGATACGACTCACCTGGTGCGCCTCGACGAGCTCCAGTGATTGCCTGATTGCCTGTGAGCTCGGAGCACGAGATACGACTCATCTGGTGCGTCTCGACGAGCTCCAGTGAGCTCTTCCCTAATTTGGCAAGTGCCCCCCTACTTCATGGCAGGTCAACTTCATCTAGGCATGCCGCTTCTCGAGGTGGCCGCCGCCTTCGGCGCCGCGACGGCGGTCATCGGCTCCCGCGGCAACTGGCTGGTCAACATCATGTACTGCGAGGCGGGCACTCCCATTTTCATGCTGCCCAGCTTCGACGCCCTCTCTCGCGAGTACGACGCGCAGGGGGTGCCGCCGCCGCCGCCGCCGCCGCCGCTGAGCAGCTCCAAGACTACGAGGGAGGTCCAGCGCGATGAGATCGCGCCGAGTGATGGGTACTTCACGTACTTGGCAGCGGCGCTCGATCTGCCCCTCACACTGCTCGCTCACAGGCGTGCACACCCATACGGCAACTTTTCGGTGCCACCCTACTTGGCCGCGAAGCTCGCGCAGTCGGTCGAGAAGGAGCTGATCAAAGTCGGACGTTGGCGCGCGCCGCCCCCACTGCCGGGGCAGCAGATGAATTCGAAGACCGAAGGAAAAGGGGCGGCGGCGGCACGGCCGAATGCGCCGCCGCCGCAAGCGGACACGCCAAGCGCGAAACCGCGGAGCTCCGCCTCGAAGTGGTTTCCTTCCTTCCTGCTCCCCTTCACCACCACGCAGCCGCCACCGCCGCTCGCGCCGCCGCCGCCGCCGCGCGCGCTGCCGCCGCCCAAGCCGCCCGCCCGCCCGCCGCCAGCACCAGCACCGCCGCTGCCCGCCACGGGGCCCGCTGCGGCAGCTCTCACGACTCCGAGCGCCACGACGCAGCAGCGGCCAGGTCTCGTCAAGATCGGCATTAACGAAGCAGGCCAGGCGGGCCTTGTGGCAGGTAGTCGCGCGTTCGCGGGCCTCTCGGCACTCGAGACGCCATTTGGGAGAGGCTTCCGCCTTGTTCTACCTGACACGCTCGGGGAGAGTCTCGGAAGCACGGCCCTTGGCGGCGAACCCCTCGGCGGCGCTTCCCATGGCGAGGGCCATGGCGACGGGGATGGCGACGGCAGCACGGGCGTGGGTGCTAGCGGCGCCGTCGCTCGTGGCGATCGTCAGCCATCAGCCACCGCCGGCGGCGGCGGCAGCAGCAGCAACGGCAGGAGCGGCGGTGGTAGCAGCAGCAGCAGCAGCTCGGACGCCGGCGGTGCCATGGCTCCGACGCCGCCAGAGGCTGCTACCACGGCGACCATTCCGGCGGCGAGAAATATCCTGTCGATGCCTCCGCCACCGCGGCCTCCGCGGATTGCGACGCCTAACATCGCGGCCCGGCCGCCGCCGCCACCACTCGACGAGGCTGAGGACGAGGTTCATGACGTGGCTGAGGCTGAGCCTCGCAAGGATGAGCCGCCAGTCCAGAGGCATCTGGGCACGTTCAACACACTGGATGCGGCTGCCGACGCCGTGGCCAAGGCCTACAAGAAAGCTGGAGGAAAACCGCACAGCCACCAGTATCCGGCGGGCTTGCAGGCAGAGGCGAGGCAGTCGGAGAAGCCGAAGAAGCTCAAGGCCGGCGGCGCAGCGAATGGAGACGCGCCCGAGTCGCGGCAGACTGTGACGCTCACTATCGGAGAATCCGAAGATGGTCGAGTTTGGGGAGTTTGGGGAGAAGCAGATTTTGACGGAACCAGAGTTTGGGGAGAAGCAGACCCCTTGATGCTGGGCGAGAAGCAGAAGATGGTCGATGCCAGCGTCGCAGCGAATCGTGATGCACCCGAACCGCTGCTGCCGCCGTCGCCACCGCCGCCGCCGCCGCCGCTGCACATTCACATCGATCATAGTGCGGCGATACCTGCCAAAGATGCTCACGAGAGCTGCCGTGAGGGGAGCCGTGGGTGCGACGCCAGCAAGCCCGTAAGCATGTCCGCAGAATCGACTTCAGAGGAAGCAGCAGCCTTCACACTCTTCGTGAGGAACTCGGCAATGTTCAGCACAGCTTTCACGCTCCGAGAGGCCAGAGTGCTTGCAGGAGCCGTTGCCCAGGAATCGGGCGCCAAACCGGGTATCAAACCCGGTATGAGTGGCCAAAGCGTCCGTGATGCGGTACGCAAGATCCAAGAGGAGAGGGTGGCCGCAGGGTACCCTTTGAGTGAGGATGATTCGCTGTACAGCCGGATGCTGCACAGCAAAGCGAGTGCGGCGGCGGCGGCGGCCGCGGCGGTGGCGGCCTGGGAGGCGTCACAGGAGGACAGCGCGTCATACGAGGCATCACTAGCCACGCCGTCGCCGAAAGGCGTGGCGATGACGGGCAAGGAGGTGTCGAGGAGCGCCAACTTTGCCCGCGCGGTTGAGCTCGCCTCCCAGATGCACGAGGTGCTCGTGAAGCTCGACGTCGATGAGCGCACCACCTTCCGATCGACCGATCAGTGGCTTCACGTGCTTGGTGATCTGGTGTCCCAGGAGCACTCGTTGAGGAAGTTCATCCAGGCGTAGGCGAGCTTCGCGCCCCAATGAAGCGCCGGCGCTTAGTAAAGCAAATAATTGAAATCACAGAGCCAGCCAGCCCGCAGCCGGCCAGCGCTGGGGGTACGTTGATCGTTGTCGCCGGCGCCGACCTGTATCCTGTACTGTTGTGTACTCCACGACTCGACTACGGGCCGCAAATCGTCTATTTTTATCCGGTACATGGACTCGACGTACACCCAAGAGCGCCTGCCTAAAATGGTAAAATTCCCCCCGGCGCGGGAACCGACCCGGGGTGGTTTCGCCCGTGGTGTTACCAGTTCCACCGACTCGGCGCGGCGGCGCGGGGCTGTGCGGGGCCGGCGACCACCGAATACCATATTAGGCAGGCGCTATATGTATCCTCGGTCCGAAAATTTCTACCGGTACTGTACTGTACCGGTAAAAAGACACCGGGGGGAGCCGGGACACACACGGGACACACGGGACACGCGGACGCACAAAGGCACACAGACCAATCTCACAACCAACCAAACCCACCAACAACAAACACCCCGCACGTCAGCGCGACGACCGAAGCCGCGGCCGACTCAACAGCCGCAAGCCCGAAGCCAACCGCTCCCCGCGGCCGACTCAGAAGAGGCCGCCCCCAGCAAACCCGACTGTACCGGTAGCCTTCGAGCCGAGCGCGTTCGGCAACATCTTTTCGCGACGGATGCTGCCCCCCTGCCGCCAGCGGTCGCCGCCTTATGGGGACCGACAACGGCGCAGGCAAAGGGCCCGCCATCCTGCCTATCGAGGCCTCTCCATCCTCGGAGCGCACTGGTCTGCTGGGGGATGACACACTCTACAAGGTGGGCATGTTTCGGTTAGCTGGGCGCACATCTGAGGAGTGCAAGGATCTGAAGTTTGCGCCGGAGAAGGACGGTGCCGCTCCGCACACAAAGTGGTACATGACGTCCTTCTTGATCGCTGGCGAGGTCACGGGGGCGGGGCTGCTTGCGCTGCCTGCTGTCTTGGCCATATTTGCATGTGCGTTGGCCTCGAGCTACTCCGGATCTGCGATCGCACGAGTAAAGAATGAATTCTACACCTACGCCGACAGCTACGCCGACCTCGCCCATGCCACGGGAGGGCCGGCCTTCGGCCTCTTCGCGCGATTCTTCATCGTCTTCAACTGGTCGATGCTCTGCCCATACTACCTGATCAGCATTGGCAGCACCATCAAGAACATGTTCCAGGGCGTCTTGGTGTGTAACTGGGTGTGGCCGTTGATCTCCGTGGCGTTGGTGTGGTTGCCCTCGCAGTTCACGACGCTCAAGTACGTCTCCTACCTCGCGATCCCCTCTGCAGCAGCCATCGTCCTAGCTGCCCTCATGATCATCGTCCAGCTGCTCCTCGAAACTGACGGCTTCGGAAAGCATACATCTGCGGGCACTCCGCCCACCGCCCCAGGTAAGTCGAATTTCGAGGCCTTCCTCGCGACATGCTCGGCAGTCTCTAGCATCGTCTTCGCCTTTCAGTGTGACACGTTCTGCGAGATGATCCACGACATGGAGGATCAGTCACAGGCGATCCAGGCTGTGACGACCAGCTACATCTTAATGGGCTCCAACTACCTTTTCATGACCACAATGGCGTACGGCGCCAAAGGTAGCACGGTCGCGGCCTTTTTGCCCGATGAGCTGCCCCCCGGACCTACCAAGTCTGTCGTCAACCTCCTCGTCGCCTTCCACGTCGTCGTCGCCTACGTCATCACCTCCAGTCTCGTCTGCAAGGTTTTCTACTCGGTGCTCTTCAAGAGCACGCCGCTGAGCCACGCGTCGACCAAGCCGTGGTCCGAGAGCTGGACGATCCGCACGCGCTGGCTGCTGTTCACAAGCAGCCTCTCCATCTTTGCCTTCATCATCGCCAACCTCACCCCCGCCTTTGGAGCGTTTCAGGGGCTCCTCGGCGCCTTTTGTACCGCTCCTATTCAAAGTTAAGTACTTAACGCGGTTATGAGAGGGAAGAGGGAGGCGAGAAACGACTAAGGCTACCCAACGGGCTACCCTCAGGTCACTCTGGTCACATTAACAGGACTGCCGGGACCCCCCCCCAGCGGCTATGTTTCGCGCGTTCGGAGTAACGGTAAGCCGCGCTCGCGCTTACCGTTTCAAGAGCCGACGAAACCAGAGCCACCGAAGACCAGAAAATCAGACTCATCCGCCCTTTCGATGGAGTCAGCCCAGCGTCTCTCGCCTCAGTCAATCAATCGCCCTCACCCTTCGCCGCACCTGTGTTGCATGATAGGGGTACGGGTACATATCATGCTGTGATAGATTGTAACCGGGCATGACAGGCGTCCGCCACGGTCCACACGCCAGCCAGGCGAGGTGGTTGCACGGTCCGCACCGTGTCCGTGGGGACTACAGGTCCTGCCCGGGGTCGCATACGGTGAGGCTCGGCCACGCACGAGCCGTCAACGGCTGACGAAACTCGGTTTCGTCAATGACGAAACTCGCGCGGCGGCCGAGCCCACCGTCATCAGGAGGTATTCATGCTAATCAAGAACTATGAACAACGACTCTGACCATCATAAGTGACGAAACTCACAATTGTTGACCGTGCTGATTCATCAGCGCGAAACACATTGATAGTTACGGGTAACACTCGACCTCGCCCCTCGCGCCCGCGTGCCTCGGGGGCGCGCCTACGTCCGATGCGGGTCACACTCGCCTCGCAAGACCTCATACAGCACGGGTTGCCCGTCACGCCGGAGTCGTAACGATCGGCTCGTAGTGAGGATTCCAGGAGCGCGGAGCCCCACCCGCAAACACAAACGAGGGGCGCCCGTGCCCTTCGAGTGGCACGCAGCCGTGGCCGCACGCAAGCTCGTAACGCCATACGCGACGTTCGTGCGACCACAACCACTTGGGCCGTAGTCTCTCTTCGCCCACCTGGTGGGCGATGTCATACAGCACGGCCTTCACATGGAATAGGCGCTTGCTCTTCTTCTCGAGCTTCGCAGCCCGCGTGTCCTCGTCCTCGTCCTCATCCACATCCTCGTCCAAGTTCTCCTCTTCGGAAGCTTCATCCCCTGGCGCCGCCACCTTTGCATCCATGTCGCCGTCAACGACTCCAGACTGGGCTCTACGAGTGTCTGCAGCGGCCTCAGGGGCGCCTCCGCCGTCGTCAGAGCCTCCGCCGTCGCCCGCTGCCACGGCAGCTTGTGTGCTCTTGCGCGCTTTGCCTCGCTGCCGCTTGCGGCGCTGCCCACGCTCCAGCCCATCGCTGGCAGCGGGCTCTTCGACAGCTTGAATCACAACGTCCCACCAGCCGTCCTCGTAGTACATGTCGACCTGGTCGCCGGGACGCAGCAAGCATGCTGCTCCCTTCGGGAACGCACTCGGCGGGAGCATGCGCAAGCGCTGTGGCTCGATAAACTCACGCAGTGGCACCTTCATTGGCAGATGTGCCTCGCTCAGCAGCTCATCATATTCGACGCAAACCTTGCCCGACTGCACGGCCGCCTCAACGACGGCCGAGTGCGCCGCGGCCGCCGCGGCCACAGCCGCCTCGGCGGCAGCGGGGTTCGCGTGCCGTGGGCCGCTCTTGGTCCTGCGCGGGCTGCTGCTGCTCTTCGGTGGTGGCGGCTGCTCGGAGTAGGGGTCAACCACCCGGCCAGCCATCAACCCTAACACGTCCTCCTGCGGGTTGATCACTTCAACCCGCATCCCTTGGAGGAATTCGAACTGGCCCCAGCCGCTGTCGATGGATGCCTCGAGCCGCACGGATGGAAGCCGCGCATTCGTGCCCGGCATGAAACCGGTATGCTTGGCAACTGCTGCTGCTGCTGCTGCTGCAACCGTTGAGCCGCCAAAGCGGCGTGCGCCGCCCCCGCGCTCGGTGCGCTCAGCTGCACGAGCTTCGCGCTCGGCCTCGCGCTCGGCCTGCCGCAGCTCGCGCTCGGCCTCGCGCTCCACTCGCCGTTCCTCAGCGAGCCGCTCGTCTTCTTTGGTGATCTCCACGCACCTGCGCTCAATGCAGGACTGCCGCAGGTTGCCAGTGCCACCGAACTGCAGCATGTCGAGACAGTAAACGCACCTACCACAGTTCGTGGCGTTGCAACCGACGCAGACCCCGCAGCGGTGCCGCTTAATTACATTCGTCACGCTGCTACTGGCCCGCTGCTTATCGTGGCTGCCCTCGTCGACGATGCACTTGCGGAGCGTCTCGCGGGCCCTCAATGCGGAGGTTCTCGTGGGCCAAGAGGATGTCTTGAGCGCCGCCGGCACAATGCGCGTGGCATGGCTGACCTCGTTTTGCTTGAGCACACACTTTTGCCGCTTCGTGCCAGGTCCCCCGTACTTGGGCTTATCCAGGCAATACACGCACTCGCCACAGTCCTGCATGCGATCCGCGGGAGCCACGGAACGCGCGAGACGACCTTCCGCCTTCGCGTGAGGAGCCACGACGACGCACGAAGACGAAACGTGACTGCGTGAACTGAAGTGCCTGTCGTCGCGGATTCAGACTGCACAGTAATTTTGTTGGGGATGATCGAATTCTCCATCCGTTTACCAGAAAGTCTTCCAAATTAGGCAACCAGCTAAAATGTCCAATCTGCCATGCAGAAGCCATGTCAGACAGGGACGGCAAAGGTGTTTGCAAACATCCGAACACTTCATTCAACATCGCAGCAGCAGGAGTTGTAGCAGCCGACGAGGCGCATATTTTTTCGCCGCCGTGCTCGCGGTGCTCCCGGCGTGTTATGGATCTCCAGACTCGCTCGCCTCCGATCCGATAGTGCCGCATCAACTCATAGCCTTTGTGCAACGAGAATCCTCAAACAGCAGTGAACGCCACGTCGTCAGCAGCGAAGACCACCACGGCAGCAAGAGCGAAGAGCTCCACGGCAGCAGCAGCCACCGAGACCGCCACAGCAGTGGCGGCATTCCCGGCGGCGGCTCTGACGCTGGCGGTCTCTCAGGTGCAGCCACGCCTCACAACCAACCACTGGTGATCGCGTCTTCAACTCCCGCGAGCGCCAACATCGAGGTAAAGATCGCACCCTCCTCGTCAGACGTGTTGGCCAATGGCCCACCCGTCTTTGTGGGCACGCGCACCACGGCCGATGGCGAGAAGCGCTGGACGCAGATGATGACATGGCTACCCGCCCTCGTGCATGCCATCAACGGGAGCCTGCACCGTGTCACGTGCGATGATCTGCACGCGGCGCACAATGAGACTGCGGCACGCACCGAGTGCCACAAGCGTATCGCGCTAGGCGCCCTCGAGTATTGGGCTGGCGGGGAGGGCACGTACCTCGACCTCGAGGACAGCGTCGCTCCATCACAGCGTTCCAACTACGGCCTCATCTCGGAGGCAGCCACGTGGCTGGTCAGCCACCCCGAGTACCTCTTCGTGCACGTGGCACGCCTACCTGTCCCATCGGCCTTGATCGCGCCTGAGGTGCGCACCGCAAAGCCGCTGAGCTGCCACCCCTCACCCCTCGCAACCCAATCCCCTCCCACCGGACTCATCCTCACACTCGCAGCACTATCGCAGCACTTGTCTCTCTCGCCGTTGCTGGCCTCTTCCTGACGCCCCGCTCCCGTCCCCACACTCCATCTTGCTCAGTTCTCCTTTGAGACGCCCTTCCACAAGGTCAACGGCGGCCCGATCTTCGTCAAAGCCTTCGGCACGCTCGAGCTCGCCGATACGATGCTCGGCCACACGAACTTCGCACGGCGCCTCGTTGATAACGGCTCTTTCCCCTTAATCGCCGCGTACGACGAACAGCTGAGTGAGCTCTCAACCGCGGTCCTGTACCCAGCTGTGCTGCAGAGGCGGGCACCGAGCGAACTGCCAGGGTTCACCGGCGAGATGCGATATCTGCAGGAGGTGGGCTTCACGCCGTGGGTGTACACCGCAATGGACTTTGTCAACGTGCACGCGGGGTGGATGACGTGCTGCGGGCTGCCCGTCATAGTGGTCGCGTGTATCACCAACGACGTGATCATCACCCTCGCCACCTTCATATCGGCCGGCTTACTCGGCTGGGCTTCGGGGTACCGATAGCAAGACTCACACAGACGGTTGCGAGCGCCTGGGTGTGCAGTCGGCGGGCCCAGAGTCACGTTGGCCGGAAACACGGTCGAGCTTATAGATGCTACAGTAGATCTCCATGCGGACCATGGAGAATGCGCCTTGGCAACCGTCTTGGGGTTCGGTGCAATCCAGTGCGTCGGAGCACACAGCATGGCACACAGTTATAGCACACAGTGCACATGCGCATCCTCGTCTTTCTCCGTACGTAGTCTGAGCACAGTCACGGTGCACACAGCCCGTCCTCAAAGTCGCGTTACTGATAAAATACAATCCTCAATCGAATACGCAATACAAGACGCCCGCCCGTCGCGCCCGGCGGCCGCATTAATACTACACACTGGCTGCCGGATCCGGTCGCGCGTCGAGTCGCGCGTGGAGCGGTGACGTGTGTTGAGCCCGTGCGAGCGTCCGCCCGGGCCCCGGCCCGCTCCAGGCACGCAGCTCACCCGCGCCAGGCGCAGGCCGGCGAGCGCGGTCATGCTATACCGTACGCTAGGTTTACGCTACGACATACCGCATACGCGCGCACGAGACCTCGAGACACAGCTTCGCGTATCACAAAATACACGTTAGTGCTTTGAAAGTAGATGAAAGGCAACTTGACGTGTGATTGCACCGTATTTGACACCCCCGTCGCCTCGTCAGCCTTTGGTTACCGGAGGAGAAGCGGAGGCTGCAGCTGCTGGCGCTTCATGCTGCCGGCGCTTCGCGGTGACAAAGGCACGCGCCGCCCCTGCCGCCGCCTCTTTAGCAACATCGTAATGCTTCAGCGCGATCGCATGCCGCCGCTCAGCAACTTGCATCGCCTCAGCCATTTCAGGTGGCGGCGGCTTCTTCTCTTTAGCCTTGGCTGCGCGCTCTGCTGCTGCGCGAGCCTCATCGGCCGCCACCGCGTCGAGTAGAGCTCGAATCATGTCCTGTCGCCTCATGCCGTACTGCCCAGATTTGAGCACATTCCGCGATACGAGCTCGTCGCGTATCTCATCGCCGCTCATCCTCTCGATGGCGCCGATGGACAAGAGGGTTTTGCTTGCTTCGACCTCCTGCTCCTTCTCCTCTGTTATTTGCTCATGGATGAGCTCGGCTCGCTTCTGCAGCCGCTCGAGGTCAACGGTCACGCGTCGGAGAATAGCCTCCGCAGCCTCCGCAACCATCGCCTTGCGCCGCGCCAAGTCTCGCGCTGAATCGAGCTGACGAGTCTCCTCGCGCGAGGTGCGGGCCATGGCTGCCACGTGGTGCTCGGAGAGCTGTTGTTCATGCCACTCGGCCAGGCGCTTCGCGGCACGTTCGTCCGCCTCCTTCTGAACTGCCTTGCGGCGCGCTATCCCCGCCTGGATTGCCTTCTGTCGCTCGGCAGCGTTGCGCTCGAGTGCAAGCTGAGCCTCCTCGTTACTCTGCGCGTTGCTCTTGATCGCGGAAAGCCGCCGCGCGCTCGCCTTCTTCTGACGGAGTATCTCCTTGTCCTCCTGCTGCCGCATATAGATGAGCTTCTGCCGCTCCTCCTTGATGGCTGTCTGCAAGTCATACACACGCAGCGTTGACTGAAGCTCGAGCCTGGCCGCATCTACGGCGAGTGCGGCCGCCTCCTCGTTGCGCTGACACGCGCGTGCCGCCTCGAGCACGTACCGGTGCTGGCACACATCGCGCACTTCGGACTCCACCATCCACGCCTGCAATTTCGACTTCTTCTTCTGAGAAACGTTGAACGCGTCGTCCACTTCCTGCTGGAGCTGAAGCATGACTTCACGCTGCTCGATGGTTGCGAAGTGCATAGCATCTGCCTGCAGACGGGCCCGAGCGGCAGCCTTTTTCTCTCTGGCAGATGCCTCCTCGAGCCGCGCAACCTCGATGTGGAACGTACCAGCAAGGGCATCACAGCGGCGGGCCAGCTTGCTGAGAACAATATTTAGCTTGTCGTCAACAAGCTTGTTGGATGGCGGCGGCGCCCATTGTGGCACAACATCGGTTGGAGCTGCGCGCGGGCCGCGAGCAGACGCACTAGTTCGGGTGTTTGTGAGCTGTCGAGCCCTTGCTGGTGATTCGAGAGGCGGACGAGCCGAGAGCGCGGTTGAGGTGTCGGTTGAGGACGGCCGCCCGACCTGTCGAATGAAAGGTTGCATTAAAAAAAGTGGCGGTTTCGCCGAACAGAAACAGAAAACCTTGCATCCTGCAGAACGCATGCAGTCCCTAAGTTTGACCGCCTGTGAAAGCAAGCAAGCAAGCAAGAAATCGACTAATTAGCTTGCTGACCGTGTGAGTCACTGATTCGAATTTGTCACTGATTGCCGCTGGGTTTCGCGCCGCCCCAGGCTCGCTTGGCTTAAACCGCGCGCGCGCACATGCATGATATGCCGACATGCTCCAATGAAATCCGGGGTCTCACCACGCTCAAGACTCAAGTCTCATCTGTCCGGTATCTCAGTATCTCGTCTGTTTCTCATCTCACTGGGCACGTGGGGTGGCACCGTGGCGGTCCTCGGTCGCTCAGTGCTTCACCGTCCTCGGGTGCGACTGTCACTAGTGTGTATGTGTATACGTGCGTGAAGCGCATCGAGCAACACGGCGAGCGGAGTGGTCCACCGTGTTGGTATACAGGTGGCGCGCGCCCATAAAGCACCTCAAACGTACCGGCAGCCCACACTGCACGAGAGCGCACTCGTCGTGTCAACCTGATGCCACCAGCGTGCCGGGAAGAAGACGACATCTCCCTCGTTGAGCTCGAGCACCTCCGCCTCGGCCGCGACCTCGGCAAAGCGCGGAAAGCGCTCAGCACGGCGGCTCGGCGGCTCGCTCAACTCGACACGAGAGCGCCGGAAGAGCGGGTGGTCGCGTGGGTATGGGTAGAGGCCGTCGAGGGCGCTGGGCGGGAAGAACGTGAACCGTTTCGAGCCGCACACCTGCGCCAGGAACGAGTGTGCAAGGTCGAAGTGAAGCGGCGTGCTCGCGCCGTGCGTGCTGGCCCACAGCCTCAGCGGCTGGGCCTGCGCAACGCCGACACTCCTCCATAGCTTCGGCACGTCGTCGGGGCGCAGCAGGGCTTCGGGCACGTCGGCCTGCAGATAGTAGCGCGCGTCCTCAGGCGCAGCTGACCCCTCTGATGACGAGGCCTGCAGGCGCTCCACGAAGGCATCGCCACTCATTTCGAGCAGGCGGGATGGCGGTGGGAAGGCGCCCGAGGCGCACAGCGGGTGCTCCTCGCGGCAGAAGACGAAGACGTTCGAAGGGCTCACGCGCACACGCCCGCTCGGCAGCATCCAGCGCAAGTTGCGGGCCGTCCACAACGGCGTGCCCACGTGGCCGAGAAGCTCGTGCGCCGCGCCGCGGAGCACGACGGGGCGACGGCGCGCCGCGAGTGCACGCGTGGCGAGCTGTGCCACCTTCGCGTCGGGTCGGTCGCCCGTGGCGTCGCTTGCATCACCCCAGCGCAGCGACAGTACCCTTGAGGTCCTCGCGCGTGTGCTTGGACACGTGAGCCTTGGGACCGGGTCTGTGATCAGGTCCTCCTCCTCATCATGAAGAGCGGATAGGAGGCCGCGGCTCGCCAGTTGGATTCGCGCGCACGTGACCATGCGAAGCCATCCGTCGCGCGAGGCGCCCAATGCAGTGCCTAGGCCGCCGGTGCCGACACCACCTCGGCCGCTGCTGCCACCGGCTTGCAGGGGCGGCGGTTCCGCTACAAGGCTCCAGGACGTCAAAGGCAGCTTAAAATACTCGCGAAGATAGACGGGCTCCAGGGCATCCAGCAGCCGTCGGCTTGCTTCAAGCAACCCCCTCGCGATCACGGCCGCGCCGCCGAGCCTCGGCTCGTCGTCCGCTGCGCATGCCAGCGTGAGGACGTCGAGCGAGGCGGCGATGGTGGATGCTTCGTCTGCGGTGGCGGCGATGGCGCGGTGGCACGGGAGCAGGTCGCGCGAAAAGCCGCCGATTGCCGGAGCGGCGAGCTCCATGCCTGCCCGGAGCGCTCGCTTCGCTGCCCAGCGCGCCACCTCCTGCGCTGCCACTCTCGACCGCTGCTGAACATGGCTCGCAGACGCCACAGACGCCCGGGGGCGGTCGCCCAGCAAGCCCGCTGCGGTTCGGCTAGCTCGCTCGACATCGAAGCGAAGGCTGTGCATGAGCCGTGGTCGCGGCAGCGGGAGTGGCATCCTCGCGGCAAGGTCGGCGCCGAGCAGGCGCACGGCTTGCGAGGCCACCCGGAACGCGTCAAGCTCAAACAAGTCCTTGTCGCTGAGCCCGATCGCCGCGGCCTGCCCGTCGTTGAGCCATCGACCGAGCGCAGTATGGTCGGGCACGGCGACGAGCCGCATCTCCAAGCCCGAACAGAGCGGCGCTTGCCGTCGCACGCGGGCTTCTCGCTCGGCACCTTGAGCTCGCCAGGCAGCCAGCTGCAAGCTGGCCACCTCTTCATCGGCAAACGTGGCGAATCCGATAGTGTCCACGTCACTGATGCCTGGAAGGGCAAGGCCCCGCGGCAGCGAGCCGCGCAGATACACTGAGATCAGAGATACTGCAGGCGGGAGCGCATGCCACTCCTGAAGAGCAGCATCGACTGCTGACTGCCAGCCGGGCTGGATCAACTCGAGAGCTGCATCGCAAAGTACTGCGCCGTTCGCATCGAGCGGCTGGAGGCGACCGTGCTCGCGAACGAAACCGCCCTGCAGGGCAGCGTCGAGCGTCGTCGGCAAGCAAGGGGCTGGGTGCCCCTTGAGAACGGCTCCCGACGCCAGCATCCAACGCAGGTTGCGGGGTTGCGCATTCGCGAGAGGGCAAGTCAAGTCAAGTCAAGTCAAGTCAAGTCCACTGGTTGTCTGTTGTTATGACTTGACTTGACTTGACGAGAGGGCGCGAAATCATGTGCTGTGAATGGGACGCGACGAACTCACTTCGGTGTGGCGGGTAACTACCGGGCCCACAGGAGCGTCGCCGTCCAATACAGTCGACTGTAAATCTCGAAGCCGTACCGGTAAAAAGACACCGGGGGGAGCCGGGACACACGGGTACCGGTCGCAGCCAATCTCGGCGCCAATCGAAGACGAAATCCGCCTTCGTCGGGAGAGCAACGCCAGCGCGCGAATCGATTGTCCTTCCATCTACCCGACGGCGGCACTCGCCTCCTCCGATGAGCGGGACCTTGCTCGTTTTCAATTCGCTCGCGTCGGCGTCACAAAAGCGGCGCCGGCTTGCCAGCTGTGGTACCTGCGCGGCGTGCACGCGCGACGATTGTGGTGAGCACCCCGGGGCACCTCCCGAACCGTCTCCTTCTTCCCGTTCGGGGTATCTCCTTCTTCCCACCGTCTGCACTCCTTTACTCACGCCATGGCGCGCGTGCGCACCGCAGGCCGCTGCATCAATTGCGTCGACAAACCCAAATTCGGAGGCAACGGCATCCGCAAGCAATCGTGCATGTACAAACGGTGCACGCACCCCAAGGGCCCGCTCGAGGCTGGTGAGCGACAGCCGCTCGGCGAGGCGGGCACGAACACGCCCACGACGCTCGTGCAGCCGGCGAGCCGCGCTATCTTCATGGGCTCGCCGCTCGTTGCCACGCCCGTGCCTCCACGCAAGGAGTTCCTGCCTGGGCCCTCCTCGCTCGGAATGCCTGTCCGGGCACCAGCTGATCATTTCAGCTGCAGCCAGTGCGAGGTGAGCACCGAGGCGGCCAGCGCGCATTCGGGCGCGACGGACAACGAGGACCCGCTTTTCTGGACCGCGGTCGAGGCGCTCCTGGGCGCGGGAGCACCGCGGGTGCCCCCGCCGCCCAGGGAGTATGCTGACGCATCAATGGAAGCGAGCGCGGCGACCGCACTGTCGGCGCTGCCTGCGGCGCTGCAGCGGCTCGTGCAGCACGCCAGCAGCGCCAACGTCCATGCTCAGTACGCCTCGCATCCCGCGCCCGCGCCGCCGCCGGCGCTGCCGCCGGCGCTGCCGCCGCTAACAATGTCGCCGATGGGGTACGAGACGACAGGCGCCGCACCGTTCGACGGAGCGATGGTCGGTGGCGGTGCGCCGAACAACAAGCGATTGCGCTCGGCGCGGTGCGGCGTGTGCCCGGGTTGCAACAGCGGCGACTGCGGCGAGTGCAAGAACTGCCTCGACAAGCCACGCTTCGGTGGCCCCGGCTGCCGCAAGCAAGCGTGCCTTCAGCGCACGTGCTCAATGCCACGCATGGTGGACGAGCGCGAGAACGAGCGAGAGAACTGCATGAGCTACCACTCGGACGGGGGTGGTTCGGATGGCGGCGACAGCACGCCGCACGTCAGCGCGCCCGCTGCCGCCCCTGCTCTGCATGAGCCACTGCCCTCGTCAGCTGAGGCGACGCCTCCACTCGCTCCAATTTCGGCTACGTCTCCTCAATGGGTGCCTGACGCCGAGCCCTTGCCGGAGTGCGCATGGGCGCCGGAGCGCCCTGCGGTCGTGGCTGCTCCCGCGCGCGTCGCTGCCGCGCCTGTCGCCGCCGCGCCCTTCGCCGCCGTCTCCGTCGCAGCGGCCGCACCGGTCCTCGCCACATCGAAGGCCTCGCTGCAATGGCGTTCGATGATCGTGCCTCCCGCGTCGTCGTGGCACGAGAGCACAGCCAAGGCATCTCCTGCCGACTGGGTGGTGGCAGCGTCGCCGCGTGCTGCTCGGCCGCCGTTGACCCCAACCTTCGTGCTCGCCGAAAGCCAGCACCCAGTACGCACCTACTCAGAGGAGGCGTGCTGAGCAGGGCAGCTCGAGGCATTCCGCCTCTCCCGACCCAACTCAATTGTGCCCCCCCCCCCCCCCCGCCGCGGCCTGACCAGCGTGAAAAAGGTGCCGAACGACTTGGGGCCCATGCCTCGGGTGGCGCTCGCGTGGCTGCGTGGGCTGTGAGCCCTCTACATGGCGTCCAGCTTCGAAGTGTGTGCGGAGCAAAGAGTCTGTGCGGCGGAGCATGGGCTACGCCAAAAGTCCCGGCCTTCAGATGCAGACGCAACCCGGGGCCACGCCCCAGCGTGCACGCGCCTCCAGTCCGCTCCCTATGCAGTCGTTGCACTGGCTGTGCACGGGTATGAGTGTTGTATCCTTTGTCAGAGAGTGGTGGCTGGTGAGTGCGGTGCGTGGCGCGGCGTGCATAACGCGTACGTCGGGTACGCGGTAGCTACGACCGGACCGCGTCGGTGGCAGTTCTAAGTGAATGCGTGACAGCTATTGGCCCGCTGTGCGGCTGTGTAGTGGCCCGCTGTGTGCGGCTGTTTCGAAAGTTGCATCTTACGAATAAATTACTTTATCCCGTGGTCATCATCAGACGTGGGATCAGCTGATGAACCGTCAACCGAACGCTGTGTCTAGACGGCGACGAGAAGCGGGCGGGACCGCCAGCGCCACGGATCCTGCTAGTATCTCGACCGGTTCGACGAGGTGTGTGCCTCGCGCCGTCCCGCGGCCCGCAACACTGCTATCTAGTCGTGATGCACAAACTTCTCACCAGTTATGACCGCGGCCGCGAAACTCGTTGGGCGCGCGGTCGAGCCCAGCCTCGTGCTCTAGAACTCGCTTCTCAAGCGTGCGGAACGTCCCCGCTGCGGAAAGACCGTACTCATGGGCACGAAGTTGTAGGACGCTGAGGTCGCGTTGGTCGTACGTGCCGTAGCGGTGCTCGTGTAGGCGCTTCGTCGCGATGGGATGGAACGAATTGGCCGCTGCCAAGTCGCTCCGCGTGCGCCGCAGCGGCGGACCACCATAGCCTACCGTCTCTGACCGTAGGGCGGGCTCCGAGACGGGCTCGAGCTGGGACACGCCGCCGGCCTCCACGCGCGCGTCATACGTGCCGTGGTGCCGAGCGCGTGCTCGCCGATCATTTCCAGAGGCGGCATTGGACAACGAGCTGCGCCACCAATCGTCGTGTCCATACAGCTGATGAGCAGATGCCCAGCCCTTTTGTGTGGCCTCCCGCGAAATCGGCCGCCAGCGCTGATGGCCGTTGTGCTGCCGCCCGCCGCGCGGCTCCTCCGGGTGCACGAAATTGTTAAATGGCCGCACCTCAGTGCGGACTCCCGGAGTGCGGACCACAGTGCGAGCGCGCGGCACAAGCTCTACGCGCAATCGCGATCGTACTTCGGCTCGTGGCCATGAGAGAGTTGAAGTGGATCCCCTGAGCCGGGCCTCCACTTCAAGGGAGGCAGCTGAGCCGGGCCTTGATAGAGTTGAAGTGAGACTGGCCTTTACCGGAGCGCGTATTAAGTACGATGGCGCTGGCAGTGCCGCGTAGGACGCAGCAGGCACGAGCAAAACCGCCACCTTTTTTTTTTCCTATACAATAGTACCCTTTGTGAGGTGTGAACACGTCGGCGAGCAGAGCCACAACTTCTCTAGTCCTCTCAAAACCATCAACCCTCTGCGTACCGGGTAATTCCTCGTGGGCGAAGATTCTCCTTGTTTGCTCTTCAGAGGACGGATGCGCAATCGCGATCGACATGCCTCCCGAGCTGCCACAAAACAGCGCCATCTGGACCGACGATAGTAAGTTCGAAATCTGGGTCGAGAAATGGATACGGCGCGGCGGTGACGTGAACGCGAGGGACGGCGGCACCAATTCATCGACCTTGCTCATCCATGCGGCCACACGCGGTATCGTAGGCGCCGTCGAGAAACTGCTTGATGCGGGTGCCGCCGCCGACTTGAAGGCCGGTTCGGGCCAATTCACGGCGTTAATGCACGCAGTTCGCCGCGGTCACCACACCGTTGTCGCACGACTATTGAAGAGTGGCGCATCTTGCACTCTCCAAGACAGCAAGGGACGCACAGCACTCAACCAGCACAGAGGGCCCGATGCGGTGGCATTGGGTGGCGACACCTACTATACGTGCGTGCCCATGACCGACGATGTGTGGCGGTGCGTCGCTTTGCTCCGCGAGCACGTCGGCATGCCACCTCTGGAATCGCACGAGCGACATCACCACACGGGCGCCGCCGCTGCGGAGGCGGCGGAGGCGGCGGCAATGGCGACGGCTCAAACGACGGCAGCGGCTCAAACGACGGCTGGGGTAGACGAGAGCACGCTGCTGCCAACGTACGCGGGCTGCGAGTACGGAGTCTCCAAACTTCCCCTCACAACGTACGTGGGCCGCGTTCTGCGCGTCTATGGCCTGACATCGGAGCGGGGACAAGAGCTCAATGGGAAAGTCGGGAGGTGCGAAGGGTGTGACGACACGCGGCTGCACCTCCGCCTCGAAGGCCATCCGACCCCCTTCAAAGTCAAACCTAGCAACGTGATGGCTGATGCGGCTGAGTAAGTAAGTAAGCAAGTAACGAACAAGTAAACACTGCGAGTAAATTTACGGTTCTGTGTCCTTCTTAGTTTCGAGTCGTGCTCGTGCCCTTCCCGGGGACGGCGACGTCGACGTGGACGTCGGTGCTTGTTCTCAACTACTGTGTCCTTCTTGAACAACCTGAGCAAGCCATCAGACCCCAAACAGAAACGCGAACTCCGGATCAGACATGAAACCACAGCTCGTTCAATACTGAACTGAACTGAACTTCAATCCGACCGTTACACAATCAACTTTGTGGTCCCGAACAAGAAACACCACACTGCCTCTCCGATCGCTCTTCCCCCCCAACTACAGCGCTGCCGTGGGGTCCCTCGAGCCCCGCAGCAACTTGATGCCGCCGATGGCGCTGCACCGCATCCACTCCATCCTCAAGCATGCCGTCGCGATGCGGGACGCCGATATCGACCTCGTGTGCAGCCAGACGGAGGCCATCCTCTCCGAGAACATGTATTCACAATTGCCGCAACTTGCGGCATGCGTCGGTGCGGATGGCTGGCTGCCGATCGCGTCGCTCCTCAACTACTCACCACTCGGCCAAACCGTCTGGCCGTTTGGCGGCGTGGGCGTCGTCGCCGACTGCCTCATTGCTCGTGGCTCCAGTGTGATTGAGCTCTCTGGCGACAGTTCTAGCGTCCGCAGGATGCCGCCACGTGTCCAGCTGCGCAGCGCTGTCGAGTTTATCTTCTCGGACAACAACTTCCACAAGGATGTGCACTTGCAGCTCCTTCAGGAAAAGGATGGATTTGTTCCCCTGCACAAGATCGTCTCGTCCTACGCGGCTGTGCAGCAGCTGGTCGACTCGAAGCGAGTGTCCCTCGACTCCATTCCGGAGGCGATTGAGTCGAGCTCCGAGCTCGAGGTGGTCAAGAGGCCATCGAGCTCCGCGTCGCTCGTTCGGCGCAAGACGCTCGCTGAGAAGATCTGCTCCCAGGTCGAGTGGTATCTGGACGAGAAGCGCCTCGCGTCCGACCGCTTCTTGTACGAGACCAGCTGCGACCACGACGGCTGGATCCCGGTATCGACACTGCTCTCATTCCCACGCATGCGCAAGCTGTGCTACCCGCAAGCGGCCGCGGTCGCACACGTGCTCTCGGCGTCCAAAATGCTCGAGGTGTCGCCCGACTTCTCGTGCGTGCGTCCGGGACGCGCGCCTCTCTCGTCACCCGCCCGGGCCGCGCGCAGGGATCCAACCTTTCAATTCCAAATCGTGCCGCGAACGTGGACCGACCCGCCGGCGCTGCACCCGGGCGCCGACTTCTCCATCATGACGTACAACTGCCTTGCCGACATGCTGTGCACGGTAGAGCAGTTCCCGAGCGTCAACGTGGGAGTGCTCGATTGGGAGTACAGGCGCTCCCTCATCACGCGCGAGATCGCGCACCATCTTCCTGACCTCATCTGCATGCAAGAGCTGCAAGGGAACGCGGCAGGCGCGGGGGCGGACGACCACTACTCGGCAATGCGTGATCACCTGGCCAAGAGCGGCTACGAGAACCGGTACATGCGCAAGATCAAGCGCAACGGCGTGGGCTGGCCTCACACGCAGATCGGCAACGCCATCTTTTGGCGCACGAGTCGCTTCGAGTACCTCGAGCACGAAGAGGTGCCGATCGCTGTGAAGCTCAACGCGCTCTGCGAAGACGAGCCGTCGGCGGCACACTTTGGGCGCGGCGCGCAGGTGGGGCTCGTGGTCGCGCTCAAGCATAAGTCTTCTGGGCGCACCCTCGTCGTCGTGACCACCCACCTCTCATGCAACTTCCAGGAGCCCTGGACTCAGGTAGCGCAGATTCAGGTGGTCCTGCTCGCAGCGGCGGCGCTCGCCGCAAAGCACGGCCCTGATGTGGCCATCATCATGGGTGCCGACCTCAACTCGATCCCGGGCTCTGGCGTGTACCATCTGGTCAGCTCAGGCCACCTGTCAGCGAGCCATCCGCATCTGAGGATCATCGCAGAACAAGTCGAGATGCCCGAGTTTGGGGAGCACGCCGAGTTTGGCGGCGGCAGCGCCGACCTGCGCCAGCCGATGCCCCTCGTCTCCGCATACGGCAGCCTACTCGGCCAAGAGCCGCTCTTCACGAACTTCACCACAGGCTTCATCGGCACCCTCGACTACGTGTTTGCCAACCAGATGCTCGAGCCTCTGCAAGTACTCACCCTCCCCTCGGAGGACGACGTGCGCAAGGAGGGGTTCTTGCCCGCCTCCGCCTTCCCATCGGATCACTTGTCCCTGATCGCCAAGTTCGGCTTCCGCCCTACCGACCCCGGAGGCGCGGTGGTCATGCCCACGATCGTCGCCAGCCGCTCCCCTTCGAACGCCTCCAACTCGGCACGTGAGTCGCCCGCAGCTAGCGCGGGCGCCACATCGCACTGGCCCACCGATCCAGCCGCCGTCGCCACCGTCCTTGCAACCGCTGGGCATGCACCCCGCAGCTATGACCCGACGATGCCGCCGCCGCCCGTGCCACACCACGTGTGCAGCAGCGGCGGCAGCTCCGCGGAGTCCAGCCCGAGCAAGCGGCAGCGCGGGCAAGTGCCCTCGCGCTCAGCGCCCGTGGCGGCGCCCGCCCCTGCAGCAGGTAGGTCCCACTGGAGAGGCGAGCCCGGCGGCAGCGTCGAGGTGTCACTCGCCGCGTGCCCCTTCGTAGGCGGCGGCGGCGGCTTCTATAGTGGCTCGTGGAGTTCGCAGTGCTCTGGCTCCATGTCCGGCGGCTCCACAAACGGCAGCCCGCCGATGGTGCATGCTATGGGCGTCATGGGCGGCGCACACCAGGGTGGCTGGGGGGCATCCGGGATGATCGGTGCCATGGGCCTCGGTGGAGGTGCAGCCGGTGGCGTCGACGCCTCGGCACCGTGGGTCGTCGGCGGTGGCGATGCGCGTGTGACCCCCGGCGGTGACCCCCGCAGCCGTGCGCCCAGCGGCTCGCGCGACAAGGGCAGCGGCAAGGGTGGTGGTGGCAAGGGTGGGAGCGGCGGCAAGTCCAAGGGGGCTCGCGGCCGCGGTGGTGGCTCTGGCACCGCCTGAACCACATTCATCTGTCAGGGCTCCATCGAGGCTGTAGCAGCGCATCGATGCGTCATGCGCCCTTGTTACCCTTGGCTCGCTCATACACGTGCTTGGTGTGCGCATCCTTCAAGAGGTCATGGGCTCACAGCACGGTGGCTGGCTTAGAGATCAGACGAGACGTCACGAGACGTCACGAATACAAGAGTTCGAATACAAAACGACGAAATTAGGTACACATAACAAGGTGGTGTGCGACAGTTGGCGTATGTGCACGCATGCTTGTTGGGCGAGGCCGTGTGCGTATGACGGTCCATATGATCCGTATGTCAAACCGTGCCGGTGCTGTGACCTGTGTGCGCGTAGTCACCGAAACAAACACGGGCACCTTAGCTTGCGCGTCTGTCGTGTTAACGTTCACACACAGGTACGGAGAAAACTTGGCGAGATTACGTCGCCAGCATGATGGACGCGCAAAATGTGATAGCCTGCGGCATGCTCCTGCAAGTAGCGTACGTGCTGCTGGCCGACAGCAAGAAGCGTGAGGACCTGCAGACGCGTGCTCCGGTGACTGCCTTCGCGGTCGTCCTTCTTGCGTCGATCGAGGCGGCAATCGCCGCTGGGCCTGTGCGCGTGAGCGACCTGAGCCTCGCAGTCGACAATGCGCAGCTGACGGCTGAGCCCTGGCGGCTGCTCAGCTGTGTGCTCGTGTACCATCGTATCGCCGCACTCGCCACGCACCTCTGGTTGCTCCTCAAGGTTGGGCCGAACGTGGAGGAACGCCTCGGCTCATCTTCGTATGCAACGCTCTTGTGCTTCAGCGCCGTAGCGGCGCTCGGCTTGCGTACGCTGCTCCTCACCCCGGAGCAGCGACCCGACCTCTTGACCGCATCGCCGCTCTTCACGCTTGTCCTGGTCTACAGCAAAGCAGTCCAGCCTGGTCTCATGCCCGCGGGTCTCGAGAAGGCCAACACGGCCACCGCCACGAATAATGTGCAGCGACTCCCAGGCACCAATAACGTATTGCTGCCGTGGTTGCTGCTGCTCTCCGTCGCATGCCTAGACGGTGACTTGCTCTCGGCTGTCCCTGGTCTGCTCGGTATTGGTGCAGGCGGCCTCTTCGAGGCCATGATCGGCCTTCCGCCGCCTCCACTCGTAAACGGCGACACCAATGCCGTGGGCACCGCGGCCGCGGCCGCCGCTCCGGCCGCGGCCGCCGCTTCGGCTGCAGGTGGCACAGGCGAGGGTGGAGGCGCTGGCGATGTTCCTGCGCCCCAGCCACAACCGTCCATCCGGCAACGCCTGATCCAAGGAGCGGCGTTGCTCTACCTCATCTCGAGCTATTTCGCGCACTACGAAGACCTAAACGGCCCTGCGCAGCTGCAATGCGGCCTGTTCGCGGCCTCGCTCGACATTAGCGAGCCGATCACCTCGCAGCTCACCTCCAACTTCACGAGCGAACGTCTCGAGATGACGGCCGACATCGAGACGGCGCTCCGGGCATACGAGTGGCTCGCCATTCACTGGAAGCATCCCGAGGCGATCAAACAGTCTCCAGACGCGGAGGCTGCCGCCGACGCCGCCGACGCTGCTACCGCGCGTCAAACGCTCTACGAAGCCCAGGTGCATGCACGCGAGGCCGCGCGCGTCCAGCATCGCGCGTGAGCGTTCACGCACCCGACCCTGCGCGCAGAGCACATCCGCCCGCACTCCCATCCCGTGGCGAGCTCCCTGATTGGCGGGATTATCAGTTTTCGCCCTCGATCTCTACAGCTGCGCCCAGAGCACATCCGCCCGAATTAAAGCTTGCGCTAGTGCCCCCGGGCCTCCCTGGCCGTCCTGGCGAGGGTCGCCTTTCTATCGCTTCGCGAGTGTCGGAACGCGCGCACACCCCCTTGCGCATAGCCGCCTGCCCGCCCGCTTCGGTTCGCCCACCGGACACACATCTCAAGGCCCGTCCTGCCGCGTGCCTGCTGCACAGCTTCAACGCGAGGTGAAGCAGCTCGTGGACGAGTGGCTGCCAACGCTCGAGACGAACGCGGCGCAGACGGACGTGGAGGTACTCGAGCTGCTGCTGCGCCAGCTGGGCTACCCCAGCAACCCGTCGGAGGAAGTCCGCGGGGCGTGGCTCGGCGGGGTGCGCACGTGGCGCGACAAGAAGGCACAGGACGAGCGTCACGTGGCTGCGCTGCGCGCGTACCTCGAGATGGGCGCTATGGCGAGCAACCTCGACGATCTCCCGCCCGAGCTGCACGAGCCCTCGGCACTGATGAACGCGACGCTCGCGCAGTTCGAGGTGCCCATCGACATGGCAATGCCCACGGTGAAGGCCGAGCTGTTGCAGGAACTCGACATGGACGGCGACGATGTGTCCGAGCGCGCGCAGCCTATCCTTGAGGCTGGGTTGGCCGTCCACATGGAATGGCGCCGGGGCGTCTCCCAGGCCAAACTCGCCACCACGCTCGACCAACTGCTGGCCCTCGTGCGCCCGGTCGGGCGCGTGACCAACAACAAGATGCAACCGAGTGGCTCAGACCGGCTGGCGGTCGAGCGGCTGGTAGCCAAGGCGCTCACGCAAATCCCTGGCAAGCTCACCAGTAACGCACAGGCCTTTGGCGACCTTCTCTGGGCACTCAACCTTACCGCCACCGCCCCCGCCGCCGCCGCCGACGGTGAAGGTAGCGCCGTAAGCGAAATCCCCGCCGAGCCTGCCCTGGCGCCGGGCGTGGAGCTGGCGCCGGGCGTGCTGCGGCTGTTGCGCGATGCGACCGTGACGCACTGCGAGGGGCTGCGGCGGCAGGCGCGGCGGGAGGCGTCGATCAAGCGGCTGCAGAAGCTCCTCGTCGCCGATGTGGGTGCGGACGACCCGCTCGCACTCGGCGAGTCCGATACCGAGGGCGCTCACGAGGGCGCGAACGACGTTGAGGAGGGCGAGGGCGGGGTAGCGCAGGCCGAGAGAGCCGCGAGCGCCCTCGTGAGCGCCTCGGCAGCTACGGCGCCGCCCACCACCTGGGAGGAGCACGGCGCGGCGCTCGTGGCAGACGTGTACGGCGGGTACGAGGAGCAGGTGCGCGAGATGCAGCCACTCGAGCTGCTGTTGGACGTGCTACGGATGGCACAGCTCCAAGAGGATGAGATCCGAAAGGGGGAGCGCGCCGCTCTCGAGGCGGCCATCGCCGGCTTCTTGCGCGACAATGCCGCCGCCGCGGAGCGCCCTCTGCCACTCGATCCGCCGACGACCAAAGCCGCCGCCGCCGCCGCCGCCGCCGCCGCCTCCACGCGGGGCGTTCACGCCAGTACGGAGGCGCAGCTGGCGGCGGCAGGATGGCAGGCGTCGGGCTTGGGGGCGATGGCGACGGACAAGGTGAGTACCATCCTCCGGCGTGGCGGCGGCGACGGCTCCGACTTTTCGCTCGTGATCGCGGCGCTCGTGCACTCACTCGGAGGCAGGGTGCGGCTCTCCGTCGTCTGCGTCCCGCCCAATGCGGTGGCCGCCGCCGCCGCCGCCGCGTCGTCGTCGGCGGCGGCTGCAACGCCGGAGCCGCCCATCACGTACTTGCAGCGGCGCTGCAGGCTAGTCACCGAGGCACGCGTCGGGCTGCACCCGAACCGCGTGGTCTCGTGGGTGGCGGCGCGCCATGAGAGCGGCGCGGGAGCGGTCGGCGTGCCGGCGCCGCGCGTGCACTTCCGGCGCGAGGTGGACGGCGCCACATGGCTCTCCCTCGGCTGGCGGCCTGGCGAGGCGTACCCCGGCGGCGCCTACCTCGAGCCCGTTGACCGGCTGGATGAGGCCGAATGGACCACATTCTACCCATTTGACGAGCATGGATGCAAGTGGCACTTGCGGGGCACAGAGGCGGACTCAAGCAGGAAGCCCCACAGCTCGCCGCCCGTGCAATCGTTGCTTGCCGGCGAGGGCGGGGCAGAAGAGGAAGATCAAAGGAGTCGGATGGGAGAGGATTTCTTTTGAGCGGCTGCCAGCTCGGGGGCTGAATCGACCGGGGTTGAGGGATGAGGGCTGACGTGCGTCGCTCTCGTTAACAGTACTGTTCTAGTCTTGATGCAGTTGACGTGCGTGTACAACTTATGAGCGCAGCGCGTGTAGCGCTAGACTGGTAGCTCTGTAGCCTGTAGGGGTGCGGTGGGCCCGCTCGGTATTACGAATTACGCGCGGTAACGCAGTGTGTAGGCCGGGAGCTCGGACCTCGGTTATTTCTTAGCCTGCGCCGGTTTTTCGCGAACGCAGATAAATATATAAAAATCTGATATGGCGGCGAATCAAAGAATTATAAATGTTTCTCGCGTCAGTATCGTATGAGGCGCGTATCCGTACGCAAGGGAGTGACTGTGAATTTGTCCATTCCCTGTCCATTTTTTCGATCCAAGATAAATGCTCGACGAAAGCGTTCGTACAGTACGTGTTGCGCCCTCGTCTCGGCCGATGCCGCCTTCGAGGACGCATCCGTTGGTCCCGAGGTCTACTCGTTCGCACGCATAGAGCGCGCGTACAGCAAGTGGCCTCAAAGCGCCTGCAAGACGCGTG
>Ga0210245_100139_pt1 | contig 58986 bp, 46 predicted proteins | sample ChrtobMetaP3_4mM_FD_155450 | JGI IMG/M metagenome (GOLD analysis project Ga0210245, IMG submission 155450) | Chrysochromulina tobin associated microbial communities from unialgal haptophyte culture, Seattle, Washington, United States - P3_4mM | ecosystem: Host-associated > Algae > Haptophytes >...
TTGGCGTGCACTGCTGCCCCCAGGCGCTGCCTGTCCTACGCGGGGACGACGAGTGCACCGCCGATGGCGGCGGAGCCACCGGCGTGCTCACGACGCAGGGCAGCGCCGCCTGCCACTCGGGCTCCGTAACGGGCACCGCGCTCGACCTCGCCACCTGCGTCGTCGTCAAGGTGCTGCTCCCGTCCAACAGCCTGATCGGCTCACTCGACGGCGCGCTCTGCGAGCTGCCCTTTCTGCAGCACCTCGACCTCTCGGGCAACGCGCTCACGGGCAACCTTCCCTCCGCCGCCGACTGCTTGCCACGCCTCACCTACCTCGACCTGACGCAGACGCGCTCGTGGGATGACGAGGGCGGCGTCTCCGGCCCCGTGCCCGAGTGGCTCCTCGACCGCCTCGACTTTCTGGCGCCGCTGCGCCTGGCCAACAACGCCTTTGACGATCCGACGACCGCCGAGTCCGCCGTCGCGATCAGCCGGCTCTGGCCGCGCTGCTCGACACTCGGCGCGGAGCAGTGCTCGGGCGTCCCGCCGATTGGCTGCAGCGCCTTCAACCGCCAGGGCCAGCGCTACGAGGTGGAGCTCAACGGCCTCGGATGCGTGCGCTGCCCGACATCGCTCGAGATCTTCGGCCTCGCCGGCGCCGTCGCGGGCGTCGTGCTGCTCTTCGCGCTGCTCGTGGCCGCGTACACGCGCTTGGTGCGCAAGTACCCCGAGTACGCTAAGACCCACGTCGCCTCAATCATGATCCTCGTGGGCCACCTGCAGACGCTCACCATCATCGGCCGCTTGCAGCTTGGCTGGCCTCTCGTCATCCAGGAGATCCTCGCGAGCATCAACCTGCCGCTCATTAGCTACATCCCGTTGCCGTGCATCCTGACCGACCCGGTGCTCAAGGCGCTGCTAAGCTACGCGGAGACCGCCGTCGTGCTGCTGCTGCTCGTGGGCGCTTGGCTTGTCGCGTGGCGCCGGCGCAAGGCTGCGACCCACGCGGCGCTCAAGCGAGAAGAGGCCCAGAAAGCTCTTGAGGCGGGAACGGCGGATGCACCCAAGGCAAAGGCGAAGGTGCCGGCGAAGGCGCTGCTCAGGACGGCGCTGCTCAGGGCGGTGGGACGGTGCTGGTCGGTGGCGCAGGAGGTCGCCGCCGATGCCGACAAGGCGAAGGCCGCTGCCGACAAGGCGAAGGCCGCTGCCGACAAGGCCAACACCGCCGCCGACGACGCCAGATACTTTCTGTGCGTGCTCTTTAGCCTGCTCTTCACTGTCGGCCTCCGTGTGAGCGCGTCACTCTTCATGCGCTACGACGAGGACCAGACTCGGCTGATCATCGCCCGCCTCGTGGCGTCGCTCCTTCCGCTCTTCCTGCTCTTCCTGCTCCGGCGCTTCCACTGGCTGCTGCGCGAGGCCCGGGGGGCGGCGGAGAAAGCGGCGGCGGCGGCGGCGGCGGCGGCGGTGGCGAGCCGTATCGGGATGGGTGAATACGTTCTCGTGAATGGCAGGCCTGGCAGGATAACGACCGACGATGGGACCGGTAACCCTTACAAGGTCACCTTTGACAACGGGGAGGTGAGCGGATGGCTCGACCCCCGTGATGTGACTCAGGATGCGACTCGGGCTACGAAGCTCTGGCTCTTCCTGCTCTTTCGCTTCCGCCGGCTGCTGGGCGAGGCTCAGGTGACGGCGGAGAACGCGGCTGCAGCAAAAGCAAAGGTGGCGGCGGCGGAGGCCGCGGCCAAAGATGTGACTCAGGCTGCAGCACCGAAACCCACCGGCCGCTTCAGGATGGGTGATTACGTGATGGTCAACGGCAGGCGCGGCAAGATCGCATCCGACAACAGGACTAGTAACCCGTACAAGGTCACCTTTGACAACGGGGAGGTGAGCGGATGGCTCTACCCCCACGACGTGACTCGGGATGTGACTCGGGCTGCGGACGCAGCGAGGGCGGCGTGGGCGGCGAGGGCGGAGGCGGTGCGCTTGCAGAAAGAGGCGCGCCGCGCGGCCGAGGCGGTGCGCTACCTGACTGAGCGGTACAGGAGCGACGACGGCATGGGAGGCGCGCGTTGGCCGCTCTGCTCGCAGTGGCAGCTCGTCGTGTGGGCGCGGCAGGGGCTCCTCTTCCTCGTGTCCTTCTTCATGGACTTTGTGCTGTGGTTCTCGCCGTACGAGGCGCACCGGACCGCACGCTACGTCTTTGCCGCGCTCGCGATCGCGGTCCTTGGCGGCTTCTGGTCCCTGCAGGCCCGTCGTCAGCCGTACACGATGCGTCAGCAGCATTGGCTCGAGGCCTTCCTCTACGCCGTCGACATCCTCGCCATCGTCGGCGCTTGCGTGTACGGCGCACTCACGCACGACGGCGCGGTGCAGGACGGGCCCATGCGGCTGGCGCTCGAGCTGGGCCTTGGCGCGCTGCTCGGCGCCTCCATGCTCGTTGCAGTGCTGGTCGTCGGCGTCGACATCGCGCGCGAGCGCCAGTTAATTCGAAAAGCGTTGATTGACGGGATCGGGATCCAGTTAATTGACGAGCCGATCGTGGCCGCCATCCGAGACGGTGCAGTGCGCTTGATCGACATTGACTGGCTGCTAGATTCGCGCTCGGATGGGCAACTGCCGCGCGTCACCAAGGTGGTGGCACGCCTCGCTTCCAACGAGCCGACGAGCGTTCTGACTCGACGGTTGGCGACGCACTGCGGAACCTCGTCCATCTGCATCACGGTGGAGGCGGCCTCTGCAGCCTCGGTCACCTCGCCCCCCCCCTCGCCGCCTCCCTCTCCTCCGGAGGTGGCTGCCCTGGCCGAGGTGCAGCTTGAGAATTGGTCTTCCCTTGGGCATGTGACGCCCAAGAGTACAGTTGTCGTCACCTTCCATCTCAGCACGTTTGAAGAGGCCGCCACGCTCACCGCAGCTGACCTGCGCCACAAGGCCGAGACGGTTCGCGACAGGCTGGCTCAGCTCCCTGAGCTCGAGAGAGTTGAAATTGTCACGGGAAAGCCCTTTCTGCCACACTGCCAGAACATGCCGCCCGAAGCCTTCCTGCCGCCTGTGCGCGCCGCGGACCTCTATGAGCGGCGGCGACGCGGCGTCAAGGTCGTCAGCTACTGCTGGCGTATCTCTGGCATGCCCGACCCCGATGGCTTCACCCTCGAAAAGATCCGCGGCTCCCTACAGGTGATGAAGCGCGGAGACGGCGACCTCGGTCTCTTCGTGGACTTTGCGTGCATCCCGCAGTTGTTTGCGTGGCCGTCGTGGTATGCCCCGGAGGCGATCATCGGGCGCTTAGGCGCCGAGGCGCGTCAGGGTCCGCCCACAGTGCTCAAGTTTGAGAGGGAGCGCGTCGCCACGGAGGACGAGGCGCAGGTTGGCGTCGACGAGCTCGTCTCCCTATGCGAGGGGAAAGAGTGGGAGCTGGCCTCCATTGCGGACTTTAAGAGCCTCGGCCTGAGCAAGCACGTCAGTGTGCTCTTCCACGGGCGTTACCATAACGGCGCGTACCGCTTCGACGAGGGAGCATCTGCCGAAGGCTACGTACGCTTCCGCACGGCTGACGACGCGAAAGCAGCACGTCAAGATCCCAAGCTCACGCGCATGTGCGGCGGCAAGGAGCCAAAGCTGATGGGCGAGCACGTCTTCGAGAATGAGCTCAAGTTCAAGCGCGCTTATTCCGTCATGGGCAGCCTCTACGCGTCCGCCACAGGCACCTGCGTGCTGCAGCTCACGGACCCGCCTGGCAAGCTCGGTCACGACGTTGTGCCGAGCGAGCTCGTCTCTGAGCGCACGGGGACCGTTTTCGTCGTTCAAGACGAGTCGCTCAAGGACAAGTCGCTCGAGGAGCTGCAGAAGTTGCTCGGCAACAGCGTGCTGGCCTGCGAGAAGAAGGGGTCGACGGGTGTGGTGGTGCGTGTCCTCGGCGAGAGGGCGGCGCGCGCCGTGCGCTCGCTGAACGAGCGCGGCTACCCGCTTCAAACGAGCGCGGCTACCCGCTTCATCGCAAGGATCACGTGCTACGCACGCTCGCTTCGTCGCAAGGATCGCGTGGTGTACCCAATGTACAACTTGCGGCCGTACGGCTCGCGCGGGTGGCCGACCTTTGAGGCGTCCGCCGCCTCGATTGTGCTCGCGCACCTCAAGAAGCTCAAGCGACTGCCGAAAAAGGCGCTGACGGACAAGCAAAAGCAGCTCCTCGATTGCGGTCCCAAGCTCATCAATATCGACGTGATCGACGCCCCGCGTGTGATGGAGGTGGTCGCGCAGTCGCCGGGGCGCCTCCTCCGCGAGTGCAAGAAGCTGCTGCTCTCCAAGCGGATCTTTTTCAACGGGAATGGCGACAGGAAGGATCTCGTCCAGCTGCTCTTGGACTTTGAGGACTCGATCGCGGTTGAGGTTGACCAGAAGCGCGCCAAGCACCTCAAGCTCACGACGGAGGACCTCGTGCGCGCGCGCAGGTCGCGAGAGCAGCGCCACACCGTCAACGAGGAGCTGATGCCCACCCAACACGTGTCCGTGCCGACGCGCACCATCCACGTCGTCTCGGTGGAACTCGAACGGCCTGGCTCAGGGAAGATACGGATATAGACTATCTCCGTCCGATATAAGGACGATCTCTCGGAAGGGGAAGCGGGCGCGCAGAGGCCGTTGTGCACACAGGTCAAAAGGTGGCCGGGCATAATCATGTCGTGTTGCTACATGCCGAGGCGCAGGGCCAAGCGCCAAGGGTCCTGTTAATCCTGTGTTCGGTTGCGGCCCCAGGTTGGCGTCAGGTTTCATTCGATTGCGTCGTCGTAAGTATAGAGCATCTCTTACGTTGAGCCGTCGCTTGGAGACCCTGACGGACCGACGGTCGTCTTGTCCGCTAGCATTCTCTTCGAACAAGCATCAAAGCCTATCGAACGCACCAACGCTACGTGATCCCCTTTCAAGGGCCTGATCCCCACGCCCCACGGCGATCGCGCGCCTCCACGACGGTCCTCGCTATTACACCCTCCTCAACGCTCAAGCGCCTCGAGGACGCAGGACAACACGCCACAATTCTCGGCCGGCCGGACGAGGACGGCATGTCACATCTCTCGGCCGGCCTGCTGGCCGGGCCCCATTGCGCATTGGCACGGCATGGGCGAGGTGCTCTTCAAGGAGGCCTGGCGCACTCGAGCGAGGTGGGCTGCGAAGACTCTCGGCCCCGCCCTTGTCCACTTCGGACAGATGGCGGTCGGGCTCGAGAGCGGCGGCGAGGGGACGGCGACCGCGCTCCAAGTGTACTGTGACGCGCCCGCCCCGCCCTCGCGAACACGCTTCGCGCATGGCGCACCGCCATGTCGTCTCCCGAGGCACCCTGACCCTCCGCTCGTTGCCTTGGAATGAATGTGGTTGCCACCCAGTCTGTGGCACCCACCGGGCGAAAAAAGCGGCGTTCACTTGTGACGGATGGGTACGAAAGGCGACGCCTACGGAAGGCCGTTGAGAGGCAACGGGCGGCGATCGTGGAGGAAACGACCACCAGCACGCCCGCGGAGTGGCTGCGGATGCGTGTGTGGGTGGCATGGCGCATCGTACTAGCTCAGGGCAAAGGCAGGAGCGGTAGGCGGATATGTCACGGAGCGGGGCGGCATCACTTGCGTGAGCTGCTCTATGAGGCAGCCCTAGGAATATGGCGAGAGTTTCCGGCTGCTCCTACCAGCTTGATGGATCTACGCTCCACGTAGCGGTGGGCGTGGGGCTTTGGCTGCGAACGGGAGGTTGGGGAGAGTACAACCTCAATGTGCGCAGGCAGGCGCAACTTTCGCGCAATAGGGCGCTAGCTGTGCAACGGGAAGGCATGCGACGGTGGGCCTGCCTGGCCAACGGCCTGTGTTGGCAGATTCTCACGGTGGAGGAGGTGGAGGAGCGGTTTGAGCTCGTACACGACGGTCTCCGGGCGATCTTAGAGGTCAAACAGACTCTGAGCGCGGGCGAATGGAGGACACTGGGCATCTGCAATCTCCGGATGGGGCACTTTGTGCGGGTCGGACAGGGGCCTGCTGCGCTCTTTTTCGGTCCGGAAAAAGTCGAGATGCACCTTACCCTTAGCGGTCAACCCGCGGAGGAGGTGGGGGACGTTGTGCACATTGATATCGAGCCGCGTGTGGATCCTCAGCGAAGCAAACGGAGGAGGCAAGAGGTATCACGAAGTAGGCGGGACGCTAGGCAGCGCGTAGCAATGGCACCCGTGGTCGCAGGTCGGGAGGCCGACGATGGCTAGACGATGGCGGGCGCTGGGCAGTACGGCGCATCATAGCTGTGCGACGACGTGACGGGCGGCGTGGTCGCCCATTAGACGTTCTGGTCGAATGGGAGGGGGAGGATTCAGATGGAGACATGTGGGAAGAGTCATGGGTAAGCGTCTCGTACCTCTCCGCGGATCTGCGCGCCGATGCGAGGAGGCTGGAAGCCGAGCTCTTCGGTCCGCGTGCCGCACAGGCCGGACCGGCGAGTCGACGGGCCACTCGTCGCGTGGCGGCGCGGCAGCGACAAGAGCGGGAAAGAGACGTACAGCAATGGCGCTCTCGGCTACGCGACCGTGCTGCGTGCGCCCCCGCCCCCTATTCGGTTGCGCACCTCCGCTCTTGAGCCGCGGGTTAGCGTTGACTGATGACTTTCATCAGCACCAACACTCGACTGCTGAACACCGTACACGCTCTGTATGCCTGGGTATCCCCCTCGCCACGTGTACGCTGCCTGTTGGCGTGTGTTACCGTACTTACTTACTTACTTACTTGTGACGGTGCGGTAATGTACAGCTGTACTCGAACGACAGACGAAACGACGCGACCCACCCACACGCACCGACGGCACAGGCTTTCACCCACGCACCCGCACACGCGCAGCCGCACAATATGCCGACGAGTATTGAATCTCGAAGCGCGCCCTAAGCGCGCCCATGTCCAAGACGAGAGGAGACGTGGACGGTCCACTGCCTGTGTGCCTCCAAGGCGCCCATGCTCACCGTCCAGATCAAATAGCGACCCGACCCCTCACGCGAGGTCTGATTGGACCATGCTATAGAAGCCGCGGTCTCCCTCCTCGAGAGCCGCCTCCCTTGCTGCCCGCCGCGCCTTCTCCTTCTTCACCCTGCTCACCGACTTGCCAATGTCCTCCGACAAGTGCGAGAGAGCATTTCCGGCATTGACGCGGCCGGCGAGTTCTGCAATGATGGCCGATTCTTTCGGGATCTCTGCTCGAGCAGCACTGAGCATCGTGCGCATGGCGTCCCTCGAAGTGTGGGGTTGCTCTGGCAGGTCTTCGCTGGGCTCCCTGTAGTGAGGCCGCGCGCTCTGCGACCCCGTCTTCTGCTGCAGCAGAAGCTTCGAAAGGTTCATCACCCCCCCCCGCTTTTTGCGCGGCAAAATCACCGGCCTCCGCGACCCCAAGGGCTCGGGCAGCGTGAAGCGAGGGCTCGTGATGAGATGACCGTTCGGCTTGGGCAAGGGCCCTGGCGCACGAGGCGACTGCAAAGGCGTGTCCATGGTGTGAAACGCTGTCTGCTCCGCCGCCTTGATGACGTCGGCGGCGAGCTTCTGATGAGGCGCGGGGCGCGGAGTGGCGAGGGGCGTGAGCGCCCTTCGTAGCGACTGGAGCGTCGCACTAGGCTCCTGCTGCTTAGGCCAGATGTCGAGGAAGACCTCGCGCTCCTCTTGGGCGTTCTGGAGCGGTGAACCTCCAGCTCGCCGCAGCTGCTCCTGATGTAATAGCCGCTCACGGGGCGACTGGCGCGGCTTGGAGAGGACGCTCTCCGGCGGGATCGTCGTCGACACCGCGTGCCACGGACGCCGCGACTGAAACTCCTTCGTATGTTCCTCGTGCAATTGGTGCTGGCGTTTCTCCCACGCGCCCCAGTGATCCCGCACCTGCTGCTTCCATCGGTAGTCGACCTTAGGCCCCAGGTCGAGCGGCGAGCTCTCGCCGATTGGCAGGACGGGCTTCGGAGGCTTGGGTTGCATCGACGGCGGCGCGTGTGGCCGAAACGTCAAGGGTCCGGGAAGCTCGTCCTCCAACTCTACTCGCGACTGATTGGCCTTTTTGGAATTGATCTTGGGTTCGGTCATAGGCAGCATGTGATGCAGCATATACTCGACGCGCGCCTCGGGCACTGTGGTGAAACCCTCGGTATTACGCCCATGCTCCGATTGCAGGTACTGCGCAATCGATGGGAAGTCAATGTACCCAAGTTTGTCACACAGCTGCGACACGGTAATCCGCTTCACATGGCGAAACGGTTTCTTCTTCTTCTTGTTGTTTGGCAGATCCTTATATTCAGGTCCCTTTTGGGGGGCGAGTGATTGATTCATCCAGATGTCCTTCTTTCCGCGCAGCAGCTTATCCAGCTCGCTAAACGTGATTTCGCCGGACCCATCGGTATCGAAGCTATCGAAGAGACCATCGACAACGTTCTTGTGCGCCATCGCGCCAAGCACACACATCGCCGCATAGAACTCTTCCTTTGAAACGGTGCCATTGCCATCTTCATCCCAGGAGCGGAAAAGGTCTTGGACCCTCCCCTTATTGACTGCGAGGTACTCGCGCAGCTGCTCGGAGATCGACTTGTCCGCATGGAACGGGTCGAGCTTCAAGGTAGGAAGCGCGCCCTTGTGGCCGTCTGACAGGCGGTAGCTGCCATCGCGCATTTTCACTTCGTTGCGCGTCTTTGGAATGACGAGTTTGAGCTCACGGATTTCCAATTTGCCCGAGCGGTCAGTGTCCAGCTCGTCGAACAGAGCGTTCACTACATCTCTGCTCACCTGGTACCCGAGATGACATAGCCCCTTATAGAGCTCATGATTGTCGATGCTGCCCGATTTATCGTGATCTAGGTCCTTGAGAATGTCCTGCAGCGTCTCAGAACTGCTGACCAGTTCACGCAGCGCCTCGCGGGGGTCTCGGGTTTTTCCGCCCTCCGCCGACATCGTTACAGGACGACTGAACTGCAGCGCAACTCGCGTTGTGATCTTCGTGGAAACCGCGTAACAACAGAACTATCAAAACTTTGTGCAAAAAGTTGGCGAATGCGTGCCCAAGGCGTGCAGCGCGCATACATGTATGACGGGGCAGAGGAACGCATACAATCGCGGCGACGTCTTGTGAGTTTAAGGGCGCGCGGGTGCGCGCTCATTCACAGACGGCTTCCATGGCCGGGTCGTCGGACATCATGCAGGGCACGTTCGCGCGCATGCAGAGAGTGCGTACCCTTCACGAGAGTGTGGTTAGCAAGGTCATCGCGGGCATGAAGGCTGACCCGCGCCTTGCCAGCGTTGAACCGAGCAGCCTCGATGAGCTCAAGCAGCGATGGATAACGAAGCTCCACGCTGCCGGCGCACTGGCCACCACATATGAACAGACGGGTATCGTGCGCACCGTCGGTGCTGGACAGATGCTCGTCGCATCGCAGTATATGCCGCCGATGTGCCTTCCCCAAGCCACGACAGCGGACGCGCAGCGGCTGCCACCAGACCGAGCAGGCAGAGGTGCCCCCGGCCTTTCAGGATTGCCGGCGCCGGCGCCGATGGCACCAGGCGCTCGAGCGAGCAGCTTGCTCAGTGCAGGGCTGCCGCGCGGCGCCGATCTCTATTCTTGCGGCTCTGCGCCTGGGTGTAGCTCAGACGCGCTCGGTGGGTACCGCTCGTTGGGTACGCTCACTGCACAGCCGCAGCCGCCGTTACCCTCGGGGGCTGCGCCGGGAGCGCCGGCGGCGGTGCCGTGGGAGCCCGGCCAGCCGGCTCTTCGCATGGCCGTACCGTACATGCAGTCGGCACAGCAGAAAAGACCCCGTGATGGTCGACACGCCACCATTTAGTAGGCGGGATCCGATCGTGCGACGTGCCGCACACGACACTGTGTCTCCGTTTTTCGTCTGTGACACGGAGTCGGAGAGCTCTCTCGGAGTGTGTCTCCGAAATCGGAGTGCACATTGGTCATTTCTAAAATCGGTGTATCAGTTCGGTTGCGTGAACGTGCGCCTACTGCGTAGATTTCGTGGAGCTTCTCAGATGTGCGTGACGACTCGTTAACGGACTACCCGGCTTTGACGGACTCGACACGTTACACGGACGACGCGACGAGCGGGGTGTCCTGCGTGAGAGGCTGCACGTGCAGAGCAGGCTCTCTGGGGTGGGGGGCATCAACACGAATCTACGCGCTTTCTACTCCTTCTTCGCGCCAACCGGCGGCTCGGGAATGCCGGTGATGAGTCCTGTCCGAGCCACTGAGGCGACGCCGACAAGCACCAGAGCGATGCGCACGTAGGGCGAGCTGATGGTGGCCGCACCGGCGGCGAGCGCAGCTCCAATGGCAAAGAAGACGCCGAGGACGCCGAGGACGACGGAGTGCATCACGATCGCCTTCGGCAGCGACGGGTCCAGGAACTCGTACCAGCACACCCCATGCCGCGCGAGCCATCCCCACGAGAAGACGACGTAGAAAAGTCCCCAGAGCGCCGCGAGCGGGAAGTGAGAGAGGAGGACGGGAAGGTCGGCGAAGAGGAGCTCGAGAGCCATGAAGAGCGTGTTGCAGTTGTGCATGAGCAGGTCGGGCAGACCAAAGAAGCCCGCGACCGACGCGCCATTTTGGACCTTTCGGGGAATGAGCACATACTTGACGATGAAAGAGGTCAAGACGGCGACGGCGAAGCTCACTTCGAAGGCAAACCAAAGCGCGACTGGCAGGCGCGCGCCGAGATCCGGCGTGCCGTACACGGCGCTCATGGAGCTGGCCAATGCGCCGGCGAGGTAGAATGTCTGCAAGGCCCAAGCCTGGAACGTAAAAAAGGAGCACCACATGAAGCCGGAGAGACGGATCTCGACGCGGCGCGGCAGCTGACTCTCCGGGCTGTGGAAGATGACCTTGTCCTCGATCATCTGAAGCTTGAGCACAATCGCCCAGAGATTTATGGCGAGCATGAACACGCGCAAGTACAGCAACGAAGAAGGCGGCACGAGCTCCGGCAGTCGGGCCGCCGCAAGCCTCGCGGGAATGTCGTCAGGCACGTTCGCGTATTTGATGAGTGCCGTAATGAGGAGGACGAACATGGAGGCTATGAAAGCGACAACAGCGAGGCGCGGGCGTCGTTTGGCGCGAGCGTCGTCATGTCGTGACATGTTCTGTGCGATGAAGGGCGGTCGTCACGAGGGAAGTTATCAAGCCTGCCATCGCCTTTTTGCGCTTCAGTTTCGTTGTTTCGTCAAGTACATTGTAGTTATGGGTCCCTGCGCGGCGCGGCGCCCTGCGCGCGCGCGCCGCGCTCTCTTCCACCACCGGCTCGTTCTTTCCACAGATACAAGAAGACCCGACCAAGATGAGACTCAATGTTGCTCACGGCGAGCCCCTAAATTCTCGGGTCATTTTCATGTTATGGTGGAAACACACAGGAGCGGCACCCCTTATGGCGAATCGCCTCACGCCTGCCCCTTGGCAATCCCGAATCCGTCCGAATCCGTCACAATCTGGCACTCGTTCGCACTCAGTCGAGTACAGTAGCAAACTCCGTGACACTCAGGGGCACTCCCGTGGTGGAAGGTACTCGAACCAGGATGGTGTGCAATCCGCTTGCAATCCGCTTGGCACTCCGCCTGGCACTCCGAGATGCCATCTCCGAGAAACCCACGGTAACCATTCACATTCACAGTAGCCATGCTTCGCAGTGAGGTACGCCGTCACCACTCTTCAGTAATCGCCCTCAGTAATCGCCCTCAGCACTCGCCGTCACCACTCGTCAGCAATCGCCGTCACCACTCGTCAGCACTCGTCGTCAGCACTCCTTGGTATCAGCGCCCACGATGATCATCAATGCCCATCTGATGGGCCCATTCATCAGCGCCCACGATGATCATCAGTGCGCATCAGTGCGCATCAGTGCACATCAGTGCACATCAGTGCGCATCAGTGACCATCAGTGCACCTTCGTTCCACTTTCGCGAGGTACTCAGTGGCACTCCACGGCAATCACTCAGAGTTTGGTATCCTCCCTCGACCGCTTGGCCGACGTCGCGCTCTCCCAAGCGCCAACGCGCCTTCGTCTCGCCCTCAACGCTCAAATCTCCCGCCGATCTCCCTCAATGAGCGCCGTCGCGGGCACCACCACCTCCTTGTGCCTCGCTACGCCGACCGTTCGGAGGAGAGGGAGGCAAGGAGGCGCTCGACGAGAGCGGCCTTGAGACCGTTCGTGTCGAGGCTTCGCTCCTCGAGAGCGGCCTTGAGCTTCGGCACAGTGAGCTTGGACACATCAGACGGCGTGAGCGAGGACAGCGGCGGTTCGGCCTCCGCCGGCGCCGTATTGAGCAGCGGCGGCTCGGCCCCCGACGAGCCATCTTCGGCCTCAGCGGGCGCCGCCGGGGTCGCCGGTGCCGCCGCCTGCTCACCCCCGACGTGCCGTGCGGCAATGTCGGCGCGCATCTTGCGCCGCTGCTCAATACGACGCTCTTCGGCCTCCTCGGCGCCCTCCTCCATCTGCTCGAGCTGCTCGGCCACCTGCGCATCAATGGCGCATCCATGGAACTCAGTCGCAATCCAAAGGGCACTCAAGTCGCAATCAAGTCGCAATCAAGGGCAGCCAACAAACGCGCAATCCTAAGGGTGCCCCAAAGCACTCAAGGGCATCCCAAATATGGATCCCAAATATGGATCCCAAATAGGGAGCCCAAATAGGGAGTCCAAATATGGAACCCTCGGCTCGCCTACCTTTTGCTGGTATTTGGACTCCTCCTCCTCCTCCTCCGCCTTACGCTTGCGCGTGCTCTCGACGGCAGCGGCCGCGGCCTCGTCGAGGAAGGCGGCACTCCTCGGCACCTCCTTCTTGGGAGCGGCGGCAGCCTCCTCCTCCTCCTGCGCCCTCCAGATCTGCCGCGCGCGCTCCTCTGCCGCGGCCGTCTCATCGTGCTCCGGCGCCGTATCGGGCAGCGCGCCGAGCTGGGCCATGGTCATCTCCGACTCCGCACTGGGCATGCTGCCGGGGGGCATGCTGCCGGGGGGCATGCCGCCGGGGGGCATGCTGCCGGGGGGCATGCCGTCGGGCAGCGCCGAGTAGGCCGGAAGGGCGCCGTACTGGGCGCCGTACTCATACCCCGCAGGGGGCGTCGGAATGACGAATCCCGCCGACGCAGGCAGTGGCAGGGGCGGGCGTGGCTGTGGCGGCGGCGGGGGAGGGAGCACCGGCTTGGGCATCGCAGGCGGATGCCACTGCGTGACACCACGTGCCGTATCCACATAGTACGTCCTTCCACTCGCCGGGTCCGCCGCCGCCACCCACCCAGGCGGCAGCGCGGCGACCCCTCCGAGGTTTGCTGCAACCGCCGCCGCCGCCGCCGCCGTCCCCCCCTGCGCCCCCCCCGCCAAGGCCTTAGCTGTGCGCGCCTGCACGAACCATTTCATCTCCTTGTCGAAGACGAGGACGCCCATATCGTTCAGCTCTCGCATCACCGCATCCGCCTGCGCAAAGTCCTTGTGCTGCCGAAAGACCGAACGGCGCGAAAGGAGCTCCTCGACCTGATGAGGGAGGCAATCAGCATGCAATCAGCATGCAATCAGCATGCAATCAGCATGCAATCAGAACGGCGCGAAAGGAGCTCCTCGACCTTGGGAACGTCGATGGGCGCCATGTCGGTCTCCTCGCGGGTGTATGTGATCGGCTTCGAGCGGGCGAGTTGCTTCCCGTCAGCCGAGTAGGCCGGCTGGGGGGCATAGCCGGGCTGGGGGGCATAGCCGGGCTGGGGGGTATAGCCGGGCTGGGGGGGGTAGCCAGTTGGCGCGCCCGCAGCCGCGCCAAAGCCCGCGGGCCCCGCTCCGAGAAAAGCAGCCGCCGCAGCCGCGTAGTCACCGCCGCCGCTCCCAGCACTCGGACCACCAGTTTGCAATAGCTTACGGCCGCGGCTCTGGACGAACCAGGTCATCTCCTTGTCGAAGACGAGGACGCCCATCTCGTTCAGCTCTCGCATCACACTGTCAGCCTCTGTGAACGCGCGGTGCTGCCGGAAGTGCGAGCGTCGCTTCAGAAGCTCCTCCACCTTCTCCACGTCGACGGGATTCGTGTCTCCGACCGTCCGCGTGTACTCGATTGGCTTCGACCGAGCCGGCTTCGGAAGACCCGAAGCGTCATAGCTGGGCTGAGGGGTGGCATAGTAGCCTGGATATTGTGCCGCAGGCGGCTGATACTGTGCCGGGGGGGGCTGGTACACTTGCGCCGGCGCCGGCTGCTGATACTGTGCTGGCGGTGGCTGATATTGTGCCGCCGGCGGCGGCTGATACTGTGCTGGCGGCGCCTGATACACCGGCGCCGGCGGCGGTGGCGGCATCATCGACGGAGGTGGATTCCACTGCGTCACCCCATTGGCCGTATCAATGTAGTAGTTCCTGCCGGAGGCTGGATCGGTGCCCATCACCCACCCGGGAGGCAACGACACGCTTGACATGTTCTGCTCCGGGCGCACGAGGCCTCGACTTTGCTTTTGGTTGCGAGCGTGCGTTTTTAGAGAACGCAGGGGCGAGGCCACGCGTCCGAGGAGCGATCGAAATGAGGCCTCTCATCAGTTCCTAAAAAATAGGTTTTCGAAACAATTGGACATCGAAGCACGAATCGATGACGGTGCAGGTCCGCAGTAGAGACTCTTCGACTTCGTAAACGCCCGCCGCAGCGCTCCGGAAGGCATGAACCCTGCATCGGTCAGTGCGACTGCCGACGCCGCTGCGGCGTCGCTCGATGACGCCGCCGCCGCGCGTGAGGAGGAGCGCGTCTATGACACAGTGCTGCTGAGCGAGATGGAGTACGTCGAGGACGATGCCACCTACTATTACCAGTGCCCGTGCGGCGACATGTTCGAGATCACCGTCGAGGACCTGAAAAACGGCATTACGATCGCCAGGTGTCCCTCGTGCTCACTCAAAGTTCGGGTAGACACACCACTGCCCAGCGAGGGGAAACGTGTGGGTGGTGCCGAGGGAGCATCTTCAACAACATAGCGCTCGCGTGCCGTGTGACATTTTTGGCTGTCGGTGCGTGAAATGAAGCTGACATCTGCGTCACTTCTGAATAAGTTCATGAATTTCACATACACATGTGACAACACGGCCGCCTCCTTCCGCATACATTCTATTGAGGAACGCCCGCGGGACCCTTATTGTTGACGCGCCGCGCCGAGTTCAGCGATATATTTCGAGGCAGCTGGCGCCACGCCTCGCCGCTGCCGCCGTGCGGGGACGCATCGTTCCAAAGCTGCTTGACGTCGGGCGGCACGAGCTGCGGCGCAGCTGCGGGCCTGCTACCCCCGGAGCCCTTGCCGCTGCCACCCGTCGCTGTCAGAGGGACGGGCAGCGGCGGCGCCGACCGCGGAAGTGATCCGGGCTGCGGCGGCATCGGCGGTGCGACTGGTGGCGGCGTGCCAGCGAGCGATGGTTGCGAGGACGGCAGTGAGTGCGCCCTTGGCGCGGGAAAAGGAGGCGGCTCGTCCGCGTCGGCAGCCAAGGCGGCGCCCAAGGCGGCGCCCGCGTCGTGGCCGGCATCATGCGCCGTCCCGAGCACATGCGCCGCCTTGGCTGCCGCGAAGAGCGCCGCGACGGCGCCTATCAATTCATCGGGCGCCATCGCGCTCGGCACAGCGCTCAGCGCCACCGCCGCTGTCGCGCCTGGCCCCGCCGACGCGCAGCGCCCATTGCCTGAATTGGGACATTGCCCATTGCCTAAATTGGGACCATCCAGCTCCGCCGAGGGCCACGGCGCGGCGAGCGGCGCCGTGGCGGGCGGCGCGCCTCGCTCCTCGGCAGCTCCGATGGCGCTCGGTACGACGCTCTTGAAGCTGCCGTTACTGAAGCTCCCGTGGGGCGAGATGGCGCTCGGAACGACGCTCGTGAAGCTGCCGTTACTGAAGCTCCCGTGGGGCGAGAGGGGTCCGTGGGGGGAGAGGGGCGGAGAGAGGCCGGGGGGTGTCCTGAGCCCCGGCGGCGTCTTGGGTGACTTGGGCTTGGTCGATGCCGACCGACTCGGTGAGGTGGCTGCCAGCGACGCCTCGGCACTGCTGTGCACGTGACCGGCGTCGGCGGCGTCGGCGGCGTCGGCGGCGTCGGCGGCGGCGTCGGCGTCGGCGGCGGCGCTCGTGAACGCGCACGTTGCGGCTCGCGGCGGCGACGGCGGTGCCGCCGACGGCGGCGTTGCTGGTGAGGTCAGCGTTGGGCTCCGCGGTGCTGGGGGCAGCGCCGGCAGCGCCATGGCGGAGGGGGAGGGCTCCGAACGCGCGGAAGGCTCTGAATCAGACGCGCGCGACGACGGCACTTCGATGACGAGGGGAGTGGAGCGAATCGGGCGTGGCGGGGGAGGCGGCGGGAGGATTCCTAAGCCTTCCCACGAGATCTCGGAGATCTTTTCGGAGATCTTTTCGGACATCTCCCACGAGATCTCCGAAATCTCGGCGAGGCCCGTGGGCATGAGCGCGGCCGGCGGCGGCTCGGGCGGCGGCAGTGGTGGCATCGGCGGCGGTGGCGTCATCGGCAGAGGCGGCTGACCAGCGTGACCAGCGAACATTCCCCACAGGCCGGGCACAGCGAGCTCGGGCGGCGTCACTCGGCCCCCTGTGCTCTCGTCCCACGAAGGCAATCTTGGGAGCACATTGCCCATGACGACGCCTCCCATACCACCCATGCCGCCGCCAAAGCCGCCGCCGCCCATGCCGCCGCCGCCCATGCCGCCGCCGCCCATGCCGCCGCCGCCCCTGCCGCCGCCCCCCATGCCGCCGCCGCCAAAGCCGCTACCCATGCCGCCTGCGTCGACGCCGCTGGCGAGGTATCGCCAAACGTCATGAGAATGAGCGCCGTCCCAAGATGCATGGGTTGCATCCCAGCCGCCCATGCCCCCGCCCATGCCGCCGCCCATGCCGCCGCCCATGCCGCCGCCCATGCTGCCGCCCATGCCTGTCTGCTGTGTCGCCCACCCCATGTGTGAATGTGCCTGCCCCCACATGTGACTGTTCACAGCGTGTCCGTTCACAGCGCCCAGGCCAGCATTGGCCATCTGCGCGCCGCCCAGCGCCGTTGACAAGCGCGCCGAGGGCTGTAGCTGCGCCTGTGGGAAGCCGGGGGACTGTGGGAAACCAGACTGTGGGAAGCCGGAGACAAGCCCGAGCTGGTGGAGCCGCATGAGCTGTTGTTCAGCCTCGAAGATCTGAGGCGACGTCAGGGAGCCGTCGAGGGTAGGGTCGAGTGGCGGTGTGAGTGAACCGTTGAGTGGCGGTGTGAGTGAACCGTTGAGTGGCGGTGTGAATGAGCCGTTGGTATTCGGCGGCCACTGCTGCTGCTGCGGCGGCGGCCACTGATGCTGCTGCTGCCGCTGCTGCTCCTGCTGCTGCTGCTCCTGCTGCTGCTGCTGTTGCTGTTGCCACTGCTGTTGCCACTGCTGGTGCTGCTGCTGCTGCTGCCACTGCTGCTGCTGCTGCTGCTGCTGCTGCTGCTGCTGCTGCTGCCACTGGTGCTGCTGCTGTTGCCACTGCTGCTGCTGCTGCTGCTGCTGCTGCTGCTGCTGCTGCTGCTGCTGCTGGTTGTGGTGGTCGCTTGAGCTCCTGTTCATGGCGCCGTCGATGGGACCCAGCGCTGTCGTCTCCCACTCCTCCCACGCAGACCCAGTAGTCGGCGGCAGAGGCGACGGCAGCGGCGGCAGTGCTGGATGTCCAGGCACACCCACCGCCTCGCCTGGCGCGCTCGCCCATCGTAAGTGATGGGGCTGCATGTGACCTTGCCAGTCGGCTTGCCCCTCGCTGTGATATCCACCGCCCTGCTGCTGCTGCTGCTGCTGCTGCTGCTGCTGCTGCTGCTGCTCGAGCTCCGCCTGAGCTCGCGCTCCAGATGACGAGCTCGCGCCCCCGTGCATGCATTGGCGCCTGCGTGCATCGTCATGCATTTGCTCGAGCATCTCCTCGGGCGTTAGATGCATACTGTCCGCCGCCCTCGCATCGGGCGGCATCGCATCGCTGCAGGAGGCGGCGCCGGCCGCCACTGCTGCCGCAAGGGAGGCCTCTCGTGCCTGCGCGAACGCCGCCAGCGCTGCCGCCGCCTCCTCCGCGGTGGGCGCGCGCCCATACCGCCGTCGCTCACCGCTGCTGTAACCGCTACCAAGAGTCGTCTCTGGCCGCAGCGGCAGTGTTGGTGGCCTGTGGCCCCACAACTCTATTGACGCCGCCTCGTTGGCCGAGACGGCTGGAGCGGTATCGGGTGGGGTCGGCCGCGACAAAGCCGATTGCGCCGGTGGCCGCAGGGAGGGCATACCATTCTGAGCCAAGTTGAGCTGCGGCGACGGCGGCTCCGGCTCGCTGAACACGGCATTCGCTGTGAACATGGCATTCGCGCGCCCCGCGCCCTTGCCTCGTCCACTCGCTGCCCGTCCGCACGCGGCGCGGATCACCTCAGTCGGCACGCAACTGAGGTCGCTAGGGCGCTCTTCGCTCGGCGGCGGCGGCACGTCGAAAGCGGGATCAAACGAGGCGTCGTACTGGGCGTCGTCAGTCGCCCCTCGGAGCACATTGGCGTCGTCACGGGCGTCGGCAGCGTCGTCATGGGCGTCGTTCGCGCACTCTGCGGTCGCCGTCGTGCGCGCCGTCGACGCCGCATCGCCGGCAACCCTGGCGGCCGAGGCGGCGGCGGCGGCGGCGCTGAGCGTTGTAGTGGCCGCACTGGGCGTGACCAAGCTGAGCGTTGTAGTGGGCGTGACCAAGCTCCGGCGGCTGGAGCTCGGTCGACCCGTGGCGGTAGGGGCTGAGGCGGCGGCCGCAGACGCTTCCACCGTCACCGCTGCCGCCGGCGCTGGCGCTGATGCAGCTGGCGATGCCCCCGGTGCTTGTGCGTCTGCTGCTGCTTCTGCTGCAGTCATCGCCACTAACGCTCCGTCTACACAGAGCGCTGCGACGCCTTTGCCCCTGCCCTTGCTCCTGCCTGGCGCCAACGCTCGCGCGCCCCCTCTCAACGCCGGCTGCGAAGTTGCTTCATCAGCCAAAGCCCCCGCAGCCGTTGCTGGGTACCCGTCCGCTGAAGAGACGGACGGCACCGCCAGCGCACCCGTGCCAAGGATGCGGCTGAGGCCGCGTCCACGAGAGACACCGAGCCCCCTGCTGGAGGCGCCGCGACCTGGCAGAGATGCAGCTGGCGCTCCATGCTGTGCTCGAGCGTGCTCGGTCTGGCCCTGGGACACTGTCTCCGGCTCGATGCTGTGCTTCTGCATCGGTTGCACTGCCGCACGTTCCCCACTTTTTCCGCGAGGGACCGCACCTAGTCGAACAGTGGTGGCGGCTTGCCTCAAGGCAGCTGGCCTCGGCGCGCTGCCCACGACGACTCGATCAGCTGCTGGATCCGCTGCCGTGACGTCTGCAGAGTCAGTCGCGTCCAGCAGGCCGACAAGGCCGACACCGCGTCCGCGTCCAGCGGCGAGGCCTCGCCCTCTCGCCGACATCTTCGCACCGTAAGAAACGAAAGAAAAAAATTTATATGATTACTTGTCGGCGGCACACCAGCTGGCTAGTCAACGTAGTTCAGTTCAGTTGACTGAGTCAACGTAGAAGACACTTCTGACACTTCATCAAATCAATGTATGCAAACGCCATGAAACGCCGTCTTAAGCGCGTGCCGCGACTTTGTCGCGGGTAGTCGTAGTAATCTCTCATCTGGATAAATCTGGATCGCAAAGCACTCGCCTCTGTGCCCTGGGAAAGACTGGTTGAGCAAGAGTCCAGACTGAGTCCGGAATCTCTCACAACATCAAATGGTGCTTGGCGACGAGCACATTCGCATTAGTAGCCTTGGCGACGGCCATGGAGACTGAGCCGAGCGCCGAACCGTGGGGCTTGTAGAGCTCTGCCGAGTTGAGGATGACCATGTCGACGAGCAGTTCGCCCTTGTCGCCCTGCTTGTCGCAGAACTCGATGATTGCCTTCTCGATCGAGCGCCTGTTGGCCTGCTCCAGCACAAAGGAGTATGCGGGCCCTTGCTTCGCAGCCTCCGAGTTCCAATACGTGCTCATTTTGGCTGACTGCGACTCAGTGCACGTGTCGCCGCGGATGTTGAGCAGGGTACACTTGTCGGCGTCACCCTCAATCCCGCTTTGAAGGAGGCGCACCGCGATGTCCATCGTTTGGTGGGAGCCCATGGAAGCTGGGTGGCTGACGGCTGCCACGACCGACATGGTGACCGACATGGCACCCTGACCCAGCTTGCCACTCCGTAGTCTGTAAAAGTCGTCGTGGTCGAGGAGTTGATATGCCTTTGGCTTGGTGACGATGACAGGACCCCTGCACTTGGACATGCACTCGAGAACTACGGAGCCTGTCGCCGCAGTGGGGGATGTTTTCTTCTTCTGCTTCCATTCCTCCTCGTGGCGCATCCCACCTGCGCCCATGACGAGGATTCCATCCGCGTCCTTCGCCGCCACGTGGCAAAGCGTCTCGGCCAGGTTTCTTTTACTGTCAACCTCGAGCACCTCCCCAGCTTCGAGGCGCAATGGAGGAAAGCCGCCGTCCTTCAGAATGTTCTCGGCGCGATTGATGAGCGCGAGGGCCTGCTCGGCATTGATGTTCCCGGCACACACGGAGACGCATTTGACCTTGTCACCCACTCTGACGTCACAGAGACACGCGGCCAGCTTAGCAGCGCGGAAGCTCAGCTTGGAGCCATCGAGCGCGACGAAGAACGTCTTTGGGAGAAGGCTCTTCGTGCTTACACCTTTCTTGGACTTTCTCAAGAGGAACTGTCGCTGGATCGTGACCGCGGCCGCATCCGTAGGAGGCGTCATCATGGGTTCCGACATCATGGGGAATCCGACTCGCTCAGGGTATACCGTAGAGCTCGTTCACCTCGCCTGCCTTGTTCGGTTCGCACACAACGTGAAAGCTAGAATTCCTACCGGGCAAACCTCGCGAGGCGCGTTGTTGTTCATGCAGTTGTTCACTGCTGCTGCTGTGAAACACACAACGCGCGCGCTCTTCACTCGTGTCCACGTTGACGTCACGTTAATAACTGAACGTCTCACACGACCACTGGTCCTGTGGAGACACAGCGTGGAGGGCGCAGACTCACGCAGGTTCACACATGACCGGCATGGACCGGCACCGCGGCGGCGCGGCCGTCCGACTGCGACTCACGGACCACGCACAAGCAAACCCACCTGCGTTCCTCGGCCCACTCGGCGGCCGACTCCAGGGAAGAGAGGCCACACATGAGGCCACCGGCACGAGGAGCCCGTCGTGGCGCCTCACTTGCCCTTCCCGCGGCCCTCGCCGCCTCGGCCCCTTCGCCCTTCCCCCTTGCCACCCGGCAATGGCCACCAGTATTTTGTAGTCTTGGTCGTTCGAGGAACTGCAGTCACGTCCGGTCGAATAAACGCGGTGAAGCTATGCCCTATGGACGACGAGCGGCTCGCGGGGGGTCGCGGGGTGGGCGGCGCTACGCGTTTAGGTCTCCACGGCGGTCGGCGTGCCCCTGGCCCTGCTATGTGACATAATCGGGTATGTGTATGTGAGGTCAGACGGCACAGTTCCACAAAGCGTGATGCGTGTGTGTTCCCCGGCCCGCCGGGCGGCTGGGATGTTTCATGTTATTTGAACACGGTACCGGCTCTAGTTCTAAAGACGGACACAGATGAGAGGGCGCAGCCGTGAGTGACAGAACCCGGAGAACGCGCACTCGACGCAGACGCTCGTGTCCTCTGACACCAGATGAGTCCAGACTGACACGCGTTAAGCTCGTCATGGGAGACAACGAGTCCACAGGTACATAGTGCAATGTGGCAGGATGTGCTATGTTAGCGGCACCGTCGGCTTCTGCGGCGGCAGCGGGCGTGATACGCTCTTGATCTTGCCATCCGCATCCGGCAGCCCGTACAGCCGACGGAAGGTGTCGCTCGCTTCCATGTGTTCGACTGCCGACGTAGGCACGTAGCGCGCCTTATATGTCTGCGCGCGCTTGTCGCGGTTGCGCTGCACCTCGTCCTCGAGCGCCTTGCTGGCGACGGCGTCATTCGCCTTCTCCTCCCGCGCCGCCTCGCGCCGCTGCCGCGCGCGCTCCTCGTTCGCTTCGCGTGCTGTCGCCTTTTCTGCGGCTCGTATGCGCGCTCGCTGCCTCGCCTCCTCCAAGTGCTGCTCCTTCTTTTGGTTCGAGGTGGAGGCCCAGGCGGCCTTGGCCTCCTTGGTCGCATTCGTCTTCTCACGCTTTGCCTGAGAGAACGAAGCCTTCGACTCATCCAGCGTCTGGCGTCCTTTCTTGATCTTATCTGTCAGCATCGCCTTCTTGGCGTCCTCCTTCTCCTTCGCCTTGGCCGCGCGCTGCTTGAGCAGAGCGCGCGCTTCGGCCGCCTCCCGACGCTCCTTCACGTCCTGCGCCTCCTCCGCCGCGTCGAGCCGCGCGTCCAGGTTGTTGGCGTGCTCCACGCGCACGCGCGCCTGCCGATGATGCTCCTGGTCCTGCGCCTTCCGCTGCGCCTCCGCCTCCTTCGCCATCGCTTTCACCTCGTTGGCGATGCTCTGCACGGTTGACATATGCTCCGCCTTAGCTTCCGCGTGGCGCGTGGCGCGCTTCTCCTTTAGCCGCGCCGCCCGCGCCACGGCTTCCTCATTGCGCTTCTGCTTTAACCGTGCGAGCTCCTCCTTATCCTTGCGTACTTCATCCGCCAAATTGCGATTCTTCTGTGCGATCTCCAGCTTCTTGAACAAGCCAATTGGAATGCCGCCGACCATCCCCTGGCTCGGCGCTTCGAGATCTTCGACGACGATGTCGTCCGTCGAAGAGGATGCCATGCCGATGTACTCTGAATGGACGTTTTGGGGTCCAAATCAGCGCCGTGTTGGTTCAAATTCGGCCGACGGCAAAGACCCATTGTGTTGCACGGCGCACACCGAGACTCTACTGTATGCTCACGGAGCGGTTGCTCGCGTTGCGGCGAAGATCGAAGACGCGGTGTGTGCGCGCGTGCGCTGCGCCTGCCTGGAACAACAAGCGACGCGGCGGCACCACTCTCGTCATTTTGCCTACCATCATGCCCGACGCCAAAGCCACACAGCTCGCGAACATCGACTACGCGCGCTTCGTGCTCGCGCCGCCGCAGCTGGCGGCGTCATCATCGCGCCCGTCCTTTGTCATGAACAAAGCTGGTCCGGGCCACATGGAGCTTGCAGAGATATTCAGCACCGCACTCGGCCTAAAGGCTCCGCTACGTGGGCTTGACGCAGCGCGGCGACTGCAATCCGCGGGCGCACCGTTTACGTACATGACGCTCACCAACGATCACCTGCCATCGACCGAGCGTGCGCACGATGCAACGCTGCGGTGGGAGCGCTCGACGCAGGCGCCAGAACACGCTTTGGGCGCCACCGGCGCCATGCGATTGATCGGGCCACCTGGATTCTACACCGAAGAGGCGATTCGCAAAAAGAACTTTTGCCGTTGGTCAGAGCAGCTTGCGCGCACCCATGGCGATCGCTCACTGCGCTACAGCCTGCCTTGCGCTATGGGCGAGGCGACGCCGGGCGTGTTCGTGCCGGACTACGAGCAGCTCCTGCAGGCGGAGGAAGCGGTGCCCATCGCCGTGTCTGCGAGCGGCAACGAAGCCCATCCGGCCAACGCCCCGCCGCTTTGGCTCGTGCGCACGCTACGCGGGCGCAATAGAGTGATCGCTGCTGGCGCAGGTATGCGCTTTGAGGTGCTGCCAACGAGCCGTGTGCAGCCGGCGCGATTGCAGGCGGGCAAGTCTCTGCTGCTGCGCTTCCTCGATCCGCCGCTGTTGCAGCGCGGCGTGTACCTGGGCACGCCCGTAGCCACGCGCTTCGAGGCACGCATACACGGCCTCGTGCAGTGGCAGCCGCTGCGCGTGTGGATCAGCGGACACGGCTTTGCACGTTCGGGCAGCCCTTGGTGGAATTACTCGACGGCGACCACCCTCGACGAGTCCAATCGCGCGATGTGGGAGCTGAGCTTCGCACCTGATCCTGCGTGCCTCTCGGCCCTCCCTCGCCCGCGCCCACCGTGGCTCAGCGCGGAGCGGTACGAGGCCTGTAAGGCCGGCCGCGAGGGCCGGCGCAAGGGCGAAACCATGCCTGCCGAAGGCTGCTGCATCTGTTTGCAAGTGGCGGACCGACTTGACACCGAGCACGGCGAACGAGGCTTCGCCACGACGGGTACGTTGCGCAAGGTGGAGCAGATTGCTCGGCAGAATGGCATCGCCCCAGGCGTGCTGTGGCGCAACGCCGACGATGCGATTGTGAGATTCCTCATGATGCAGCAGCGTGCGTTTGCGCAAGAGGCCAACGGCAGCTCGCTCTCGCGCTGGCAGTCGCCCTTTAGCGTGGACGTGGCCTTTGGCTCCGACGGAAAGGCGTGGGTGTACGACTCGCATTTGCTACCCACGTGGAAGCGCCCTGCCCACTGGCGCCAATGGCTCGTCGATCGCGGCAACGCGCTCGGCCTGTACGCCTCGATGATGCTCGGAATGTCGCACGTGCTCACGCCCGTCGACGAGGTCGATGAGCTGCACCGGCCGTTCTTGCCGTCCCTGGGGAACGACTCCCGCGTCAGCGCGCCCTTACTACTGGAGTTCCTGCGCGACCAGGGCTTCGCCTCCGTCCTCGGCTTTCGGCGCGCGTGGCCATCGCCGCAATCCTCTCGACTGGAGCGCGTCGCGTCGCCCCAGGACGCCGAATTTGCTGCGCTGCTTGAGCGCTCTGGGCTACTCCTTCCCTCGGTCGACGCGCTCAAGGGCGGATGCAATGCGCGTCGGCGTGCCGACCTGCTGCTTCGCGAGACGATCTGGCCCTTTGGCGGCCGTCTCTACGCCAACGTCACCCAGCCTCCCCTCTGCGAGCACACGGCCCGGGTGCTGGAGGAGTGGGGTCGCAGCGGGAGTGGCAACTGAGCATGCAACTCATGATGCAACTGAGCCGCCGAGCCACGACGCACGAGAACACGCTGTACAATCCGTGTATCGTGAAGGTATCCCGTGAAGTGAGAGAGAGAGACGAGGGCTGCGAAATCGTGTGTACCGACTCTGTTCGAGACTCTGTGTCACGCCATGCTGCGGGTGTCCTTGGCCGCGAGAGCCGCGCCGTGTTGATTAAAAACGGAAAGTCAAGTCTATACAAAAACAACAGGCAACCATACGGACCAGCATCGAATGAAATGTGCTTCGGAAGTCAGCTAGACTTGTCTTGCGGGGGGACCGCGACGTGGACTTGGCTTGAATTGAAATTCACGGACTGAAATTCACGGACCCAGGCACCTGTGGAGGGCCTATCCATTCGCGCTCACCCTCCTCCCTTTGGCGCTGGTTCACGTGTTTGCAACTGATGTCTGCGGTCAGCGTGATCGACACCTCTTACTACGACATCTTCGGCCTACCGCCCGACGCGACGGCGGCGCAGATCAAGAAGGCCTATTACGTCAAGGCGCGTGAGTGCCACCCCGACAAACATCCCGGCGACGAGGCGAAGGAGGCTGCGTTCAAAGAGCTGTCGGAGGCGTACCAGACCCTCGTCGACAGCGAGCGACGCGCGGTGTACGACGCCTTCGGGCCCGAAGGGTTGCGGGGCGATGTCAACGTCGACCCGCGGCAGGTCTTTGCTGCCGTCTTCGGCGGGCCCGAGTTTGAGCCGTGGGTTGGCGTGCTGGGCGCCTCAGTGGACGAGAAGCTGCAGGCAGACGTGAAGACTGCACAGGAGCGCTCTAATGCCAACCACGCGAAGCTGCTCGCCCTCATCAAGGCGCATGCGCCTCAAGACGAGATCAGCGCGACGCGCGAGGTCCAAAAGTCACTCAACGCAGTCGAGGACCTCGCCCTCAAAGCTGTGACCGACGCCGCGGCCGAGCTGCACCGGCAAAACGTGCAGGCATGCGCGGCGCACCTGGAGTCGCGCATCGCTCCTTACGTCTCGGCCCAGCTTGCTGGGGCCGACGTCGTCGATCCGGCTGCGAAGCGACTCGCCCTGAGTGCGTTCGAGGCGTCCGTGGCGGAGGAGGCGACGAAGTTGGGCTTGTGCTCGATGGGCAAGCCGATGCTGCAGGCGCTTGGGTACGCTTACGTGCGACAGACGCAGAAGGTGCGTGGCCAGCAGGCCGAGGGCGCCGCCAAGCTGGGCGGACTGTACGAGCGCATGCTCCAAGGCGCTCATGACGTGAGCGAGGGAGTCGCCGCTGTGGGAAGTGCGGCACGCATGGCGAGCGCCGCCTGGAAGCTTGCCAAAGATGCGAAGCCGGAGACGCCTCCAGAGAAGAGGCTCTCGGACAGCCAGCGCGCCGCCCTCGAGGAGCAGGCGAGTGTCGTTAATTGCCTCTTGATTGCGCCTCTGATTGCGTCTGATTGAGCGCCGCCCTGGAGGAGCAGGCGATTGTCGATGATTGCCTCTTCTGATGGCCTCTGATTGCGTCTCTGATTAAGCGCCGCCCTCGAGGAGCAAGGGACAATCACGCACCTCACTCTTTGCGTCTAAGTGCACCTCTGATTGCAACTCTGATGGCCCCTCTGATGGCCCCTCTGATGGCACTCTGATTGCCTCCAGATGGCACCCCTCATCAGGTCAAGCAGCGCACGATGGACCTCGCGTGGGCGATCACGAAGCGCGAGATCGAGCACACCGCCCGCGCAGTGGTCGACGAGCTGCTCGGACGGGGCAACGCCGCCAGCGCGCCGAACGGCGAGCCGAATAGCGCCGTCCATAGCTCGGCCAATAGCTCGGCCAATAGCTCGGCCAATAGCTCGGCCAATAGCTCGGCCGAGGCGACAGGCCGCGCGGCGGACGATCTGGGTACGGGAGATCTGGGTACGGGAGATCTGGGTACGGGAGATCTGGGTACGGACGCCGATGCGGGCGCCGCCGCGGAGGCGCCGACGCTAGCCACTGCCACATCGCCCACCTTGGCCTCGATCTCGGCCTCCATCTCGCCTGAGGAGTTTGCGGCGCGGGCCGAGGCCCTCCTCCTGATCGGCGAGCAATTCAGCGGCGAGCGGCCGCATAGGACGGTGGATAAGGCCTTGGTAGGGCTCAACCAGCTCGCGTCGCAGGCGGCGCTGGCTAAGGGGCAAGCAGGCGTGCTCGCGGGCGCTGCGGCAGCCAAGGCCGGTAGCTTCTTCGGCGGGCTGCTGACCAAGAAGCCCACGGTAGTGCTCAACACGGCGCCGGAATCGGCGCGCGCGAGTGGAGCGACGCCGCCGCCGCCGGAAGGGATGCCCGTGACGGCGCCGCCGCCGTCGCTGGATGGTGCGTCCTGCGAGCCGCCCGCCTCGCTCGGGGCCTTCTTCACCGCGTTCATCTCGCACGACCCTCAGGGCATCGGCTCGCTAAAGCACGCCGGTGGCGACGCATTCTGAAGACGCATTCTAAAGCACGCCGGTGGCGACGCATGAAGAGGATCTTGATGAGCGTGCGTGCGGAGAGTATGGGCGGGGCTATTAACCGAGTCGTCTTTCGCTCGTGTCCTCGTCATGGTTCTCGCGGTTCGCGGTTTATTAGTATGTCGATAATAGTCGCGTCGAAAGCTTATATAGAGTTACTCGTGAGTCGTGTATCCGTATAGAGACAGATCACATTCACAATAGTACACAAACTCTCCATGACAAACTCCCAAAGCAAACTTGTCGCACGACGGGCGGGCGACAGAACCGGCGCGCCCGCCCGCCCTGCCCGCTCGCCGCCAGACGCGCCGGTTGTGTCGCCCATTAGTTAGGTCTCGAACCTTTTTCCTCCTGGCCCGCCTTGACATTTCAAGTTTCTGGACAAAAAAGGAGATGGAGGGAGAGGCTAAAAAGATGCTGGTGACGGTCGTCCCAAAGCAGTCGCAGTCTGCTGCAGTAAATGACGAGCAGCCCGAAGGCGCGAGCAAGCGCGCCCGCGAGGATGACCCGGAGGAAGGAGGGGTGCCGGCTGACGACGCTGCTGCTTCCGCTGCCGCGAGCGAGAGCGCGAGCGCGCAGGATGGCCCTGATGCTGAAGCGGGCGAGATATTGACCGCAAGCGAGGGACTTGCAGCAGCGTCCCTCGCTTCCGCTGTGCCCATGGCTGCTGCGCCAGCGAGGGACGAAGCCGCCGCGAATGCTTCCGTCGACCCTGCCGTGACCGCCGAAGCTGCTGCATCCGCTTCGGGCGTCGCGTCCGCGTCGGCGCCGCCGCCGACTGTCCAAGAGCCCGCTGCACAAGATCCCGCCGCGTCCGCTGCTCCGGCCTTCGCAGATGATGCCGCTCACGCGGCCCCGCCGATGCCGAGACTGACGAACGAGCAGCTGGCGCACCTGCTCCAGTCGCGCGCCGAGGCCAAGGCGCGCCGTGACTTTGCAGCGGCCGATGCGATCCGGGGCCAACTTGACGGGTTCGGCATCAAGATCATCGACGGGCGCCAGCCGGGGATGATTGGCACGTGGGCCGCAGCCGACGGGCGCCGGTGCGCTGCACGCGCGAGCAGCCGCAGCAGCGCCTCCGCCCGCTCGCCCCGCCGCCTGCTCCCTCTCCTCCATTTATCTCCCCTCCTCCTCTGCCCCGCGACCCTCACAGAGGCAACACCTCGGGCCCCGATTACTTTTTGGATCCGCTGGCGAGCGCGCCGAGCGCTGCGACGGGCGAGGCGCCGCCGGGCGCGACGATCAGCAACGCAGACCTGATCGCGCAGCTGCAGGCGCGCCAGGAGGCCAAGGCGCGGCGCGACTTCGCCACCGCCGACGCCATTCGATTCGCGTTGGAGCGGCAGCACAGGGTCAAGGTCTATGACACGACCAAGTCATGGATCGCCAATGACGGGCGCAAAGGGAACACGGTCGGGCCCAACTTCTTCTCGTTGGACGGGACGTCCTTTGCGGCAGGCAACCAAGCCCCGCCGATCTCAGGCAGCCCTCGGCGTTACGTCGGTTTCGTCGGCTCACGCAACGAGTCGTTTGGCAGGAATGAACACATCGTGAGCGACGCACCGGCAGCAGCACCGCCGTCGCCACCGGCTGCGACTGCCAGCGGCTCGGCAGGCCAAGCTGTGCCTGTCGTACTTGATGAGCCGGTTCCCAAGAGCGTCGCACCGCCGCCCACGCCGCCGCCACCGCCGCCGCCCCGTCGAGTGGCCCATGCCGACGTGAGTCAGTCCCCCCGCAGCAAGCTGGGTGCCGTGATGGCACCGATCATCACCAAATCGCTCGCGCCGACGGACGATGTGCAGCAGCAGCTGGATGCTGTGAAGTCGACGCTGTACACGTACGAGGTAGCCTTTGAGTCGCAGAACGGCTACAAGCCGCGCACGCGTGCGGAGTGGGGCGAGGTGTGGGCCGAGTATGAAAGGTACGCGGCCCTGCGCAAGCTGGCCAAAGACAAGGAGGCTCAGGAGGAGGCAGCCGCACGCAAGCTGGCGAAAGACAAGGAGGCTCAGGAGGAGGCAGCCGCACGCAAGCTGGCCAAAGACAAGGAGGCTAAGGAGGAGGCCGCTCGCGCCTCCGCCATGGAGGCCACCGCCACCGCCGCCGCCCTAGCCCCAGCCACCGCCGCCACCCCAGCCACCGCTTCCGCCGCCCTCGCCCCCGCCCCTTCCCCTGCCGCCTCCACCACCGCCGCTACAGCCACAGCCACCACCGCCGCTACAGCCGCCGCCGCCGCTACAGCCACCACCGCCGCTACAGCCACAGCCGCCGCCGCCGCCACTGTGACGACCGCAACAAAAGCAACAAAAGCGACCGCGACCACGACAGCCGAAGACGAAACCCTCGTGCGTTCGATCGCCCGAGCCTTCCCAAAGCCACCACCGAAACAGCCCTCGCATTCGGCGTCACGCCCCGACTCCCGCGGGCCGTCGGAGGGGATCTCGGAGGGAATCTCGGAGGGGGTCTCGGAGAAAAGCACGGAGGGGGTCTCGGAGAAAAGCACGGAGGGGGTCTCGGAGAAAAGCACGGAGGGGATCTCGGAGAAAAGCACGGAGGGGGTCTCGGAGAGGGTCTCGGATGGAATCTCGATGGGAAGCTCGGAGGGAATCACGGAGGCAAGCTCGTCGTCACGTCCCGAAGCCCGTGCGCCGTCGGAGGCGTCCAAACGGCTCGGCACCGCCGAGCCGAGCGTCGTGGCGGGCCCCGAGCGGAGCACCGAGCGCCGTGATGGGCTGAGTGTGAAGAGCGCCGTGCCGGTCGCTCACGAGGAGGAGCCCCTTCAGCTCCCCTGTCACGATCGCGGGCCTGTGCTCTGCCACGACAAGGTGGCTCGCGCCGCTCATGGCGCCGTCATGGGTGTCGCTGGATCCATGACGTACGCCCAGCTCATGGCCGCCGGGATGGCTGAGAATCAAGCAGGTCACCCCGCGGCTGCACGCATTCTCTTCCTGCAGTGCTATGAGCTCTCGGGCCAGCCGTACGCGGCACTCTCGGCGGCCAACATGTCGCTCAAGCTCGGGCGTGCGCAGGTGCGAGGGCCACTGAAGCCCACGGAGGGCCACTGATGACCTGTGATGACCTCTGATGCCCTCTGATGACCTCTGATGCCCTCTGATGACCCCTGATAACCTCTGATGCCCTCTGAAGACCTATGATGACCTATGATGACCTCTGATGACGTCTGATGCCCACGGAGGGCTTCTGATGGCCACTGCTTGCTGGCTTCTGATGGCCTTTGATTGCTTCTGATGGCCTCTGCTGGTCGTCCATATTTGGGTCGTGTTCACAGGAGGCGCACGACGAGTACGAGGTGCTGATGAGGTCGTTTGAGAGCGGCGCCGTGACAGGCGTCTCCGAATCGGAGTTGAAGCTGCTCACTCATGTGGAGATGAAGCTCGCCAAGGCGCAGCAGGCGCAACTCGCCGCGAAGCCTCACACCTCCGAGTACGCGACCGATCGAGACCGCCCATAGCCTTCATCGCCTCTGATGACGACCTTTGATGTGCGCTCTGATGTACGCCCTGATGGCCTCCCTCATCAGGTACGCGGCCGCTCGGGACGCGACGTCGGTGCGCTTGCAGACGTACTTACAAGGCCACGTGGCGCGCGAGAAGGTGATTGCCATTGATTGCCATTGATTGCCATTGATTGCCAGCACAAGGCCACGTGGCGCGCGAGAAGGTGAGCATGATGGCCTCGGATGGCCTTCGGATGGCCCCTGATGACGACCTTTGATTGCCATTCAGCACAAGGTTACGTGGCGCGTAAGCAGGTGAGCAAGCCTCTGCGCGCGACTGGGTGTGCCATGGAGTGCCACTGATTGCGAATGATGGGCACTGATGGTGCCATATGGCGACCATGTATACGCGCGCGCAGGGCCTCAAGGAAGAGAACGAGCATTACCAAACCACGCTCAAGCGCGCCAACAGCGCGAACACGTGCGGAAGTTTCCAGGAAGCGCGCGAGCTCTTCCTCGCTGTGTATGCGCTCAGCACGGCGCCCATGGGCCACCTCAAAGCTCGGCTGCCTGATGGTCTCTGATGGTCTCTGATGAGCTTTGATGGGCACTGATGAGCTCTGAGTGCATCCCTCATCAGGTATGCGCTCAGGGGCCACCTCGAGGCTCGGCTGTCGGCTGCGAACATGAGTCTCAAGCTTGGCGAGGCGCATGCGGCGGCGGCGGAATATGCGTACCTCGCACAGGTGCGACAGGCACTGATTGCGGCTGATGTATGTTTGATTATGATTATGATTGATGGCTACGGATGGCCTTTTCGGTGGCGACCGATGGCCGTTTGGGTGGCTACGGATGGCTACGACAATACTGAGGCCTTTCTTGCCATCCGCCGTGCAGCACCTCGTGGGTCTCTCGGACCGCGCTCAGAAGCTGCTAGCCACCAAGCAGAGGGAGGCGGCCGAGTTGTGCATGATCACTCCTTATCGGGCGATAGCCCAGCGCCCGTTGCGCGTACGCGAGACCGAGGGCATGGGCACGCACCCTCATGCCGACAATGCGAGCGCCCCCTTGCCAAATAAGGAAGCGCGCTGGTCGGTGCAGCTCATCTCCCTTGCGGCAGAGCCCGTGCCAGAGGGGGAGGTGCTTGGGATGCACCGGGCGAAGCAGGTGAGCATGGCCGTTGCGATGACGCCTGATCGCCTATGATTGCGGCCGGGTGGCTAGGGCTGCCCCCGCTGAGTACCGCTGAGTACCACTGATTGCGGTTGATTGCAGGACGCCATCGAGGATGATCTCCTCGATGAGATCGCCGAGGAGCAAGGGGGGCAGGTGGCGCGCGCCGTCGTGGGCGCACCGCTCGAGGAGCTCATCATCTCCTCCAATCTCATCTCCCCCAATCTCAACGCTGCCCCCAAGGCTGCCCCCCCCGCGAAGGACGAGGCGAGCAAGAAGATCCAGGCTCTCATGCGAGCGAGGGCGGCCAAGGCGTACGTGAGTGCACTCAAGGCGGGCCAGCAGGTGACCGTGAGGAGCCCCTGATGGTGCACTGATTGCGACTTAATTGCGACTGAGAGGACAGCTGATTGCGCATGATGGCAGCTGAGCGCTAGGGTCGGTACACTGCCTGTGTGCAGGCCTGCGACCGTGGCGAGTACGCTGTGGCACGCGCCCACTTTCTTGAAGCCTTTGAGTTGTGCGGACGCTCCGGCCCTGCCATCCTCTCGACCAAAATGCTGCTGCTGCTAGGCCAGCCGAGCGCGGCTGTGGAAGAGTATCAACGGCTGCTCGACGCGGCGCTCGAGCATCCCTACTTCCTCTCCGACGCTGATAAGAGCGCTGTCGAGCAGAGGCTCCAAGAGGCAAGCGCGCCGTTGCGGGCGAGGCCTGACAGAGACGCGGCCTCTTGATGGGCTCTGATGGCCTCTGATGAGCTCTGATGGTCTCTGAGTGCCTCTGATTGCTACCCTCATCAGGCGCGCGCCGTCGTCGCGGGTGGTGAGAGGCCCTCAGCCCCCCTCAACGCGACCAATGGGCGCGCCAACGGGCACGCCAACGGGCACGAGAAGGCGCTCATCACAACGAACCACGCGCACCCGTTCTCGTGGCTCACGAGTGCGTTCGAGTCCGAGGGAACGCCGCTCGACAGCTGCTGCGCCAGCCGGCGTGCGCGGAAGGCCATGGACTTGGCCGAAGCTCCAGAGCCGGTGCCGCCTTTGCGCACGCCAGGCTATTCGGGAGCCTTTTCGCAGCCGTTACAGCCGGGCGTCGAGACGGACCTGCCGTTACAGCCGTTACAGCCGTTACAGCCGGGCATCGAGACGGACCTGCCGGCGAAGCAAGTCTGGGAGATCTGAGGGAGATCTGAGGGAGATCAGGGTGAGATCTGGGTGAGATCTAGCGATGGCGATCCCGATGGTGATTGCTTGACCTTGAGAGAATGCTGCAGGAGGGCGCGGTTCTGAGCGTGCGCGGTGTCGTGAGGTCGGGTGCGTCCCTCATCCTAACAGACTTGTGACAGACGACCATGAACATGACCCTCTAGTGTGCAGCAGCGCACCAGGTTCCGGTTACTTATACTGCAGCACTGTTCCGCACCCGCGGCGACCGACCCCGGTACGGTATGTGTGCGGTGTGAGCTCGTCCAGGTCCGGGCCAAACATGCGGAGCTCGTCGCCGATTATCGCGCACACACGCGCACGGCTGAGCCGCTGCGGCAAACGGCTTCCGAACCTCGTAACGAGCACCACGGGGTTCTCATCCTCTAGCCTCTATCGGATACCTCGAGGGTAGAGCAGAGTCACACGATGTAGTGTTGCGATTACATGTACCTGAACGTTGATTAGGCCATGCAGCGGGGAAAACAAGAAAATGGCTGGTAGAGTGGGCGCATGCATTTGCAAAGATGTGCACGCGACGATCCTTGAGAGAGCTTTGTTCCATCTTCCATCTAAATTTTGCGTCCCTCTCCGTCCCTCCTCTCAAGCTCAGCAAAATGGAGGTGCCTGAGTCGCTTTTCGCGAGACTGGAAGACGATATCATCGTACACATCGCGTCTGCGCTGCCTCTAAACGACGCCTCCAACTTCATGCTCACCTGCAAGCGCACGCACACTCTTGCAACGACCCGCGTCGACACGTGGTGGAACAGGTCGCTCCTGACGTCTAGAAGTCTGTGGTGCGCGATCGGTGTTGTCAAAGCTCTCGTGGAGACGCCCGACGGGTCCGACTTCGATATCGACGCTTACGATCGCCTCATCCAGGATCTCGAACCACATGAGGCCATCCGCGACCTGGTCGAGGCTCCCTCACGGCTTTGTTCAGCAGCCGAACGTCTAAAGGACAAGGGAGTCACCAAGAAGATGCTGCACCTCGCGTGCGGGCTAATATGTGGGACAATTAAGTGCGAGCCCCAGCATCGCCGCAAGGTCAGTCAACGTGCCCACTTTTGTGTGCCTCCATATGCTGACATCCCGGACGTTTGGCCACAGATGATCGCCCAGCTCCTCGCGCGCGATGCGAAGCATCACATAAAGATCGCGACGCTGCTACACAGTACTGGAGGCGACCCGGCCAGCCTGCTGGAGCTTGACGACTTCCCGCCGGGCTTTTCCGCCGCGATGGGCATCAGTAACGAACGTCTCTTCATGGCCTTGGTCCTGGTAATCCCCCCGGGTGCGCGTGCGGAGTTGTACGAGTACGAATACTCCTCCGAGGCATCGGAGGAGGGCTCTTAAGCCGCCCTTGTGCAACACGAGGCGCCACATCTCGAAGCGCCTATAGCAGGTTCTGTTGATATGCTCCAACACCCCCACGTTGCAAAGCGTGAGGTAAGCGTGAGGCGCAGGGAGGGTCCGAGCTCTGTTGAGATCCGGTGCAATTGATCCGGTGATTAGTTACAGCTACAGTACCGCGCGTTGGTATGCGATGGCGATCGCGATGGTGATTGCTTGACCTTGAGAGAATGCTGCAGGAGGGCGCGGTTCTGAGCGTGCGCGGTGTCGTGAGGTCGGGTGCGTCCCTCATCCTCACAGACTTGTGACAGACGACCATGAACATGACCCTCGACGAGCAGGGAACAGCACCCGACCAGGTTCCGTTACTTAAAATAATATACGCTGTTCCGCACCCACGACCGACCCCGGTATGTGTGCGGTGTGAGCTCGATGGTCAGTCTCCGAGATTCTCAAGACTCATGAACGTCGAAGCCGTCGCCTCGTCGATGGATGGAGCCGCTGCAGAATCGGGCAAACCCAGGGTCGCAGCCGGCTCACACACCACAGCTATGTTCACACCACGCAGCCATGCACGCAGCGAAGCAAGGAATATCTCTTAATCTCGCGTCGAATCTCCCCGTCCCGGACACCAGATTGAGCTGACGGTGTATAATGACGCAGAGGCGGCCAAACCGGCTGCCAACGTCCAATCTGGGCGCCAATTTCGTCAGGCCAGTCTCGTCACTTTTTGGGCGGCGCCACGACCAAATCATCGGTGGGCGCATCGTCAGGCCACCATCGCTCAAACCCATGCCGCTTAGGCGGAGTGATGGACATGCGCACTGCGACATTCGAAAAACAATCACTGGCAGTCAGTGGCCATCAGTGGCACTCGGTGGTACTCGGTGGCCATCAGTGGCGATCAGTGGCGATCAGTGGCGATCAGTGGCCATCCGGGCTCATCATCATCACTCATCATCATCACCTGCGACGCTCGGCGGCAGGTAAGTGAGGTCGTTGATGGTGTCCGACCGGCGGTCCGAGAGCCACATGAGACGTGTGACGCGGCAGATCCAATCGAAGCGCCCAGGAGCCACGGCCCCCAGCGTCGCCATCCACGTCGCCGATTGACAGAGGGAGGTGTGCAGGAGCACGCCGGCCGTTGCCTTGCCTTCAAGTGCCGCGGCTTGGCGCTCGATGAGCCCCAAGAGGACAGCATAGGCTCCCAGATAGCCCGTGGCGTAGTCGATCTGGTAGTAACGAGCTCAGTGACAAGCTCAGTGGCACTCAGAGGCACTCAGAGGCACTCAGAGGCACTCAGAGGCACTCAGAGGCACTCAGAGGCACTCAGAGGCACTCAGAGGCACTCAGAGGCACTCAGAGGCACTCAGAGGCACTCAGAGGCACTCAGAGGCACTCAGAGGCACTCAGAGGCACTCAGAGGCACTCAGAGGCACTCAGAGGCACTCAGAGGCACTCAGAGGCACTTAGAGGCACTCACCTGCGAGACGAGCTGATAGCCAAGCAGCTCCTCATCCTCGATCCCGGCCACGCCGGCCGCGAAGTTGGCATTCTGCTGGAAGCCCTTCCCGTTTGCCAGAGGCCCGACGTGACCGAAGCACGTGAGATCGAGGTAGATGAGGTGAGGATTGCGAAGGAGGACTTCGTCGATCGGGAAGCCGCGCCGCGCGAGCGCCGCGTTGGCAAATCCGTCGATCACCACATCGGCCACCTGCGACGGCAATCAGCGGCCATCAGAACCGATCAGAAGTAATCCGCGGCCTTCCGACGGCCACATCGGAGGCCTTCCGCGGCCATCCGAGGGCCATTAGAGGTCATTAGAGGTCATTAGAGGTCATTAGAGGTCCATCTGAGGGCCATCCGAGCGCTCACCTTGAGAAGATCCCACAGCCGCTGCTTGCCCTCTGCCGTCGATAGCTCTAACACGAGCGTGCGCTTGCCGTGATTGGTCTCGCAATCGAACATCTCGCGCCGCGGCCTCTCATGAGAGATGATCTTGAGGACAGTCGCCCCGTGATCGGCGAGGGTGCGCCCGACGACTGGGCTGCGAGCCATGTGTGAAACATGTGTGAAACACGATCGATCCGCGTGTGAAACCATCGAGCTCGGGCACTCAGGCGGCGGCGCCATCCCGAGCGGTGCTATCGTGTGCAATCCCGTGCCATCCCGAGCCCTCACCTGGCGATCACGTGCGAAAAGTCGAGCACAAGGACGTCGGAGAGTGGCCGCGCTGCCTTCGAGGGGAGCAATCTCGGCGCCGCCGAGATCGAGGCGCCGTCACGGGCGTCCTCCAAGTAGCGGAGCGGCTCCATCACGATCGGCGGCAGATCCTTGACCGCCTTGCCCTGCTCGCACGCACGCCACTCGGCGGGCGTGCGGCACTTGGTCGCCGCAAGCCCCTTCGCCTGCATCTCCGACTCGAGCTCGTCAGTGGCAATCAATGGCAATCAGTGGCAATCAGTGCATCTCCGACTCGAGCTCGTCAGTGGCAATCAGTGGCGATCTATGGCGATCAATCGCAATCAGTGTCCACCAGCGGCAATCACCTGCATCGCTGTCTCGAGCTCGTCGGCGGTCCACTTCTTGCACGCGGCGCTCATCGCCGGCACCGTGCACTCGCACTGCAGGAAGTCGGTGAGTCCCTTTTTGAGTTTGGGGAAGCCGCCGTGCAAGAAGATCCAACGGCCATCACTGCACTCGTACGCCTTGCGCTGCGGCTTGACGGTGCCCTCGGCGGCCATCGTGCCGTCAAAGCCGTGCAGCCCGCCCCACTTGCCCGACGGCTGCACGTAGACGAAAAGGTACTGCGCCGTTGTTAGACCGGCGCCCGACTGACTCACGACGCAGCGCTGGGCCCGACCGGTGCGCAGCTCGAAGAGTTCGGCCGCGGCGAGGGAGACAGCGCCGATGGCCGCCGCGGCGCCCTCCTCAATCGGCAGGTATGTTGGCAGGATCGCGTGATCGGCCTCGAACTCGAGGGAAGACTTGAAGCGGCGATGCTTGCGCAGACCGAGAAGCACCTTCGTGGCGACGTGCGACAGGAGCGCGTCGAAGCGCTCGGGAGGCGTGCCGTAGTTAAACCAGCCGTTGGCCTTGTGCTCCTCGAAGACGGACACGAGCTTCGGGTACTCCCTCAGCAATTTGATCCAGCACTGGAAACGCTGGAGCAGGTCGCCGAAGCTCTCAAATGGACCGAGCTTCTTTACGACGCGAAAGTCTTCCACACCCGCGGCCGCGGGCGGCAGGGCCTTACTCCTCTTGCGAAAAACATACGCGGCCGCGAGCGTCGCGACGCAACCAGCCGCCAGGGGCACCACGGATCGACTGTTCATTAGCATGTGTTTGCGAAATGTGAATTTGCTGTGAACACACTCAACCAGGCCTCATAAAACTTGGTGAACGGCTCCATCGCCAACTCGCGCTTCTGCACCTGGCTCGGCCAGCCCCTGCGCCTCTGGCAGCAGAGATGGTGACAGAACGGATCCTGCACTACGCGGAGTCGAGTAGGGCCCCATCGCCATGCACACATCGACATTGCGAGTCGGTGGATTGAGGACGAGTTCCATGAACTCGAGCATGCGATCACGCGGAAGGCCCATCGCTCCCCAAGCGAAGGCCAACTCAGCTGGGGCTTGAATTACGGGTGCTGCCTTGCGCGGAGTCGCGTATGATTCAGAAGCCATGCGCACATCGATATTGGCAGCCGCTGGGACGGTCATGATTGATGTGGCGACGAGATCCGTAAACTCGATCATGCGGTCGCGTGGAAGGCCCATCGTTCCCCAAATGTAGGCCATGGTTGTGCGAAGCAGCAGCTGGTCCTCGACCTTCAAGGGTTGGATCAGCGTCCCGGATGGCACTTCCGAGGGGGATTGCTGGGAATCCCATCGTGGCGGAGTCGCAGCAGAAGCTGCCATGCCTGCCTTGTGTAGCTCGTGCGTAGCTGCCTTGCGCCCGGCAGGAGATGCAGGGTGAGCTGCCTTGCGCTCGATGGTGAATTGGTAGATTTCCTTGCCCTTCGCACCAACGAGCTCGTTCAAGGTGAAGTCGGTCAACGGACAGCCATCCACCTTGACAACAACGTCACCAACCCGCAGTAGCTTGTCGTTCTCGGCTGGTCCACCGAGCTTGAGTGCAGTGATGACATTCTGAGAATCGATGCTGATGCCTAGGCCTCGCTCCGTAAACCGCACAGGAAGCTCACTGACTTCGACGGTACTTCTCATCGACGGCGTCGGAGACGGCGGAGGCTGACCTCTTGCCCGCGATCCCTGAGATGATCGATCCATGCGCCATTGCCTCGGCGCCCTCCCTGCAACCTTGTCCTGTAGAGCGAGTGCTGCTGCTTCGAGGTCATGGGCGGTCAACACGCCCGACCCGTCTGCATCGAGCGTTGCGAACTGCTTGAGATACGGCATCACGTCTTGCTCTCGAACAAGCTCAAGCTTCACAAGCATCCCAACGACGAATTCAGTTTTGTCGACGCCGGCGCCATCCTTATCGAGAGATTTGATCAGCTCCGGGTTGAGCCTTCGTTTGAGCATCTCAGCTCGCTTGAGAATCTCCTCACGATCGGACATCAGTTTAAAGATCTCAGAGATCAGCGCACCGAGCAACGAGACCGAGAAGGTGATGTGGAAGATGCACACTATCTTTGCATTGTCGGTCTGCGAAAGGTTTTGGGGGGGGGGCATGTTGCACAACTTCATTCGTGTCCGCGTCTGTACTCATGTGTGTGGTGCAGCAGCGCGGGTCTGTGGGTGTCGCCGATCCGCACATTGATCCGCACATCGCCGTAGCCAACGGTTGTCATGGTGGTGAAACAGTGGTACACAGCGACGGGATACTCCCAGGTTGGGTCGGCCATGACGTAGAATTGCGCCCAAAGAAATTGACCACCGATGATGATGACCATTGGCGCGATTAGGTTCTTGCCGTAGTAAACGATTGGCCCACGAGGCACTTTGAAGTCAGATCCGCCATCGCCGTCGAGATCGATGGCCTCTTGGGGAAAGAGAAGGTCGAAAAAATGTCGTACCCCTTCGAAGATGGGAGAAACCAACATGGTGACCAGCTTTGAAATCTCTGCAAACACGAATATGATGCCGACAAGAATCAAGAAGACGGTCGCAACCATACCATAAGGGGTATCTTGCGAGGGTGCATAGTCGCCGTAGCCGACAGTGGACATGGTCACGACAGCAAAGTAGATTGCCTCGAGCGGTGCCATCTCTCCCTCCTCCGCATCTCCAAAGAAGAAGATAGCCGACATGAAGTAGAGTCCGGTCGTGAAGGTGACGATGAAGAATTGAGTCACCACAGGGTACCTTTTCGAACATGCCACGCATGATGCCACGGCTGAACGGAGAAATGACTCTAGTGGAAACATGCCTCGAGTGAACGGATGGGAGGATATCGTGTGAGCGTCGAGCAACGCGTCACGATAATCACGCGCACCAATATTGGTTGCGGTCGAGCGCGCGTCCCTACGTTGGGACTCTGCCGTTTCGTGCACTCGACCAAATGCAGAAGTTGTGACGAAGAGCGTGAAATGGAACGAAGAGCGTGAATCGCTTTGGGTTTGAAGGGGCAACTGGAGCGAGACACCCTCATCTATATGTTCGGATGTGTGCCGAATGTAAAAAGTCCTCAGACATTATGTCGGCAATGTCGAGCGTCACCCGATGCGTCGCCGTACTGCTCGTGATCGGCCTCATCGGCTACGTAGCACGCCCAAGCGAGAGCAGAAGCGATCTGTTCTCTCCGAGTGTGGACGCCATCCTCGTTTTAGCGGGCGGCGTTTCGAATGAGGGCAAGCCGCATGAGACGGTGATGCGCCGGCTGCGGGAGGCGGCGAGCGTGTACCAGTCGCAGATCGCACGCAGCGGCGCGGCGCCTGCAGTTGTTTGTAACGGAGGAGGCACGACACACAAACCGAAATGGGTCGACCCCGCCGGCTACGCGGTGCCGGAGGCGGCGCTCATGGCGCGAGAGCTGAGGGCGATGGGTGTCAAGAGCAGCGACATTTACGTCGAAGGCTATTCCGACGACACGATAGGGAACGCGTTCTTTGCGCGCGTGATGCATGCTGACGTGCGGCCGTGGACAAACCTGCTCGTCGTCACGTCCAGCTTCCAGATGGCTCGCACGCAAGCCATTTACGATTGGGTCTTCGGGTTGCTACCCATGCCCACGCAGAAGAGAGCATATCGCCTCGAGTACGTTGCGGTCGCTGATGAGGGCGCGCTGCCGAGGGCAGTGCTGCGGAGCCGGCGCACGCGCGAGGCCTCCAGCCTGCGCAGCTTCCAGGCAGGCACGCTCGTGCGCCTCACCGAGCTCGCGAGCGTGCATGAGTGGATCAACCTGCAGCACAGCGCCTACTCGGCGAGCGGCATGCTGATGAAGAGGCCACTAAATAAGAGCTCAGCGCTCGCGCTCACGTACTAGAGCTCGTGGCGGGCCGCGGCTGAGCGAGCTACCACTAGGGCCAGCTAGATTTCGCTGTCGGAGACGCAGATGGGCAGATGGGAGGAGATGCAGACGGGCGTCCGTTTCTGGGTTTGCCGGCCTCGAGTCCGTACCCGGACCGGACGTATCGCGGCTGATTTGTGAAAAGATCCATAGTTATGAAGAAACTTGTGATCATCCTGTTTTGTGCTCTCATCGGAGTAACTCCCTACTTGCTTCAAACTAACACTGTAACAGTACCGCCGCTCGGCGCGTTGCTTGCGGACCCACCGCACCGGGACGGGCGGAAGGGGCGGGGGGCGCCCGCGCCGCGGCCGGCTGCGCGCGGGCTGTAACACGCCGCCATGGCTATAGGCTGTCGCCCTCCCCACGTAGCTCAGTCCTCACATACATAGCATACCGACATGCTCATGCTAAATGCCACTGCCACTGCCACCTCCATGTGCACAGGCTGCAGCGCTCTCCCGAGTCCCTCAGCGGACCCCACGGCGCTCTCACGGGAGGATAGGCGGAGACTGCCTCCTGATCTCCTCAGGTGCGAGGAGGGCTGGCAGGAGGCAGGCCGCATCCGCTCGACGGCTCGTGGCTTACTCGTGGTCGCCTGGATCACTGTAGTTGAACACGGAGATGACGACGACGATGGTGCCGGTCAAGATAGGGAGTGTGAAAGGGCCCTGCAGGAATGCGGCGTTGAGTACTGTGGTGAGCACAATCGAGCCCGTAGTGGCGATGGTCTTCATGATCGAGTCCGTGTACTTGATCGAGAGCGCCACGAGCACACCGCCGAGCGCGCCGCACGCGGCGCAGAGCAACGTGATCACACTCCATCCGCCAAACGGGTCGTTTGGCCGATCGTAGAGCATGATAGGCGCGTAGATCAGCATGGACCAAAAGGCGAGCTGCAGGTTGCGGTCCCACACAGAGAAGGTCTCCGTCTTGCTCTTGAGCACCATCTCGAAGTAGATGGACACGAAGCCCGAGAGCAGCACGTCCCCGAACGACGCGGCCATACCAATGGCAAACGAGCGCATCTGCTCACTGGTTTTCGAGTCAAGCTGCCCTAGACGGCGGTGCGCCATCTTGGGCATCGCCTCGTTCGAGATGAGTATGACGCCGAGCACGAGCGTCGTGAGCGCGCGCCACTTGCGCATGTGCAGCGAGCGCCCGAGGATCAGAACCGAAAAGACCGCCGTCGTGAACACCTTCATCTGCGCGATGATCGAGAAGGTCGAGGCGTCCAGGTGCTGCAGCGCCATGAAGCCGAGGATGTTCATGACAAGGTACGTGACCGCGGGCACGATCATCTTCCACGAATGGGCGATCAGGAAGCTGAACTTGCTCACGAACGTGCCCGAAGGCACGTCGCTCTGGTGGCCGCCGAAGGCGATCTGCTGAGCGGAGAGTAAGATCTTGACCACCTCCATCACGAGCAGCGCTGACGAAGTCGAATATCGCTCCTGCAGGTGCCCGCGCGAGTAGCGGCGCAGCAGCGCGTAGGCAGTATTCTGCATCGTCACCGAGATGAGGATCGTCATCCGGAGGAAGGTGGTGTTGGACATGAGGCCGCCGCGATGCACCTCATCCTCCGATGCCGGCGGCTGCGCGATCAGGGTCGCCTTTTCGTTTGGCTGACCACCCTCCTCTTCCACCTCCCTAGGGACCTTCTGGTACGCCATGTGTCAGAGGGTAACTGATTCCACGGAGAAGCAGCTACCCTGCTGTGATCCGCGCGCGAGGACAGGGTGCGCAAATCCCTCTCGCTTCGCTTCCTCCGAGGCGGCTCACGCGGGAGCCTGTGAAGTGCAGTGTGTAACGGCTTGCCTCTCATCCTATCGAGCATCGTTAACCAGCGTCTGGAACTTGTGCTTCAAACGTGCTTAAAACGTGCACCGTTTCCGTCCGTTGCGATCTCTTGTTTCGTCACCCATGAAAGTTCTGGTCGCCGATCGTCCCTGTATGCTCCTCCGCGCGCTCCGGCTGGGCTGCGGCTCCGCGTCGAGCGCCCTGTGCAGACGCGTAGCGCCGCTCGCGCCGTCGCGGCTCTGCTGCCGTGCGCGTAGCTCGATATCCGTCGGCCACCCGGAGCTCGGCCACGCTGCAGGCGCGTCGACTTCCGCAGTCACGGCGGCCGTGGCCTCCGCTGCCGTGCCTGAGGTGGCGTCTCGTGCGGTCGGATGGTGGCTGATCGGCACGAGCGCCTCCGTCTTCGCGATGGTCGTCGTCGGCGGTATCACGCGGCTCACACGCTCGGGTCTGTCGATGACTGACTGGCGGCCGCAGAACAAACCGTGGCCTCGTGACGCGGCGGCGTGGGAGGCCGAGTTTGCGCGGTACAAGGAGTTTCCCGAGTACCAGCGCCTGTACGCGGGCAGCGGCTTCGACCTGGCCGATTTCAAGAACATCTTTTTCTGGGAGTGGGCACACCGCACGTTCGGTCGCACGATCGGCTTCATCTTCGGCGTGCCCCTTGCCGTGTTCGCGCTGCGCGGCCAGATCCCGCGCAAGCTTGCGCCGACGCTGGGCCTGCTCTTCGTGATGGGCGGCTCGCAGGGCCTGGTCGGCTGGTGGATGGTCAGGTCTGGCCTCGAGAAGCAGCGCATCGACGAGATCGCCGGCGGGATCCCGCGAGTCTCGCCCTACCGGCTGGCGACCCACCTGAGCTGCGCGTTTGCCATCTTCAGCCTGCTGCTGTACACGGGGCTGGGCGTGCTGCAGCCGCGGGCCGAGCACGCCATGGCCGCGCTCCAGACGCTCCAGACGCGCGTGCGGCTGCTGGCGCTCCTCGTCGGTGTCACCGCCGTCTCGGGTGCCTTCGTGGCGGGCATGCAGGCAGGCCACGCGTTCAACACCTTCCCATTAATGGAAGGTCGGCTGGTGCCCGATGGGTACATGGAGCTCACGCCGCTCTACCGCAACTTTTTCGAGTCCGTCCCCTCCGTGCAGCTGGTATGCCCCGCTCCACCTGCCCGCGCCACCTGCCCGCTCCACCTGCACGCGCCGCTTGCTCCCTTACACATGACGACGCGGCGTCCCTGATTGCACCTGATGACGTCCCTGATTGCACCTGATGACGTCCATGATTGCACCTGATGACGTCCATGATTGCACCTGATGACGACGCGACATCTCTTTCGTACCGCGAACACCTTACGACCCACGCTGATGGCATGCGCCATCCGTTCCCCACACCATGGCATCAGTTCCCCACACCATGGCATCAGTTCCCCACACCATGGCATCAGTTCCCCACACCAGGCATCAGTTCCCCACACTGATGCCATGCGCCATCAGTTCCCCACACCATGGGATCACTTCCCCACACTGATGCCATGCGCCTGGAAACGTCCACCCCTTGCTCGCAGCACCATCGCATCTTGGCGCTCACGACCCTGAGCAGCGTGACTGCGCTCTGGCTCTCCGCCCAGCGCATGCCGCTCCCCATGCAGCTGCGCATCGCCACCGACGTGCTGCTCCTGGCTGCATGGGGGCAGGTGGGCCTGGGAATCGCGACCCTGGTCAACTGCGTACCCGTCCACCTGGGGTCCGCCCATCAAGCAGGCGCGCTCACGCTCTTCTCGGTGCTCCTCTTCACACTTCACTCGTGCCGCGTGCCCCATGCGGGGCGGCTGCTCGCGCGCATCGCGTCCGCCACGCGACGCGCCCCCGCCCCCGCCGCGCACTGATGGGCTGGGGGGCTCGGGGGGCGGGGGCAAACCGAGGATCCGTGCAAGTTGAAGCGAGCGGGCCCGCGCGCGCGGCCTCGGCCATCGCGGCCTCTGCCTTGCTCACTTTGTCGTCTTGCTGAGTTGTGTCTCACCTTTAAGATCTGGATCTTGATTAGATAAGAGTTTCTGTACACCGCAGTGGCCGCACCTACTGCACCTCGACCGCTCGACGACCGGACCGTGACGTGCGGTGACGAGTCGGTGGCGTGAAGTCCACCGGGCGGTGACGTGAGTCGAGCCTCGAGCGCGGCGGGGACCGTCTCGGCTTTTCTCCGAGGCTTTCTTGGGGCGGTGAGATTCTGACTCCATTCACGTGAACACGAGAGCCTTTTGTCGCCGCTGAGCTGCGCTGAGCGGCTGAGGGCCGCCGAGAGCAGGAGCTCGACAGCCGACACGAGCTTGGCGCAGTATTTTGCGTTGCGCGTCCCACTCATCGCGCTCCGTGCGCGCGCGCTCCGTCGCTCTTTGTGCTCAACGTGCGTCGGTGCGATCGCTGCACGCGCACACCGCACCGCCTTCGCACACGGAATCGATCGAATCCGCTCAGGTGCTTTCCTCCAAAGTGCCCCACGGGCTCTCCTGCAACACTCCGGAGGGAGCACACATGCGTTCTCCCTTTGTCTCTCTCACGACTGTGGTTTTTTCCCGCGTGCCTTTCCGCAGTCGCGCGCCGCCGCCGACCAGTCCACCTCCCTCCTCACCACCCCCGCGCGCTTCACTGCCACGCGACTGCCCAATCCTGAGAACCCGAGCTGGGCTGCCTCTCTCTCGAGGGCCTGTGACTCTCACCGTTCGCGATGACAGCTTCGGAGCCACACGCCGCACGCGATTCCCCTCATCCTTGCGGCACTCTGTTGGCTGTTGCATGTCTGCGCCGAGACACTTCAAGCGCCCTTCGAGCTTGCAGCCGCTTTTGTGGTCCCATATCTCCATGCTGCCGAATGTACGCATGCAGCCTAAAGACTCTCTTCTTCTCTCTTGTTCGCAGGATGATCGCGACGCTCATCAACTGTGTAGCGGAGAAGACCAGCGCCCTCAACGTCTACGTCCTATCGCTTGCGTTTTCCCCGGACGGGACCAAGATCGTGTCGGGATCGGCTGATGGGATGATCAAAGTCTGGGATTCGGGTGCGCCGCGAACTCGAAATCGCCCCTCCTTGGCCAAAACTGACGCCCGCTGGCTTGTCTGGCAGGCAAACTGGAGCTGCTGAGCGAGAAGATGAACGCGCACAGGCGCCAGATCAACTCGGTGGCGTTTTCGCCCGATGGCACCAAGATCGTGTCCGCATGTGACGGCGGGACGATCAAAGTATGGGATTCAGGTGCGCCGCGAGCTCAAAATCGCCCATCCTTGGCCAAAACTGACGCCTGATGGCTTGTCTGGCAGACAAACTGGGGCTGTTGAGCGAGAAGATGAACGCGCACAGCCGGGGGATCAACTCGGTGGCGTTTTCCCCGGACGGGACCAAGATTGTGTCGGGATCGTGGGACCAGACGATCAAAGTCTGGGATTCGGGTGCGCCGAGCCCTCAAAATCGCCCCTCCTTGTGGCCAAACCTGACGCCTGTTGGCTTGTCTGGCAGGCGCACTGGAGCTGTTGAGCGAGAAGGCGAACGCGCACAGCAGCTACGTCTTGTCGGTGGCGTTTTCCCCGGACGGGACCAAGATTGTGTCGGGATCGTTCGACAAGACGATCAAAGTCTGGGATTCGGGTGCGCCGTGCCCTCAAAATCGCCCCTCCTTGTGGCCAAACCTGACGCCTGTTGGCTTGTCTGGTAGGCGGGCTGGAGCTACTGAGCGAGAAGGCGAACGCCCACAGCGACATCATCAGGTCGGTCGCGTTTTCCCCGGTCGGGACCAAGATTGTGTCCGGATCTCATGACAAGACGATCAAAGTCTGGGATTCGGGTGTGCCGAAGCCCTCAAAATCGCCCCTCCTTGGCCAAAACTGACGTCTGCTGGCTTGTCTGGCAGGCAAGCTGGAGCTACTGAGCGAGAAGAAAAACGCCCACACGACTGGATCAGGTCAGTGGCGTTTTCCCCGGATGGGACCAAGATCGTCTCGGGATCGGAGGAAAGGACGATCAAAGTCTGGGATTCGGGTGCGCCGCGAACTCGAAATCGCCCCTCCTTGGCCAAAACTGACGCCCGCTGGCTTGTCTGGCAGGCAAACTGGAGCTGCTGAGCGAGAAGATGAACGCGCACAGGCGCCAGATCAACTCGGTGGCGTTTTCGCCCGATGGCACCAAGATCGTGTCCGCATGTAACGGCGGGACGATCAAAGTCTGGGATATGGTCGATTGGTCTCGCAAAGATCATTTGATGTTCAACATCACCACCCAGCGATTTGTCTTGCAGCTGCTGTGGCTGAACAAATACAGCATGAAGTTTCCTGATGATGTGCTTGATCTGCTCATTGAAGCCTGCTTGCGAAGCAAGTGAGGCGGGGTGACGGCAACCCCGGGTGTAAGCTGTCACCATCTGATTTGAGCAGAGAGTGCCTCACCGGTCACTGTGCTGCATCGCGCCGAGGATAGGATAGACAGGACATGTCGGTCGAGCGTCTTGCGTCTAGGTGAGGCGAGAGCCACTCTGCACTTGGTGTGTATTAGGATGTTGAATTTGGGAGCGGCCGACCGCTTCGCCCGGTGTAGCCGGTTCGCCCCCGAGGGCGAGCGCCGAGCGGGACTCCGGACTCGACTCGACCGCTCGCCCGGCGCTCTCCGCCCGGGCCGGTCGCGGACGCGGCTCGCGGGGGGGGTCCGGGGATCGATGGACGATGCGCCCGCGGCGCGGGACGGCCGGTCGGGGTCGCCGCGAGAATGGAGACGTCTTCAACTAATTGCGTCTAGGACGAGACCCGAGACCCCGCAGAGAACTCCGACGCGCTCGGCTCACGCCCGTCGCCCCACCGGAGCACGCATAGAACTCACCGCTGCTCTCAACTGCTCTCACGCCGCACACCACATGCACGCTAAACGGCCAGAGAAGCCCCCCAGGGCCCAGGACGCATGCGAATCTCCTTCTCTCTCATCCGGCCCACAGTGTCCGTCGTGTCTCCTCCGCTGCGCTGCTCCTCCTCCTCCTCCTCCGCCGCCGCCGCCATGCGATTGTGGGGAAACTCTGCCCCGGCCCCATCCCTGCTGGTACTAGCGCCCGGCTCGGCGCCTCACCGGCGCCGCCACCTCTCACCAGCGCGTGCATCATCGGCGCCCAGGCGGCGCGCGCGCCTGGGCATGACGTCCGTAAAAGGCCGAGAAGAGGTCGTCCTCCATGCCCGACGCAAAGCCAAAGGGGCCGGCGCCGCGCGCGCCGCCAAAGCCGCCGAGCCCCCCGGCACGCGATCTCGAGCGCTGCTCGAGATCATAGGTACGCCGCTGCGTCACATCTGAGAGGACGTCATAGGCCTTCTGCACCGCCAAGAAGGCGTCCTGCGCCTTGGCCTTCTCGGCCATGGGCGAGGACGCGTGCTTGTCGGGGTGGAACTTGAGGCACAGCTTCTTGTACGCCTTTCGGATCGCATCCGCGTCGGCGCTCGGCTCGACCCCGAGCACCTCGTAATGATTTGGCGCCTTGGGCGGCGGCGCCACCGCCGTCGAGGGCCGCTCGCTACCGGCGCCACGCGACGACGCGCCGGCGCCAGCGTAGCCGCTGCTGCCTCCATGGTGCGCGCGCGCACGGTCCCATCCCGAGCCCGCGCCCGCGCCCGCCGCCGCGCCCGCCGCATTCGCCGCCTCCCGTGCCTGTTCCTTTCGGAGCTCAGCGACGCGCCGCTGAGCCTCGAGGCCGACCGGCCCGCTCGCGTCGAGCCGCTGCGCGGCCCCCAGATCCTCGAGCGCGCGCGAGCGGTCGCCGCAGCGCGCGCGCAGCTCGCCTCGCCGAAGATATGCCTTCGCGTACGATCGGTTGAGAGCGATCGCCGCCGAGCAGTCGGCCAGCGCCTGCTGCAGCGCATTGTTCTTGGCGTGCGCGGCGCCACGGTTGCAGTAGAGCAGCGCATTGAAGCGCGCGTGGGTCGGATCCACGGCGAGCGCTCGCGTGTACGCCTCGACAGCCTGCGTCCAGTCCCCGCGCTTGAAGGCATTGTTGCCCGCCGTTCGCTCCGTCTCCAGCTTCTGCACGAGGCGCAGGAGCGGCTTGGCGCCCGCGGGCGCGTTCGGTCGCGCCAAGCTCTCGGACAGCTTGTCGGCGGCCTCGGGCAGCAGGGACGAATCGTAGAGCACGCGCCCGAGGGTACAGTGCCAGAGCGACGCGTGGCCCTTGTGCGCGGCCGGTGTGGCCAGCTGCGCCTCGCACAGCGCGTGCGCTTCGGTCATCCGGCCGGAGGCGGAGAGCGCTTCGGCTTGGAGCGAGCGCAGCGTCAGGTTGTGCGGCGAGCGCGTGCACGCAGTCTCGAGCGCGTTGAGCAGCCCCTTGAGCTGCTGCGACGAGGCGGCCGAGCCCATCGTCGAGGCGGCCGCACGGCGGCACATGATGAGCTCCGAGTGCAGCCGCGCCGCCTGTTGCTCGTCGTCGGCGCACGCCTTGAGGCCCGCTTCGCTCTCGGCCGAGTTGCCCACCTGCGCGGCCTCGAGGTAGAAGCGGCGTGCCTCGTCCGTGTCGCCGAGCATGAGCTGCACGTGCGCCACACGCAGCAGCGCCTTGCCCAGCTTACTGTCCGCGCGCAGCGCCGCGTCGCACTCGGCCACGGCGTCGGCCATGCGCGCGAGCTGCATCAGCGCGGCCGCCGAGTTGGCGTGGTACGAGGCCGCCCGGGTGTTGAGCGCGCGGCCCTCGGCCGTCGCGGTACCCCACGCCGCATGCTTGCGCAGCTCACTGATGGCCTTTTGGTAGCACACGTTCGCCTCTGCCCACGACTTGATCGCGTACCGGCGGTTGCCGCGCTCCTTCTGCTCCTCCGCCAGCCGCCACGCCGGATCCTCCTTGGGCGGCTCGTCGCCCAGACCGGCGGTACCGCCCGTCACCACTGGCGCAGCGTTCGAAGCGGCGGCGGCGGCGGCGGCGGCGGCAGTGCTGCTGTTGCTGCTGCTGCTGCTGGCGGTAGCGGCCTCGGCGCCGCCTCCCTCCCACGCACTGCGACTCTTGGGTAGCAATGAGCCCGGGAGTTGGCTGCTGCTGCTGCTGCTGCTGCTGCTGGTGGGCGGCGCGGCCGAGGAGGTGCTCGAAAAGGCGTTCGGGATGGCGCTCGTGCTCCCCTCTGCCTCCTCAGACGAGACCGCACCCGAGCGCGCGAAGCCCGTGCCGGGGCGACGGCGGCCCGCTCGCCGCGCCGCGGCCTCCTCCGCGCCGATGCTAAACGTCAGGTCAGGCGGCGGAGCGAAGGCGCCGGCGCCGGCCGCGGGCGCGCCGGGGGCGCCGGGGATGCTGGGCACGCTGCTGGCCGTGGCGGCCGTGGGCACGTTCGCGGAGAGATCCCTCTCGGAGTGCAGGCCCACTTGACGAAACCGCTCAGCGAGGGACGCAGTCGGCTCAATCGCGGCGCCGGCCTCGTCGCCGAAGCCGTCGCCGGCACGGCCGACAGACGGGACGCGGCGCGCGGACGCTGGCTTCGCGCGCCGGCCCGCCGAGCGCGAGCTGCGTGCGCCTTCGTCGCCCGCCCCAACGCTGAACTGAGGGCTGTCGTCATCGATGTCCGGGGCCGCATCGGCCATGATCACCTCGATGGGTGAGGGCTGTGCCGTCACACCGTTGCCGAAAAAAGCGCCGGCAGCAGCGGAGGCGGCGGGCGGCGACCAGTGCAGCGGCACGCTCACCGTTGGCAACGCTGTGGAAGGCCGGGCAAAGCTGGTGACCTCAGCGGCGACGGCTGGTTTCGTGGCACTTGGCGGTGACACTGGCTTGCGCCGCGCCGGCGGCACAGGCAGCGGGCCATTGGCGCCGACGGTGAAGCCGCCGAGCGGCGCGCCACTGGCGAGTAGTGCCGCCACGGCGGCCGCGGCGGCCGCCTCCGCGGCCGCCACGCTCGCCGCGGAACCGAGCACAGCCGCGCTGCTGTTGGCGGGCGTGGGCGGCTGCGGCGGAGGCGGCGGATGCGGCGGCGAAATGGCGCGCTCCTTGGCGGCGGCGGGCGGTGTCGTCGGCTCCGTGGCCGACGGCCTCAGCGCCGGCAGCCGCGCGCTCAGCTTGGCGAGGAGCTCGCGCTCCTCTTTGGTGAGGTCGGCCATCTGCTCGGCGGTGATGGTGACGCCCTTGACGGGATGCGAGCTCGGCATGGCATCCAGCTCGTGAGCGCTCGCGTCGATGGCATCCGCGGCTGCCGCGTCCGTCGCCTCGCCGCTCGCGCTCGAATCGCCCAGTGGGGAGCGGCTGCTGCCAGTGGCCGGCCTTCTGAAGCGGTTGCGCTTGCGCGGCGTGCCCCCCGAGCTGACGGCGTCGAAGAGGCCAGGGTGGAAGAGGTTCTCCTTGGCCGTGGGCGGCTCGATGTCGAAGTCGCCCATCGCAACGGGCACGTGCGGCGCACCCTTCCTCGGCAACTCGAAAGAGGAGCGTGTGGGCGCCTTGCAGTCGAATGTTGATCCGAACCCCGTCAGATCTCATAGGAAAGTTTTCACAGTCGGGGCTGTCTCGTGCTCCGCCCTGCGCTTCTGCTCGGTGAGGCTCATGCCGTCGCGTGCGGCGTGCGCGCACTCGAGGCGCCGGCGCTGGCGTGGCTGAGGCGCAGAGGCTGCTCAGAGCCGCCGTGCACCCCTGGGAGCCGCCAGGCACCGCTGCCGGCCGGTGGTTGAGGCAGCGACCCGCAGAGGGCAGAGAGCGGGCGATTGAGCTGCGGCTGATCATTGCCTGTCCTGCTCGCACGCTCATCGCGAATGCGTGCCTGCCTTGTGCCCGCAGGCCGCTGCACTAACTACCATGGGCCGCCGCCCTTTCAAGTGCTATCGGTACCAGAAGAACAAGCCGTACCCGAAGTCTCGCTTCAACCGTGGTGTGCCTGACCCGAAGATCCGCATCTACGACGCTGGCAAGAAGAAGCTCGCCATCGATGTCTTCCCGTTCGCTGCGCACATGGTCTCCATGGAGAAAGAGCAGATCTCGTCTGAGACGCTCGAGGCCGCGCGTGTTGCCTGCAACAAGTACATGGTGAAGAACGCTGGCAAGGATGCTTTCCACCTTCGCATCCGTGTGCACCCGTGGCACGTGCTTCGCATCAACAAAATGCTCTCGTGCGCCGGCGCGGATCGGCTGCAGACTGGCATGCGCGGCGCCTTCGGCAAGACGTACGGCACCGTCGCGCGTGTGAGCATCGGCCAGATCCTCTTCTCGGTGCGCGCCAAGGAGTTCCACGAGCCCCAGGTGCTCGAGGCGCTCCGCCGCGCCAAGTACAAGCTGCCAGGCCGGCAGCGCGTCGTCGTGTCGGGCAACTACGGCTTCTCCAAGCTCACCAAGGAGCAGTACGAGAAATTCAGGGATCAGGGCCGCCTGGTCAAGGACGGCATCAACGTGCAGGTCATCCCCACGTACGGCCCGCTCGGCCAGCGCGAGCTGTCCAAGCTGCCGCTCTCCATGCTCAACCCGGAGACGGACCCCGTCGCGCTGGGCCTCGATGCCAGCGGCTAAATGATGTAAGCGCGTCGTCCCTCCTTCTTTAGGTGTTGTATGAACCCCTGGAGAGATGAGAGGCGGATAATGTAGAGGCGGTCGTAGGCCTCCGGGCGGATGCACCGGTCCGGTCGTGCATGATTTCGGTTTGGTGCAGTGGCAACGGCGTCCTCATCTTCCTTTAAGGTCAAACTCGATACGATGAGGTTGCACAGCAGTAATAGATACATGCGCGCGACAAAAGTACAAGTCGAGCTCACCGGCGACAAGCACATATGAGAGGCCACACCGCGCAGTCGAGCCGCCCTCGCCCGCGCTCGGCTCCGAACGCTCGCGGAACAAGTGCGAAGTCGCGGAAGCGACGGTAGCCTTCGCAAGCCTCGTCTGCGAGCAAGCTGGCGCCGCCTACGCAGCGCCGCCTACGCAGCGGCTCTCGGCGGCGGGATCTCGACGGGCACTCCGGGAGCGATTTTGATCTGGAGGAGCTGTTGAATGGGTGTGCGGCAGATGGGGCACTTCTCGGCCTGCATGCGAAGGACTTGGGCGCATTCGGAGCACAGGCACATGTGGCGGCAGGGCAGCACGGTCGTGTCCCGCGGCGCTGTCATACAAACGACGCACTCGCGCCCATTGTCACCGCCGTCGCCGTCAGCCAACGCGCTCGCGTCGCCGCTGGCGCCCTCGATGCCAAAAATCTCCTGCAGCTCGTAGAGCATATAAGCTTCGGACGGGCTTTGCGGGTTCGGGTTCACAACCTGGATCTTCTGCTTGAGCGGCACGACGGTGGCGCCCGCATCGGTGAAGACGGCGTTCGCGAACGTCGCCTGCGCGTTCACCGCCGAAGTCGCCTTACTCTCTAAGGCCACGATGATCGGGAAGCGGTCACCCGCCTTGAGCTCTTCCTTCGTGTACTCGGCGAGGTTTAGGGGCAGCTGTGCGCGGTACGCCTGGCCGAGGCCCTGGGCGCGATCCTCGGGCGCGATCGCGCCGCTCGGCTTGAGCGGCGTGAACTTGAGAGCACCGTTCGCGCCCACCTCCTCGGTGGCGTAGTAGAAGACACGGATGGTGCACGCGCTCGACGCGTCAAAAGTGAACTCGAGGTGATGTAGCGTGGGGCGCGCCGCGTCGCGTACGAGCCTCATCGAGCCCTTCTTGAGGTTCACGTCGTTGCGGATCGTGCACGTCTTCGACACTTGCGGCGGAGGCGCTGGCCCGCGGGGCAAGAAGGCGCTGCCGGCCTCGGGCCGCATGCCCTCAAGGTAGTATTGCTGCATTGATGTCACGCCCATGCGCTGGCCTGGATAGCCGCCGCCGGCCGCCGTCGCTGCCCGGCCCTGCGGAGACGCGCGTTGACGAACAAGGGCTGTGTGAGAGAGAGGCAGCCGCAGCCAAGGCAATGCCTCCAGGGAGGACTTCCCGGCTGTGCTTTGCGCGTCTGCTGCAGGCTGCTGGCGCACCGGATATGCGCCACCGCCGATTCCAGGCTGACGACGGGGTTGGTCTCCAGGGGGTGTCGAAGTTCCCGCGCCCGCAGGCCGTGCCGGAGCAGACGAGTTCGCCCCCATCCAAGAAAGGGCTTCGATCGGGACGGATTGCGGAATTCATGCAACCTATCATCGGCGCGCTCGTGATAGGCGTCCAGGCGAGCTGGTCGCCAAGCGGCGTGCTACACAGCGCACCCCAGGGGGTGCGACGTAGAACACCACTGACGGACTCGCCGCTCCGCCACGGGAGCGCGTTGCCGTTGCTGCTCATCGATGATGACGACCTGCCAGTCAGGCCGCCGAAAGCGCCGCCGCCGTCAATGCCGCCGCTGCGCGAGCTATTTGCGCCGACGCGAGCCGCAGCCGCGAACCTCTTCCAGGTGACGCCAGCATGGGTCGATGCAGGCCTCGGCAGCATCGCCTTTGTGCTGCTCAACGCAGCCGCAATCGCCGTCACACAGGCTGCCGGTCTCGAGGCAGAGGGCGCAGTCTACCGCCTGCTCGGCCTCGTCGCCTTTGTGGCGCTGCAAGCAGCCATTGGCCTTCCGCCGCAGGAGTGGGCCCGTCTGCGAGCCGACCCAGCCCGCGTCGACAGCAGCCCCTTTTTCCAGATCACATACCTCGGCGGGCCCGGCGCGGGCGTCACGTTCGCCTTTGGGTTTGGAATTGCCATCGCTCTTGCAGCGCAGCTGCTCGGCATCGACTGGGTACCTGCGCCACGGCCCTGGCCTGAGCTGCCCCAGGCGGTTGAGCTGCTTCTGATCGCGCCGCTGGCCGACGAGGCGTTCTTTCGCGCCTTTTTGATCAGCGCCATCGAGCGCGCGGGCGGCTCGGCCACAATGGCCCTGCTCGCCTCCGCCGTCGCGTACGCCGCGTACCAGGTGCCCGTGCGCGAGCTGCTACTACTCTCCGAGCAGGCGTCGCTGGCGCTGCTGCTGTTCCAGCTTCTCGGCCTCTTCCTCGGCGTCCTCTACCAGCGCTCAGGCGGCTCTCTCCCTCTCGTCTTCGTGAGCCACGCCACGTTCAATGCGCTCGTCACTGCGCTACGCGCGGCGCAGGTGGGCTCGACCTTGCCGTTTTGAACAGTGTATCAACCCTTGTAGAAGTCGCCGCCACTACCGCCACTACCGCCGCCGCCGCCGCCTCCGCCCGGCGGCCGGGCTAAGGCCGGGCCGCTTCTGGCATGTGTCCATCCTCGTGTTTATTCAGTGTAGCGGGTGCTCGCCTTTCGTTTGAGTGCACTCAAGCAAGCAGGCAAGCCCACTCTTTCCTATACATCGCTGGCGCTACACACGTGGAGTACACTCGGTTGCGCTTGTTTAGATACTTGATGTGTTGTATTTCGACTGGTGCGCTTGGCTTGTAGCTTGTGCGACGAAGCTTAGCTTGCAGAGCGCACCCCGCACCACGGCACTTCATACCTGGCTGCGCGGCCGCCGGCCAGCGAGAGGGCACCGACGGACGCCCGGCGCGGCAGATTCGTTCTGTTTATACACGCTCGGTCGATCGTGGGGGAAACGCATGCATGTGCTCTTACAGCCTCTCCGTTACGCGTTAGGTTTGGTTCTGAATGGTTGTGTTCACTGGCGGTCCCTGAAGTGCGCTCAGAGGCACAGACGTCTGTGCTCGGTGGCTGAGACGAGCGCGTAGGCCCGCACGCCGACGGCGACCCACCCGCCACCGAGTCCGAGACCGTGGCAATCGGGTCCATGCTACGAGCACTTACCAGTGCGGCGGACCGAGCGGCGGCGCGCGTCCCGCGAGATGCTGCTCGAACTCGGCGACCAGAGCGTCCGCCGGCCGGCAGGGAGGTAGCTGGTACTGCGCTGGGTGCGCTGCGGCATGGGCGAGCGCCTCGGGCACGAGCGCCGCCATGTCATCACGGGTCAGTGCCGCGAGCACGCCGGAGTAGTCCGCAGCTTCGACCGCCAGCTGGACGCGTCCAGCGCGCGTGCGACGGAGGGTGGCCGCCCGCGCAGCAGCAGCAGCAGCATTCTCATCCTGCAGCGAAGCTTCGTCACCATGAGCTTCGTCACCATGAGCTTCGTCAGGATGAGTGTCTTCGGCGGCGGGGTGCGCGCCGCGGCGCACGAGGTCGAAAAGATGGACCCGGCCTGCGGTGTCGCACACGGTGGCACGGCGCGCATCCGCGCCGATGGCGCCCAAGCACGCGCCACCGAAGGCCGACGGTCCAATCACTTGGAGGGGCCCTCCTTCCAGCGTGAGGACCTGCACGCGCCCGCCGCTGTACTCGGAGACCAGCAGCAAGTCCGAGACGAGCGCGACGCCGACCGGGTGACGAAACTCGCCCGGCGCGGCGCCGTACCGTCCCAATTGGCGCAACGGCCTGCCTCGGAGCGAGAAGACGCTGATGCGGTGGTTACACATGTCAGCGACCCACACCTGATGAGGGAGGCAATCAGCATGCACTCAGTGAGACCCACCTGATGCGGTGGTTACACATGTCAGCGACCCACACCTGCCCTGTATGCACCGCCAAGCCTCGCGGGTCGTGTAGCTCGGCGGGGCCGCTGCCTCGCGCGCCGAAGGCGAAGGCGGAGCCCTTGGCGCCGTCGTGGGCGGAGCCTTGGGCGCCGTCGTGGGCGGAGCCGTGGGCGCCGTCGTGGGCGGAGCTCAGAGCGCCGCCGTGGGCGCTCAGGGTGCCGAGGCACACGATGCGGTCGTGCCGTCGGTCCGAGAGATACAGACGCCCACCTGGGCCCAAGGCCACGCCCGAGGGCAGAAAGGCGCCCTCCGCACCGCCCAAGCCGCTCGCTGCTTGAGACCCCGCTGGCGACGGCGACGACAGCGACGCTGCAGGAGGCGGCGGCGCGGATGGCAGCGTGGTGAGCTCCATGGTTGGATTCGACTCGCTCAGCTCGCCAGGCTGCAGGGGCCGCGCCGGCGCTCTGGCGGCACGCGCTGCCCCACCGTGCGGGAGCCACGCCTCAATTGGCCGATCTTGGACCTCGCCGCCCGGGCCGTGTGCCGAGAAGGTGCGCAGGCATCGCCCAGCCTCGTCGAGCTGCAAGACGCGCCCCGATTCGTCGGCCACGTAGAGCGTGCCCGTACTTTCGAGCGCCATCCCGAGCGGGTGCGTTAGCGCTGCTGCCCCTGCCTGTGCGTCGCCACCGCCGCCAAGTGCGAGCAACGGCGTGCCGTCAGCCGAGAGGAAGCGCACGGCGTGCTTTCCATAGTCGGCGATGCACACACCGCCGTCCGGCAACGGGATCGAGAAGAAGGGCGCGTCACATGCGGAATCGTGGGTGGCACGCAGGAGGAGGTAAGCATCGCCGGTTGGCGACTGCGCCTCGCTGCCGTCACGCAGTGGAAATGCCTTCGGACCGTTTGGAGGTGGCCATGCTCGCCCAGACGTCCGGTGCAGCTCTTCGAGATACGCGAGCAGCGTCACCGTGACGAAGTCGCCGCCACTACCGCCACTACCGCCGCCGCCGCCGCCCGGCGGCGGGGGCCTCTTGACACGGCGAGTGTATTTCATCGTGATTATAGGGAAGCAGGTGCTCGCCTTTCGATGGTGCACTTCATCCTGTGAACGCAGCGCCTCGCAGATTCATCTATTTCATACACGCAGTAGGTGGGTACATGTAAACTTGCATGCACATGCTCGGCTTGATTGAGAGTTACAGAGGTTAGTTGCATCAACTGTTGCATCTTTCTTCTTGATTCGTACGACGGGCGCTTTGCGCATCAAGAGGCTCCGACGCGGCTCTAAGGTCTCATGCGCCGGCTCCTGCTCGTCAGCCTCGCTGTCGTTGCAGCCCAGGGGCCGCCGCCTCCACCACCAGCCACTCAGTCCTCGTGCTGCGTCTGGCCACGCGCCGTCGCATTGAACAATAACTGCATCCAGTGCACCTCCTTTTCGGAGCCCGGTAACTGGCTCAGCAACTCGTCGGCCAATTGCTTGTCTCCGATCAACCAAGCGACCGATCCCACATTACAATACACGTGGTGCCCGATCCCGCCATCGGCTGCAGATGGCTGGTCCTGCTGCACATGGCCACGGCCGCTACCGTCCTGCAGCAGTTGCTTGGCATTTGCGCCCTCCACTAATTGGTTATCGGCATCTGCAGGGAATTGTGAGTCCAGCGTCAATCTTCAACAGTACAGGTGGTGCAAGATCACCTCGCCGCCTCCGCCACCATCGCCACCGCCAGCAAGACCTCCACCACCGCCGCCGCCCAATGCGCATTGCTGCACCTGGCCTCCGAACCTTTCGGCGTCCCAATGCGCCACGTGCACGAGTTTTGCGCCTCTAACAAACTGGCTCAGTGAGTCACAGGCCAACTGCGAGTCGCCGGCCAACCCGTACAGATACGCCTGGTGTCCCATGTTTCCATATCCGCTGCGACCTCCGCCGCCCTCGCCGCCGCCAGCACCTCCGTTGCCGTCGCCGTCGCCGTCGCCGTCGCCGTCGCCGCCTTTGCCACCACCACCATCGCCGACCCCTCCCCTTGCCAGCATGCCCGCGATCCCACGCCTGAGCGCCGTTCTGAGCACCACGTCCGAGACGCATTTTGCCTCGAAGTGCATCGATGGCCAGACGACCAACATGTGCCACTCGCTGCAGGGCTCTAATCCGTGGCTGTCGATTCAGATCTCGGGCCAGACCGCCGTGAGTCATGTGATGATCCACAATCGCGGCGACTGCTGCCAGGATCGCCTGTCGCCCTTCCAAATATGGGTCGGTGCTTCGCCAGGAGACTACAACTCAGCTACGTCGCAAGCATGCGGAGTGCATGATCAGATTGCTCCAGCTACAGTCGGACCGTTTTCGTTCGACTGCCTGGGGGGCAATCTATCGAGCCCTGGTCTTACGGGAACCTACGTCACTATTGTGCTGCCGGGGAGCGCACGCATCATTAACCTTGCCGAGGTGCGCGTCTTTTCGAGGGCCCAACCACCCCCGCCTCCGCGTCCCATGCAGCCGCCAGCATCGCCCTCGCCCCCGCCACCGTCGCCCTCGCCCCCACCGCCATCGCCTTCCCCACCTCCACCCTCGCCCTCACCACCACCCTCGCCCTCACCACCCAGTCTGCCGCCCCCTCCATCGCCTTCCTTACCGCCCCCGCCGCCCCCCCATGGACCCGGCGACCTCGGCCCTCCTCAACGTCCTCCTCCGCCGTCTCCTCCACCGCCATCACCGTCTCCTCCACCGCCATCACCACGACCTCCGCCATCACCGCCGCCACCATCGCCGCCGCCACCACCACCCTC
>Ga0210245_100151_pt1 | contig 57517 bp, 42 predicted proteins | sample ChrtobMetaP3_4mM_FD_155450 | JGI IMG/M metagenome (GOLD analysis project Ga0210245, IMG submission 155450) | Chrysochromulina tobin associated microbial communities from unialgal haptophyte culture, Seattle, Washington, United States - P3_4mM | ecosystem: Host-associated > Algae > Haptophytes >...
GTGGATGCTAGGCTCGCAGCTGCCGCAGAGGCTGCAAAGGCGGAATGCCCGAATGAGGTGGCGTGGGATGCAGAGGTTTTGAGGTTCAATGCTATGTCGAGGGAGCTGGAGGCGAGGGAGCTGGAGGTTCAATGAGTCCGGGGGCCTTGGGACTCATTGATTTATGTAGGGCTGATTTCCAAAATTAGTAATTACCCTAATGAGTGCGAGCGGACTACCTTAAGCGGCCGTGAACCAACGTGTGAAGAGACAGACAGCGGAGCCATCAGTAGCATACATGGGGATACCTATCGGGAGATCTGCTGCTCAGGTTTCGAGACCCAAGGGGGACCCTCGAAGCTAGTCGATGCGCATCCTGATTAACCCTTACGGGAGATACACGGGGAAGATCGTGTGCTACTCGGCATCTCTGCACCTCATTGGGGGGGAGTTCTCGATGCGCAATGTCGCGCATGTCGTCGAATCCTCCGATGAGAGTTGAGTGTCCCGCCCAGGCCCACCCACCGCGATGTAAGCCTGGTCTAGCTTTAGCAGGGACTGGAGGGTTGTCGCGCTCACCAGGATGCGTTTGTGTAGCTTTGATGAACCGCAATTCAACGGTTCAACGCGCGACCAGGTTTACACCTGGAGGCCAGGATAGTTACATTCATTGTAGATTGTTATTAATCTCCTTTATTATTTTGCGTGAATTTATTATTTGGAAGTTCATCATGGCGTCCATAGCGGCTACATGTAGATGTACTGCTGCTATTTTACTTTTTAGTGGCCTCCTATTTATTTAGTGGCCCTGCGCGACGTAGAAGCCCTCCTCCTCCTGGAGCAGCTGCACGATCGCCCCAACGGTCCTACCGGTCAGGTCGGCCTCGGCTGTGGGCGCCGCAATCTTGGCCAGCAGCAGCTTATCGAGCTCGACCCGCAGCTGACGAAACAGCACCGCCACGCGCGGCGGCGCCTCAAACTCCATCCAACCATCGATGGTGATCGTCTGCTCCGCGTGGCGCACCTGACGGGGGAGATGGTCTGGGCGCCGTCGTGAGCGCTTGCATGCGGGGACATGCGGGGCATTAGCGGCAAGGGCATTGACGAACCTTGAGCTCGCCTCCAAATAAGAGGAGCGGATAGGGCGTCACCATTGACGAATCTCGCAGGTACACGCGCCCGGTGCGCACCTGTCCGTAGAAGCACGTGCCAAGATCAGAGGCTCATCACAGGCTCATCAGCGGGTCAGAGGCTCATCATAGTCTCATCATAGTCTCATCAGAGGCTCATCAGAGGCTCATCATAGGGTCATCAGTGCGAGCGCACTTTCTCGTAGTACACGAGCCATCGCGATTCGAAGAGAGGTAGGCCCGAATTCACCGAGGATGGGTGGATCTCGACGGGAGCTCCGCCGTACCTGCAATCAGCCACAATCAGCCGTGATCATCCGCAATCATCCGCAATCAGCTGCAGTTCGTATCCGAGGCGGTTCGCGGACATCAGAGGCAATCAGCCGCAATCAACTGCCGTACCCTTCGAGGGAGGGGGTGCCACCCCTCCCCCCTTTGCCGCCGCCCTTGCCTCCCTTGCCTCCTTTGCCTCCCTTGCCGCCGCCCTTGCCTCCCTTGCCGCCTTTGCCGCCAATGCCACCGCCCCCCTCGGCATCCGCGAGCGTCGACGCACGCACCACGTTCGGGTACAGCCCCGCGCACAACACGGCGCGCACGCACGGTATCGAGGCGGCGTGAGCGTTGTAGTGGGCACCTCCCAACGGCCGTTGCTTCATGATCGCCTTCACACTCGCCTGAGAGGCTAACGGCTCCACCTTGGTGGACGGCTCAGCCTCCTTCCTTTTTTGGAGGCTTCCTTTTGTGGAAGACTCCTTCGCCGCCTCGACCTCGTTGACCTGATGTCGTTGACCGCGAACTTCGACCTCGTGGACCTGATGTCGGCCCGATATTTCCTTTCTTGGATCCGCGAGGTCCCATTCTCGCGTGCTCCCGAAAAAGTCCACAAACTCGTTGCGCGTGTACGCCGCGCCGTCCGGCGCCACCCGCCGCTCGGGAATTTGAGCCGGTGCACCTTCCTGTTGGACGACGGGCATGGGCGTCGTAGTGGGCGTCGTCGTGGGCGTCGTCGTGGGCGTCGTCGTGGGCGTCGTCGTGGGCGTCGTCGTGGGCGATGATGGCGTCGTGTCGGGCGCGGGGGCACGTCGGGTGGGCGGCGGCGGCGGCAGGGCAAGCTGCGGCTGCACGAATCCGATCTCGAGGAGCATCTCGAGGAACTGTCCCATCACCTGGTCCATTTGAGTCAGAGTGTCATCAGAGACACATCAGAGTGTCATCAGAGTGTCATCAGAGTGTCATCAGAGTGTCATCAGAGTGTCATCAGAGTGTCATCAGAGGCTCATCACCTGGTCCATTTGAGTCAGAGTCTCCCAAGAAAGGAAGTTGGTGCGGCAAAGCTCGCGCGCCGCCGCCGCGCCTCGCGCCGACGCCCGACGAAACGCTTCATAAGCATGCAAGATGGCGAGGTGGTCTGAGCGGAGCACGCCCGCGAACCTAATGAGGGAGCCAATCAGCATGCCATCAGCATGCAAGATGGCGAGGTGGTTTGAGCGGAGCACGCCCGCGAGGGAGCCAATCAGCATGCCATCAGCATGCCAATCAGCATGCACTCAACATGCACTCCGCATGCACTCCGCATGCAATCAGCATGCACTCGGCATGCACTCAGCATGCACTCAGCATGCACTCTGCATGCACTCTGCATGCACTCTGCATGCACTCGGCATGCACCTCTTGCGTGCGGCGCGCGCCTCGTCGCGGTGGTCAAAGGGCTCGACGAAGGGTGAGCGGAGGGAGAGGCCAGCGGCGATGATGAGGATGGGGTGCAGGCAGCCGAGCATGCTGCGGGAGAGTGAGAGGCGATTAGGAGGCGATTAAGGGCAATTAGGAGGCGATTAGGAGGCAATTAGCTTCTACAAAGATACGGGGCAGTTGGCGTCTACCACGATGATGATGGCGAGGGCCCAAAGAGGGGCCATCAGATCTCCAAAGAGGAGCATCTGAATCTGAATCTGAATCTCAATTTAAATCCTCAATCTCAATCTCAATCTCCATCTGTAACTCGGTCTCGCACCTGCCAAAGAGGAGCATCTTGCCGATGCGAACGTCTACCGGTAGCGTCGCGAGGTGGTGTCCGAGGGGCGTGAGCTCCTGCTGAGGACCCTCGAGAGCCTGATGAGGGAGGCAATCAAGGTGATGAGGGAGGCAATCAAGGTGATGAGGGAGGCAATCAGCCTGATGAGGGAGGCAATCAACTGATGAGGGAGGCAATCATAATCGCACCTGCAGTTCGGCGAGCGTCGTGATCGCCTCCCGCACCGCATGTGCGGCAGGTGGGTTGAGTGCCTTCGACAAGAAGGATTCGATCTCGCCGAGGTCGAGCAGCTTGATCTGCGGGCGGAGATCGTGCGGCGGCGCGGTCATCAACGGTGATGAAAGATCGCCAATGATCATCAGCGGTCATCAGCGGTCATCAGCGGCCATCAGCGGTCATCACCTGCAGACAGAGCTCGCGTAACGGTCATCAGTGGTCATCAGCGGTCATCAGCGGTCATCAGCGGTCATCAGCGGTCATCAGCGGTCATCACCTGCAGGCAGAGCTCGTGTAAAGGCACGCGGAGCATCTCGGGAGGTTGGAAGGGAGCCATCCCGTCCGAACGAGCCTTCGTGTACCTGTGGGGACACGGGGCGCCGTGGTGAGCGCTTGCATGCATGGCAGGGAGGTTGGAAGGGAGCCATCCCGTCCGAACGAGCCTTCGTGTACCTGCCGCAAACATGCTCCATCAGAGTGGCCGTCGGACAGCATCAGGCGCAATCAGGCGCAATCAGGCGAGGGCTCTTCGCAATCAGGCTCAATCAGGCGCAATCAGACGCGGGTTCGTCGCAATCAGGCGCAATCAGGCGCAATCAGTCGAGGGCTCGTCGCAATCAGGCGCAATCGGACGCAATCAGACGAGGGCTCGTCGCAATCAGCCGTCATTACATGTAGAACGCCTCGCCCGCCTGCACACGGCCTGCACGTCCGCGCCGCTGCCGTCGGTTCGCCGTTGAGATCCAGCAGTCGATCAGCTGCGGGAGCCTGTTAAGCGCGTCGTATCGGTTCTCCTTGGCACGCCCCGAGTCGATGACGATGATGATGTCATCAATCGTGATCGAGGTCTCGGCGATGTTGGTCGCAATCACGACCTTGCGCTGGCCGTTGGGCGGCTGTTGGAAGACGGCGAGCTGCTCCGAGATCGCAATTGAAGTGGTCATCAGTGGCCATCAGTGGTCATCAGTGGTCATCAGTGGCTATCAGTGTTCATCAGTGGTCATCAGTGGTCATCAGAGGCCATCATGACCCATCAGAGGTCATCAGTGGCCATCAGTGGCACTCCCCTGCTTGGCCGAGGCTTGCAATGAGAGAGGTCATCAGAGGCCATCAGTGGTCATCAGTAGCACTCACCTGCTCCGACTGCGCAATCATCGAATGTAGCGGGAGCGGCAGCAGCGTTCGGCTTGACGGAACACCGACGGAGAGGGCTGCATGCAACGCCATGATCTCATGGGCGCCTGGGACGATATCACGAGAGGCGATCAGAAGGCCATCAGCAGTCAGCATGCAATCCGAGGCAACTCTGAAGGCAATCACGGCAATCAGAAGGCAATCAGCATGCAAACCGAGGCAACTCTGAAGGCAAGCACGGGTCCATCAGCAGGGTCGTCACCGGGCATGAACACAAGGATCGCGCCTGGCGGTCATCAGGGCGTCATCAGGAGGTCATCAGGGCGTCATCAGTCGTCATCAGGGTCGTCACCGGGCATGAACACAAGGATCGCGCCTGGCGGTCGATGCGCATCGAGATGAAACACGAGCGCCGCAATCGCGTCAATGTTCACTCGCTCCTCGTCCATGATCTCGAGAGACTCGTACACGTGCCCCGGGTACGTCGCCGCACCATCAGCCACAGCCGCCGCCCGCGCCGCCTCCTTGGCCACCGCCGCGCTCAGGGCGTCTCGCATGGCGCCGCGCGCCTGTGGGGAAGGGCGGGGCGCCGTGGTGAGCGCTTGCATGCTGGAGCACTCGCCGCGCTCAGGGCGTCTCGCATGGCGCCGCGTGCCTTGCCAGAGCCGTCGCCCTTGCGCAAGTTCGCATGCATCGCGACCATCTCGGAGAAGCCGAGCCCTTCCCCTCCACCGCGCTGTGTTGGGCAAGGGCATGCGAGGAGGTGAGGTGGTGTTTGGCGCTCAGAGAGGCGCCGTGTCGGGCGCTCAAAGGTGGCACGAAGATGTTGGCGCTCATCGATGGTCTCTGGTGCCAAAGGAGGTCATCAGAGGTCATCAGAGGCCATCAGTGGGTCCTCAGAGGCAATCAGCGGCGCACCTCGGCCGAGCGCTCGCGTTTCGCGTACTGCGAGCCCGGCTCGATGATGAATCCGGTCATCATGAGAATCTCCTCAAGCCAATGCTCTTCCACAGGATGGGTGAAGCCGGGGATGTGCAGCGAAGGCGCGGGGGACGTCCGGATTTGGAACGTGGGTGCAACCATAATAGGCAAGCCCACCTCGGCTTCGTCATCCTGATTCGTCAACTTCGTCACCTTCGTCTCCTCAGCTTCGTCATCGAGGATTCGAACGGCGAAGTAGTTGGAGAACATGGAGGCATTGACGGTGGCGGACATGAGGATGATGCGGATGGAGGGGCGACGGCGCACGAGATCGCGCAGGATGATGAGCAGAAAGTCGCTCTGCAGTGAGCGCTCGTGGACCTGATGATAGAGGCAATCAGCATGCAATCAGAATGCAGTCCGCATGCACTCAGCATGCACTCAGCATGCACTCAGCATGGCACTCGGAAGAAAGCCGCTCTGCAGTGAGCGCTCGTGCGAGTACCTCGTCCACGATCTGATGATGGAGGCAATCAGCATGCAATCAGCATGCAGTGAGCGCTCGTGCGAGTACCTCGTCCACGATCTGATGATGGAGGCAATCAGTGAGCGCTCGTGGACATGATGATGGAGGCAATCAGTGAGCGCTCGTGTGAGTACCTCGTCCACGATCACGTGCGAGATCCCGCCGAGATCGGCATCTCCGTGCAATCGACGCAGCAGCACCCCCGTCGTGCAGAAGAGGAGACGCGTGGCGGCCGAGCGCTTCGACTCGAGGCGGATTTGATAGCCCACCTGCCAAATATGGACATCATCCAGCGCAATCAGGCGCAATCAGACGCAATCAAGGGCCATCCGACGCAATCTCAGTACCGTCTGGCCGAGTGGCTCGCATCGCTCAGCGGCCACCCGAGTCGCCACACCGATAGCACTTAAGCGACGAGGCTGGGTGCAGATGATCGAGACGGCGCCCGCACGGCCGGACTCTATGGCGTCGTCCAGGATGAATTGAGGCACCTGCCAAATTAGGGAGCGGGTTTGGGGCGATCAGAGGCACTCCGCGAGGCCAGCAGAAATGGGGGCACACCTGAGTCGTTTTCCCACAGCCTGTCTCGCCACTGACCACAAGCACGGAGTGGCCCTCGAGGGCGCTCAATACGGCGCGGCGTTTGGCGGCGGCCGGTAGCTTGTCACGCGCCGCCTGCATCTCGTTCCATTTATGGGTGCCTTGCTTCGCGCGGTGCAAGGCATGCAGCTGCTGCCCCTGCGACTGCTGAGCCGCCGTTAGAGGCGCAGGTAGCAGAGCGGCGGCAAGGTCGGAGGCCTTCATGGGAGGCGGCGGCGGCGGAGCGGGAGCGAGAGGAGCTTCCATATCAGGCGATGCGGGAGGGAGAGGAGCCTCAGTGGCGGTGGACGCGAGGGTAGCGGCAGTGAAGGCTCCGGCCGCATTGCATGCCGAATCGGCAACGCCATCTGACGAAACGGCACCCACTCGACCCAAATTAGGCAATACGCCATCCGACGAAATGGTACCGCCGTCGAGCGCCCTCGTGAGCACTTCCTCGTCGTCTGTGCCCAACCTTTCCATATTGGGTACTGCGGTGGTCACCTTTTCGTGAGCACTGGCGGAGGCGGTAGAGGTCTTGCCCGCTGCCAGCACCGCCGCCGTCGCCGTCGCCGATCCGCTCCCGCCATTTTGAAGGTGCTCGGGCCATTCGCCGAGAGTTCCTCGACCCCTGCCCATATTAGGCAGGTGACTCCCGCCATTTTGAAGGTGCTCGGGCCATTCACCGAGAGTTCCTCGACCCCTGCCCATATTAGGCAGGTGACTCCCGCCATTTTGAAGGTGCTCGGGCCATTCACCGAGAGAGCCTCGACCTCTGCCCATATTAGGCAGGTGACTCCCGCCATTTTGAAGGTGCTCGGGCCATTCACCGAGAGAGCCTCGACCTCTGCCCATATTAGGAAGGTGCTCGGGCCAATCAGCGAGAGTTCCACGCCCTCGACCTCTGCCCGTATTCGACGCTAAAACCACCCCTGTCGACGCTGAAACCACCCCTGTCGACATTGCCGACGCCGCCGGTGCCGCCGGTGCCGCCGGTGCCGCCAAGAGCGCCGTACCGAGCGCCGGAGCCACCATCGCCGCCGATGCTGCCGGTGCTGGTGCTGGTGCTGCCTCGACCGCCGCTGCCGCCGGTGCTGGTGCTGCTGCCGCTTGCGCTTGCGCTTGCTGCCTGGCCGCTCGCTTCGCAGCAGCCTCAGCCTCGTCCTTTTGGATCAGCGCTTTGACCTGCAATCCAGTGCTAATCAGAGCCCAATCAGAGTCCAATCAGAGTTCAATCAGTGGCGATCCGGTTCTAATCAAAGTCCAATGAGGACCCAATCAGAGTCCAATCAATCCTCTCATCACACCTGCTCCCGACGACGCTCCCTCTCCGCCTCCATCAGTGGTCATCAGTGGCCATCAGCGATCATCGGTAGCACTCACCTGCTCCCAACGACGCTCCCGCTCCGCCTCCTCCGCCGCCTCGCGTTCCCGCCGCACCTAATTAGGGAGAGAAGTGCGCCGTGGTGAGCACATGCATGCAAGGGCGCCTCCTCCGCCGCCTCGCGTTCCCGCCGCACCTCCGACTCGAGTAACGAGCGCATCGCAAGCGAGTCACGCGCATACGCCGCCGACTCGTGTGCCGTCGTGCCCACACGCGCCGTTGTGAGCGGGCGCGCCGCCCCACCGTCGGCCGCCGCCGCCGCCGCCGCCGCCGCCTCGGCGGCGCCCGCCTCGGCCGCCGCAGCCGCGACCTCCTCGACCGTTTGCGGCGGCGGCTTGATGCATGCTAGCCGTTGGAGCAGATGAGGCAGCTCCTGTCGAAACCAGCTGAGCAGGTCGAAGAGCACAGGCGCCGCGCCGCTGCCGGAGGCCGCATTCTCGAGATGATCAGTCATCAGTGGTAATCAGCGGTCATCAGCGGTCATCAGCGGCACTCACCTGCCGGAGTCCGCATTCTCGAGGGCGAGCTGCAACCCCCGCCGCAGAAGGACCTTTGTAAGCTCGAGCTGCGTTTGGGGCAGGAGCTGTGGACAGCACACGGCCACCAGCGGCGGCGCTCGGGGGTAGGGCCACCACGGGCGCGCGGCGCGGGAACAGACGAGCAGCTCGAGTGATTCCACAGTGCTCGACGATCTCGCCTGATGAGGAGCGCAATCAGGCCGACGCAATCAGGAAGGGCGACTCAGGCTGGGAGATTCAATCTGGGAGATTCAATCTGGGAGATGCAATCCGGGAGATGCAATCCGGGAGATGCAATCCGGGAGATGCAACCACAGGGCTTCCACAGGGCTTCCCACAGGGCTTCCACAGGGCTTCCACAGGGCTTCCACAGACGTACCTGCTCGATGACGCCTGCCATCAAGGCGCCCGTTGGGAGTCGCGTGCCATCAGGGGCGAAGCCCGAGAGACGCGCCGCAAGGTGCCTGATGAGGGGTGCCATCACGAGGTGTCATCAGAGGTCATCAGGGGCGCCGCAAGGTGCCTACCCGAGCGGCACGCACTCGGGTTCGTCAGGGGCACTCGGGTTCGTCCGGGGCACTCGGGTTCGTCATTTGCACTCGGGTTCGTCAGGGGCACTCGGGTTCGTCCGGGGCACTCGGGTTCGTCATTTGCACTCGGGTTCGTCAGGGGCACTCGGGACGCATCCGGGTTCGTCAGGCAGGCACCCGTCCAAGGCGCCCTCGGCAGCGTGGGCCTTGGAGCAGTATGCCGAGTGCACGATGCGGTTGGTAGGCAGCGCGCAGCCCGGCAGCACGCAGTTCAGACAGCGTCCAGCGGCGGGCACGGCCGACGCGCCGCCCCGAGCACCAGCGCCTTCATCATCGTCGATCAGATGCTCGGAGCTAAATGTCCACGGTGCCTCACCTGCCAAGTTAGGAATGCGTGTGGGGGCATCCGTGGCAAAGCAGTGGCCATCAGCGGAATCAGTGCCAGTCAGACGCAATCATACGCAATCATACGCAAACATACGCAATCAGGCGCAATCAGGCGCAATCAGGCGCAATCAAAGGCTCACCGGTCGATGCGTCCCAGAGCAGAGTGAGGACGGATCCGCCCGCGGTTTGACGAAACTCGGGCCCGAGGATCGCGCCGAGGGCGGCCTCCTCCTCCGCCTGCATCTCGCGCAGCTCAGATTGCATCTCGTGCGCCTCAGATTGCATCTCGTGCGCCTCAGATTGCATCTCCGGAGCAAGCACCAATCTCCGCAGGCGCTCGAGCCCCGCCAATCGCGCGCTCGCCGCCCGCGCGGCCGCCATGCGCCCCGCCGCCGTGGCGCTCGTCATGGCGCTCGTCGACGCGCCGTCTTGAGCGACCGTTGGCGCGACCTGACCCGGACCGTTGGCCGCGCTCGGCATGGCGCTTGGCAAGGTCGTCGCTAGTTTCTCGAGCGTTTCGCGTAGCAACGCCGCTAAGGCGACTTCCTCACAATCGCCGCCGCCGCCGCCGCCGCCCTCGGTTGCCTCCGCTAGACGCACTATGCAACGTGAACGTGCGAAGCCAAAGGCACAGAGCCGCTGCAGCTGCGCACGCGCCACCGCCTCGGCCGCCTCCGCCTCCTCCGCCCGCATCGCCATCTCCGCACCCGAGATCGAACCCGAGATCGCATCTCCCTCCTCAGACGCGCGCTCGGGTTTCGTCAGCGGCGGAGGCTTGGGCGAGGTGCATATCTCGCATGAGCTCGCCTCCGCGCCGTTTTCGAACGTGCACGCGGAGCACGCCCACGGGCGCGGCGGCGGGGCGGGCGCTTGTGTCAGAGCGCCGCGCGCACCCGCCACTAGACTGATCCCACCGCCGCTGTTCCCACCTCCGCTTCCGTCCGCGCTGATGCCGTTGTTCACACCACCGCTGTTCACGCTGCTGCTCGTCGCCAGCTTGGGTGCTGACGTGCGCGCGAGGCGCAGCTTGGGCCGGAACTGGAGCGGCAGCTCACCGATCGGCACGTGCACGCACAGCCAGTCCAAGCATTCGGAGAGCAGCCCTGGGCGGGCGAGCAGGGACGTGCCGCCCTCAACGCCTTCTCCCTCGCGTGCGAGCACGATGGCGACCGCCTGCCGAGCGAAGCGCTCGACGAATTTGAGCTCGGCCAAAGCTCGTAGCAGGAGCGTCTCGGTCCCGGCGTGCACGCTCGTCGTGGACGCCAGCGCCGCCGGCTCCTCGCGCAGCTCCTCGAGCAGATCGATCACCAGCACCTCCATCTCCGCCGACATGCCGACCGAATCGAGCTGCGCCGCGCGCTTCTTTGCCCATTTCTGCAAGCCCTCCTTTTGGTGCTCGAGGAACCGACGGTACGCGGCCTCCGCATTCGACTGCGGCGTCGCCTTCGCGGGTCTGTCTCGGCGCATTCCAGTCTCCTTGCCGCGCAGCGCACCGTGAACGCGCGGGACCCCGGCTGTGAAGGGTGTCTTCGTTCAGTTCACTCTCACCCCCACTGCTAGCCTCGAGAGCACATTCGATAGGCTTCCGTTAGGTTGTCTGTTGTTTATGTAGTAACTGAACAGAAACGGATAACGGAACTGAACTGAACTCGTCAAACACACAAAGTTTGCGAGTCCTACACTGTGACTCGCCGCTTCACCCGGACGGTTTAAACGAGCATCCCCAGGGCTTTGAGCGCATACGGCTTGAAGCCGACGGCCTTGATCTCTGCGGCTGCGAAGCCTCCATCCTTGAGCTCCTTGGCCGTCAACTTGAGCGCTTCGTGAAGCTCCTTGGCGCTAAAGCCAGCCTCTCGGAACTGATCCACTGTGAACGAGCAGGAAGCCATGTCCTGGATCGTGAAGCCGGCCCCCCGCAGCTGCGTCGCCGAGAACCCCACCTCCTCGAGGTCAATGGCCTTGAAGCCGACCGTGCGGAACTCGTCGGGGGCGAAGCCGACCGGATGCAGCTGGGCGAGCGTGTAGCCGCCCTCGTATAGCTCGGAGAGGCCACAGCCGATGGCGTGCAACTCGACCGCGCTGATGCGGCCCGCAATGCGTAGCTCTTTCGCGCTGATGCCCGCCTCGTGTAGATGCAAAGTCGTGAAGTTGGCCGACAGGAGCTGCCGTACTTTGAAGCCGCCGTCGTAGAGCTGCCTCGCGCCAATGCCGCACGCGATCAAGTCCTCGATGGGGTAACCTCCCATCCTCAAGTCGGCGACCTTGAAGCCGTTTTCTACGAGCTTCTCGATCGAGAAGCCGGCATGGCGCAGCACTTGCACCGGAATGCCTGCGAAGACCAGGTCGGGCAGCGCATAGCCTGCCTCAGCCACCTCCTCCTTTTTGTAGCCGCCCGCGCGGAGGTCGGCGGCGGAATAGCGCGCCGCTTGCATTTCCTTGGCAGTGAAGCCAGCCTGCCATAGGAATCAGCAGTGGCGATCAGCAGTGGCGATCAGTGGCGATCAGTGGCGATCAGGGGCGATCAAAGGACGTGAGTTGGCATTCGGTGGCACTCAGTAGGCGGGCAGTTTATCAGTGGCAATCAACGACACTCACCTGCCGCATCTCGGACACGTCAAAGCCCGCGAGCTTAATCTCGGACGTCGTGTAGCCACCCGCCTTGATCTCGGCGGCGGTAAAGCCCGCTTCTCTGAGATCGGCGCACGAGTACAAGTGCGCGTGGAACTCCTGCGCCGTGTAGCCCCCATTCTTGAGCTGGCTAGTCGAGTAGCCCGCCTGCTTCATCTTGAGCAGCTTTGTGCCGATCATGCGGAGCTCCGAGAGCGAATAGAATTGCGCCAAGTCCTTGATGTCAAAGTGGTCCTTGAGCTCGAGAAGCGAGATGCCGCCGGCCTTCATCTCCTTGATTGAGAAGACGGAGGCGATGCGCAGCCCGCACGCGCGGATCTCCATCATCGAGAATCCTCCATCTCGAAGGTCGAACGCACTAAAGCCTGCCTCCTCCAGCAGCTTGGCGCTCACGTTTGCTTGGCGGAGCTCATTCACACGGAACCCACTCAAACGCATCTGTTGGATGGTGCACCCGATCCGAAGCAATTCCTCAACGCCAAACCCGACGTCTTTGAGCTCCTTGACGGTGGCGCCATTCGTCTTCAGGTCTTCGGCGCTGCACCCGCCCTCTTTCAGATCGTGCCACTTGAACCCCGCCTCGAGCAGCTCCGGGGTGCTGATCTTCGCGTGCCGCAGCGCCTTGATGGGGAAACCGCCGGCCTTGAGGTCGGGTAGCGTATACCCGAGCTCGAGCAGCGCCTTTACCTTGTAATTCTTCTCGCGCAGCTGCGCCACCGTGAAGCCCGCGGCCGTCAGGTCGGCGGCGACGAAGCCGATATTGATGAGCTCGTCCACGGTGATGTCGGCCGTCGCAAGCACCTTTGCGGAGAAGCCAGCTTGCTTGAGTTCGTCTGGGGCGAAGCCCTTGCCCTCGGCGTACAGTTCGCGTGCCTTGAAGCCTGCAGCTATCATCTGCTTGCAGTTGAAGCCCGCATCCTTGAGCGGCACGACCGCGAACCCTGCGGCCCGCAGCTCGCTCGCACCCAAATCTGCGGCCCGGAGCTCAGGCGCCGAGAAGCCCGCGTCCTTGAGCTGCACGACGGTGAACCCGCCGGCGAGCAGGTCTTCTGCCTTCAAGGCGAGCTTCTTGAGCGTGGCGGCGTTGAAGCCACATTCGCGCAAGTCGCGGACGGAGCACCCTGCTGCGGAGAGCTCGTGAGCGCTGAAGCCGCTCACGCGGCACTCTTGAAGTGTGATGCCTGTCCCCATCAGAGTGGCCGCATCGAAGCCCACCTGCCTCAGCTCTTGCGTGGTGTACCCAGCCGCCTTGAGCTCCAGAAGCGGGTACCTGATGCAAGGTGCACTCGGAGCTCATCAGTGACGCCATCAGGGAGGTCATCAGCAAGGCCACTATCGAACCCATCAGGGAGGTCATCAGGGAGGTCATCAGGGAGGTCATCAGGGAGGCCATCAGGGAGGCCATCAGCGAGGCCACCATCGAACCCATCAGCAAAGCCATGAGTGAGGCAATCAGCGACCATGAAGAACAATCAGCGTACCCTGCCTCCTTGAGCTCCTTGAGCGGCAGACCCTCGGCCTTTAGGCCGATGACAGAGATTCCAGCCGCCTTGAGATCCGCGACGGACGAGCCAGCCATTGCGAGGTCGTTGAGAGAGACGCCCACCTTGCGCAGCTCTTCAGCGCCGTACCCGATGGCCTGCAGCTCCTGCGTGCTGTACCCGGCGGCGCGCAGCTCGACCAAAGTGAAGCCGACGGCCTTGAGAGAAAAGGCCGAGCATTTCGCGTCGCGAAGCTCGCCCGCCTCGTAGCCCGCCGACTTCAGCACCTCAACCGACCATCCAGTGCCGATGGCCTCGACGGCGGAGTAGCCGGCGCCCTTAATCTTCTTGGCGCCAAATCCCGCGTCCCGCAACTCGGAGGCGAGGTAGCCCGCGATGCGCATCTCGGCGCCGCTGTACCCCGCTGTGCGCAGGTCGGCGATCGAGAAGAAGCCCACCTCGCGCATCTCGGAGCAATAGTAGCCCGAATTCCGCAGATCCGCCGCCGGGTAGCCTCCATTGACGAGCTCCTCGAGTGTGAAGCCGGCGTCTCGCATCTCCTTGGCGCTGAACATGGCCTTTCGCAAATCGTCGGGCGTGAAGAGAGGCTTGAGCGTGCGGAGGTCGAAAGTGCCCTCCTTGAGCTGCGAGGCGTCGAAGCCATTGTCCTTGAGCTCGGCGGCTGAGATGCCCGCCTCCTTGAGCAACTTGGGGCTGAACCCACCCTCGGATAGCTCGATGGGCGTGAAGCTGGCCATCCGGAGCTCCTTGGCAGAAAAGGTTCCTAATCGGAGCTCGGCCGCTGAGAAACCGGCCACCTTGAGCTCATGGGCCTTGAGGCCAGCAGCTTTGAGGCCGTCGGCGGTGAACCCGCCAACCCGCAGCTCCGCCAGGTTGAAGCCGGCGCTCAACAGCTCCGATGCCGCGAACCCCACACTCCGAAGTGTCTCTGCATTCACCAGGGTGAACAAGTGGCCGCGTCGGCACGAGCCCTCGACGATCATTGAGCACAGCTCCTTCTTCCAGGCGTCCCGTTTCAACCGGCCAGTCTTGGCGGCCACGCACATGGTGATGGTGCGATCGCGCGCAATCTCTTCGTACGCTGTGATGGGCCCGTCGACGTTCTGCCGCAGCATGTCGGCAATGAAGAAGATCTCCTCACGCCACGCCCCCCCCGGAATGAAGAACGGGGTCGCCTTCAGTGCTTCAATCGCCTCGTCGCCGCCCTTTCGCAGGCGCGCGATCGGAATGATGCAGCCGCTCACCGCCGACAGCTTCAGGTGCTTGAGGGCGCTCAGCGTCGCCTGGCTCTGGTTGAGCTGCTCGAGCAGCGGCACCCCTGTCGCCTTCGTCCCGACCCACGTCAAGCCGCTCAAGGTCAGGTCGAGGCTGATCAGGCTCGAGTTGCGAGAGAGCGCGTCGATCAGCGGGCTGATCTCGGCCCCATCGAGGTGGTATGGGCACTTCCACTCGACGATCGTGCCCTTCTTGAGCGCGTCGAGCGGCAAGCCCGCGCCCACCTCCCAGAGCTGGAGCGCTTTGGCGCCGATCGTGAGACCCGCCGCGCGCGCGCCCGCAATCACCTCGATCCACAGCTTCAGCATCGCGATGGTCGAAATGAGGATCGAAGTGGGAAGCACCGCCGCAAACTCGAGCATGGCCAGCTCCGAATCGGACGCGGTGCCCGCCTGCGTGCGGTAGATGACGACCACGTAGATGTACGACTGGAGGATGCACTGCGGTAGCGACTCGATGACCACCTCGGCGATGATGCGCGTCGCCTTGTAGGCCGGGATGAACTGCCGCAGCCACTCGGGAAAGGGCAAGATGGCGAGCAGCCCAAAAGGCTCAAAGAACATCAAGCAGTCGAGCGCCAAGAGGCCCCACGGGAAGCCGAAGACGAGGAAGAAGAGGTAGATCGAGCTGTTCGAGCCAAACGTACTCTGCAAGTACGGCAGCACGCGCAGCTCGACGATGAGGAACTGGAACACCAGAAGGAAGATGCCGATGCCGGACCAGGTGTAGTTGCCCGTGGTCCAGAGCAGCACCGAGACCTGCACATCCGAGACGAGGTCCGCAAAGTAGAGGCCGACGGAGAAGATTCCGTTGGCCGAGCGCATTAGAATCTGGAGCAGAGCGCTCTTCATCAGGCGCCCGACAAAGCCCGGCGAGGTCGCCGAGCTGCCGGCCTGTTTCGGCGCCTCTTTGCCCCGAGCAAGCGCGTCGCCCGAGGCTTCCGCATGCGTCGTGACTGCCTTCCGGATGCCCATCAGCCCCGACTGGAGGTTCTGGCACCGGGTCTGTAGCCGCTTGAGCTTCTCCGAGCACTCCTTCGCTTCGGTGGTGGTAGGATTCTTGCGGTACCGCACCTTGTATTGGACGTCAAGCTCATCGGCCTGGTCTTGCGTGGCTCTCAACTCCTCCTTCAAGTCCTCTTGCGATAAGGCGGTGTCATCAGCGATGGAGGGTTTGCCGGGCACGGCCGAGGCGGCCGCCTCCGGGACTCCAGCCTCGATGTCTTCACCCCGCGCCAGAGTCTCAAGCTGCTCCTTTTGCTCCTGCTTCTGATGCTGCGCTCTGGCATGGGCTGCCTGCAATAGCCCCCAAAAATGCTTGAACTCGTCGAGCTGGAGCTCCCCGTCGCCATTCTCGTCGACTCGAGCGATAGCGCGCGTGATGTCCTCCTCCGAGACGCTCCTGTTCAGGGCATCTCGAAGCTCTTTGGCATCCACGGTGCCGCTTTTGTCCTTATCTAAGACGGCGAATGCATCGACGTAGTTCATGGACATGTGCAGCTTGGAGCGCTTTGCAAAAGTCGCCTCCGTAAAGAATCCATTCAGCATACCCGAAGCCTCTTGCTTATCGATCTCAATATAGCCATAGCGCGAGAGGCGCACGAGTTTATCCTGCAGCCGCCTAATGCCTTTCCTAATCTCCTCGAGGTAGAGGAAGAAGGCTCCTATGGCGAATACGATGCCGAAGTTGAGGGAGAGACAGAGAACCGGGTGAGCCTCATAGTAGGTGAAGACCCGATTCATGATGGAGGCGGAGTCTACAAGATCTACGTTCAGCGACTTTTGCAAGGTGTCAAGCATGATTCGTATGAATTCGAAGGATGCGACGAGGATCGCACACGCGATTAAGAGCTCGACAGCGCCTTGGCGATGCAGCTCCACTAAGTACTCACGTAGGTCATCGCACATCTGCTTGGGAGATGGGCATTGGCACGACGTAGCCCTCGCTGACACTGCCTCTGAAGGTGCATCTGGAGCGGGAGCCCCTTCAATGGCACCTCGATTGCCGACGCGACTGAAGTAGACCTTCGCAGACCGGCCCACCGGCGGAGGGCAGGACATCGGGGTGGTGAGCGCTCCATCGGTGCCAGCCAATATCGGCGGCGTGCCTGTTCGATCTGTCATATCTTCCGATCTGGTGAGCGCACTTAACCTTCGCGAGGCGATTTTGGCCAGGTTGCGAACGGAAAGCATTTCGGCTGTACTCTTAGCACGACGAGTGCATGGAGACTACCAGCGTGCAGCCAAGCAGTGCAGCTGGAAGCTTGAGAGGCACGCGACGAGAGAGCCAAAAAGGCACCCCAGCACGTTTGGGATTTTGAAGGAGGACACATCTGAAACTTCCCCCATGCGGCAAGTTTTTCTCGCCGTGCCGTCAAAAGACATCCACGTTTGGGATTTTGATTGAGAAAACGTTTCACATCAACCGTCCACCCAAAGTGGTAAGTTTTTCCAAGGGGTCCTCCCAGCCCCATGGTTTTTCTCGCAGCAAGCATGCATGCATGCTTGCTTGCTTCTCGCGATCTCGCCGCGCCGTCGTCCCTGGCCGTCGTCCTTTTTGTGTAATCCTTATCTCGCAAGCGAAACGGCCGGTCGACCGATTGGCGCTTGTGCTCGACCGCTGCCATTGTGTGTGTCATGGACTTAACATTCTTCAAGACAGCCCCTTGAAGACAACCGCCCCGGAACCCCAAGATGATCCAAGCATTCCAAGCCTAGGAACCAACTAGCGAACTAGGATTCAAGGGCCAACATGATCCCTACCTTGCCGGGTACCTTGCTTGCCCCGAACTGCACGAAAACTGCACGACGCACCTCGGAACCTAAGCACCAACCATTGATTGCCCATTTGCCCTTGTGCCCGCCCTTGTGATTGCCTGGTTTGTCTTCCCAGCATTGCTTCCCAGCTACAACCTACAAAGAAACAAAGGGCCTACAAGGTACAGTCCATTATAGATGCCCTGTGTTACATGTGTACATGTAATTCTGTGTAGAACTATTACAAGATCGAAGATGAAGTTCAATTTTCGATAGCCAGATGTCGACAGCGCCGCACAGACCGCGCGGATCGAGCCTCCAGAAGTTCAAGGCAGCCAGTTGCATACAGGATACAGCCGCCAACGAACACATCGTCTCGGCGTGCAAAGAAAGGGATCAAACAAATATCAAACAAATGTTTAAAATAAGACGTGCGGGTTCGTGCGTTCAAATTTGGATTTTATACGCTTTACATATTCATACGCAAGGCATGTACGCTTTACGCAAGGGCTTTATATACGGGTCGGTTCCTTGGTTGGCAGGGCGCCTGATCAGGATCCTCTCACGGCATGCACGGCACGAGGGTGGGGATTTGTGTTAGTAACGTTTGTCGCACGTTCGGGTTTTGAAGAAGTTAGGGTCGGTACAAAACGCGCCGCGGTGAGCGTTCACTCCACAAGACTACCATTTCCGCATCGTCAAGAGCAAGTCTGACGAATGTCCGGGATGTTCGATGGCGCTGGAGGAGGAGGTGGCGGCAATGACCCTGCGCCTTTTAGCCCCGGAGGAAAGCGCCGCCCGGGAGACGACGATTCCATGGATGGCGGCAAGTCCATCGGATGGTGGGTCAAAAATCAAGACTTAGTGAAATTCGATGGGCCGTTCCTGATGGAGAACACCAAGAAGATGTTCGGACAGGTTTTCACGATTATCGACGACGACAGCAACGGCGAGATCGATTCCGAAGACTTTGCAACCATGCCCGCGGCGATGGACAAGTGGGAGGAGCTCAAGATGGAGTTCTCCTCCGAGTCTGCTGTGAATCCGAGGGACTTTGTGCTCGGAATCAAGAAGATGGCGTGGAAGAAGGCGGTCGACCAGACCAAATTCGGGCCGGCCGACTTGCAGAACTACAGCCGTTTCACGACGAAACTGAACAAGGCGCTCAACGATTCGATCGAGAACACGTTGCGCGACCTGCTCTGCGCCATGATCGTGTACTCTCGCGAGGTATGATGGCCCTTCTGACCGGCCCCTCTGATGGCCCCTCTGATGGCCCCTCTGATTGATTTGCATGCAGGCGATGGAGAAGATGCAGGAGGCATGGGCTGTGCTCGACTTCGACAAGGACGGCTCGATCACCGTAAAGGACTTCGAAACGCGGCCGGGCGCTACCGCTCAAGCGACCGAGTACTTCACGAAGCTTGCAAATATGCTCGACGAAGATCACGACGGCACGATCACGCAGGCGGAATTTGAGATCGGACTCAAGCGGCACGCCGTCAAGGCTCTCGACCCCTCCGTCTTCCCCTCGTTCCATTACGGCGCCGCACAATCGAGCCTCGCGGGCGTGTCTTCTGGGCGCCTCCAGAAGTTCCAGATAGCCGCCAACGAATGCATCGTTTCGGCGTGCAAAGGGATTATCGGCGCGATGCGTTAGCCCAATGGGCAGAGCGCTCGCCCAATTGGCAGTCAGCCCAATTGGCTGATCATTAGCCCCAAAGGCTGATCATTAGCCCAATTGGCTGATCATTAGCCCAAAAGGCTGATAATTAGCCCAATTGGGCGATCTTTAGCCCAAAGGCTGATCATTAGCCCAATTAGCCGGGGGCGGGGCGGGGGGTATTGCCGACGCGCGTGTGGGGGGGCGCATGGGCGCATGGGCGTAGGGCGCTGAGTCGGGCGCATGGCACATGGCGTAGGGCGGGGCTCCCGTGGGCCGCCGCCCCGGGCGTTTGCACGTATTCAGCTCACAAGGGTACGAAGTACGCAATCGAACGTGCGAAGCCGATGGGCGTGGAGGGGTCGGCGGTGCAAGCTGCATGATGGTGCACACGTCCGCTCCCGGGCCCACGGCCACGCAGCGCGCTACTCGTCTCTGTTCTATCTCTCGTCGCTGATTCGCTCTCGCGCGGCGCCTCGCTGCCCGGGTCGTACACGATTAGTTGTGTGTGGCAACTGGCATCACTTTCGGGGCCAAGAAATGCGACGCCATGATCCGGCATGCGCGCTACTCGTAGATGCATCTCTCGAAACTCGAAGGCCAGTCGCCCAATGGCCACTCCGCGCGCGGCCTCAGTCCCCGAGTCTTCCTAAAGTCTCCCCCCGTTCCCTAGCCGGTAACATATTACTCGAGTCTCCCCGCCCTCTCCCTATCATACTTGATAGGCCCTTGCGGTCGGGGTGTGTGCGAGGTCAGAACAGCGGGAGCGACGGCTCCCTAGAGCCTAATTAGGCGACTCCCACGCGCCAAGGATTCTGCTCGAGGAATGTGTGCACCGCCTCTTCCTAATTAGGCGACTCCCACGCCCAAGGATTCTGCTCGAGGAATGTGTGCACCGCCTCTTTGAGCGCCAAGTTGGGTACCAGCTGGGACGACTCGAGAGGTCGGCGCGTTACCGGATCGAACTTGCCCACCTTTTGGAGGTGCTCGAGAATCACTGCCCTCTCATACGAGATTCCGTCTGGAGTCATCACGGGCTCGAGCATCGGTTCCATGGTGATCTTGCAGCAGAGGTAGTCGGGCACTCGGCTTGGGCCGCGTTTGGCACGGAGCGCGGCCATCGCCTCACCCAGGCACGAGCCTACCAGCTGCTGCTCCAGCTGCAGGTCGTGCAGACGCGTGCTGCTGCCGCTGCCGCTGCCACTGCCGCTGCCGCTGCCGCCGCTGCCGCCGCTGCCGCCGCTGCCGCCGCTGCCGCTGGCGCTCTCGATCACTGTCTGCTCACGCTCGTAGTGGCTCCTCAGCAAGCGCTCGACGAGCGCCTCGGATATGCCCACGTGCGCGGCGGCGACCGGATGCGCGACGGCCCACTGCCGCTTGCGCGCAGAGAGCATCGCACGCTGGATGTCGTCCCTGTATGAGATGGTCTTTCCTTTGCACAGGTCGATCGCGCGCAGCAGGTGGCTCGCAGCTTGTCCGTGCTGGCCCTGGCTATCGAGCGCGATGCCCAGCAGATAGTGCGCCTTGATGGAGGCATCGTCGAGCGAGAGCGCCGAGGTGCAGTCGGCGACCACAGCGTCCCACGCTGCCTTCTTCTTGTGACACTGCGCCCGGTTCGTAAAATAGACCGCCTCTGACGGCGCAAAGCAGATCGCCTCGGAGTAGGCCTCGATGGCGGCCTCGATCTTCCCCTTGGCGAAGCACTCGTTGCCGCGCTGCTTGCAAGCCTCTGCCTGCGCGCCCATCGCGAACATATCAATGGTGAAAAAACTCAAGCGCCGCGGAGAGGAAGATGGACCCCAGCCATGGTGTTAAAACGTCGCGGGCTTGGTGTGAATATTGTGTCTATTGGGTGCTCACCACGGCGCTCCTCTCCCCTCCCCACAGGCGAGTCGCTCTACGCAGCCCTGCAGGCGACCAGCAGCCGATCCTCGACCGAGCGCGTAGTGTAGCGGACGAGCCGCACGCTGTACCCGAGCTCACCCTGCAGCGCCGCCGCTCGGCTATAGTCGAGCATGCATTTGACTTGTCGGCCGAGACGAATCTTCTCGTCGCGCGGGAAGGTGCGCTCAAACTCGGACGAGTCCATGAAAGCAGGTGGGGGCGGGCCCGACTGCAGCCGCGTGCGTGCGCTCCGTGCGAGCTCGAAGAGATCGGGCAGCCAGCGAGATTGCCCCGAGATTGTCTCGGGACGCTCAAAGTCGGGAAGCGACTCGCCTTGCACACCATCGCCGGACGCGGACGCCGCGGACGCGGTCACCTTTGCAGACGCGGTCGCCGCCTCTGCTGACGCCGGCATTGTGGCCACAGGGAGGGCCGCTGGACCGTCCGAAACGTCCAAGGCATCCTTCGGCTGCATGCATGCCCGCTGACTCTCCTGGGGCGCAGCTTCCTGATTTGGCGCAGCGCCTGGCTCCGGCTCCGGCTGCATGCATGCCCATTGGCTCGTGGCCACTGCGACCCGAAACTCCTCCTCGTCCAGCCCGCATGCATTCCAAAACGGGCGGCCCGAAAAGTCGTCCCAACGGCAGAGGTAGTGGCAGCACGTGGCGAGGCAGCAGGGCGGTCGTCGATGGGGCGGCGCCCGGCGCAGCGCCTCCACGGCCAGGTCGCAGGCCGGGCCGCACAGATGCTTCGACATGCAGAGCTGACGTCGATCCGCGCCGAAGTCGAACGCGGCGATGTCCTTCACGAGGCGCACGACGGCGTCCGGCGGCGCGTCGCTGGGCTGGCCCGAGGGCGAGGCACGCTTGCGCATCGCGTGGTCGCTGCAGGCACGCCCTTTGAACTGCTGCCGGTCGACGAGCACGTGGGAAAAGCGAGCGCCCGTTAGCTGCTGCAGGCGCTCGGATAGGCGAGCGGTCCCAGCGCCAAGCTCGACCGCCACTGTCGTTGAATCGGATAGGCCGCCGATGCGCGCGAGATGGCGGACGATGGACACCTCCTGCTGCCAGTGCTTGCCGCCAACCTGTCCTGGCCGTCGCCGGCTAGTCTTGGTCGCCTGGCCGTCGTCGAGCAGCTCCTCCAGCGGAAGCGGCGGAAGGGACTGTAGCACGAGGTCGAGCTTCCAACGTAAGCGCTGCACCGTTATGCCAGTTGCCGCGGTGATGCGACTGGGTGCGGCGCGGCCAGTGCCAGCTGCTGCTGCTCCTACGGCTGAAGGCTCGGCTGCCGCTGGAGCTGCCGCTGGAGCTGACGCGTGAGGCTGGACTGCTGGCTCTTCCGAAGACGCACCGGAAGATGGGTTAGCATCGCCGTCCCCTGCATGAGCACCCCACGAGAACGGCGTATGTCCCGGCGGCACGGCGTCCGTGTGCGCCCGTAGCCATGAGAAACGCGTGTGGCCGCAGGGCAGCCAAGCCGCCACGTTTCCCATCGTGCACGGCTGCATGCAATTCGGCGCGCGAAGTTTCGGACACGCTCCAAAGGCGAACATGTAACCAGTATCCCAGCTTTCTTGGGCAGGCATTCGCGGGGCGGAGTTGCGCACAGCAGAACGTGCTCCTGGACCTCGCAGCCTCCTCCATCTTCACCACCAGCACAGTGCACCTCTCCCTTCCGCCATAGCTGCCTTGGCGCTTGCCGAAAAAGTCAAATTCAGCGCCTCCAAGAACCTGGTGCGTTCCGCGGTTCTTCAGGGACGTCCACCCCTGGTTTGGGAGTGTATGCGTCGTACGGCTGTGGATCGCAGACCGCGGAGCCGGGAAAAGGGCTCGCAATGCTATTCGGCCACATGCAGCCTGGCAAGTGCCGCGTCACCTTTGTCGGCGACAGCACCGTCCACGATGTGTGGGCCGCGGCAGTAGCGGATGCGATGCACGAGCTTCGGCTGCCGCTCGCCTCTTGCGACTTCAACGGGGTGCATGGCGACTGGCTTAGGGAGGAGGGCGCCTTTTGCCAAGCGAACAAGAGCGTCGACGAACTGCGAAGGCTCCCGAAGGAATCGCTCCTCACGTGCAACGCCACGTTTGCGGAGACCGCCGTCGTCACTGGTGGCACGTGCACGAGTGTCGTCCTCGACTACTGGCAGTCCGCCATGCTCGTCGTGCCTCGCTACTTTCGTCGAGTGGAACCGCCCGCCCCCTTGCTCCTCATGCAGGCGTCCAGTTTCGTCTTTCTCGGAGGCGGCGTGCATGCCAACAGCGAGCGCGACCTCGAACGCATCGCCAACACGACGATCTCACCGTTCCTGCTCACGGCCCTCCGCCAGGCTGACCGCCAGGTGGCTGACCGCCAGGTGGCTGACCGCCAGGTTATCCGACGGTCCGCGAGCGCCATGACGAGCGCCAGCTGGAAGAAGAGCACCGTGGGGCGCGCGCCCGACACAGCGCCCGGCACTGCTCGTGCTGCTGGCGGGTTCGCCTCCCCCGGGGGCAAGGTAGGGGGCAAAGAGCGCCAGCTCGCCCGGCTGCCTGATATGGCAGGGCTCGCGCGTCTGCTGTGGCTGGAGACATTGCCACAGCACTTTCCTGGCGAAGACGGCAGCGGCACTTTCCGGTGGTCAGCGATGGCGGCAAGCCCGCGGTGTGAGCCGATTCAAAACCAGACGGCCGCCAACTGGCGTAACCGTTACCTCGACGGGTGGGCGGGCCGCCTTCTCGCTGGCTTTCATGGGACGAGCCTCGGCACGAGCCCGAGCCCTGCCGATTTAGAGCACCCTTCTGCCATATTAGGAAGCCTCGGCACGAGCCCTGCCCCCGTTTTAGAGCACCCTTCTGCCATGTTAGGCAGTCCCTCTGGATCTGCCATACTAGGCCGCACGTCTGCTCCACGATCAGAAAAGCGCCCAGCTCGACGCCCATCAGTGCAGCCTGCACCCCCGTGGGTTCGGCTGCGCCTCTTCCATCTCTTCCTGGACCGACACGACATGCACGGCTCGTCGACGGACCCAAAGACGCGGCGCATCCCGGGCGTGGGCGTCGACTGCACTCACTTCTGCTTCTCGCCCTGGTTGTATGCACCCGTCTGGGACGCGGCGGTCAACGCGGCACTCGGTCTCGCGGCCGTGCCCCTGCCGTAACGTAAGAAAACGATATACACAAAACGTCGACAACGTAATAATCTGTGAGCTTATGGGAAAATATAAGAAAATCCCTACCAACCGTGTCCTGTGAGCTGTGTAGTACTCGAGTGTCGCTGGAACGAGAGCCGGGCGTCCGCTCTGCTCTTGCCACCTCGCTTTCATCGCCACCCATCATGCGACGGGGCAGAGCGGCAGACGAGCATCACGACGGAGTCGCTCTGCGCTGGGCCTCGAGCGCTGCCCGCCGAGCTTGGGACGCCGGCAGCAAGGAGCGCTTGAGCGACTCCACTCGCACTGCCTGCCTGAGGCCTGCGTTCTGAGCGTACAGGGTCTCGAGCTCGGCGCGCAGTTTGGCATTCATGTCGGTCGTCTTGCGCAGCGCCGTCTCGGCCTTCTGGCGGTACGCCTTGATGATGGTGAGCCTCTCGTCGAACGCTGGGTTGCCCATCATGGGCGGCGGTGACTGGGGCTCTGGCACTGGGAGGGAGGGCAACATCGCCATTTGCGACGGCGTGGTGACGGGCGCCGCGGCTTCGTCGGATGGCTGACGTCGTCGGCTCTCTCTGGGCGGCGTCGGCTCAGACAGCACCTTGACACCATTTTCTGCGATCGCCGTCCCCGCCCAGACCGTCGCATCGACTGCAGCGCCGAAGATGGCTGCTCCGAAGTCCAAAATAGTGCTTGCCTCCGGCTCGGCCTTTGTCTCCGCATTTTTCCCACCTTTGCTCTCCAATTTCTTCTGCACCTCTTTCGGAGGCGGCTCCTGCGCCATTTGCACAACCGCTACACCTGCACGTGATCGCTGCGAGATCCCAGGGTGCCCGCACCAAATGCCCTGAGGACAGAACGCCGTGGCGCTGCCGACGAGGAGGACCAAAAAACACATCCTTACGAGCATGAAACCTGTTTCCAAAAATGGTTCGACGTTTAGTCCCCCATCGATCGTGAGAAGACCCTGCGTCAACCTCGGGAAGATGTCTTCACAACGTTTTCACACTATCGCGCCTTTTTCGAATGGGCGATTTCACTTCTTCGCACTCGTTCGCCCGCCCAAAGGCGCAGCGCGGCAAGTTCCTTCCCGGGGGCCGCTCCCTCGTGGCCCATCAGAACACTGCCCCGGCCACGGGTAAATCGGCTCCATTTGCGTGGGCCTCTCCGGCCAAGCCGCAGCCTCCGCGCGCGCCAGTGGAGGTGCTGCCGCCGCAACCGGCCTTCGACGATATGGAGGACGACGAAGAGGTCATCGTCGAGGATCCAACACCGTTAGCAGAACAGCGTACCGAGGAATATCCCCTTGCACCCCGAGCACCGCCGCCTGAGCCCCCGCTAGCCGAGGCTGAGGTGCGCGCTGCAGCACCTGCGCCAGCCGCGCCCGAGGCTGCAGCGCCGGTCGCCCCCGTGGCCGCAGCGCCCATCGCCCCAGCTGCTGCTGCTCCAGTCGAGCGCGCAGCTGCCGGACTGCGCAGTGCCCCAGCACCGACAGCGGCCGCGTCCGCCGCGCCCTTTGCCGGAGGTGCGTGGGAGCCCTCCCCCGTCAAGCGTGTCCGAGGCGGCCGCGGCGGCGGCGAGGCGGCGGCCGGCCGGCCGGCGGTGCACGAGCTTCCAGCCGCCGGGTGCCGCACTCGCGCTGGCGTGAGCTCCGCACCGGAGCCCACGGAGATCTCGAGCTCGACCACGCAGATCTCGAGCTCGACCACGGAGATCTCGAGCTCGACCACGCAGATCTCGAGCTCGACTGAGGCGACGACGGCCGTGCAGTCAGCACTGGCCCTGCCTTCAACGGCGCAGCCAGTCCCGCTGGCACGGCAGCACACGGCTGGACAGCCGACGGCCGCGCGCTTGGCCGCGGGTAAATCGGCCGCGGGCCGCGCGGCAGCTGAGCGCGCGAGCTCGTCGACCGTTGGCGGCAGCTGGTGGGGCGCGGCGCCAGAGGAGATCGCGGCGTTCACAGAGGCTCTGCGGGCGTCCGAACGGGCGCGCCTACCCACGCCGGCGCCCGCGACGGCGCTGGGCGCACCTGCTCTGCCGGTCCGTTCCCGCGCTGCGGATGCGTTCGCGGCGTCCCTCAGCTTCGCGCCGCCCTCCCCGGAGCTGACGAACCCGACGAACCCGGTGCGCTGTGTTGAGCGCGTCGCTCCGGAGCTGACGAACCCGACGAACCCGGCGCGCTGTGTTGAGCGCGCCGCTCCGTGCCTTGCCTTCGTGGAGGTGGCCGCGTCGTCGGCGCCCACGTCGGCGCCCAGTACGGCGCCCACTGTCCCTGCGGCGGCGGCGCGCGCGCTGCCCAGTACGGCGCCCACGTCGCTGCCCAGTACGGCGCCCACAGTGCCTGCGGCGGCGCGCGCGCTGCTCCTCCGACTCGTAGAGCCGAGCGCGGCCGCGGTGCTCGCCGCGTGCGACGGCGACGAGCCGAGCGTAGCGGTGGTTCGCACCGCGCTGCTGGGCCAGCAATGGCCGTCGGCATGGGTGCATGCGGTTTCATCACCGCTGTGCGAGGCGCTGCTCAGTGGCGCGACGCTCGGCGAGGCGCTGATGACGATGGCCATCGGCTGTGGGGACGGGGAGGCGCTGACGACGATGGCTGCTGATGCGTGGTCGACGAACCCGACGAACCCGGTGCGCTGTGTTGAGCGCGGCGCTCCGGAGGCGATGGGCGCTGAGGCGATGCCTACGCAGCCCGCGCCGGTGCCGGCAACGAGATCCTCGGAGGCATTGGACGAGATGACGATCTCCGCCTCGGAGGCCTTGGACGAGATCGATCGAGATCGAGATCGATCGAGCTCGATCGAGCTTCATGAGGTCTTCGTGCGCGACTATGACGACGACGACAGCGCCACTGTCCCCACAGCCGACGTCCCCACATCGCCACTTCCCCACAGCGCCTCCGTCCCCACAGCCGACGACGCGGATGACGCGGGCGACGCGGGTGCGGGCGCGGGCATGATGGTCAGCCGCCTGAGCACAAAGGCGCTCATTGCAGGCTTGCTTTCCCCACAGATGCCCGCCGGGCTGCCCGCTCCGGCGCTGCCGACGCCGGCGGTGGTGCACGAGGCCGAGGCTTGGGTGGTGGAGTCACCCGTGCAGCTCAAGCCCCGCAAGCCCAAGACGGCGCGCGTGCCGCGGGAGGCGCCCACGACGGCGCGCACGGCGCCGCTCGCGCCGCAGGAGGCGCCCACGACGGCGCGCCGGTCCGACGAGGTGCCCGGGACGGCGCCGCTCGCGCTCGCTGCGTGCGCGCTCGGCTCGGCGCTCGGCTCGGCGCTCAGCGTCGCCGACGTGGCGGCGGCGGAGCAGGCAGCGGAGGCGGAGGCCAAGGCCAAGGAGGTCGAGGCGCGCGCGGCGGCGCAGGCGGCGGAGGCGGCGCAGGCGGCCGCGCGCTTAGCCGCTGCGGCGTGCGAGGCCAAGGAGGTCGAGGCGGCGCGTGCGGCCGTCGTGGCCAAGGAGGCCCGCTGGCTCGAAAAGGCCGCCAAGGAGGCGGCGAGGCAACGGGCGGCCACGGCGGCGGCGGAGGCGCTCGCGGCGGCGGAGGCGTACGTGGCGGCGACGGAGGCCTCCGCCGCCGCCGCGGCAGAGGCGAAGGCGGCGGCCGAGGCCATGGCCATCGCCAAGGAAGCCTCAGCGGCCGCGACGCAGGCGATGGCGGCGCGGGCGGCGGCAGCCGAGATGATCGTCGCGCGGGCGACCGAGGCCAAGGCGGCGGCCGTCGCCCGGGCGGCGGCCGTGCCGGAGCGTGCGGCGCTCAAACTTGCCGAGATCCAAGCTGCCGTGCGGAGCTCGCAATCTCGCGAGAGCCAAGCTCGCGTCCCCTTGGCTGTGGCCAACCGCGCGGTGCCCATCCTCGGAGGCGCCCAACACGGCGCCCAGCACGGCGCCCATCACGGCGCCCGGACGCCGGCCAAGGCCGTGCCGCCGCCGGCCGGCGCAAAGACCCCATCCAAGGGCACGGCGACGGTGCCCAACACGGCGCCCAGTGCGGTGCCCAACATGGCGCCCATGACGCCCGCGAAGACGCCCGCCAAGACGCCCGCGACGACGCCCGCCCGAGGCGCGCTCGTGCCACCGGCGCTCGATCTCCCCGGATCTCCCTCGAGCAGCCCGCCTCGCGCGCCGCCGGTTGTGGCTGTGACCCCAGGCGGGCGGGCCTGGGTGTTCGATGGTGCCCAGGACGGCGCCGACCAGGGCGTCGCGGCGAGCACGGCGCCGCTCTCGGCGCACAAGACCCCTGCAAAGACACCGGGCACCCGGGGAGTAGTCTGGGTGGCATGAGGCATGCATCCGGTGGCGTGAGGCATGCATCCGTTGGCGTGAGGCCAGAGGGAGTTCCCCACAGCGTGAGGCATGCATCCGGTGGCGTGAGGCCAGAGGGAGTTCCCCACAGCGTGAGGCATGCATCCGGTGGCGTGAGGCCAGAGGGAGTTCCCCACAGCGTGAGGCATGCATCCGGTGGCGTGAGGCCAGAGGGAGTTCCCCACAGCGTGAGGCATGCATCCGGTGGCGTGAGGCCAGAGGGAGTTCCCCACAGCGTGAGGCATGCAGCCGTTGGCGTGAGGCCAGAGGGAGTTCCCCACAGCGTGAGGCATGCAGCCGTTGGCGTGAGGCCAGAGGGAGTTCCCCACACAACACTCCATGACGTATGAGGCGCATGTTTGCGGCATGAGACCCTCTGATTTCGTTGGCATGTCGGATTTCGTTGGCACCGAGAAGTGAGGTGCATCGCGGTAGACAGCGCTGTGGGCCGTGGGCCGTGATACATGCGCGCGCGCGCGCGCGGCGTGCCGTGATGCATGCGCGGCGTGCCGTGATGCATGCGCGGCGTGCCGTGATGCATGCGCGGCGTGTGCGGTCGTCGCTCGGTCGGGTGTGGAGAGTGCTGCGTGCACGAGAGACGAGACTCGGGACCGAGAACGGTCGGGTGATCCGGTCCGGGGGGCGGGCGCGCAGGCCGTGATGATTGTGCAATGCACTGCGTCGCGTGTACCGCCACAGCGAGACAGCGTTTTCAATCACAAAGGCCGACGCCGCGCCGCGGGTCCAGCCGGGCCGCCTCCCAGCCGCTGGCGTTGCAGCAACCGGGCACGTGCGGGCGCTCCGTCGCGGCTCCGGCCGCGGTCGGACCGATTTTGGATTTAGACGCTTCGAATCTACGGTTGCTCGATATACGATAAAACGAAACAATAAAGACATCCTATGATGCCACGTCATACGCCCACAAGTACACCCCATGGCCCTCCCCGCGGCGATTCACGCCTGACGACATCTTTAACAGGAACCACCAGGATCCTTGACGGTGGCTAGGTGGCATGGTGGCTGCCAAGTCATGTGTGTACACGTACACCGCGGGCCCTTCCCGCAGCGATCGCGCCTGCCGACATCTCACCGCGCGCCCTCCCCGCGCTCACGGTCAGCCCGCGTCACGCCTGGCATCTCAGTTGCTCTCACTCTCCAAAGCAGGTTGGCGGCTGGGCCACGTAATGCCTTCCAGTCCTCGGGGCTAACCTCGGGGCTATTTTGTGGCATCTCGGGGCTATTTATCCTTCAGAGAGGCCACGTCTGAAGACGAGGGCGTCACAAGCACGATCGGGGGATCGATAGGGGGAAGACCATACGAGGCCATCCACGGGTGCTGCAGCGCCTCCGCCGCAGTCGGGCGCACGTTGGGGTCGAGGGTCAGAAGCGTCTCGGCAAAGTGACTGAAGGAGAGCACGTCGCCAAAGATGGCGGGATCGAGATGTTGGGCGAGCAGCTCGACCAGTGTCGTGTTGGGCTCGGCGCGCAGCAGATAGGTGCCCGGGGCGGTGGCAGGAGGGTCGACCTCGTACACGTAGCCGGAGCCAGAGAAGTAGATGGATCCGAGTGGCCCTTCCATCATCCATGGCGGGAAGGGCCCGCGGGTAGCCTTATGGGCCGCGAGGACGAGGTCCGTCGCCGCGAACTGGAAGGGCAAGAAGCCGAACGCGAGCTCGATGGCCACGCAGCCGAGGGACCACACGTCGATCTTGGGCGTCCAGCTGAGGCCGAGGATCACCTCGGGCGCGCGGTACCAGCGGCTCTGCAGGGCGGGTGGGTAGCGCCATGCACGTGAGGACCACCGAGCCGAGGCAATCGGGAGGCACTCAGGGGGTACTCGGGAGGCAATCACCTGCAGGTAGGACATGTGGGCGTCGTACGTGAGGACGACCGAGCCGAAGTCGATGAGCTTGAAGATGCGACGCTCCGCGTTGACGATGCAGATGTTGGCCGTCTTTACGTCGCAGTGCGTGATACCGAGGGAGGTGAGGAAGGAGAGCGCGTCGAGCATCTGGATGGAGAGGGCCCCGATCGAGCCCGCGTGCCAGTACTCAGCGCGCGCGCGCGGGCCAAGTGTCTCGAGGTGCATGTAGTGCGCCAAGACGGACGCGTTGAGGCGCTCGTACACGAGAAAGAGGTGCTCGCGGTAGTAGAAGCAGTCGAGCAGCCGCACAATGTGCCGGCGGCCGCGTGGATCATGCAGCCGGATCAGAGCTTGAATCCGGGCCTCGCCCAGCCCGGCATCCATCGTCTCCTTTGCGTTCTTTAGGCACTTGAGTGCTACGGGCCGGTTCTGGGCGCCGTCGTGCACGGCGCGGAAGACGGTGGCGAAGGAGCCCGAGCCGAGAATCCCGTCGACCTTGTAGCTGCGAGGTTATAAGGGCGGCGGCAAGCAGACGGGATGAAGCCACGCGGCATGGAGACAGGGCGGGGTGAGGTGGAGCGCGCCTCGCGGGCATCGTTGCGAGGTGGCACGGTGCCTGGGGCAATCAGGGCGAGACGGGAGAGGGGCGCACTTGAAGCCGACCGTCTCGTTCGGGCTGGGAAGGAAGTCGGGATTGGGCTCCATGCCGTTCAAGTTCGGATTGAAGATGGTCGGGATCGACATCATCACGCACTGCTGGAGGAGCTCCGGCGGAGCCGAAGGCACGTGCGATACTACAAGATGTTGAGCAGCCGTCTGCGAGCCTCGGCGTTCGCGCAACGCCGCGCTCGACGCGGCGTGAGAGACGAGCACGCGACTGGGCGCACACACAACCAGACCGCGCGTGTCAGGGGCTGCTGGGGTGCACGAGGCGCGTGCTGGCGGGTCCGCACTTGAGGATCGGAATGCGTTGCGGAGGTGCCCTTGTTGGCTGCGGCAGCTGCTCCTCGAGAGGAGTGACAGGCACCGTCCAGATCAGGTCTTCTGGCAGCGTGAGGTCCGTCAATCCGGCGCGGCGCATCGTGTCTCTGACTGCAGACGAAAGGCGGCGCAGGGTCCGGAGGGCGGAGACTCTTGGTGCGATGCATCCTGCGAGATGATTGCAACCATCAAATTCCTCGAATTATGTAGAACAATTCCGCGTTTGGAACTCAAAGTTACGTGAGGGTTACGTTACATGTAGGAGATATTTATAAATGTTAGATATTTATAAATATGGCTGTCTCTGCAACGTCGCAAGGGCCGCTTCGGCCGGATTCGCTATCGCGCACCAGATTCGCGGTCGCGGATCCCTTGCCCTCGCGCTAAGTTGGGGTGGGTTTCAACACTCTGGTAATAACCCTCGATGGTGTTTTAAAAATTGCGCCCTCAGACGACCTATGTCCGCCGTCGTTCCGGCGCTCATCACGGCGCCAGGCTGCGGCATCTCTTGACTTGACGGAATCGTATATCAGCGGTTCAGCGCAGGCTAACTGTTTGGCTCGCCAAAGGCCATGAAATACGCAAAGTGATTTAGAGGCTCAGGCACCCGAAAGGGTCGCAGGGTTAGTTACTACTAAAGTTTCGCGGGGGTCTCGGATCTCGTGGCTCGTGGGGTGGGGCGAAGCGCACTCGTGGTTCCTTGAAAAGCGCAAAAGCGCCGTCTCGGTAGATTCCATAATCATAGTGATCATGCAACATTCCAAAAAAGGAGAGCGGCATCTTGCGGACTACGTGGACTACGTGATGGAACATGATGGAAATGAGAGCTCTTAGAGTAATTTGTTGATTATATATTGAGAAATTGGAACGAAATAGTCCAGTCGAGAAGTAGGGAGACACATTTAATTTGCAAGTTTGACGCGACTCAGTCTGATGCCATTTTTTTGCATCTTGGCTTCGATCCTGAACTGAGGATAATGCCCGGCTGGGGAACAGACGCCCCCGTCACGAGCCAAGAGCAGGCCGACCTCGACGACATGGGCGAGAAGGTGTTGCATGAGTCCACGTTTCCCGCCGCTCCCCTGGTGAGGCCTCCCGTGTTGCTGTTGGCAGCTCGCACTGCTGCTCGCACGCAGCAGTACGAGCACACGCAGCAGTGCGAGCACACGCAGTTCGTACTGCTGCTTCCAAACTGCTGCCTCCCGTCTTCAACCATCTAGCATCTTCATCTTCAAACGAACTGCTGCTCCTCGTAAACAGCGACGTCGAAATCGAGCCCGCCCAGATCTGCCACGTGCCACCTACCCAGCCGTCTGCATCCCCTCACCTTCTTTGTCTGACGTCCTCATTCATTGGATGTCTCGCACGTTCCCTTCGCAGCATGCATGCAAAGGCGTGTGAAGATGAAGAAGACAAATGTATAATACACGCTGTACCTGAAGCTGAACGAGCTCTTGATCTGCATGCTCTTCTGAAATCATGGTACAAGAGATGGACGACAGGCGCCGTGCCCATGGCCGTGCCCCACACCCCTGCGGAGTGCGGACGTGTAGTATCGCGGTAGACAGCGCTGTGGACCGTGGACCGTGATGCATCCGCAGCGTACCGTGATGCATGTGCGGCGTGTGCGGTCTTCGCTGTCGGGTGTGGAGGGGTTAGGGGGGGGTGTTATCGAGTTATTGGGTGGGTCGTTGTTATCAGGATACGTATCCTGATGTATCTTGCATGTATCCTGAAGGATACACGTATCCTGATGTATCCTATCTTCCTATGATGTATTTCAAACGTATCTTACATGCTCTGTCATCAAGATACATGCAAGATACATGCATGATACATGCATGATAGCAATAGGAAGGTATATAGGATACGTACATCCTGATAACAAACCCACCCAAATTCGATAACATCCCCCCGTCACCCGGTCGCCGGTGTGGAGAGTGATGCATGCGCGGCGCGGGGCGGTCGTCGCTGTCGGGTGTGGGGAGTGCTGAGTGCACACAAGTGGACCGATAAGTGATCCGGGCGGGCGGGCGCGCAGCCGCGCAGGCCGGGGCAGGCCGGGGGCATCCGTGATGATTGTAAAATGCACTGCAGAAATCGGCGTTGTACGTAAGTTGGCTGAGTAGTGAGTCGCACCACACTCACTGACCACACTTCGTTGTTTGACGGATGAACAGTAATCCGTTCGTCGGACGTGAGTTAGAAAAGCGGGAACGCTTTGAATACGTTTTCATAAGGAATTAGTACAGCACGGCCCCGCGAATCGCCCCAGAGCCCTTGAGTCGATTGAGAGACTCTTCGCTCATCGGCATGAGCAGCACGTTAACGAGCATGATGAGCGGATGGATCTCCGTCGGCGCGCGACGCTATTGAGCGACGCGATGCAGGTTCTTCCACAGGCCGCCGTATCGATAGTGGGGATTGACGAGGAGGTCGCCGTCAACGACGCCATTGGCCACCGCCGGCGTCTTCCAGCACCGCCCGCACACCATCTTCCACTGCTTAGCGCTATCGAGTTGGCAGCGGATGAGCAAATCGACCTCTCGCATACACAAGTCGCACGCTTTCTGACCTATGGGGCCGGCGGTACCCTCGCGCTTGGCTCGGCGCTCGGCCTTGCTAGCCTTCTTCGCTGCCTTGCGAGCGGATCTCGAATCCAGTTCCGCCCCGTGGCCACCAGCCATGCCACTCGGATCCAGTTCCGCCCCGTGGTCACCAGCCATGCCACCCGGATCCAGTTCCGCCCCCTGGCCACCGACGCACTCGCTCCCCATCAGTATCGCAGGTGCCGTCATGCCCAGCTCCGCTGTGTCGGCACTCTCGTTCTCGCTCACCATCACCATTCTAGGACTGCGGCGTCCGCTACGACGTGAAGGCCGGCCATCGCTGCGAGAGTCTTCAGACGACGAGGCCTCACCCAGCTCGCCATCAGAGGAGGACGTCTCCCGAGGATCATCTGCTCGATTGGACCTCTTGCGCTCGGCGTTGCACGATTTACTGCATGTTGTCACCTCGTCCCAGCTATCCTCCCACTTCTTGCGCCACGTGAATGGACGGTTGCACACGACGCACGTCTTGACAGGCAGATTGTGAGGGTTTCGGAAGCCGTCCTGTTTGCCATCGCGCCGGTCCTTCATGGCGAGCGATTGAGTGCGTAGTGCGCCGGATGAAGCTGTACGCAACAGTGTGGATGTACAAGGCGCTGCTCTCCCAGCCGAGGTCGTGACAGCGCCGACAGCGACGACCGTCCTCGCCAGCCAACCAACCCCGTGGAACATGCGCGGAAGTTTCGAAGCACAACGGAACTTTCGGGCATGAAACCCATGAGACGCCGCTCGTACCTGGTTTCTTTCTAACATGCCACTTACCTGTAAAAAGACACCGGGGGGAGCCGGGACACACACGGGACACACGGGACACGCGGACGCACAAAGGCACACAGACGAATCTCACAACCAACCAAACCCACCAACAACACACACCCCGCACGTCAGCGCGACGACCGAAGCCGCGGCCGACTCAACAGCCGCAAGCCCGAAGCCGACCGCTCCCCGCGGCCGACTCAGAAGAGGCCGCCCCCAGCAAACCCGACCCTGCCTCCGCCCGCTCCCAGAGCGCCTCCCCGCGCCTGCTCGAAGGCGGTCGGCGAAATGAAGGCGCGTGCGGCAGACGCGTAACGGCCGGCGGTGCGGCCGGAACCCCCGATAAGCTCGAGGCGCGAGAGGCGGAGGCGGGCATGCGCAACGGCCGCGGCGAAGCCGACCTGGGAGCGCAGCGTCGAGATCTGGGTACCGGTACGACTTTTTGACGAACTTGATCGCGGTTCCCGGTCCCGGTCGCGCGCGCGGTCGGCCGCCTCCGCGTTCTTTTTTTATGCGGCTATTTCGGCGTTCGCTCTCCGGCTTCCACCTACCTTCGCACCTGCGCATGCCATTCCTCACTCCCACGAGCGGCGGCCGTTGCATGATCGTCGGCGCGCCCTTTTGGCGCTACTTTCTGGCGGTCGTGCCGCCAGAGCCCGCGGTTGCTCCTCTCATCAATGCGATCCGCGAGTTGGATGCCAGCTCGCGGCCATTTCGGATCTTGTCGCACGTCGACGAGGCTGGGAAGGTGTTCAATGCCTCCTTTTTCGAGACCGAGGAAAACATGAACCGATTCCTCACGTGGTACACGGCGAACGCGCTTGAGCCGGGCAGCGCCTACCACGTTTGCCTGACGAGTGCGGCGATGCCGGGCGACGTGCTACCGACGGGACAATCACTGCTCTTTGGTAAGGGCGTGCGCGTCCTCGCGGACACGCGCTTTGGCGAGTTCCAACTCGGCATGGCCTTGCGCTACTCGCACTACACGCTGCGCGACGGAGCGATGCACGAGGAGGCGCGCATACAGGCGGCCGCGCCCGAGCTCGAGGAGCAGATCGCGTCCCAAATGTTACTGGAGGGCATTTCCTATTTTGGGCGGCTAGTCATGGAGCAGCCTGCAGCCAAAGGCGGCATGCCTCAGTTCATTAGTGCAGCGCGGTACGGCTCTGTCGAAGAAGCTCGCCGGGGCACGCTAGTGACGCGGGAGCTGCTGGGCCCTCAGATGTCAAGGTGGTTCTCGGCCCATAAGGACCTTGTGGGCACCGCCACGCGCGTGCTCGAACTTTGAGCCGCTCCTCGGCGCATGGCGATGCTCAGAGTCGCGGTGTGGTTGGGGGAGGCGCGCTGCGGCCCACGGGCCCTGTTCGGTTGCCCCCCCGCCCGCTCGTGGGCGCTGGTACAACGTTGCCGTGCCGGGACGGCATCAGGCAATGGGCAGGGTCACGTATGGTCAGCCACCTGTGGGCGCACAGAATGCGAGTCACGACAGCGCGAGACGAGATTGTCCACAGTGTCGTGTGTAGATAAGTGCGCGGATCGCGTGATTTAGATTTTCCATCGGAGCTCATCGAGTGAATTCGATTTGAACGAAAAACTCCATCCCTAACCGCCTCGCGGCTGGCCGCGCGGGCCGAAATACCTTATCTCCGCGTCTCCCGGCGGAGTCGACTCCGCAACCGCCAGCATACTCGAAGCAAGAGCAGCGGATCATGCAGCACGTGTCACGACAGCGCCTTGTAATTGGAAAGCTTCGACAGAGGTTGTCCAGGCACAGGGACGATATCCTCGCCTTCACCCAAGTCGAGCAACGGGGCCCGCCAATACGTGAGCGCCGCCAGTTGCTCGAGCACGCAATAGGCAATCTCGGGCGGCAGCTTGTTCAGCGGCTCCCGTTGCCAGCAGAGTAGCAAGCTGCGCGCGGCGGCTCGGAACGGGCGCGGGTAGTCCTTGGCCGTGGCGACGCTCCAAGGGATCGAGCTCAGCCCCGCGGAGCACAGGTGGAGCTGCTGCTGCGCAAGCAGGTAGCCAGAAAAGTGGCGCCGTATTGGTACGCGGACGAGATCGCACACGACCGCGTCGGCACCGGACTGCCGCGCCACACTCCATGAGATGTGCATGGCTTTCTTGTTGAGCTGCAGGGCCTTGCTCAGGCATTGGTGCGCCACCCCGATGACCGTCGGGTCCAGCAAGGCCGGCTCCTCGAAAGCGGTGCGCATGTGGCCGCCTCGCACCAGTGCTGCGAGCAAGAGAGGGCCCTCGCGCTGAGCCGCGCCCGCGTTGAGCACCTTGCTGACTGCATGCCGATATACTTGCTGCGCGCGCGCGACGTCGCGTGCCGAGGGGCCGCTGCGCCCCTTGTTTGCCGATCCGGCGCGCGGCAGCGACCCTTCACTGCTCGCATGCTCCGAAGCTGCGCTGAGGGCGAGGTCGCGATAGTGGCCGAGGAGGATCTCCATCACCGCGAGGCGCTGCTCATACGTGAGGCCCGGCCGATGCAGCGCGGACGGGAAGACGCCGATGGCAGTCGCCAGCGCCCCACGCTCCAAGAGCATCAGGACGACTGCGGCCTGCCGGTTCGCGATCGCAGCATTCAGTGCCACCTCGAGGCCGGGGGCACTCGCGCGGGCCAAGCTGGAGGCGAGAGTTTCGACGTCTCCGAGCTCGGCGAAGCGCACGAGCTTCTGATCGGTGGAAGTCAGCGTCGACGCGAGCCTCGGATCAGTGGACATTGACACCGCCTCGGGCAGAGGCGGCAGACTCGTTGCTGCCATGGCACACCGCTCCTCGCGCCGTTTTTGGTCGAGCATTGACGGCTGTGCCCCGCGTGCCTCTGTGGAGCTCAATCCCATCGCCTCGAGGAGAGCAGGCTTTTTGCTGCACGAGATCGTACGCACGCACGCACGAGCAGCTTCGCGATCGCCGCTGGCAGGGCCTGCAGGGCTTCTCGTGTGAATGATAAACATTGGCTGTGAAAAGCGTGAAAATGACGTCCCAATTTGAAGAGCACATACGACACAAAATGCCGCAAAACAGCCCTTTCGAAAACGCCCGTGGCGACGCTCAGTGAAGAGCGGTTGTTGAGTTGTGGCGGCTGGTTTCCTCCTCGACGCCTTGCAATGGGAGAGCCTTCGAACTCGGACGACGTAAAGAAGGCGACCGACAACGCGCCAGGCTTCGAGAGCGGTGCCTTCGAGGCGCTCGAGAACGATTTCCAGGAGGTGCTGCAGGAGCTTGTCGGCGACAAGAGCCTCGAGCGCTTCCGGAACGAGTATGACAAGCTGCACCGCGCGCTGAAAAAGTCGCACGAATCCGAGAAGCGGCTGATCAAAAAGTGCCGCGAGCTGAACCAGGAAATCGTGGCGAATGCCGCCAAGGTGCAGACGGCGCTCAAGCTCTCGCAAGAGGACCAGAACACGATCGCGTCTCTCAAGCGCGAGATCGAGAAGGCGTGGAAGATGGTGGACGCTGCGCACGAGAAGGAGGGGCGCGCCAGGGAGACGATCCAGCAGCTGAAGCACGAGATCCAGAACCTCTCGCGCCTCGTCGAGCAGGGTGCGGGCCTGTCGATCGGGCAGGAGAACACGGTCAACGAGCTGGTCAAGGTGAAGCAGGACCTTGCTAAGGAGAAAGAGGCGCAGGCGGCGCAGATCCAATCCCTCGCAAAGGAGATCACGCAGTACCTGGCCAAGCTCGAGAACATCGAGGGCGAGGTAGCTGCGGCCCACGAGGAGATGGAGGCCCTCAAGGAGGTCATACACCAGCGCAAGCTCGAGGCGGAGAAGGAGGGCAAGAAGGATGAGAAACTCGAGGCGGAGGTGCGGACGCTGCGCGAGGCCCTCGAGGCGAAGCAGCAGGCGATCAAGGACAAGGTTACCGGGCTCGCGCGCACGCAGGACGGCTGCACCAAGCTCGAGATCCTGCTGCGCGAGGAGCGCGGCAAGACGGACAAGAACGGCAAGGAGACGGACGCGCTCAGCGGCAAGACGACGAAGCTGATACGCGAGTGCGAGGAGGCGCAGCATGCGCTGCAGCAGATGGTGACAGAGGGGGCGCAGCGGCAGGTGGAGCTCAAGCTGTGCCAGGAGGAGAAGGCGCGCACTGAGGCGGAGCTCAAGCGCATCTTGAAGACCGCCGAGGTGGCCGAGAAGGCGCTCGAAGCGAAGCGGAAGGAATTGCTCGCGGATGAAAAGGATCGCGACGCGGCCAAGCTCGAGATCATTGCGCTCGACGAGAAGCTCGAGGCGGCCAAGGAGGCGCACGAAAAGGAGCGGCGCGAGCTTGATGATCTGCTGCGCGAGCGCGACCTGCAGAACAAGAAGCTCATCCTCGCGTCGGGCGTGACCGCCAAGCAGATGGACCAGGTCCTCATGTGCGAGAACACGCGGCGCAATCTCGAGCTCGAGATTTCGGGCTTCAAGACCGAGGCGCACATGCAGCGCAAGCAGCTGTACCTGCTCGAGAAGGAGGGCGAGAAGTACGGCGCCGAGGCCGCCGAGGCGCGCGGCAAGTACAACCAGGCGCTCGATGAGGTTCGCGTGCGCGAGATGTCCATTATCCAGTTGCAGAAGCGCATCGCCGAGGGCGAGGCGAAGCTCAAGCAGCAGCAGGCGCTGTACGAGGCGGTGCGCTCGGACCGCAACCTGTACTCGAAGAACCTGGTCGAGTCGCAGGACGAGATCGCCGAGATGAAACGCAAGTTCAAGATCATGAACCACCAGATCGAGCAGCTGAAGGAGGAGATCCATATCAAAGACCAGAATTTGGTGCGCGAGCACTTCGACCGGATGAAGGTAGAGAAGGAGAAGGAGCTGCTGCGCGACCACTTGGGGAAGCTGCGCACGCGCGAGCAGCAGAGCGAGGACTACGTGGCCCAGATGCTCGCCGAGACGACCAAGCTCAACACGATCATCAACGAGGCCGACAAAGAGCATCAGCGACAGCGCAAGGAGTGCGAGGTCGTCGTCAACGAGCGCGACATCCTCGGCACGCAGCTCATTCGACGTAACGAGGAGCTCTCGCTGCTGTACGAGAAGATCCGCATCCAGCAGTCCAACCTCCAAAAAGGCGAGCAGCAGTACAAGGTGCGCGTCAAGGACATCCGCGCGCTCAAGCGGCGCATCCGGGAGCTCGGCGGCCAGCTGGGAGGCGTGGCTTCCCAAAAGGGGTCGGTCGAGACGCTGCGCAATGAGGTGTACCAGCTGCAGCGCGAGCTGCTGCACGAGCGCACCAAGGTGCGCGCACTCTCGGAGGAGCTCGAGAACCCGATGAACGTGCACCGGTGGCGCAAGCTCGAGGGCTCCGACCCGGCCACGTACGAGCTCGTGCAGAAGACTCACATGCTCCAGAAGCGGCTAATCGAGAAGTCCGAGGAGGTGCTCGATAAGGATCTGCTCATCCGGCACAAGGAGAAGCTCTACCTCGAGCTCAAGAACATCCTCGCGCGCCAGCCCGGCCCCGAGGTCGCCGAGCAGCTATCGACCTTCCAGGCGTCGCTCGTCGAGCGCGCCAAGCAGATGGAGCAATTAGAGGCCGAGCTGTCCATGTCGCATACGCAGGCCTCCGAGTACAAGTACGAGATCGCTCGCATCTCCAAGGAGCTACAAGAGGTGAAGAAGAAGTTTTACGACCAGCGCAAGCGCGAGCAGCACGCGGCTGAGGTGCGCCGTGCCGAGCGCGCCATCCCTACCGAGCTGCTCGTGCAAGAGGCGCGCTCGACACTTAACCGCTTCACGGGCGGTGGCTTCAACCTCAACATGCCCGGCACATAGAGCGCGCACGCCGCCGATGCCGGCGGCGGCGGCGCGCGCGTAAGATGATGATGATGGGAGAGGCAGGGTCTGAGCGAGCATGTGCGACGAGCTACGGTGAGGATACCGGTAAGGATACGACCCACAGCGGCTCGAGTGCGCGGTACGGTAGCGCTACGTGAGAGCGGCCCGCGGCACTCCTACGATGCGGCGCGCACCGACTTCGACCGACGACGCCCTGGCTGTGCGGACAGCGTACGTGTATCGTCTCTGCAGTCCGTCGGTACGTGCGTGATACGGAATCGCTAACCCGCCGTCTCTTTCGTCCGTTCCAGTTCTTGTTATAGCTTATACGCCCCCGAGATGTGGAGATCACGGTTCACGCCGTGGGCCGCCGTCGCATGGGGCCGTCGCCAGTTTCACGAGTCAGCACACACCGCGCAGCACGGCGCTCGGCGGTGCACGTCCTCCACCGTCACGCGCGCGCGTGCCGGCGACGGAGGCCCGCGAGGGCCGAGGGCGCGCGCCCGCGCGCGCCGCCCGCATAAAAAAACGGCAGACCGGAGAGCCAGAGACCGGCACGCTACAGTGTCAGCTGACACACACACCCGCAGCGGCCCCACAGCAAATAACGACACTGCCGAAACACAAACGGAAGATTTGCACGAGCGTGTGCATGCCACCATGAGGCTAGGTTCGCCGTTCACTGGCGCCGGGACGAGGCTCATCGCCAGGCGCGAGGTGCCGCGCCCTGCAATACTGAACACGTAATGAACACGTCGATCACCGAGCCGCAGTCAAGCCATCGAAGACCCTCCGCCTCAGCTGAAGAGACCCTTGATCATCTCCTCGTCATCGGCGAAACCCTTGACAATCTCATCGTCCTCGGCGATGCCTCTAATCAGGAGCTCGATCGTCAGCGGGTCCGGCAGCGGAGGCGCAGGCGCAGGCGGCTGTGCGATCGCCAGCGGCGGCATCATCTCGACACACTCGCGCTGGACGCACTCGAGCTTGATGCGCGTGGGCGAGCTGTACAGCTCGCCGTCGCAGTCCACCTTGCGCTTGCCCAGTGGGCCCTCCGGTAGGTGCACGGAGGTGACGAGCGCTCGCAGCCTGGCATTCTCTTCACGCTCGATGCTCAGCAACTCGCTCAGTCTCGCCGATTCCTTGAGCGCCGCGGCCGCCTCGGCGCGCGCGGCGGCAGCCTCGGCCTGCACGGCCAGCATCGCGCAAGTGTGCACGTCCGCGGAGCTCTGGCAGTACTTGCTGGGCGTGAACTCAATAAGCTCGAGTGCCATGACCTGAGCCCAGACGGCTTTTTGCTCGTTGCCGAGGTTGTTCTTCTCCTTCCGCTGCCTCTTGAAGTGGCGCGCATCTAGCACGTCGCGTAAGCTGGTGAGCGTGAAAGCCGTCGCCTGAGCGCCATGATCACTCGCCTGAGTGACCAGCTCATCAACGAGTTGGCGGGTATCACTTTCGATGTGCTTCCACGCGCCGCGAAACGCACCGAACTTGTCCAGGAACGCCTTGCAGAGGATTGCCGTCTCGCCGCGCTTTGCGCCGATGTCGTTCTCGCGCCGATCCTTCGTCTCGCTGGGCTTCGCAGCCGGAGCAACAGGGGCCTTCATACCGCGCGGCATGGGCCACCCTGGAGGCCACCCTGGGCCGACCTCAAGTGCTCGCCCTTCGACCCTTCGCCGGAGAGGCGGGAAATACAAAAACTCGGCGAATTTTTTTTCCAAGCGAATCGGAAAGTGACCCTATATATATTCTCGAGACCACGCCGGTGTCTTGGGATGGGGAGGGGCGGCCGCCAGCCACGAAAGCACTGATTTACCGGTACAATGCTGTTCTGGCTCGGCGTCCTTGGCCTTTCCAACGCGAGGCTCGCGTGGCCTCCAAAACTCCCCGGACGCCAGTGCGCCGAGGCCGTGCAGTCGCTCACCTACGAGCCGACGCACATAATCGTCGACGCCAACAACGTGCGAGGCGCCACTGCCTTCCGTCTCTCGAAGCAGCGCCTTGCCACGTTGTGCACCGCGTGGGCGCAGCGCAACGGCTTACGCAGCCGCGTCGTGGTCGTCTGGGATCACGGGCAGCAGCCGACGACGCTGGAGTGGCACGGCGTCACGCACGCCTTCGCAGGCCCACGGCAGTCGGCCGACGACGTGATCGCCGAGCAGGTGGTTCCAGCGCTCTTGACGGGCGGGTGCGAACGCGTGTGCGTGGTGACAACGGACCGTGGCCTCATTTATCGCATGAAGCACGAGGCGGCCGAGAGCGGTGCGGCTCAGGGCCGCCTCCGGCTTCTTGGCACACGCAAGTTTGTCGCGCTGCTGCTGCACGGGGCGGAGGACGAGACGGTGGCAGGCGCAGCGGCGAGCGCGGACAGCCCCGGCGCTGCGCCCGCCGTACTCCCCAAAGAGTACGCGCTGAGCGATGCGAGCGTGCGCCAATTCGCCTCGTCGCTTCGGCCCGTTCGGCCACACGAGCGGCGTCGGCAGCGCGAGCGCGCGTCCTCCCGGGCGTCCTCGAGCGGCGCCCCTTATGCAGAGCGCACGTGGCAGAGGGTCCTCATGGCCGAGAAGCTACGCCGTTCGCTCGCCAAGAGCAGCGAGCTCGATGGCAGCATCCCGGCGACCGGACGCACTGGCGAGCGGGCCCCTTCAATGCAGACCGCCCTGGTCGAAAAGGCTTTGCATCTCGCGGCGCAGCGCCGCTTGCGCCGAGGTGCGCCGGCGGAGATCGACGAGATCGATGGGCCCGAGGCGATGTTGAGCGACTGCCGGCTCGACGCGAAGCAACGTGCGCTGCTGCTGCGCTACGGCGCGATGCTCTCGGACGGTTCGCTCCTCCAGCAGCGGCAGCAGCAGCAGCGGCGGCAGCAGCAGCGGCAGCAACGGGGCGAAGGGGAGCCCAACACGACGCCCGTGATGGTGCGACGGCGGCCGACACATCGGGAGCGTCGTGTTGAGCAGAAGCTCGCCCGCGCTGCTCGCGCATCGGCGGCGAGCGCGGGCGAAGGCGCGGGCGCGCGCGTGGCAACGACGAGCGCGCCGAGCCGCGCCGACGAATCGGCCTGGGTACGCCGTGAGCAGATGGCGGGTCTCGCTCGCTGGTTGGACGACGACCCGAGCTTGTACGCCCTCGACGAAGAAAGGGAGACTCCGAGCTTGCACGGTGTGGAAGAGGCGGACGTGGGCGGCGAGGAGGCAGATGCCGAGCCAACGGGTGATGACGAGGCGGCTGCGAGCGACGAGCTTGGCACGCGCGCTGTGCGGCCCAGCCGCGCCCGAAACAGACGGACGGACCAGCCGCGGCTCTGCCTGGCAGACCTGGCGGACCCTCCCGTCGAGTCGGGTTCCGCTCAAGCAACGGCCTCAGGTGCAGCCGTGCCGGTGGGGCTGCACCCGGGCGTCCTGTGCGACGTGACGATGATGCCGATTACTGGCTACCGGTACACTGATGGTCAGGGCTACGACTTATGCCAAGCCGCCTTCGATGAGCTTCCTGCGGTCGAGCAGCGCCGCTTCGAGCGGCTTGACCCGCCTCTCACGCCGCGCCGCGCCGTCGTCGCGAGCGTGGCGAGCGTGCTGCTCGGCAGCCAGCTGGGAGCCTTGAGTCTAAGGGCGACATCCTTCTCGAGTCGCGGCGGTCGCGGCGAGCGCGAGGACGAGGTAGACCTGTGGGAGCTGCAACCACTCTCGCCGGCCGAGGAGCTCGTCGCAGCCATCTTCCGGCCGGCGGCGCAAGCAACGTTGTGAAGAGCATTCGTACAGCGCCGCCTCCGGGGCGGTTGCGGGTGTGTGCGGATTGGAAGACGCCCCCATACCCAGCTTCCCTGAGGGGCTCTTCCGCGGAAGAGTGTATCGCCGGCCGGGGCCCGGGGGCAGGGGGGTCGCGGAGGTTTTCCTCTCGATATTACGATCAGATGGTTACGAGATTCACATCACCACCTTGACCGATGATTGACCGGCACAGTCCGCACTGGGTGCAGCGACATCATCGCGGGCGATTTCCCTTGGCTTGCTTTGACTTGACTTGTGTGAAGTGTGAATGTGCGGTATCCGATGCTGAAAATCATGTTCTGGCAGTTCTTTGCACTCTCGGCCTTATGCTGGTCGAGGAGTCCCGCCGCTGCTCTCAATGCATGGCGCACCAAACGTTTAGGCCTCTGGACCCGTCATCTCGAAGCGCGATGGGATGCAGAGTACCGCTACCGAGGCAAAGTTAGGCCAGACCTCCGCTACAGGACACAAATCTTGGTGGTCGACAGTGGCGATGGCATGCGCGCACGCACGTGCGAGGCGATCGTAGACAGCCTTTGCGGCTCCTCCTCGGCGGATATCGACTGCGCGTCTACTGTGCTCGGCCCCGTCGTGGCCCAACAAGAACGCCCCGCGGCCGCCGAGCTGTGTGCCTTGCTGGGCCTTCCTCCGAGTCCCTTCGAGCAGCCGCCGCGTCGGCTGATTCCATCGGACCTGCTAAGCACCTCGCGCTGGGATGTCGTCCTATGCGTCGATCTTGCCACGCTCGAGCGCGTCAGAAGCCTCGCTCGTGCCGTCAACGTCCTTCGGCGCGCCGGCGGCAGTGTGCCGTCTGGCGATAGGTGGCACGAGGACGCGGGCCTGTTGCAGTGGAGCTCGCACCTCTCTGGCGAGGGCGAGGGCGCTGCCGTACTGTGCGCGTCCGACTTTCTCGCGGGCTGCGTGCCGATCACTCGAGAAGGCTTGGTGCCCGAGGAGCTACAACCTTACCTTGCCGAAAGTACGGCGGGTTCGCAGAAGTTGCTCGACCTTCCGACGTGCTCTAACGACGGGCTCGCGAGCGAGCAGCTGGGCCGTGCAAAGACCCTCCTCGGTGCCGCGGCTACGTGCTCCGTGGGTCTGATCACCTACCTGGAGGCTGCGATGCTCGAGCACGCGAGGAAGCTCTACCGGCGTGATCTCGCCGCGAGCTTCCCGCGACCTCGCGATCTGGCGACGAGCTCCCTGGTCTCAGGCGGCGCCGGCGGCGTGCGAGAGGATCCGCAGGGCGGCGGCGCGAGCGCCACCGTGCCGTACGAGGAGGCGGCGCAGCACATGCAGTTCGACCACGCCGTTCCCGGTGGGCTCAGCGACGATGAGCGGCGGCGCATCTTTGACGAGTACATGGATGCGAAAGATGTGGGACCCGGACGCGCCGAGGGAGGAGGCATCGAGATCGACGTCTCCGATCTTGGCCTGACTATGGACGATCTGTTTGGGCCCATGGGTGGCCTATAAGGTGTGAGAGTCACTCATTATAAAACGCTTCGTCACCGACACGAATTTCACTTGTCGGTCAGATTTTCGAACTGTCCGAGCCCTTCATGCTTCAACAGGGTATGTATATACGCTTCCGTTCATGCTTTGCTGCTCGTCAAGCTTTGGAGCCGCTGGGCTACCGGGCCTGCAAGACCTTCGCCGATCTTGGCATATCCCTCGGGCGAGAAATGCAGGCCGTCGGGGGCCCACAGCCAATCCCCTCGCCGCCATTGCGTGATCGGCGGCTCCACGTACGTCGCCCAGGGACCCACCCCACCGCCAGTAACCTCCACCCGGCCCCCAGCAAACGCACGCTTCCAAGGCACCATGTTGCCTCTGTCGTCGCACCACGCACGCAACCCGCGGTTGACGGCAATGGCGAGCTCCGCAGCTTCTGTTTGTTGAGCCTGATACGCGGACGGCGGGATGCCCACCGCGAGCGTGGGCACTTCCAGATCATGTGCGATCTGGTGCAAGCCGCAGAGTGCTTGAAGGATAGGACCCGGCTCAGAGTTGTATCCAAGATCGTTCGTACCCGCGAGGATGATTGCAAGGCTTGGCGATGTTCGCTTCAGCAGGCTATTGAGGCCTCTCTGGTCATCATTCACGTTCTGCAGCATGGCTGCGGCAGTCCAACCGGGAAGGCCGAGGTGACGGACGATCGCCGTAGAGGAGCCTATCGCTCTCTCGAGAATGGGCGAGAATGGGTGAAGCGTGTCTAACGGTGGGCTCGTGCCGGCGGTCAGCGAGTCCCCGTAGCAAAGAACTCGCAGCGGCCCTGCAGCGGTGACCACTGTGAGCAAGAAAAACATCGGAACCTTGGTTGTGAATTGGCTGTGAATACTCGGAGTTTTTCCGACAAGTCAAGTCACGGACGCCTTTTGGCCACAGATGAATCGGACAGCCGCTTTGGCGCATGGTGTGCTCAGACAGCCGCTTTGGCTCATGCTAGCTCAGTGTCTTCTCTGTGCATCACACTCGAAAGGGATGGTTATGAATAAACAGCCCCGAGAGCCGGCCAGGGGCTGGCTCTGAGTCCCCTATTCTAGACAGTACGGGTCCGGGAGGGTGGGGCAAGACAAACACGCGGTGAGAGAGCCACTCGGGACGACCTCACACAGGCGCGTGGCACGAAAGCGACATTCCGACAAGGCCTAGCGACGAGGTCAGTTCAGTTCAGTTTCTTCGCGGTCCCCCCACGCTCACTCCACCACCGTCTCAGAGGACGGCTCCGCTCCCCTCGGTCAACACAAGTACTGAGTACTCGCTCGCTCGGGCTACTCAATTTCGCGACGAGGTCACCTCACACTTGCGCTTTTCCCACAGGAATAGTACAGACTGTTACCTGAGGGTTATGGTATGTATCACATGCATACCCGCCCGCCGGCGCGGTCGGCTAGTCGAGCCGCCGCGCCTCCGCCCAAAGTTGCGTTGCTTGCCCTGGAAGACAACCAATCTAGCGCCGAGGCGCTAGAACTCACCTGCTCAAGACTGTCAGACATTCTCCGCTTTGGGCCCAAACGGGTTCCGGAGTAGCTGCATGCCGTATTGTGCCTGGTGGTTGCAAGCTCGGGCAGTAAATTTTATGCAAATTTGGGCCCAAACGGGTTTTGAAGCTGAATGCCATACTGCGCCTGGGTGGGGGTTATCGTGAAGGTCTGCGTCGTCTGTGACGCGTCCACCACGCCGTCGCCGTTGGAGTCGTACGAAACCGCCTGCGTCGTGCTTGTCATGGTCTGCGTGATGACGTACCCAATCACGACGGGCACCGGCGGGAGCCATAGGCACATCTCCCCATCGCCCTTGTACTTGCGAGTGCGCACGTGCCACGTGCCATAGAACCCGACGTTGCCAGGTGGGCATCCCCAGCTTTGGAACTCGGCAGCGCGAGAGGGTAACGCCGCGAAGAGGTCGCAGCACGTGAGGCGCAGCTCGACGGCATGGCCCAAGTTCTCTCTCGGGTCCCCCGTGCCGGGCACGTATTGCTTCGTCAGCTTGAGCTTCGCGAGTTTGTACGTGCCGACCATGTTGAACGTGCCCACGTCATCGAACCCATTGCCCACGACGATACCGGCGGTGTCCTCCTTGGGCGTGCACCCCATCGCCTGCGCGGGGATCGGGTGCGCACGCCCATACTGCCAGTAGATGCCCACGTAGTTCCCCGCCGGGCTCCAGACGACTGGAGTGCCCATCGGAGCCGTCGTCGCAAGATTGGCCTCCGCCATCTTCAGATGCAGCATGCCCACTGCATCGAGGCATCGCCAGTCTTGTGGCTCGTCAGCTTTTGCAGGACCAGAAGTTAGAAGCTGCGTCTCAAGTTGCGCTGAGGTGTTGCCACGTTGCCGTCGTCTCATGTAGTAGAAGAACATGCAACAGAGGACGATGGGAACCACAGTCCCAATAATCACCGCAATCACCGCTCCAAGGTTCCCTTCCGGCAGCGGCGCGGTAGGAGGCGGCGGTGCTGATGGTGGGTATGGAGGGCTCGGCGGTGCTGGCGGTGAGAAAGGTGGTAGTGGTGGCGAGGGCGGCGGAGAGGGAGGTGGCGGAGGGGGCGGGGGCGGGTAGTGCACGTGTGGCGTGTGTGGATGGTGGAAGTGCGGGCTGTGGCCGTGCGGGATATGGCCGTGCGGGCTGTGGCCGTGCGGGTTATGGCCGTGCGGGCTGTGGCCGTGTCCTCCGCCGGCGCCTTGCAGCCGCCGCGCGAGGCTCATCAGGACGGATCCGGCCTTGTGTGGGCCTCTTTCCCAATCCCTGGCGACCCTGGCGTGAACGTTAACACGACCGACGCGACAACCGGCGTGCTTTCTGCTGGATGCTGGCTGTGAACGCGCACACCCTATTGTACTGTACATGTACAGTACAGTAAACTTTCCCGCGCGAAAGCCTACGAGCCGGTACCAAGGAGGAGTACAGGAAACGAAAGCTCTCGCCTCCGTCCGATTACTTTTTAGAAAGTCATGTTTCGTCACGGTCCCGCGACCCGCCCCACGCTCAAACCGCGACACCGTCTCAAAGCACAAAGGATGGCTCCGCACCGCCTCGGTCAACACAAATACTGAGTACTCCGTTTCCCCCACAGGGAAGTCGACCCGGCGCGCGATACGTACCCGACTAGTCGTGTTCACCTGCTCACACAGTAGGCTCGAGCGATCAGGAGGCCTCAGGTCAACGGCGCTCAACGTCTCACGTCCAATGTCAGTCAAATGTCAGTCAAATGGACTGGACCTGCGGTGGGCTCGCTGGAATTAGCTGTCGGTGCCTCAACCTTCGCGAGGATAGTTGCGAGGATAAGGTCACAGGCGAGAAGGACATGGAGCCGAAGAGGGAGCGCGTCCCCTTGTCACCTGGCGACGACTTCACCTCGTGCCCCGAGGAGCGCTCGGTACAGCGCTCGGAGTGCCCCGAGGAGCGAGGCTCCGAAGCGATGCTCGGTATGCTCGGAGGAGGACAGGACAGGTGGAGCTGCCCGTCCTTCCTCGTACGAGTTGGCGCGCTAGCTCGCTCCTCGAAGCGCGCGCGCGCCCCCTCCGCCACCGTCTCCGGCAGCTTTGCCCATGTGGCGATGCAGCACGCGTCCTCGAGCAACGCGCGGTCGGTCGCCTCATGCGCCGCCGCCTCCATCATCGCCGTGGCCAGGCGCTGCAGGTGCAAGACCAAGCCGCCGTTGCCCATCGTTGCAGGCAGACCGTCGTTAGATTGCATCTCGGGTACTATCTCGGGCGGCGGACCAGCGGACTTGAGGGCGTCGGCCAACTGACGTAACCGGAGCCGCTCGTCGGTGCCGACCGAAGTCTCCGCCAGCCTCTCACCATCCAGAGGGAAGAGGGCCTGCAGCATGTGTGCCATGTCCGCTGACAAGAGCGGATCCGCAGAGCGCAGGCACTCGACGGCGATCTCAATGCCGTGAGCGGCGCAAATCTGTGCAGCGCAGATGGCCTGTGTGGACTGGACGCCCCGCGTCTTCTCGCAGCCCGCATCGGCTTCGTCCCCGACCGCGAGCGCGGTCAGCGTGCGGCTGCACATGAAGGCCACCTCCGGCTCCAAGCCCTCTGCATCGCGCAGCAGCTGGAGCAGCGGGCTGATGCACTGTTCGCGTGCTAGGATGCGGTGCCGCTCCGAGTCACCGTCGGCCAAATGCGAGAGGATCCGGAGCGCGGCGCTCTGCAGCCGAGCGTTTCTGCCTCGCACCATCGCGATCAGTGGAGGCACAGCGCCCTGACGGCAGACTACGTTACGGTGGAGCTTGGAGCCCCACGTGAATGGCTCGAGCGCTGAGATCGCGAGCTCGATTTGCGGTATGTCTCGCACGATGAGATCACTCAGCACGGCCACCAAATGAGCTGAACAATCACTCGTCGAGCCGTTCTCCTCTCCTAGCGTCGCAGCATCGGCACAGAGCGCGAGCAAGATATCGAGCGCCGTCTTGGACTCTGGCTTCTGCGGCCGGACCGGCTTGGAGGGGCGGTCCGAGAATAAGTCTGTTGCCCGAAGATGGCTTGGCATTCACCAGATGCTGCAGGCCGGCGTGGGGGTAACAGTAAAGGCCGACGGAGCAATTGGCGAGAGCTACCTGGCCGGTCCGCGTTCTTGGTCCCAGCGCGCGCGAGGATCCTTCCGAGAAGTTTCCTAGAAGTGTCGACAGTTCCCTCCATCGACGCTCAATCCTCCTAATGTAATCCTGCCCTAGACTTGCCAGTGTCTTGTGCGACCTTTCGCAAAAGTCGCCCACGACGGCGCGAAGCATTGTCGCATACGATGGCTGACGTCGGCAGATTGCTGTTGTGTCGGTGCGACGTTCTTGAGCCGACCGGCGCCCGGGTTGATCGTGATGGAGGGATCCTTTCTCTTTGACGTGATCCCGCCAGCGCTCCGTGCGGCGCTCGCGGCCGAGGGCATGGCATCGGTCGACCTCGTGAGCGAGGTGCTACACCACGCCTTCGATACGGAGGGCTTGCTGCAGCCCGAGGCGATGGACATGCAGGACCTGGCTCTCACCATCTCGAACACACTCATCGCCGCGCTCAACCCGCTCGCGCAGCGGCTGATGGCGACGATGCAGCCGTATGAGCGGGCCGAGGTCATGGCGTGGCTCTCCAATCCGACTCCGATTGCGTCGGCGATGATCGAGCTGATGGATACGCTGCTGAGTGAGTCGGACCAGGCGCGGGCCTTTGCTGAGTCGGCGATCCAGATTGCCTCGTCCGTGCCCGAAGTTGCAGAGATGCTCGAGCTGGAGGGCGGCTTCTTGCCACCGCCCGCCGAGGTCCTCGCTGAGCTCCGGCACCTGCGCGACGGCGGCAGCAGTGCTACCTTTAGGCAGCCCCCCGAGGAGCGCGAGCGCGAGCGCCAGCGCCAACACCAGCTTGCGGATGCGGTGGCTGCGGACGCGCTCGCGACCGCGACGAACGCACTCGTGGCGGACGCGCCCTCGCGGGCGCAGCCGCCCCAGCGCCGCTCGGCGCGGCTCGGGCTGCGCCGCCGCTCGTGCCCGCTTCTCGTCCTTGACGACGACTGTACCAACCTTGTGCTTCAGATCCTCTCGCCAGACGCGCACGCGGCTCTTGAGTGCGCGAGCCGCGAGTGGCGCGCGGCCGTACGTCGGCTGCACCAGAGCCCAAAGTGGCAGGCAAGTTTTGGCTGCGTCTATGCGAGCTCGACACTACGGGTGCTCAGCGAGTCCGCCAAGGCGCGCCTCGACGTCGGCCCCGAGGGGACGCATCCGCGCCCTCTGGGTCAGCTCGCGAGCCTCCGACTGCGCCAGCTTGCCGATTGCGGAGGCATATGGGGCGAGGGGGTCGGTTCTGACAAGTGGACGCAGCTCGTAGTGCGCCGGCTTGACGGGCCGAGCATTGGCTACCTGAGCACTCGGCATACCATCGGCCTATTCACCTCCGATGGGACCCACCGACTCGACTTGGTGTACGCCCTCAACCCGCAGCCTGTCTCGCACGAGAGTGGGGGCACTCGCGTACGGCTCTGCCCGTATGAGAGATCGAGCGAGATTGGCGCCGGATTGGCGCCAGCCGCGCCAACCTCCGAAGCGACGGCGGCCGCTGCCTTGTCACCCTCAGCAGCCGTTGCCTCGTCCTCCACCTCCGCGGCGGCGCCGTCGGCCGCACAGGCTCTGCCGCTGCGCTACGGCCAGGTGCTCAGTCTGCTCTCGGCCTGCGGCACCTACCGGCTCAGCCTGGGCATGAGCCAGTGCCACGTGCTTGTGAGTGCTGCAGAGGACGTGTGGTCCACACGTCTTCTGCTCAGCCACGTCGATCTCCCGGTCGAGCGAGAGCGCCGCAGTGGCGACTCTTCCCGCAGTGGCGACTTGGCCGGGAGGGCGGCCCGGGCTACGGCACGTGCCATGCAAGCCCAAGCGATTTGACTTGAGTTGTGCGTTTGCGACGTTATATTCACAAACATCGTTGTTCACACGAGCATGCACGAGCACAATGAGGCTCGGCGAGTTGCTCGGCGGCAGAGCGGTGATCCTTTGTGCGCTCACACCCGATTTCGCCGCTGCGGATTTCGCACGAACGCACCCGCTGCCGCCTGTAAGCGTGCCCACGCCACTGCAGCAGGAGCTGCTCCCAAAGGCCATCGCAATGCTCTCCGACGAAGTGCCCTGCGCGCTCTACTTTGACTTGGACGCGTTCGAGGCTACCCTGCGCGACGTGAAACAGAGCTTTCCTCCCGACACCATGCATGCAATTGCCATGAAGGCCAACCCGCTCGCGGCGTGTTTGCTCATCGCCAAGGAGCTGGGGTTTGGATGCGAAGTCGCCAGCCCAGCCGAACTCGAGCACGCCATGCGGCTCGGGTTCACACCCGACCGCATCGTCATGGATAGCCCCGCCAAGACGCGGCGTGATCTTCGCGCCGCGCTCGCGGCCGGCGTGCTGCTCAACGCTGACAACCTTGATGAGCTCGTGCGCATCGACGAGATCCTTGCTTCTGAGTATGGCGGCGGTGGGACCCTCGGTCTGGGCACTTGCCGGTCGCGCATCGGCATCCGTGTGAATCCCCAACTGGGCGAAGGAAGCATAGCCGCGACTGGCACCATCGCACCCATGTCCAAGTTTGGCGTGCCCCTCACGGAGGCCAAGGCAGAGCTGCTTCAGAGCTTCAGAACGTTCCGATGGCTAACCGGCGTTCATTGCCACGTGGGCTCGCAAGGGTGCGGGCTTGAGCTGCTCGTGAGCGGCGCGCGCGCGGCCCTTGCGCTCGCCGATGAGATCAACGCGGCGGCCGGTCGTCCACAGGTGACGCTGGTTGATGTGGGCGGCGGCCTGCCGGCAGATTATGCGTCCGATGAGCCCAATGAGCTCATGCCCACTCGCCTCACACCAGGGCGTTACGCGGCAGCTCTGCGCGCTCAACTGCCTGGCCTCCTCGGCGGCGGACGCTATACAGTCGTGACCGAGTTCGGCCGGTTTGCGTCCGCCAAGTGCGCCCTCACGATCAGCAAGGTCGAGTACGTCAAGAGGGCAGGCGGCCGTCGCATAGCGACGGTGCATTGCGGGGCCGACCTGTTCTTGCGCACCGCCTATCAACCTGCCAACTGGCCGCACCGAGTCTCGGCGTGGGACGCGGACGGCAACTTTCTGGAGCCCGCGGCGGATGGCGACGTGTGGGATGTTGTCGGCCCGCTGTGCTTCCGAGGGGACATTGTCGCCCAAGGTGTTCGGCTGACGTCACGGCTCCAGAGTGGCCATTTCGTATGTGTGCACGACACGGGCGCGTACACGCTCGCCATGTTCTCCAAGTACAATAGCCGACAGGCTCCGCCTGCATATGGGGTTCGGAACGGGGGACGCACGGTGTATCAGATTGCGAGTGGCGAGACGGTCGATGACGCTCTGCGCTTGTGGCAATTGCCACTCTCGCATCCGCAGGCCGCGGCCGCGGGGTGTGACTGTGAGCGCAGAGCCGGCTAAACCGCTGAGATCGCGGCGCGGGATCGCGCTGTGAGTATGACCTGAGAGCTGTGTGGTTATTTCTGCATAGCGTCCTGGACCTCCAGGTTCTGTTTCAGAGACGCATGCAGAGACGCCTCGCCTCCAGTTCATTGCTCCAGTTCACATTTAAGTAACGTGTGTGGTTTTTTTTTAGGTGATATTCGTGCCGTTTGCGTTTCGTGCCGTTCCGGTCATTTCGACACACAATGTCGCGTCTGTCGTTTTAACGTTCACACAATGAGGTCACCGGTAAGTGTGTGTCCCGGCTCCCCCCGGTGTCTTTTTACCGGTAAGAAGGCCGCGCAAATTCCGCAAACGAGTTCACTCACGAGCACACATCCGACGGCCTGACATGACGACGCCTCCTGTGGTCCGAACTGGTAGCTCTTTCTGGGGTCGGGTCAGGTCGTTTAGTGCCAAGAGTGGAGTGGCCGTGGACATCGAGGAAGACGAGACTGAGGGTTCTGGGCCACTGGACATTCTCGCCAAGGGCACCATCATCTTCAATAATGATGGTGCCCTTGGGGAGAATGTCCACTCGCAGCTCGCCAAGGCCCAGGCAAAATTTGCCGTCGTGTCGTCGGAAATTCAAGACCAGGCGGCAATCCTCACCCTCCTAAAAGAGTGGCAACTGCCGCCGCCGTCGGTGCTCATCTCTGTCATCGGCTCTGTTGGAGGCAAGCACGAGCTGAAGATGGACCTGACGCTGCAGAACTTTATGAAGCAAGGCCTCGCGTCTGCCGCGCGATCGACGAACGCGTGGGTGTTTACCGGAGGCGAAGACCGCGGCGTGATGAATCTGACGGGTCTGGCGATGCGTGAGGCTTTCAGCCGCTATGGGAGCACGCCGTGCATCGGCATACGGCCGTGGCGCAAGGTGACGCATCGCGAGAAGCTCTATAGGCTCGACTCGGCGCAGAAAGTCAGCGGTGGCGCTGGCAGCGGCCGGGATGGCGACCACACGGCAGCCGCGGCCTCGTCCGCAGCTCCGCCGCAGCTTCCCCGCACGGCTACGACCGCGCGCGCATCCACGGCCGCAGGTGCACGCGCTTCCACGAGGGAGAAGCACCTTACGCAGGAGCATGAGGTGGTGTACGTGAAGCGGAAGAAGAACTCGAAGGAGAGCTCCGCGCTCGATCCGAACCACACGCATTTCATCCTGGTCGAGAATGGGAAGGACGAGTGGGGCAGCGCGATCTCGCTGCGCACAAAGCTCGAGGCGGAGATTGCGAAGGAGAAGAAAGTGCCGCTCGTGCTGCTCGTGCTCGAGGGCGGTCCAGGCACGTACGAAACGGTCGCGAGCGCCGTAAAGGAAGAGCACATGGTTGTGCTGGTCAAGGAGAGCAAGGGCGCCGCGCAGACCATCTCTGAGTTTATCGAGCCGCTCGTCCATGACAAGAAGGGCCTGTTGGAAGACCCCGAGCGCCTCAAAGAGCGCATCGAGGAGCGCATGGGTGAGTTCAGGCCTGTCTTTGTGAGGCACAACCGCGAGGAGATGAAGGAGGATAAGAGGGAAAGGTGCCTCAAGAACCTCAAGAGCATCGCGCAGCGGCTCGACTTGCTCTCGATCTTCTCTGTCACCTCGGGCCACTCGTTCGACATCGCGATGCTCAAAGCCTTCGTAGAGTCCTTCAAGAAGCGTGAGAAAGAGGATGCGCACCGCAAGCGAGCGGGCACGAGTAGGACGTTCCAGCTTGAGCCACTCGGTGGCGTGAAACGCGAGCACCACAAGTGCCGCGGGCCGCATCCGAATCTACCGCAGCGTGTCGCAGTGCCCGACTCTAAGGTGCCCTGGACTGCAGAGTTCGAAGCGTACCGACCACTCGAATTCACCTCCAAGGAGGTCCTCGACAATGATCGCGGCAAAGTGCCTCAGGAGCAAAAGCCGAGGAAGGGCTGGGCCGACCCAGAGCTGCCAAAGGTGAACGGTCAGTGGCAGCCCTTTCCGCTGCCGTTTGTAGAGGAGCTCTCGAAGCGCAAGAGCTTCGAGACGACGAGGATTGAGATGGATGGGTACAAAAGGCCGCGCAACCCCCGTGGGCGCACCGGCCTCTGCATGCGGGGGGTGCTTGGAAAATGGGGCCCGAACCATGCGGCCGATCCTATCGTCACGCGCTGGGACCCCACCCATCCGGGCGAGCGCAAGTTGCAGATGGTCGTCATCAAGCGGAAAGACACAGGTGACTGGGCCATTCCGGGCGGTATGGTCGACGAGGGCGAGACTGTCTCTGAGACCCTGAAGCGCGAGTTCATGGAAGAGGCATGCGCCGTGAATGCAAACGCCACGAAAGAGAGCAATAAGAAGCTCGTGAGCGATCTCTTTGAGTCGGGCGTCGTCGTCTACCGGGGGTACGTCGATGATCCGCGCAATACGGACAATGCGTGGATTGAGACGACAGCCTACCACTTCCACTGTGACGAAAAACAAGCGCGGCTGCTCAAACTCGAGGCAGGGGACGATGCAGGCAAAGTCAAGTGGGTTGACATCTCGGCCGACTCGGCCGATTATAATCACCTCTACGCTTCGCACAGGGACTGGGTCGAGATAGTTGAGAGGCGGATGCGCCCTCACCTCAAGTGCCGAGACGACACGAAGGCCACGCGCTATGCCAAGCGTGCGCTCGTACGCTTCGACCAGGTGCCTTGGTCTGTGAATGTGCCCCTCTACCGGCCGCCCGTCGCGTCCCAAGAGCGCGAATGGCTGAATAAGTGGCACAGCCGCGCGAGCAATGCTTCGAGCAAGCGGCTCATCGCATCCGCCAGGCGGGGCATCGTCGGCCGCTCCCTTGACTATGTACGTGGCCAAGCGCCGCGCCTCAGTCGTCTGGCGCGCCGGCCGCCCTCGCAACGTGCACAAGGAGGTGGCAATGCTGCTGACGGCAGTCGTCACAATGTGCCGGGTACCTCTGCGAGCTCACCCGAGGATCAACAGAGCACGGCACGCGACCTCGCGGATGACTTCCTGGGCCGCAACTCGGACGGCGAGTACGTGCCACTCATCCACCAGAAGATGGACACGAAAAAGGACCTCAGTGATATCTACAGCCAGCGCCACGACGCTGCTAATAAGCGTGGGCGCAAGAGCTACGAAGCACCCATCAAGTTCCAGCCCCTCGACGGATCGGATCGTTGGTTTGTGCCGCTCAACCCACGGGGCCGCACAGGGCTTACCGGCCTCGGCTGCCTGCTCCAGTGGGGCCCAAACCACATGTGTGAATGCATCATCACACGGTTTAGCCCCAGGGGAGGGGATTCCCAGCAGTCAGAGCGCTACCCTGCGAGCGGCCTCTCGACCGGCTCGGGTCATCCTTCGCTCTTCCGCATCACCACCGGCGGGCCGACGCTCACGAAGGAATTGAGCCAAGCCTCGCGGTTGGGGCTCGATCTCGAGGAGAGCTCGTGCAGCTCCATCCGTACGGAACGCAGCATGGACCGTGCCGAACGCACGGACTTGCGAAGCGTGACGTTCGACGGCACGTTCGACGGCACGTTCGACGGCCTCCAATCGAAGAAGGGACTTGAAGACACCCTACAGCAGCGCTCGACAGCAGCGCGAGAAAGGGAACGGAGCGCTCAATCTCAGAGCCGCACATCTCGGAGCACTTCATCTCGACCCCCCGAACGGGACGTGACGCAAGATCTGGAGGTGCTCGTCCTTCGGCTGGGCAAGGACCATCGAATGCTTGGGCTGGATGAGAAGGAGTGTGAGATGGCCAGCTGGGCCGCGGGTTCCCTCCCATGCTTCTTTACACCAGACGAGCCCGGTTGCACTGTGGCCGCCGAGGTGCGTGCGGCATTACTCAACGAGGCCAATAAACGTGGTGGGGCGGACACGAAAGAGCGACTGCATCAT